>Ga0207707_10003216_pt1 | contig 14506 bp, 15 predicted proteins | sample KBSC83BmetaG_FD_184336 | JGI IMG/M metagenome (GOLD analysis project Ga0207707, IMG submission 184336) | Corn rhizosphere microbial communities from Kellogg Biological Station, Michigan, USA - KBS C8-3B metaG (SPAdes) (version 2) | ecosystem: Host-associated > Plants > Roots > Rhizosphere ...
CGGGAAGGGCCGAAGAAACGCGGAATTGGCTCAGGGTGCTCAAGCTGATTCAGCAGCAAGAGTAGGCGCTGCCAGCATAATCAGTCTTTCCCCAATTGAAACGGGGGGATTGGCCTGCGTCAGCGCTCGATGACCTTACCCTCCGGATCGATCGCCACATCGACGCGCCGGCCGTCCTTGCTTGCTGAACCGATCCACGAGCCCGGCGAGACTGCGGATTGAATAATGATCACGTGCGTGTAGCCATCGTTCTGCAGCAAGAGAATTGAGCGCGACCATGTCGTCGCGTTGCCGGAGACGGGAGGCCCGAGGCGGTCGGCAAACGCGGCCGAACTTGCGATACATGCAAGCGGGATCGCCGCAAGGACAAAAACCTTCCAGATCATCGCGCAAACTCCTTTATGAGGCGGGAGCGCGCTCCGAATGGCGATCCTTCGGACCTCGATCCCTTTGCGAATGGACTCATCGTGGCACGAGCCGAGACGTGCCGGCAGCGTCCTGCGATTTGCGCCGCCATGGGACATAGCTTCGTTGAGGCGGAAGCGTATCTTCACGATCATCCGCGCGAATCGCTTTCCCTCTTAAAGCATCGATTTCCGAAAATCGAGGACAAGGTCCTCGCCGCGGCGTTCGACGTGATCCTGAAAATCAGCCCAAATCCGCCACGCGTCACGGCGAAGGCCATCGAGAATACGGAACGGCTAAACATCGAGGCCGGCCTGCTGAAGCCACAAGACAAGCTAGACTCTTACGACGGCATCACGACCGACGAATTTCTCAGATAATCCTCACCTCTGCACCGAGCGAGCGCCCAGCTTGCCCGTCACCGCATGTGATGCAGGTGGCAGGCTCGATATCCTAACCGTTCAAGAATTCACTTTACGAATTCGTCTGTGACGATTCCCGCGAACGATTTGAGCCTCTCTTCAGGCTTGAGCAGACCGGCGTCGATATTGAAACGTTCGGCGTTTTCCAAGCCCTTTTGGCTCACGAGGGGCGGACTGGGGCTGATTTCATGCAATACATCGAATGCTGCGGCGAACACCTTGGCATCGAGTTTTGGAAAGCGCTTCTTCAACACCTCCGCCGCCTCTTTCGGCCGGTCGTGAATATAGGCTTCCGCTTCGGCGAAACTATGGCCCATTGCCATACAGACGGATCGGCGCTGCTGACAGGTCTCAGGCCGCGTCGCAACAATGCTGGTGGCAAAGGGATCGAGATCAGCGGGATCGCCCTTAGGACCGCTTGCGACCGTTACCGCGGCTCCCTGAGTGACCGGTATCAGCGGCCAGGGCGGGGCCATTGCGAAGCCATCGATTTGCTTCGTCTGAAACGATGCAAGCATATTGGCAGGCTGCATGGTCGGAATTTGCATTCCGCTCGGATCGATTCCTGCGCGTTTGAGGATTAGGAGCAGATAGCTGTCGATCAACGACCCGGTCGAATCCACGGCGATCGTGCGATTGCGCAGTATCGCGGCACGCTTCTTCAAGGGCGCTCCAGGGTCGAAGCCTGCGGCGTCGGCCAGATCTTTGCGCAGAACGATGATCGTGCTCGGCTTATCGATCGTCTCGGCAATAACAAGCAGCTTCTGTCCCTTGGCGATCGCGCGCGTAATCGAAGTGGAAGCGGCCTCCACGAAATCCGCACTGCCCGAAATAACGGCGTTGGTCGCGCCGACGCCGTGGATGAGCACGGTTTTCACATTGAGGCCATTCTTCTTGTAGATCCCGAGGTCCTCGGCCAGATAGTTGGCCCCGAATGAGATGGTAAAAGCCGGATTTGCCATGACGACGTCGGTGAGTTTTCCCGTCTCGGCGGCAGACGCCGGAGACGAGACAACTGCCATGGCGATCGATAATGCGGCCGTTACGAACCGCAGATCCGTCCCTAACATCTTCATGACCTCCCCGTCATTCTTGGTTTAGTTGATCTCCAGCCGGCGCCTCGGCCAGCAGCGCTGCAATCAGCTTATCGATCGCCTTCGAGAACGTCGCTCGCTCGCTTTCGCTTAAAAGCAATTCCAGGCGGCGTTGCCGCTTGCGCGATAGCCGCATCACCGAGCGATATAGCTGCAAACCTTTCTCGGTGATGGAGAAAAACGGAGCCCGAGCATCTTCGGGATCCTCTTCGCGCACGACGTAGCCGCTCTTGATCAAGGGCGGCAGCGCGGAAGATATTTGCGGCTTGGCCAGAAGACTGCGTGAATGGATTTCACTGATCTTCGACGGTGATACGTGCTCGAGTTGAATGAGAACGCGCCAATCCATCTGCGATAGCCCGAACGGCTCTGCCAGCATCTGGCGCGTCTCGCGGGCAATCAACCGACTGAGAAGCGACAAACGATGGGTGTAAAACGCTTCCGATTCATAGGAGCCGGTGCGTTGCAGCCCGAGCGCCCGACCGCCCTCCGGCGGCGCCGGACGAAGTCCCTTTTCGGCGATCGCCGTCGCCTTCACCACGCACCTGCCTCCTTGAGAATTTCGCGGACTTCGGGCCAATACCCGCTGCCGCGCGTGCCCATATCAGCCATGAATTTCGACGGCATCACATCGATCATCGCCGGTCGAAAACTCGGACGCGCCTTTATCCTTTCATACCAATCGTCGAGGCGCGGGCGGAAATGGCGCCACCATTCCTGATAATTGAGCATATCGAGCCGCACCAGATAGGGTGTCGCGGCGGCATCGGCGATCGAATAGCTCTTGCCGGTGAGCCAAGCCCCCGACTTGGCGAGCTGGTCCTCCAGCTTCGTCAGAAAGCGGTCATAGACGAGCACCGCGTGCTTTGCGTCTGGGGCTTGATAGCCCTGCTCGATAAGCCGCTTGCGCCGCGCAAGTTTGTCCTTATCGGTGTGGCCGTCATAGAAGCGCTGCAATTCTTCGGGCGATAACTTCAGCACCTCATGCCGATGCGTGGCCGGATAGGTGATGCCGGCACAAATGCCGTTCATATAGGTATCGACGTCACTCGCCCAGATGCGCATCACCGAACGATCGACGAGATCGGCGGGACGTAGCGGCGGGTCCGCAAAAACGTCGTCGAGATATTCGCAGATCACCGCGGATTCGACGATCGCCTGGTCGTCGTGCACCAATGTCGGGACGACCGCATTCGGATTGAGAGCCACATACCAAGGCTGGAATTGCTCTCCTTTCAGGATCTCGATAATCCTGCTCTCCCAGGGCAGCTCCTTCTCGTGGAGAACGAGACGCACCTTTGCCGCACAGACCGAGGACGGAAAGTGATAGAGCGTCAGCATGACCCGTCTCTCCTAAAGCGCTTCGGCGCGCATCGCCCAGGGCGATTTTCCATTGAACGGCTCGGCCGTGGCGATGATCGCCTCCACCTCGGGCCAAATCTCCGCACCGCGTTTTGCCATATCACGCCGGAGCTGATCCGGCACGATGTTGAGATGGGCGCGCTGGAACGCCGGACGTGCCTTGATGCCGCTGTACCAACGTTCGACATGGGGTAACCTGCCGACCCACCATCTCTGAAACTGAAGCAATTCCAAAACCGCGACATAGGGGGCGGTTTCGACGTCAGCGAGGCTGAGGGAATCACCGACGAGCCACTCTGATCGGCCGAGCTGCAATTCCATCTTCTGAAGGAATTTATGGTAGGTCAGCACCGCGCGACGCGCATCGGGTGACGCGTAGCCTTCCGCCATCCAGGCCCGTTTCCTTTCCGCGAGTCTCTTGTTCGGGTGATGCTCGAAATAGGCGTTCAGTTGTTCAGGCGCGAGCTTGGCAAGCTCGTGTCGGTCGTTCGCCGGGAAGATCGTTCCAGCAAGCGATACGCTCATGAAGGTCTCGATGTCCTTGCACCAGACCCGCATCCGCGCGCGCAGCGCCAAATCGGCGGGGGCGAGCGGCCCTTCCGGAAAGGCTTCCTCGAGATATTCGCAAATGACGAGAGATTCGCGCACCGGCCGACCGTTATGGACCAATGTCGGGACGACGGCGGCTTCGTTGATCGCGAGGTACGCGGCCGAAAATTGCTCGCCCTGGTAAAGATCGACGATCGCGCTTTCCCACGGGATTTCCTTTTCCTGAAGCACAAACCGCACTTTCGCGGACGAGGGCGATGCAGGGTGATGGTAGAGGGTCAGCATTGATACCGTCCCGGCATTGTGAATGTTCTATTATTAACGTTTTTCGTTCACTTGTAAACGATCTCGTGGCGTTGCGACTGCGTGTGTCTCTAGCGGAGCGGCGCTAAGCACGGCGCTATGAGGATTCTTGCTGGATAAACCAGTTGCTGGGCAGCTCTCGACCGAGTCCGGCGCGACGTGCGTGCTCGAGGACGATAGCGCCTACCGCTGCGTAGGCTGTCCCCGGGCCCGAGCTGTCGAAGCCCCCAAAGATCGTGACCTGTCCCAAATCGCTGCGGCCTCGATCCTTGCCCGCGATGATGTCGCCGAGAAGAGCCAGCCCGCGAGGCGGCGACGGCTCTTGAGCCGTTGCCGGCCGCGAAGGCGGCCGTTGCGCTGCGAGCCGCGCCGGTTGCCAGCGTAAGGTTTGGTCCTGGGTTTGCACGACGATGAGGGAGGCCCGCTCGTAGGCGAACCGATCACCTTTGCCCGGTCCGGCAAAGCTGACGTGCTGACCGGGTTCGATCCATTCTCCCAAGACCACAGGGTCGAGTGAGCTGGTGGCGGTGGCCACGATATCGGCGCCGCGCATTGCCTCGCGCGCCGAATCGCATACGCTAATCTTCACCCCCAGCCGCTCGGCCATGTTCCTTGCAAACGCTTCGCGATGCGCTTTTGTTGGGCTGAACACTTGCACTTTCTCGAGATGCCGCACGGCGGCGATGGCGGCCAGTTGCTCGCGGGCCTGCCCGCCCGAGCCCAAGAGACCGACGATTTTGGCGTCTTCCCGCGCCAGATACTTCGCCGCCAGGCCATAAGTGGCGCCGGCCCGCATCACTTGCAAACGCGCATCCTGGATGATTGCGAGCAACTCGAGAGTTTGGATATCGAATAGCAGAATTAGGCCGACATATCCGGTACCGCCCCCTGCAAGCGGCAACGGATCGAGGCGCGACGAGGAGCCATTGCCCCCGCGCTGCATCATATTCGATGTGACGCGCGTCGCTGCCAAACCGATCGACGGGAGCGCCGCATCCCAGCTTTTGAGAAGGTAATGACGGCCTGCTTCCGGCTGCGGGACGATCAGCTCTGAACGCGGACGGCTTGCCGCATCGCCCTTGCCGAGCTCCAAAAAGGCCCTCTCGACTGCTGCAAGGCAGTCATCCATTGTCAGGATGCGGATGACATCTTCGTTCGAAATAATGAGCGGCATAATCCTCTCCGCTCTCAGCTGCGCCCCTGGGTGACCGGATCATGCCCGAACGCCTTGGCAACTTCCTTGCGAGCGCTTGGACCGGCGCGATTCAACACGCGCTCATGGACGAGGGGATTGATGCCTAACTGCAGCCAGCTTTCCGAGTACATCTGCCGGACACGTAATCCGCGGGCCTTCAGCGCATCGGCTTCAAGAACAGTCTCCAACACGAGCTCGAGGTCGCGAGCGATCAGGCTCGTCGCCTTATAAAAGATGAGTCCATCCTTGTTCACGCCCCAGACCATATTCGGACGAATCCCGTAGAGCTGATGCGCGTCGCCTTCCAAAGAGTCCGCCACCAGGTGCGGCTCGACACCTTCGAGCCGCTGAAGCTCGCGGGCGCGGTCCAACTTTTCCTCGAGACTGGTATGCGGCGGATAATTCTCTGCGGCATGCGCCTCTCTTACATAGATGATGAGGATTGAAATATCCGTGCCGGCGAATTTTCGATGCAGCCGATTGAGCTCCGGAATATCGTTTATAAAGATCGGCGCTGTGAGGCAGCCAAAAGCGAACGCGACATGCTTCTTGCCACGAATATCGGAGAGTTTCAGCATCGTTCCATCGAGCTGGTACGCGGTGAAATCGGGCGCCAGCGCGCCGACGCGCAATCTCGGATGAAAATCGAGCCCCGCCTCGTCTTGGACCTTGCGTATTTCCGGTGTGAATTCGCGGTTGTTATAAATGGCTGCACGTTCCGACAACGTCATTCGAGGTCTCCCCAAGAGCTTGAGCTCATTTGATTCGCATAAGCTGCACGACCAAGCAGGATGGCGCAAGTTACCGAGCAGTCAGAGCGAGAATTTGCCTGCAGCTTCGTTACGTTAGATGCGACCAATTCGCACCTCAGATCACGCGATCGAGCGCCATCGCGATCGGCGCCGGACGAAGGGGCAAGAATGGCGCTTTCCGCGCCGCCGGACAGGTGGTTGCCGCTCTTTGGGAAGGCATGCCGATCGAGTCTGTCGACACAGCCGACATTGCGCTAAAGGGCAGCGATCGCCCGCAGCTTCCCGCCCGGCGCTGCGATGTCCTCGCCGAGCTCGCGATCGGCCTCGCCGGAATTGCCGCCGAAGCGCGTTACAGCTTCGGCACGCCTACACCAGAGCAAGCCGGACGAATTTCGGTCTGCGTCCACTCGTCCTTCAGCGCTCGGCAACTTGCAGCTTTTGCGATCGTACGGGAACTCATCGCGGCGATCGATTCCCACGACGGTCAGGACATTCTGTTGCAAGGGTGGACGCAGGCGCTTTCATTCGTCGCCGAAGAGGCCAACTGGGAAGCCATTGAATTCTTCGCGCCTTGGGGTCTAGCAGGCCTAGTTGCTCTCGACCTGTGTGGCTCGCAGTCGGGCTTTTCGGCGCGACCGGGAAATCTGGCTCAGCCGCCACGGATGCCGCGGCAGGGCTCGCTAAGGCACGAGTCTCGCTTCGCGGACGGGTTGGCTCATAGCTCAGCCGGCCATCCGCACCCCTTGGCAGCGCTCCCTCCCGGCGGCGACCAGAGCGCCGACGCCGGTGAAGTCCATGCGGTGCGCCGGGGCCGGCCGCGAGGGGGTAAAGCCGCGCGCGGACGGGCGCCGCTCGATCGAGGTCACGATCTCGCCGGCGCGCGCCGCCTGAGGCGCGGCCGGGCCGCTCTCGCGCAGGCGCTCGATCATGAAATCGAGAAAGCTGCGAATCCGCGTCGCGAGGTGCCGCCCGGACGGGTAGAGCGCATGGATGATCCGAGGCGCGGCGTCATAGCCGGGCAACAGGCGAACGAGCATCCCGCGCGCGAGATCATCGGCGACGCAGGAAAGCGGCAGGAGGCAAATGCCCTGTCCCGCGAGCGCGCCCGCCCGCAACCCCTCGATGCTGTTGCTGCGCAAATTGCCCGCGACATCGACCGCGTGCTCGCCATCCTTCCCGGCAAAGCGCCAATGACTAACGGCGAGGCTGCCGACAAGATCGAGGCAATTGCGCGCCGCGAGGTCGCGCGGATGCTCGGGCGAGCCATGCACGGCGAGATAGGCGGGCGCGGCGCAGAGCGCCAGCCGCGCAACCCCGAGACGCCGGCTGATCAAAGAGCAATCGCGCAACGGGCCGGCGAAGATCGCCAAATCGAACTTCTCCTCGACCATGTCGCCCAGCGTTTCCGCGACGATGAGCTCGCAGGAGATCTCGGGATAGAGCGCCGCGTATTCGCCGACCAAGGGGGCGATCACATGCGCCAGGCGGATATCGGCATTGAGCCGCAAAGTCCCGTTCGGCTTCGCTTGCAGCGCGCCGGCGAGGCTTTCGACCTCGGCGAGCTCGGCGAGGATGCGGCTGCAGCGCTCGTAGAACGCCTCTCCTTCCTCGGTGAGGCTCACCTTCCGCGTGGTGCGGTTGAGCAGCCGAACCCCCAATTGCTGCTCGAAGGATTGGACGCGCGAGGTCACGCTGGTCGGCGATATCTCGAGGCGCCGGGCGGCGCCCGTGAAGCTGCCGGCATTCACGACCTGGACGAAGGCCGACATGCTGCTCACCTGGTCCATCACACCCTCCCCTCTTCGAAAGCTTTACGCCGCGATGCCGCAGCATTGGGGCGAGGCCGCTCTCTCGCGGCGCGGCCTGGGCGAAAAATATTCGCATCCGCCCGCGCCCTGCGCATCGGCGCGCCAAGCCTCGTCCGCCTCGCACCCTTGCGCCTCCGGCGTAATCCAGAAGGCGGCGAAGTCGCGCCGGCCTTGCCCGTCCCAGCCGCGCTCCGTCACCTCCTGATAGGCGACGACAAGGATGGCGAGCTTTCCGGGTCTGCCCATCATCTCGGCGCGATCGATGCCGAGCGATGAGACCAAGGCGTTGATCGCCTGGGTCGCCGCGAGATGCGGGTTGTGAGCCTGGCCGGTTCCCGAACAGAGACCGCACACCAACCAACGGCGGATGAAGCTTCGGACACTCATTCTCATCTCCCTCGGCGAGCACTTCGGAAGTGCCGCTCTCAAACGCGTGCCGTGTTGCGAGGTGCTTTCCGTTCGAGCCCAATCCGTCTCGGTAGGGGCGGGCTTGGCGATACTGATATCAGGCTTCGAAAGGCCGGGCTGTGACGGGTGTCACAGGCAATTCTCCCTCCGCGAGATCACCCTTTCGGCCATCGACGAGGATGCCCGGTTTGGCTCAAGCGCCTGAAAAATTTGCTTTTCTCGACGATGACAGCCGCGACGTATAATCTCCGGCAGGCTGTCTCGGGCGCGACCGGCTGAAAAGGAGATGGCCCGATGCGATGGCATGCGCAGTGTGATTTCGGACGCCTCGTGAGCACGAGGCCGGATGTATCGCGCGCCGCTCCCGGCCGCCGCGCCTGCGCGATGCCTTTGCCGCGATTTGCCGGGGTGGCCGAGTGACGCCGCCCGATGGAAATCGCGCCGCGCCGCGGCCGGCCCGGGCACCGCGCGTGCGCGGGCGCCTCTTCCGCAAATATGTCGTGCTGTTCGCCGCGGTGGTCTCGATCGTCCTTCTCGCCAACGGCTTGCTCGAGATCTGGTTCTCATACCAGGACCACGAGGCCTCGCTCATCCGCTTGCAGCAGGAGCAGGCGGAATCGGCCGCGGCCAAGCTCGGCGAATTCGTCACCGAGATCGAAAGCCAGGTCGGCTGGACGACGCAATTGTCGTGGTCGGCGAACAGCCTCGAGCAGCGCCGCTTCGACGCGCTGCGGCTGCTGCGGCAGGTTCCGGCGGTCACGGAGCTGGCTTTGCTCGATTCGGCCGGCAAGGAAAGGCTGCGCGTCTCGCGCATCGCCATGGACGTCGTCGGCAGCGAGCGCGACTTCTCGCAGACGCCCGAATTCACCGAGGCCGTTGCGCACAAAATCTATATCAGCCCGGTCCATTTCCTGCGCGAGTCCGAGCCCTATATCACCCTGGCGCTCGCCGGAACGCGGCGCGAGAACGGCGTCAGCGTCGCCGAGGTCAATCTCAAATTGATGTGGGACGTGGTCTCGCACATCAAGGTCGGCACGCACGGCGTCGCCTATGTCGTCGATCGGCAAGGCCGGCTGATCGCGCATCCCGATATCAGCCTCGTTCTGCGCAACACCGACATGTCGCGCCTCGCGCAATTTCGCGCGGCGCGCGACGCAACCGACAACAGCAGCGCTGACGCCGTCCAGATCGCGGATGACATCCACGGTCGCCGCGTGCTGACCGCCTACGCCGTCGCCGCCCCCATGGGTTGGCTCGTCTTCGTCGAGCTTCCGGTCGCCGAGGCCTATGGCCCGCTCTACACCGCGATCCTTCGCTCGATCCTTCTCCTGTCGGCGGCTCTCGTCCTTGCCGGCCTCGCCGGATTTTTCCTTGCCCGCCGGATGGTCGGGCCGATCCTCGCCTTGCGGGCCGGCGCCTTGCGCATCGGCAGCGGCGACTTCGCCCAGCGCATTGCGATCAAGACGGGCGACGAGCTCGAAGTGCTCGCCGACCAGTTCAACGACATGGGCAGCCGGCTCCAGCAGTCCTATGCCGATCTCGAGAAAAAGGTCGAGCTGCGCACCCGCGAGCTGGCGCAGTCGGTCGAGGAGCTCCGTGCCTTGGGCGAGGTCAGCCAGGCCGTCAACTCGACGCTCGATGTGTCCTCGGTCCTCGCGACCATCGTTGCGAAAGCCGTCCAGCTTTCCGAGACGGATGCCGGCGCGATTTATGTCTTCGACGAGCCTCGCCAGGAATTCGCGCTGCGCGCGACGCATGGCATGTCCGACGATCTCATCGACGCCATCACCCGCCATCAGGCGGAGCTCGGCGACACCACCATCGGCGAAGCCGCCCAAACCGGCAAGCCGACCCAGATTCCCGATCTCCTCGAAACGCCGCATCTCCCGCTCCAACAGCTCGTCCTCCAGGCGGGCTTCCGGGCGCTGTTGGTGGTGCCTCTCCTTCGCGGCAATCGTATCATCGGCGCGCTTGTCGTCCGGCGCCGCGCACCCGGCTCCTTTCCCTCGGCCATTGTCGAGTTGCTCGAGACCTTTGCGGCGCAATCGGCGCTCGCCATCCACAATGCCAGCCTCTTCACCGAGATCGACGAGAAGAGCCGCGAGCTCGAAGTCGCGAGCCAGCACAAATCGCAGTTCCTCGCTAATGTCAGCCATGAGCTGCGCACGCCGCTCAACGCCATCCTTGGCTATACCGAACTGGTGCTCGACGACATCTATGGCCAGGTGCCGAATAAGATCCGCGAGGTACTGAAACGCGTGCAGACGAACGGCCAGCATCTGCTGGGGCTGATCAACGACGTGCTCGATCTCTCGAAGATCGAAGCGGGGCAGATGGCGCTCTCGGTTACGGCATATTCGCTCGACGACATTCTTCACGGCGTCGTCGCGTCGCTCGAGCCGCTCGCCGCCGAAAAGCGGCTGAAGCTCGCGCTCGATCTCGCGCCTGGCCTGCCGATCGGCCATGGCGATGCCCGGCGCATCGCGCAGGTCCTGCTCAATCTCGTCGGCAACGCCATCAAATTCACCGATCGCGGCGAGGTTGGGGTGGCGGCCATGGCCGAAAATGGGCGCTTCCGCATCGCGGTGCGCGACACCGGTCCGGGGATCCCGCCCGCCGAGCAGAAAAGGGTGTTCGACGAATTTCACCAGGTCGACAATTCCACCACCAAAGCCAAAGGCGGAACGGGTCTTGGCCTCGCCATCGCCAAGCAGATCATCGACCTGCATGGCGGCAAAATCTGGCTCGACTCGAAGCCCGGCCAAGGCTCGACCTTCACGATCAGCCTTCCGGTCGTGGTGGAACGGCAGATGGAGCGCGTATGACAAAGCGCGTACTCGTGGTCGAGGACCACGAAGACAACCGGCAAATCCTGCGCGACCTTTTGGGCAGCGCCGGATTCGAGATCATCGAGGCCGAAAACGGCGAAGAGGCGGTGACGCTCGCCGAGACCGGCCGGCCCGACGTCATTCTGATGGATATTCAACTGCCGGTTCTCGATGGCTATGAGGCGACGCGGCGCATCAAGGCCAATCCCCGCTCGCGCTCGATCCCAGTGATCGTCGTGACCTCCTATGCGCTGAGCGGCGACGAGGAGAAGGCCCGGCTCGCGGGATGCGATGATTACGTCTCGAAGCCCTTCAGCCCGCGCGACTTGCTGGCCAAGATCAGGCGTTATGTGTGAGGGAGCGACCGGAACGCGATGCAGGATCCGCCGCGCATATTGATCGTCGACGACAACGAGGCCAACCGCGACATCGTCAAGACGCGTCTCGCGGTGAACGGCTACGAATTTCTCGAGGCCGCGGATGGCGAGCAGGCGCTCGATGCGGCACGGCGCTTTGCGCCGGACCTGATCCTGCTCGATGTGATGATGCCGAAGATCGACGGCATCGAGGTCTGCCGCCGGCTGAGGGCCGAGGCGGGTGCGCCGTTCGTTCCGATCATCCTGGTGACGGCGCGCACCGACAGCCGCGACGTGGTGGCGGGGCTCGAAGCCGGGGCGGATGAGTATCTAACCAAGCCTGTGGACCAGATCGCGCTGGTGGCCCGCGTCAAATCGATGCTGCGCCTCAAAGAGCTGCATGACCGCGTCACCGCTCATGCGCGCGACCTCGCGGACTGGAACCGGGCCTTGGAGCAGCGTGTCGCCGATCAGGTCGGCGAGATCGAACGCATCGGCCAGCTGAAGCGGTTTCTCTCGCCGCAGATCGCGGAGATGATCGTCTCGACTGGCAATGAGAAAATCCTCGAAAGCCATCGCCGCGAGATCACCGTCGTCGTCTGCGACCTGCGCGGCTTCACCGCCTTCTCCGACACGGCCGAGCCCGAAGACGTCATGACGCTGCTGCGCGAATACCAGGCAACGCTCGGCCGGCTCATCGATAAATACGAGGGAACCCTCGAGCGGTTCACGGGCGACGGGCTCCTCGTCTGGTTCAACGATCCCGTCCCCTGCCTCGATCCTTGCAGCCGCGCCGCGCGCATGGCGATCGACATGCGGGATTCGGTCTCGCGCATGACGGCGAAATGGCGCGACCTCGACCACAATCTCGGATTTGCGATCGGGATCGCCCATGGCTACGCGACGCTTGGCCGGATCGGCTTCGAGCGGCGCTTCGACTATGCCGCCGTCGGGGTGGTCGTCAACCTCGCGGCGCGGCTTTGCGCCGAGGCGAGCGACACGCAAATCTTCATCGACAGCAAGGTCTTTGCCGCGATTTCGGCGCAGGCAACGGCGGAGCCGGTCGGCGAGCTGGCGCTGAAAGGTTTCAACCGCCCGGTGAAGGCTTATAATCTTCTGGCGGCGCGATGATGTCGGAAGAAAGGCGGCGCGCTGTGGCAGCCGATGCGATCTCGCAGGATTTAGTCCGGCATTTGGGCAAATGCCTGTTGTTCCGCGCGCTCGACGATGCGGCGCGCGAAGAGCTTGCCTCGCGCGTGCACCACCGCCAGTTCAAATCGGGCGAGCCGATCTTCCATGTCGGCGCTCCCGGCCAAAGCATGATGGTGATCCTCAAAGGCACAGTCAGAGTGTCGCTCCCCGGCCCCACCGGCAAGACCGTCATCCTCGCCGATCTCACCACCGGCGACATTCTCGGCGAGGTCGCTCTGCTCGATGGCGGGGGCCGCTCCGCCGATGCGACGGCGCTGACCAATTGCACGGTGGCAACGCTCGAGCGGCGCGAGGTTCTGCCGCTGATCGAGAAGCGGCCGGAAGTCTGCCTGAAGCTGCTCGAGCTGATGTGCGCGAGGCTGCGAAAATCGGACGAGCGCATGGCGGAGATCGCGTTCTTCGAGCTGCCGGCGCGGTTGGCGAAAGTCCTGCTCGAGCGGATCGGCCAAGCCGGCGGCAGCGCACCGAAATTGTCGCTATCGCAGAGCGAGCTCGCGAGCATGATCAATGCGAGCCGAGAGAACGTCAATCGCTGTCTCAAGGATTGGCAGCGCCGCGGCCTGGTGAGCCTCGACGAGCGCTGGATCAGCATCCTGCAGCGCGACGCCCTCGGCGATATCGCAAGCCGCCTTTGACTGCTTCGGCTGCCGCGCCCCGCGGGGCTGGCCCCGTCACGCTAAACGAAAATGTTGCCGCGCACGATCATTCATAATGATTATTGTCTCGTTTTTCGCGTCACGGTATAGTCAAACGAAATCAAAGTACGGATTGCGGACGCAGACAAAATCTTCGCCGTAAAGCCGTGGGTGGCACAAGCGTCAGATCAAGTGGCATGAACGTGTTGCCAGCGAGGGCTGGTTCTGCGAATGCGTTTGCAACGGCTTTGTTCGCCTTTGCGGCTTGCCATCCCTGCCTCGGCGCGGATGCGGTGGTTGGCGCGCGCGCGCAGCGACAAACACCGCGCCACTCCTGAGATCACGATCCGCTTCGACTTCCAAGGAACCAGCGAGCAGAGCTTATCGGCGGGCGAGCGCGCATCCTTCTGCGCCGCATTTCGCCGCGAACTGACAAGTCTCCGAACGTGGCTGGCTAACTGGCAAGACCCGCCGGACGAGTTGTCCGTTCCCACACTGCAGGTGCTGGTCTCGGATGGCTACAAAATTTCGCGGGCGCTGGTGCCGGCCTGGGAGCGCCGCAGCGGCGTGCTGGAATTCCCGACCTCGCGGGTGGTGAGCGGCAAGGCGGCGATCCTCCATGAGCTGACACATGTCTACCTGCCGAACGGCAACCGGTTTCTTGCGGAAGGTCTCGCGACTTACCTTCAAGCGCGTCTCGGGGGCAATCCCGCCTTTCCCGATTTCGGCCGGCCGTTGCACGGCTTGGCGCGCGACGGCCTGCTCGAAATCGCTTCGGGGAAAGCGGAGATTTTCGCGAGCGTCGGGCTCGGCGAGCTCGATGCAACGCCGACGCCCAATCCCTTGACGCTCGCCGCGGCGGGGCGGCGCTATCGACGGCAAGCCGATATCCAGGCGGCCATCTATGCGATCGTCGGCTCCTTCGTCGAATTCCTCATCGCAGCGCAAGGGCTCGAGCGGTTTCAGCGACTCTATCGCGCAACGCCGCTGACGCCGGGACGGCTCGAAGCCGGCGCGACCGAACGATGGTCCGAAATTTACGGCCGCAGCCTCGCCGATCTCGAAGCCGACTGGAAATCGCTGATCGTCGGCGAGCATCGGCACGGCGGACCGAACGCACAAGCGCGGGCCCGTCGGCTCGCGTAGAAACCCGAACGAGGAGGACGACAATGCCGGA
>Ga0207707_10003217_pt1 | contig 14505 bp, 6 predicted proteins | sample KBSC83BmetaG_FD_184336 | JGI IMG/M metagenome (GOLD analysis project Ga0207707, IMG submission 184336) | Corn rhizosphere microbial communities from Kellogg Biological Station, Michigan, USA - KBS C8-3B metaG (SPAdes) (version 2) | ecosystem: Host-associated > Plants > Roots > Rhizosphere ...
ACAGGGGATGCACTCGTGTGTGTGGTCCACCAGGAGCAAGGAGCGTGCTTCAGAAAGTTTGCCGGCAAGGTAAGCCGGAATCAGTGACTGAAAATCTCGACAACCTTCGATTCTCTCGACGGCCGGAAACTGAAACTCAGTCTCGCCCGCGGCAGCGGAGACACGCGCCCAAACACGGTCTGCCGCTGCGGAAACTGCTGCCGGATCGCTCTTTTCATTGCGGATCTCGGCAGTGACTCTGTCGAGGATCTGATCTTCGTTATTACTCTTCATGATGTTTCTCCAGATAGTGCCCAATCTCTTTTCTCAGTTTGGTGCGAGCGCGGTGGAGCACAACGCCGACCACCAGCGGTGAAGTATTCAAAAATGCTGCAATCTCTTTGTTGTCAAAACCTTCGTAGTAACGCAGCACAAACATTTCGCCGGCAGTCTTGCCGAGCCGTGAGACTGCCTGGCGCACCAGTTTCTGTAGCTCACGGTCGGCATGAACGGTTTCAGGACTACGATAACTTCCGGTGATTGCGTCGACTTCGTTGTCATCGAGAGACACGGCTTTTGAACGGGTGCGGCTGCGCAACAGGTCGAGGGACGCGTTGATGGCTGCGCGGGAAAGATAAGCTTCAGGATTTTTTGACCAGTCGTATTCTTCCTGGCCTTTGACCAACCTCAGAAAGACCGTCTGAAGCACGTCTTCAGCATCGGCCGCGCTGCCCGTAATTCGTTGGGCGGTCCGAAAAACTCGGCCGTGATGTGCCTGGAACAGAGTTTCCAGCTCGCTGGCGGGTTGATCTTTCACTAATCTCAAGGGTTGAAGTGCTGCCTGCAAGGGTATTCTCCTTCTACACCCTGATAGACGAGGGTCTGCGGGAGTTATTAACACCTTGCATGCAAATTTTTGGAAGTTTAATGGTGGGTTGGCTTAACTGGCGAGAGTTATTTCGCCAAAGCTGCCTGTTTCAACGGGCGCGCTTGAAGTTTTCTCAACATCTCGTCCTTTGGATCGACGATAAAACCTGCTATTTCCAAGGTAATCACACCTAGAATCGGCTCAGTGTTATCAGGAGCAAAGATTATATCAGTCCAAGTGGTTTCATTCATGAAGGAAACTTGAGCAAGGCCATGCTCATATTCCTGAACCTCTCCGTTGGCAAATTCGTAGAGCCGCTTACCAACCGGTTCAATTCCAATTTTTCTGAGCTCTGACGCCGGAGCCATTGAATCCATAGCACCTGTATCAACGAGGAAATTTGCTTCGTATGTGTCGTTCGAACCGAAGCGCGCAAGTCTGACTGGTATACGTGTGAGGCCCATTATGCGTTCTCCTTGAGTTTTTCGTTTGAGTGTCATGGTGCGAATACTACCTTATTCGCACTTGAGAGTAAAGTACCGCAAGACGATTTTTCGCTTCGGCGGCTTGCGGTGTTTTTGGAAAGCGGCGAATGAGTTCGCGCCAGGCAGCACCGTCGTAGTGAAAGCGTTTGGTTGATTTGTCGAAGACGAAATTCACGTGTTGACGATTGTAGCGATCGAGGCCCGTGTAGTTCAGGTAGTAACTGAACTCAGGAGCTTCGCCTGGATCGTCTTTGAGCCGGCGGGCGGCGCCGGTGGAGAGTTGGAGGGCGAGTTCTTCGGCGGTGTTGCCGATGAGAAGCAGAACTTCGGGACGTAAAGGCGATCGGGTGAAGTGATCGAGAAAGATGCGGGCGCGTGAGATCCGATCGAAGCCTTGCGAATTTTCAATCAACCGCAAGAGACGCTGATCGTCTCCCGCGCGTGTTGGTGAAGCAACCGCTTCGCGCTGGATCCAGCCATGCGTGCGGTTGCTGACGTTTACCAGGAAGAATGTAATCCCGTCGGCGCTTGTTTTTGCTGAACGGATCGCCACCATTCGTCCACCTCCAAGGCGACGCACAAGCCGTCCGTTGAGTTGCGGCGTCGCGCGCAGCGCTGCGAGCCGGTCTTCGACCACCACAGCGAGACGGCCACCAGTCGGAGGTTTTCTCTGCGCAAGGATTGAGCCTGAACAGAAAAGTAAAAGCAGAAAAAGCGTGAGCTTGCGAGGAATCATGAGGTTTTCTCCACTCGTGAGGTTTATAGGTCCAATAGGTCCTATAGGACCTATATTAATCGATCTTGCCTAGACTGCCGCGATTCGTTTCCTAAACTGCGCGTGGTGAAAATGACAGATCGCAACCGCCAGCGCGTCCGCGGCGTCGTGCGGCGTCGGCACACTCTTCAAAGCGAGCAGCAATCGCACCATCTCCTGCACCTGGTGCTTCTCCGCGTTGCCGTAACCAACCACCGTCTGCTTGATTAATCGCGGCGAATATTCGGAAATCTCGAGCCCAGAGCGTTCCGCAACCAGCAGCACTACACCACGCACTTGCCCGAGTTTCATGCTGACCTTGACGTTCGTCGCCAGAAACGCATCCTCCAGCGCACACGCATCCGGACGATATTGCGCAATCACTTCATCGAGCCCGTTGCTTATCCGCAGCAAACGCGCCGAAAACTTCATGCTCGCCGGCGCACGCACCGAACCAAAAGCCACCAGCGAATAACGCCGCCCGTCGCCTTCGACAACGCCCCACCCGGTCGTCTGGCTTCCCGGATCAACTCCTAAAACGCGCATCGCCGCGCAGTATAACTCAACCGCAAAGGTCCAAAACCGCAAGTTCGTGATATTCTGAAACTTCTCCTTTTCAGGCCCCCGACTTGTTGTGTGTAAACATTTGTAAACGTCCGCTTCATGAGTGAGTTCTTCGAATCGCTGGTGTCGCTGGTCCGTAAGCCTGCGGACTATCAAGAGGAAAAGCCTTTTCAGGCGGAGTTCTTCAGTGTCGAGCGTCTCGAACAGTACGCGCACACGCTCGCCGAGCAGCACAAAACAGTAACCCGCAAGGGTCGCGCCCAACTTCTTCCAAGACTCGCAGACAATGGCCGCATCCTCGAAGCCGCATACAAAGCGCTCGTCGAAGCGTTGCGCCAGGGCCACGCAATCTCACCGGCGGCGGAGTGGCTCGTCGACAACTATCACATCGTCGAAGAACAACTGCGCGAGATTCGTCAGGACCTGCCAAAAGGCTACTACCACGAACTCCCAAAACTCGCCGCCGGGGAGTTAGAAGGCTACCCGCGAATCTATGCCGTCGCGCTCGAACTGATCGCACACACCGATTCGCGTCTCGATACAAACACGCAGAAACGATTCATCGCGGCGTATCAAACAGTCGCGCCACTCTCGATCGGAGAACTCTGGGCCGTCGCCATCACCCTCCGTCTCGCTTTGGTCGAAAACCTGCGACGCCTCGCCATCACGATCGTGCGCGGTCGCGCCGAGCGCGACGAAGCCGACAAGCTCGCGGACAAACTGCTCGAGCTCGCCTCGTTGCAACCGGCAAACGTGATGTCGTTTCTGAACGAACGTTACGGCAAACGAGAAGACCTATCGCATGCGTTCCTGGTCCAACTCGTGCAGCGCCTCCGCGAACAGCATCCATCCGTGATGCCGGTAATGGACTGGATCGAAAAACAACTCGCGCCACAAGGCGCGAGCGTCGAACAGATCATCCACTCCGAACACCAGCGACAAGCGGCGGCGCAAGTCACAGTCGGAAACATCATCACCAGCATGCGCCTGCTCTCGACGCTCGACTGGAACGATTTCTTCGAGAAAGTCAGTTTGATCGAGCCGGTGCTGGGCAAAGATCCCGCAGGCGTCTACGCGCGCATGGAATTCGCATCGCGTGACCGTTACCGTCACGTCATCGAGCGAATCAGTAAAGGCACGCGAACCAGCGAACTCGAGATCGCTCAAGCGGCCGTCGATTTCGCGGCGGAAACAAATGCAGACTCAGGTCCGAACAGGCACGTCGGCTACTACCTGATCGACGCGGGTCTCCGAACCCTGGAAGCGAAGTTTCGCTATCAACCACGGCCCGCGGAACGCCTGCGTCGCTTCTTATTACGACACGCAACCGGAACCTACCTGGGCACGCTCGCATTTTTGACTCTGCTGATCGTGAGCCTGCTGGTCAACACGATGCGTGCACGCGGCGCGAGTTGGCCCATCCTTGCGTTGGCCGCATTACTGGCGCTTATCCCCGCCAGCGATATCGCTCTAACAGTACTCAACTGGGATCTTACGCATTTTTTTCCGCCGCGCTTGCTGCCGCGTATGGAAACATCCGGCGGCATTCCCGAGAACGCGACCACGTTTGTTGTCGTGCCCACGATCTTCCTGAACGAATCGCAAGTTCATCAGTTAGTCGAGCGACTCGAGGTTCACTACCTCGCGAATCACGACGATCAGGTCTACTTCGCTTTGCTCAGCGACTTCCCGGACGCCGCTTCCGCAGAGACACCAACCGATTCACACCTGCTGGCGATCGCTCAGAGTGGCATTGACGCGCTCAATCAACGGCATGGCATCGAACGTTTTCATCTCTTCCACCGTCACCGGCAGTGGAACCCCGGTGAAAACAAGTGGATGGGTTGGGAACGAAAGCGAGGCAAGCTCGAAGAGTTCAATCGCCTGCTGCGCGGCGCCAGCGATACGAGCTTCGTCGTGCGCACTGCCGGCGATGACCTTCTGAAAACTATACGTTACGTCATCACACTCGACTCCGACACACAATTGCCGCGCGACGTCGCGCGCAAACTCATCGGCGCCGCCGTCCATCCGCTGAATCAACCCGTCATCGACGCCTCGACCAACCGCGTGACCTACGGCTACGGCATCCTGCAACCGCGAGTCAGCATTTCACTCGCAAGCGCATCGCGTTCAAAACTGGTCCAGATTTTTTCCGGCTACACCGGAATCGATCCGTACACAACCGCAGTCTCCGACGTTTACCAGGACTTCTTCGGCGACGGAAACTTTACCGGCAAGGGTTTGTACGACGTCGACGCTTTTCAACGCACTCTCGAGAATCGCGTACCGCCGAATTCATTGCTCAGTCACGATCTCTTCGAGTCGTTGTTTGCGCGGTCCGCTCTCGCTACCGATATCGAGCTGCTCGACGATTATCCCGCTTCGTACGAAGCCTATGCCAAACGCGCGCATCGCTGGACGCGCGGCGACTGGCAAATATCACGCTGGATCTTTCCACAGGTTCCGGATGGCGAACGCCGAAAAGTCCGCAACGTGCTGCCGGCGATCTCGCGCTGGAAAATTCTCGACAACCTGCGCCGCAGTCTCGTGGCTCCTTCGTTATTCCTGTGGCTGGTGGCAACGTGCGCGCTGTTTCCGGGTTCGCCATGGCTCTGGAGTCTCTTCGTACTCATGGTCATTGCGTTCCCCGTGTACCTGCACGTGACCACGGGCCTTCTGATGCACCCGCGCGGAATTGCATGGACCAGCCATTTCTGGACCATCTGGGGAGACTTTCGCACCAACACCGCGCAGATCGCGCTCTCGTTTGTCTTTCTGCCGCACCAGGCATGGTTGATGTGCGACGCGATCGTGCGCTCACTCTACCGGCAACTGATCTCGCGCAGAAAACTGCTCGAGTGGGTGTCGGCTGCGGAAGCCGAAACCAAGGTGCGCAACAGTTTCAGCTCGTTTGTGTTGTTCATGCTGCCGGCACTCCTGCTGACATTGATCGCTCTCGGTCTCACTTTGAGTGTCAAACCGGTGGGCCTGCCCGTGATGGGACCGCTCGCTGTGCTCTGGTTGCTGTCGCCATTCATTGCTTACTGGGTGAGCAGACCACGCACAGCCGAACGAAAACTGTTGCCTGCGGAAGACTTGAAGTTCGCGCGCCTGATCGCGCGACGCACGTGGCGCTTCTTCGAAACCTTCGTCGGGCCCGAAGACAACTGGCTGCCGCCCGACAACTACCAGGAAGATCCGGCGCCGGTTGTCGCGCACCGCACGTCGCCGACAAACATGGGTCTGTTGTTGCTGGCTACTTCTTCGGCGCGCGATCTCGGTTACCTTGGCGCGCTCGAGTTCGTCGAGAGAGAAGAACTGACGTTTGCGACGTTGGCTAAACTCGGCCGCCTGCACGGTCATTTTTTCAACTGGTACGACACGAAAACTCTCGAGCCACTGTTACCGCAGTACATCTCAACTGTCGACAGCGGCAACCTCGCCGGTCATCTGTTCGCAGTCAAACAAGCGTGCGTAGAGTTTCCAGAACACGCTCTCTTCGATGCACGCGCGATATCAGGAGTGTCGGACACCATCGATGCCATCGCCACTGAAGCCGCAAGTCTCGGCACGGTTCGGCAACGCACCGAAGTCGTCACCGTGAGACAGTTGCAGGACGAAATCGGCGCCTGCCGCCAGTTGCTGAAAGTTGCGCCGGGCGAGAAGCTCTCGTCGTGGATCGTGATCTTCGATTCGCTCGACCGGCGCGTTTCGGAAATCGACGACATCGTAAAAGCCTTGGCCCACGAGCACGGCGAAGTGAGTTTCAAAGAGTTGCGCTGGTGGGTCGGCGCATTGCAACACCAGGTCAGCTCGCGTCGCAGAGACGTCGAAGCGCTCACGGCCTGGGGTCGATTACTGCCGCTGCTCCAATCTGAAATCAACGTCGAAGATGCAGACTGGGCTCCGATCCTCAAACTGCTGCAACAGGTGCCCGCGGTCGCCGAGATACCGCAACTCTGTGACGGCGCGCTGGTCCAACTCGCCGCTATCCAGGAGCACGTCTCACCGACTCTCGCACAAACGGCAGCGCGACTCACGAAGGCGCTCGAACAATCAGCAGGCAGTTCCGCTGACACGCTCGCCCGTCTCAGTCGCCTCGCACGTCGTTGCGACGAGATCATCGAGGAGATGGACTTCTCGTTTCTCTTCGACGTGGAACGCAAGCTATTCACCATTGGTTACAACGTCACTGCTTCTCGCGCCGACGACTCTTACTACGATCTGCTTGCGTCCGAAGCACGGCTTGCGAGTTTCGTTGGCATCGCGAAAGGCGACGTGCCGCAGGAGCACTGGTTCCGTATGGGACGGGCGCTGACAAACGTCGACGGCGGGCGCGCGTTAATTTCATGGACCGGCACGATGTTCGAGTACCTGATGCCGCTCCTGGTCATGGAGAATTATCACGCGACGCTGTTATCGGAGACTTATCGAACGATTGTCGACCGGCAGATCGAGTACGGCGAGGAGCGCGGCGTTCCGTGGGGCATTTCCGAAGCCGCTTACAACGTGCGCGATCTTCATCTCAACTATCAGTATGGACCATTCGGTGTGCCCGGCCTCGGCTTGAAACGTGGACTGATCGAGGATCTAGTTGTCGCGCCTTACGCGACCATGCTGGCGCTGAGCGTCGATCCGGTTGCATCGATCGGCAATCTGCGGCGCCTGCAAAAAGAGGGCGCACTTGGACCATACGGATTCTACGAGTCGATCGACTACACCGCCGAGCGTTTGCCTGAAGGACAGAAGTCGGTGCTGATTCGCACGTTCATGACGCACCACCAGGGAATGAGCCTCGTGTCCCTGGCCAACCTACTCGAGGAAGATCCGGGTCCCAGACGTTTTCATTCTGATCCCGTGGTTCAGGCAACCGAGTTGCTCCTCCAGGAGCGCATCCCCATCGGTGTGCCAGCGGCTCACCCGCGCGCCGAAGAAGTGTTGACCGGTCGCGTGGTCCAGACCATGCCAGGCATGTTCACGCGCGTTTACGAGTCAGCCGATCTCGACACGCCACGCACTCAGTTACTCTCGAATGGCACTTACAACGTGATGATCACGACGGCCGGTTCGGGTTATTCGCAGTGCGAAAGCGATGCGGTCACACGCTGGCGTGAAGACGTTACGCGAGACAACTGGGGCGCGTTTATTTACCTGCGCGACGTGCGCAGCGGCACAGTGTGGTCCGCCGGTCATCAACCGGTGCGACGAAAAGCGCAGGCGTATCACGTCGCCTTCTCAGAAGACAAGGCCGACTTCCGTCGTCTCGATTCGGGCATCTCGACGCGCATGGAAGTCGTCGTTTCGGCGGAAGACAACGCCGAAGTGCGACGCATCTCGCTCACGAATCACGGTTCGCGCACGCGCGAGATCGAGTTGACCAGTTATGCCGAAGTCGTGCTGGCGAGCCCGAACGCGGATGCCGCGCACCAGGCGTTCAGCAATCTCTTTATCGAAACTGAATTCATTCCGGGCGAGAACGCACTCGTCGCACATCGACGTCAACGCTCGTCCGATGAACGTCCAATCTGGGGCGTTCACGTCGTCGTCGCCGAAGGCGAACAGGTGGGCGCGGTGCAGTATGAAACCGATCGCGGTCGATTTCTTGGACGCGGCCGCACGCCCGGCAATCCGATCGCGGTGATGGAGGATCGTCCGCTTTCGAATACGACAGGCGCGGTGCTCGATCCCGTTTTCAGCCTGCGCCGCCGCATCCGAATTCAACCGAACACGACGGTGCGATGTGCCTTCAGCACTGCGGTCGCTCGCTCGCGTGAAGAAGCGCTCGCACTCGCAGACAAGTATCACGATCCACACATCTTCGAACGCGAGCTGCGGCTGGCCTGGACCAAGGCTCAGGTCGAGATGAGTCACCTCAACGTCGATGCTGACGAGGCGCACCTGTTTCAACGACTTGCGGCGCGCATCGTCTATTCCGATCCTTCTCTGCGTCCGACGCCACACGTACTCGCACTCAATACCAAAGCGCAATCCGCCCTCTGGGCTTACGGTATCAGCGGCGATCTGCCAATCGTCGTGGTGCGAATTAACAAGGCCGCGGACATGCGCACGGTGAAGAAGGTCGTGCGCGGACACGAATACCTGCATTACAAAGGTCTCAAGATTGATCTCGTAATCCTGAACGACACGCCCACTGACTATCTTCAGTTGCTGCACCAGGATTTGGACAACACCGTTCGCACCGGCGGCCTTCAGGGACTTCAGGACAAACCCGGCGGCGTTTACCTGCGACGCTCGGACCAGATACCGGAAGCGGATCGCATTCTGTTGCACGCTGTGGCGCGCGTGGTCATTGTTGCCGAACGTGGTTCGTTTGAAGATCAGATCGAGCGGCCGCGCGTTGAAGAGCCGTTGCCGCCGCCGTTTGTGCCGCGACTGCCTTCGCAGACGTATCCCGAACTGACCGTGCCGCCGCCGGATCTTTTGTTCTTCAACGGCCTCGGCGGTTTTCATCAGGGCGGGCGCGAGTACGTCACCTTGCTGGGTGCGGAACAATGGACTCCCGCTCCGTGGTCCAACGTGATTGGCAACGCCGTCGATTTCGGATTTCAGATCACGGAGACTGGGGGCAGTTGCACGTGGTCGCTGAACAGCCGCGAGAATCGTCTGACTCCGTGGTCCAACGACGCGATCAGCGATCCATCGAGCGAAGTTATCTATTTACGCGATGAAGACTCGGGCACGGTCTGGTCCGCCACACCTTTGCCGATTCGTGAGCGTGAGCCGTACATCGTCAGGCACGGACAGGGCTACAGCGTTTTTGAGCACACCAGCCACGGCGTCTCGCAGGAGTTGCTCGTCTTTGCGCCGCTCGATGCGCCGGTGAAGATCTCTTTGCTGCGTTTACGCAATCGCACGCCGCGGAAACGACGCTTTTCGATAACCAACTACAACGAACTGGTGCTCGGTGTTGCGAGACCGTCGTCAGCGCCCTACATCATCACCGAGATCGATCAGGCTGCGTCAACCATCTTCGCGACAAATCCTTTCAACAACGAGTTCGCGGATCGCATTGCATTCGTCGCGACGAGTGAGCGCGTTGCGAGTGCGACATGCGACCGCAAAGAGTTTCTGGGGCGAAACAGTTCGGTCGAAAGTCCGGCGGCGTTGAAGCGGCTGGCGTTGGCCGGTCGCGATGGCGCGGGACTCGATCCTTGCGCGGCGCTTCAGGTGCTCGTCGACCTCGCGCCACACGAAGCGCGCGAAGTCATCTTTCTGATCGGCGAGGCTGAGTCGAAGGAAGCTGCGCAGTCAGTGGTCAACAGATTTCGCCAGTCAGGAAACGTGAATGCAGCGTTCGAGAAAGTGTTGGGCCACTGGGATGAGCTGCTCGGCACGGTCGAAGTACACACACCCGACACTGCACTGGACACGATGCTGAACCGTTGGCTGCTCTACCAAACACTTTCGTGTCGCGTCTGGGCGCGCACGGCATTTTATCAATCGGGCGGTGCATTTGGTTTTCGCGATCAATTGCAGGACGTGATGGCGCTCGTCTACAGCCGCCCGGAGATCGCACGCAAACAGATCCTGCTCGCGTCGGCGCACCAGTTTAAAGAAGGGGACGTGCAACACTGGTGGCATCCGCCGAGTGGCCGCGGCGTACGCACGCGCATTTCAGACGATCTTTTGTGGCTGCCTTTTGTCACTTCGTTCTACGTCAACGTCACCGGCGATACTTCCGTACTCGACGAGGTAGTTCCCTTCCTCGAACAAGCCGTGCTCGCGCCCGATCAGCAGGAGAACTACACGCAGCCGCAAGTCTCTAAAGAGAAGGCATCGATTTACGAACACTGCGCGCTCGCGCTCGATCATAGTCTTGCTGTCGGCAAACACGGTCTGCCGTTGATGGGCAGCGGCGACTGGAACGACGGCATGAATCGCGTCGGCCAGGGAGGCAAGGGCGAAAGTGTTTGGCTCGGTTGGTTTCTCTACACCACGCTCGGTGCGTTCACACCGCACGTCGAGGCGCGCAAACAGAAGATGCGCGGCAATCGGTATCACAAGCACATGGAAAACCTCCGCAAAGCACTCGAAGAGAAAGCGTGGGACGGCGACTGGTATCGTCGCGCGTATTTCGACGACGGCACGCCGTTGGGTTCGACGCGCAATGAAGAGTGTCGTATCGACTCGATCGCGCAGTCGTGGTCTGTTATTTCCGGAGCTTCGGATTCGTATCGTATGGGCCGCGCGATGGCTGCGGTTGAAGAGTATTTGATCAGGCGTGGTGATGGTCTCGTGATCCTGTTCACGCCGCCGTTCGACAAAGGCAATCTCGATCCGGGCTATATAAAAGGATACGTTCCCGGTGTCCGTGAAAATGGTGGGCAATACACACACGCGGCTATCTGGACCATGATTGCTTATTCGATGCTCGGCGATGGTGAGCGTGCGGGTGAGCTCTTTGCGTTGCTCAATCCGATCAATCATTCATCGACGCGTGCCGGGCTGCACAAGTACAAGGTTGAGCCTTACGTTGCGGTGGGCGATGTTTACGCGGTGCCGCCGCACAATGGGCGTGGCGGTTGGACATGGTACACCGGGTCAGCGGGTTGGATGTATCGCGCGGGACTCGAATCGATACTCGGGTTCAAACTTCAGCACGATCGCTTGGAGATAGATCCGTGTGTGCCGCGTTGGTGGCACGACTTCGAGATCACTTACAGGCGCGGGCGTGCGGTGTATCGGATCAAAGTCGAGAACCCGCTCGGCGTGAGTCGAGGTGTCGTGAGTGTTGAAGTGGATGAGGTCGCGCAGAAGGATAAGACAATCAAGTTAATCGACGACGAGAAGACGCACAGCGTTCGGATCGTGATGGGTGAGCCGCAGATTTCCGCCGAGAACGCAGATCAGAAAGAAGAACAAAAAAGCTTTCTTTCTTGAATGTCTTGTTAGCGTTTACCTGCGTAAAGCTGCGGCTGATTAGACTGCGGCCATGTCTGCTTCGCTGATATCAAAATTCGCTGACACCTTCTGCACGTCGTCGTGATCTTCCAGCGCTTCCATCAGCTTCAACATCTGGCGCGCATCGGCTCCCTCGAGCTTGATGTAGTTTTGCGGCACCATCTCGACTTCAGCGACCTGCGGCTCAACACCGGCTCCCTTCACCGCCGTGAGCACCGCGTCGAACGTATCCGGTGAAGTGATGATCTCGAAGTTATCTTCATCGTCGCGCAGATCATCAGCGCCCGCGTCGATCGCGAGTTCAAAAAGCTCTTCCTCCGACTTCGCGGCTTTCTCGACTACGATGTAGCCTTTCTTCTCAAACATCCAACCCACCGATCCACTCTCACCAAGGTTACCGCCGTTCTTCGAGAAGATATGGCGAATCTCCGCCACCGTGCGGTTGCGGTTGTCAGTCATCGATTGAACCATCAACGCGACGCCGCCTGGACCATAACCCTCATAAGTGATCTCTTCGTAATTGACGCCTTCTTCTTCACCAGTCCCACGTCGAACCGCGCGGTCGATGGTGTCGTTCGGCATGTTGCCGGCTTTGGCGTCAAGGATCGCCTTGCGCAAACGCGCGTTCGCGTCGGGATCGCCGCCGCCGCTGCGCGCCGCGACGGTGATCTCTTTAATAAACTTGGTGAACAGTTTGCCGCGCTTGGCATCGAGCGCGCCTTTCTTGTGCTTAATACTATGCCACTTCGAATGTCCGGACATTGGAGTTAGATCCTTCTGGGAATGTGGGTTGTCAGGGAAGGCAATATATCAAAGACCACGAAACTATCTCAACGCCTCGTACTCTTTTCGCGCCTGGACGAGGACGGGCAGGTCGGGATCAGCGTCTTTCCACAGGGCAAAGAAATCCTGGTACGACTTGCGCGCGGCGGACGTGTCGCCTGTCAGTGCGGCGGCGCGACCGAGGCAGAGGTGGGCCAATGCATGAACCGGCGAGAACGCATCGGTGGCAGGTTGGTCAACGATCTTCTTGAACTGCGCCGCCGCCTCAGCGCCCATATGCTGCTCCAGGTAGAGAACCCCGCGCAGGTAGGTGCTGCTGAGGCCGATGACGACACTGCGATCGTAAGAGCGAAGCGCTTCCAACGATCGCAGCGCCTCAGCAACATTGCCACGCCCTTTTTCAATCTCAGCTTCGACCAACGGAGTGATCATGGCAGAGATGATCGTGTCGGTCGGGTAGCTGGTGTGCAGATCATTCAGGATTTGCTGCGCCTGACTCGCGTCGTTGCAGGCTGCATAGATCATTGCCGCACCGGACAGGCTATTCCGGCCGCGGGACAACGACAATGCCGCCTTCGTGTTTTCTTTAGCCTCCTGGCACTTGCCCATCAGTAACTGATTAGTCGCGAGACTCAACAACTCTTTAACGGATTCCTCTTCACGACCCTGCGCCTTGAATATCGCGTTACCGCGTCGTATCTGATCTTCAGCCTGCTTTAGTTTTCCAAAATATGTCGCTGTTGCCGCGAGTGCGAAGGTGGCTTCCGCTTCTTCAGGTTTACCTTTGCTCCACTCAACCTCACGATCCATACCCGCTTGATCCCGGCGCAGAAAAGCGAATAAGTATCGACTGAAGTGAACGCTAAGTGCGTCGGGATTGATTTTCTCTACCTCGTTGTTTGCCTGCTCAGCTTCGTCAATTCGTCCGAGGCCGATAAAACTTGCCACTACGTTGTCTCGCGCGCTCGCATTGTTCGGACTCAGCCGCACCGCCTCGAGTCCTTCTTTAAGAGCTTCTTCAAAGTTGCCGAGCACCTGGTAGTTGAGCGCAAGGTTGTTATGCGGAATGAAATCGTTCGGATAAAGCTTCGCCCACGTCTTCTGCGTCTCGATGGTCTTGTCGATCTCTCCGGTGATGTAGTTGTAATACTTTTCGATTATGTACAGACGTTCGCGCTCACTGACGCGATCTCGCAGATCGTACGCCTTCTGCACGTACTGTTTCGCCGCATAGAGCTGCTCCTGGTTGCCGTAATAAACGCCGATGCGCGCGTAAGCCATCGCAAAGTTCGGATCGAGCTCGACGGCGCGCTTGTAAAAAGCCAGCGACTCGCGCGCTCTGCCTTTCGCGCGTTCCTCGTTACCCATCGAGAACGCTTTCAACGCATCCAGCGAAGAGGTAGTAGCCTGCTCGATACTCACATCGTACTTTTGAATCGAACTCAGCGACTCTCCGAGTTTCTGACGGAGGTTCGAGGCTGCCGTTCCCAAGGCCGAAAGCACTTTCTCTTTGCTATCCGCTTCGATCGACTCACGTGCGATCGGATCGCCGGAACGCGGGTTCATCGCTTCGAGGGTGATGAAGTAATGACTTCCGAGAATCGCAATCGAACCTACCAACATGGCCTTGATCCCCTGTCGTTCGCAGATTTCGCGACCGACGTCACGCGTGATTCGATCGTCAGGTGAGCGACCCATGAACCGAAGCGTTTCGCGCACGCGATCTTCAGGAAAGAGAGTCAGGAACGGCGTTTGGCCGAGATTCACAGCCAGTGCCTGCTTGAGCGTGCCGTCGAAGACCGGTTCACCGGTTGTATTGACAAAGTCAGCCAGCAGGATCGTGTCCTGCTCAGTGAGCGGCTTGGAGTTTCGCTTGTAGATATAAAATGCGGAGACGCTTCCGGCAATCACCAGGAGCGCGATTAGTGCGATGGCAAGTTTATGTCGCCGGATTCCGGTTACGATGTACTCCGCACTCGAAACGTGAGTCTTTTCAGCAGTCGGCATCGCGCGCTGTTGAATCGTCGGCGCAGCCCCCAATTCACTCAAACGCGATCCACTGACGCCAACCGGCGGGGAAGATCGCTCGAGCTCCGATTCAAAATCCAAACGCTGCCTGAGCCGGCGCAGATCGGTGAGCAGCTCTT
>Ga0207707_10003222_pt1 | contig 14487 bp, 12 predicted proteins | sample KBSC83BmetaG_FD_184336 | JGI IMG/M metagenome (GOLD analysis project Ga0207707, IMG submission 184336) | Corn rhizosphere microbial communities from Kellogg Biological Station, Michigan, USA - KBS C8-3B metaG (SPAdes) (version 2) | ecosystem: Host-associated > Plants > Roots > Rhizosphere ...
ATTTCAGGTTGATCACGATGGTCTCGTCAAAATCGCTTTCGGTCAGGTCATCGATGCCGCGAACGATCGCCATGCCTGCATTGTTGACGAGAATGTCGCCTGGACCCAGCGCCGAGGTGACGTGATCAACCATCTTTGCCACGGCGGCCGCCTGCGACACGTCGGCGGCGACAGCAATCGCGCGGCCACCCATGCTTTTGATTTGTGCCACCACCGCATCGGCTGCACCGGCTTGTTCCCGATAGTTGACCGCGACGGCGGCACCGGCTTCAGCGAGCGCGATGGCGATGGCAGCTCCGATGCCACGCGATGCGCCCGTCACCAGCGCAATGTGGCCATTCAAATCCGGGTTGATGGTCATGATCGAAGTCCTTGTTGGTCGCGCGGTCGGCTGTCAATCTAGCGGAATCTCACAATGGCGGCCATTTGGTGATGGCGGTACGGACGATGACGTGACCCGATGGCAAGACCTTTATCCATTGCAGTTATTGGCGCCGGCATGGGCGGCCTCGCGACGGCGGCGGCCCTGAGGCGGGTGGGTATCGATGCCGCGGTGTACGAGCAGGCTGCGCAATTCAGCAGGCTTGGCGCCGGAATCCAGATCGGTTGCAACGCCATGAAGGTTCTGCGAGGGCTGGGGCTCGAGGCCAGATTGCGCGAACAGTCGTTCTACCCGCGCTCCTGGAACAACCGGGATTGGCGAACCGGTGAAGTCAAATTCGACATGATTTTCGGCGAGAGCGCCGAACAGAAGTTCGGCGCGCCGTATTTGCTGGCGCATCGCGGAGACCTGCATGCCGCCCTGGCCAGCGCGGTTCCCGACCAATACGTCAAGCTGAACCACAAACTGCTCGGGCTGGACGAGACCAGCGATGGCGTCCGATTGGCGTTTGCCAATGGTGCGCTCGCGGTCGCGGATGCGGTCATCGGCGCCGACGGTGTTCATTCGGTGGTGAGAGACATATTGTTCGGCGCCTCGCCGGTGAACTATACCGGGCGCATTGCCTACCGGACCACCTATCCCGCTGCGCTACTTGGCGGACAAAAAATAGATGATTGCACCAAGTGGTGGGGAGAAGACCGCCACATCGTCATCTACTACGTCAAACCGGACCGCAGCGAAATCTACTTTGTGACCAGCCAGCCGGAACCGGATTTCACGATCGAGTCCTGGTCGGCGAAGGGGGACGTCAAGGAGCTGCGTTCGGCATTCGCTGGTTTCGATCGCCAGGTCCAGAATGTCTTGGCGGCTTGTCCGGATGTGCACAAATGGGCGATCGTCGATCGCGACTCGCTTGCGCGCTGGACCGAGGGGAACGTGACGCTGCTCGGCGACGCCTGCCATCCGATGACGCCTTACATGGCACAAGGCGCCGCCATGGCGATCGAAGACGCCGCGGTGCTTTCGCGTTGTCTCGAAGGCGTCGAGCGCGACGGTGTCCCGAATGCGTTTCGTCGATTTGAGGCGAGCCGAAAAGACCGAACGGCGCGTGTCCAGCAGACCTCGCGAACCAATACGTGGCTCCGGGGCAAAACCGATGCCGACTGGGTTTACGCCTACGACGCCTGGAACGCGCCATTGGCGGCGTAGATTCCCTGAAAATCAATCCCCGTCCAGTTCCGCCAACCGCTCCGCCGCGGCGATGTCATCGACGGTGTTGGCGTTGAAGAACGGATCGAGGTCATCCACCGGCCACGTTACCGTCGCGAGCCGGTAGCGCGCGGTCCAGCGGTCGATCTTTCTGACGTCTTCGACCACCAGCGCGTGGCGAAGTTCCTCGCGCAAGCCAACGCTCCATAGTCCGATCACGGGATGCGACTGTCCGTCGGAGGCCGCGACCGCAAGCTGCGCGTTCTCGTCCGCACGGGCGCGATGCAGGCGCGCGACGAGATCGCGCGGCAGAAACGGGCAGTCCGCGGCGGCGCTGAGCACCCACGAAACCTCGGGCCGGCTGGCCGCCGCCCAGTCGAGGGAAGCGAGAATGCCTGCCAGCGGCCCTGGAAAATCTGCAACCGAATCGGGAATGACGGGCAACCCGAACGCGGCGAACCGGGCCGGATCGCCATTGGCGTTGAGGATGAGCCCGTCGCATTGCGGCTTCAGCCGCGCAATCACCCGCGCCAGGATGGTGCGGCCGGCGATCTGACGCATCGGCTTGTCGCCGCCGCCCATCCGCCGCGCCAGGCCGCCGGCGAGCAATACACCGGGCGTCGCCGGAATTTCAGTCGTCACGTTCGCCGCCCTTGCGCTTGTGACGCGCCGATTCCTCTTCGACGAAATTAAGGTTCTGATCGTAGATGATGCGCTCCTGGCCCGACAGCGCGATGAACCGCTTTCCCCGCGTGCGCCCGACCAGCGTCAATCCGACCTGGCGCGCCAGATCGACGCCCCACGCCGTAAAGCCCGAACGCGAAACCAGGATCGGAATTCCCATCCGCACCGTCTTGATCACCATCTCGGAGGTGAGCCTTCCCGTGGTGTAGAGAATCTTGTCGGCGGGATCGACGCCGTGGCGGTAGATCCAGCCCGCGATCTTGTCGACGGCGTTGTGGCGGCCGACGTCTTCGGTGTAGCAGACCGGCGTGCCTTCCTTGCAGAGCACGCAGCCGTGGATCGCGCCGGCCTCGAGGTAGAGCGACGGCATGGTGTTGATCGCATGCGTCATCTGGTAGAGCCAGGACGTCCGCAGCTCCGCCCTGGGCAGCGCGACGCTTTCCACGGCTTCCAGCAGGTCGCCGAATGCGGTGCCTTGGGCGCAGCCCGAGGTCTGTGTGCGCTTTTTCAATTTCTGCTCGAAATTGGTGTGGTGCTCGGTGCGCACGACCACCACCTGCAGGTCGTCGTCATATTCGACCTCGGTGACGACGTCGTCATATTTCAGCATGTTCTGGTTGAGCAGATAACCGAGCGCCAGATACTCCGGATAATCGCCGATCGTCATCATGGTGACGATCTCCTGGGCATTGAGATACAGCGTCAGCGGCCGTTCCACCGGGACGTTGATCTCGACCGCGGCGCCGGTTTGATCGGTCCCGGCGACGCGTTCGGTCAGCCGCGGATCGTGCGGATTCGGGACGATCAGTGGGACCGGGGCTCTGTCGATCTTCATCATCATCCGGGAGGCTAGCATGACATTGTCTGTTAGCCGATATAAAGCACCTCAGGACAAAACATAGCCCGGTTCCGCCGGCGGCTCGGAGAATAGGATGAAAGTGATCGGCCTGGCGGGATGGAGCGGCGCCGGCAAGACCACGCTGCTGGCGCGTATTATCCCGCATTTTCTCAAGGAGGGCCTTCGCGTCTCCGTGATCAAGCACGCCCACCACAGTTTCGACGTCGACGTGCCGGGTAAGGATTCCTGGGTGCACCGGCAATCGGGCGCTGCGGAAGTGCTGGTGTCCTCCGGCCAGCGATGGGCCCTGATGCACGAATTGCGCGGCACCGCCGAGCCGCGGCTGCCTGAATTGCTCAAGAAGATGTCGCCCGTCGACCTTGTCGTCGTCGAGGGCTTCAAGTCCGAGCCGCACCGCAAGATCGAGGTGCATCGGGCAGCCAATGGCAAGGCGATGCTGTTCCCGGACGATCCCGCTATCGTCGGCATTGCGACCGATGCGGCCCTCGAAACCGCGCTGCCGGTGGTCCATCTCGATGACATCCCGGCCATCGCCGCTATGATGCAGAGGTCCGCGATATCTGTCGAAGAACTGCTGGCGCGAAGCGTCACCCAAACCTGAGACCTGAAATGGCGCAATTGTCCGACGATTGCTTTGCCTTCGGCGGGCCGATGATGTCGGTCGATGAAGCAGTTCACATCATCGCCGCACGGGTGACGGCGGTGCATGACGTCGAGACCGTTGCGCTCACCGAGGCCGATGGGCGCATTCTCGCCGGCGACATTTCCGCACCGCTGCCGCTGCCGCCTTTCACCAACTCCGCCGTCGACGGCTATGCCGTGCGCAGCGGCGATCTTCCGGATCAGGAGGAAGCGGCGTTTCCCGTTGCGGGACGCGTTCAGGCCGGCGCGTCGGCGCGAGAGCCGGTCAAGCCAGGCCACGCCGTGCGGATCTTTACCGGCGCGCCGATGCCTGATGGTGCCGACACGGTGTTCATGCAGGAAGATGTCCGCCTCGATGGGGACGGCAAGGTCGTTCTCCCGGCGGGCCTCAAACCCGGCGCCAATGTGCGGCCAGCGGGCGAAGATATCCCGGCGGGTTCCTCCGCGCTCAAGGCGGGCCTGCGCCTGCGGCCGCAGGATGTGGCGCTCGCCGCGGCGTTCGGCCTGACGCGTCTCGAGGTGATCAGGCGCATCCGCGTTGCCGTGTTTTCGACCGGCAACGAACTTGTATCGCCGGGGGCGCCGCGTGAGGCTGCGCAATTGTTCGATTCGAACCGTTTCATGCTGATGGCGATGCTGGCGCGGCTGGGCTGCGAGGTCAGCGACCTCGGTATTCTCAGGGACGATCGCGCTTCGCTCGCGGAGGGCCTGAAGAAGGTAGCCGCCACCCACGATTTGATCCTGACCACCGGCGGCGTTTCGACCGGCGAAGAGGACCACGTCAAGGCGGGCGTCGAAAGCGTGGGCACACTCGTGCTGTGGCGGATGGCGATCAAGCCCGGACGTCCCGTCGCCATGGGAATCATCGGCGGTACGCCGTTCATCGGATTGCCGGGAAACCCGGTGGCGAGTTTTGTCACCTTTGTCCATGTGGTGCGGCCGACCGTGCTGGCGCTGGCGGGCGCCACGCAACAGCATCTGGTTCCGATGCCGGTCCGCGCCGCCTTCAGCTACAAGAAGAAAATCGCCCGCCGCGAATATGTCCGGGTCAATCTGCGCAAGGCCAATGATGGCGTGCTCGAAGCCGTCAAATTTCCGCGCGAGGGCGCGGGGCTATTGTCATCGCTGGTCGACACCGACGGACTGGTCGAACTCGGCGAAGAGGTTACCCAGGTTCAACCCGGCCAGACCGTCGGGTTTCTTAGCTATGCAAGCCTGATGTGACGTTGTTCGCTAATCGGCGATGTCCGTTGACGATGTGAGCGCCTTTCGCCATGTATGGGCGCATGACCACGACAACACTCGACCTCACCGGCTTGAAATGTCCGTTGCCGGCGTTGAAGACGCGAAAGGCGCTGAAGGCGCTGAAACCGGGCGACCTTTTGGAAGTGCATTGCACCGATCCGCTGTCGGTGATCGATATCCCCAACCTGATCCGGGAAACCGGCGACAAGGTCGAGATCACCCAACGCGCGGAGCATGCAATCGTGTTCCTGATCGAAAAGGCCGACGGAGCTCGGACGCAAGTAGGGTGAGCACCCGCTGCCCGCCGGATTTTCAAAATGCTACTTTTTGTTATGTCTGTCGTTCTTGGTGATGTCGCACAGCTTGTGCTTTGTTCACGGTAAGTGCCGGCCGCGCGATGTGGCGCGCCGGGTACCTGCAGCATTCTGCATAATTTCCAATCCGAGCGGATGAGTCGGCGTCCCGCCGGCCAAGCAAAGCAGGCCGAGGCGTGCAGTTCCATTGCAGGGCCGGTTTGCCGAGGCGTACTTCTTGATCGAAAAGCTCGAACTTCTACTGGCTCTGGCAAAAGAACGGCACTTTGGCCGCGCCGCCGAGGCTTGCGGCGTCACGCAGCCGACCATGTCGACAAGCCTCAAGCAACTCGAGGAAATCCTCGGCGTGATGCTGGTACAGCGCGGCTCGCGTTTTGTGCGGTTCACGCCGGAGGGAGAGCGCACGCTTGACTGGGCGCGACGCATCGTCGGCGACGTGCGCGGCATGCGGCAGGAAATCAATTCGCTCAAGGACGGGCTGACCGGCGAAATCCGGATCGCTGCCATCCCAACGGTGCTCGGCATGGTGGCTTCGTTGACCACGCCGTTCAGGGCGCGTCACCCGAACGTGCGCTTTCGTATCTTTTCATGTACCTCGGTCGAGGTGCTCGGGCTGTTGGAGAATCTCGAGGTCGATGCCGGCCTGACCTATCTTGACAACGAGCCGCTCGGAAAGGTCCGCGCGATTCCGCTCTATGACGAGAGCTATCGATTGATCACGGCGCCGGACAGCCTGTTCGGGGACCGCGATCAAGTCACCTGGAGCGAGGTAGGCCAGGTGCCGCTGTGCCTGCTGACGCCGGACATGCAAAACCGCCGAATCATCGATCGCGCGTTGCTGGCGGCCGGAACGCAGGCACATCCGACTCTGACGTCGAATTCCGTGATCGTTCTCTACACCCATGTGAAGACCGGACGCTGGGCCAGCGTGATGCCGGCCAAGCTCGCCGATACGCTCGGTCTGTCGGATGCCGTCAGGGCCATCCCGATTGTCGATCCTCTCGTCAGTTACAGGATTGGGTTGGTGATTCCGCCGCGCGATCCGATGACGCCGCTGGTCGCCGCACTGGTCCATACCGCGCGCGAGGTTGCGCCGACGCTGGCGGACTGAGGGCGCTCTCTGACTTGATTTTTGAATCGATAAAAACTTGTCGAACATCGTGACCGATGCGCATTCCGTATTGCATGAGACAGCAGTCTCGACGCGGCTATCGACATTCATTCGAATCTCAGATCATACGATTTGATTTAGCTATGATCGAGATTCCACATCTCACATCTGAAACACGAATCATCGGCCTCTACCTTTTGCTTATCGACACCGCCTCCGGCATCTGCCCCAATTCCCACTGCAATGGCCCGCGCCATAAACCGGCATAATCGGTTGCGTGAGGTGTTGATGTTTTCGAATGCGCTTCGCGATCCTGGCGCATCTCGAAAATAGTGCGGAGCGGCAATGTGGAAGCTGCACGCGAAGGGCTGAGGACAACAGGATCGTGACGGCAGACATGCCCGGCACGGGCGGCTGTGGGGGGAGGACGGAATGGGTATCTTATCGTTTCTTGATCGCGATCATACGGTCGCCGGGCCGGGCTATAGCCGCTGGATGGTGCCGCCCGCGGCTTTGTGCGTGCACTTGTGCATCGGTCAGGCTTACGCGTACAGCGTTTTCAATCTGCCGATGACGAAGCTCATCGGCATCACACAATCAACGCCGGAAGATTGGAAGCTCACCGAACTCGGCTGGATATTCTCGATAGCGATTTTCTTTTTGGGCGTTTCCTCGGCGGTCTTCGGCCGCTGGGTTGAGGAAGGCGGACCGCGCCGCGCGATGTTCACTGCGGCATGCTGCTGGGCCGGAGGCTTTTTCATTTCGGCGATTGGCGTCTACGTCCATATGCTCTGGCTCATCTACCTCGGCTATGGCGTGCTCGGCGGTATCGCGCTCGGTATCGGCTACATCTCGCCGGTGTCGACGCTGATCAAGTGGTTCCCTGATCGTCCGGGCATGGCGACCGGCATGGCCATCATGGGATTTGGCGGCGGTGCCTTCATCGCCTCGCCACTGTCGGTATGGCTGATGAGCAAGTTCACCACGGCGACCCACGTCGGCGTTGGCGAAACGTTCATCGTGCTCGGCATTGTCTATTTCTTCTTCATGATCGTCGGCTCGGTCATCGTGCGCGTGCCGGCTCCCGGCTGGAAGCCGCAAGGCTATGTCGCGCCGACGCAATCGGAGCGGCTGATCACGAGAAACGATGTCTTTGTGTATGACGCACTCAAGACGCCGCAGTTCTGGCTGATCTGGTGGGTGCTCTGTCTCAATGTGACTGCCGGCATCGGCGTCCTGGGACAGGCCTCCGCGATGAGCCAGGAAATGTTCCCCGGTCACATCACGCCGGTGGCAGCCGCGGGCTTCGTCGGCCTGATGAGCCTGTTCAACATGGGCGGTCGTTTCGCTTGGGCTTCTACGTCGGACTATATCGGTCGCCGCAACACCTACTTCGTGTTCATGGTGCTGGGCTTCTTCCTGTACTGCGCCGTGCCCTATACGGGATCGATCGGCAGCGTGGTCGGGTTCGTCTGCGCATTCCTGGTGATCATCAGCATGTATGGCGGCGGCTTCGCCACCGTGCCGGCCTATCTCCGGGACATGTTCGGGACGCGCTATGTCGGCGCCATTCACGGCCTGTTGCTGACGGCTTGGTCGATGGCCGGCATCTTCGGTCCGGTGCTCGTGAACTACATCCGGGAGTACAACGTCACCCACGGCGTGCCGAAGGCGCAGGCCTACAACACCACCATGTACATCATGGCCGGGTTGCTCGTGATCGGCTTCATCTGCAATTTCTTCGTCAAGGCCGTGGATAGACGGTTCCACATGCGTGAAAGCGACAATCGTGGAGTCGAACCCGTTGGCCTTCGCGCCGGCGCTCGCGCATAAGGGGAGAAACGGACATGGACAGCGCAAATCAACCGAATACAACGACAACAATGCAGCTCGTGCTGGCCTGGGGCTTTGTCGGCATCCCGCTCGTGCTCGGGGTGTTGCAAACCCTCGTCAATGCGATGCAGCTGTTCCGCTAGTCTAGCGTGAGGCCCAGCTCCCGGTGACGGAACTGATACCGGAAGCCATGTATTGGTATAGCTACGCCGGTCGCGAGATTTCGCGCCCGGCGTTTTGCTTGGATTGGGATGAAATAATTTCTGTTGGCATCTGGCATGCCACGGACTAGAGTCGGCATGGCAGAAGGCAAAAACGAGCGGTTTCAATGAGTCATGATGTGCAACAGGTCCGCTCATTTGAACATCCCGGCGAGGGACGAAAGCGCGCCAAATCGACCCCCAAGGGGCGCCAGATCGATCCGCAAGCGGCTGAAGAGATTGCTCTTTTGCTCGGCGACCGGCCGCGGCGGCGCGATCTGCTGATCGAGCATCTCCACCTCATCCAGGACACCCGAAAGCAGATTTCCGCGGCCCACCTGGCAGCGCTGGCCGACGAGATGAAGCTTTCCTTCGCGGAAGTGTTCGAGACCGCGACCTTCTACGCGCATTTCGACATCGTGAAGGAGGGCGAGACCGACATCCCGCCGCTGACCATTCGCGTCTGCGATTCTCTTACTTGCGCCATGTTGGGCGGGGAAAAATTGCTGCATGAGTTGCAGACGACCGGCGGCCCCGGCATTCGCGTGGTGCGCGCGCCCTGCGTCGGCCGCTGCGATACCGCGCCTGCGGTCGAGGTCGGTCATCACTTTGTCGATCACGCCAGTGTGGCCAGCGTGCTGGCGGCGGTAAAGGGCGGCGACACCCATGCGCATCTGCCCGACTATGTCGATTACGACGCCTATGTCGCCGGCGGCGGTTACACGCTGCTGAAACGCCTGCGCTCGGGCGATCTGGCGACGGAAGATCTATTGAAGGCGCTCGACGACGCGTCCTTGCGCGGTCTCGGTGGCGCTGGTTTTCCGACCGGGCGCAAATGGCGCGCGGTGCTCGGCGAGCCCGGACCGCGGCTGATGGCTATCAACGGCGATGAGGGCGAACCCGGAACCTTCAAGGATCGTTATTATCTCGAGACCGATCCGCATCGCTTTGTCGAGGGCATGCTGATCGGCGCGCATGTCGTGGAAGCGCCCGAGATCTACATCTACATCCGCGACGAATATCCGGCCTCGCGCGAAATTCTCGAACGCGAGATCGCCAAACTGCCGCCCGGCGGTCCGATGCTGCACATGCGGCGCGGCGCCGGCGCCTACATCTGCGGCGAGGAATCCTCGCTGCTGGAGAGCATCGAAGGCAAACGCGGACTGCCGCGGCACAAGCCGCCATATCCGTTCCAGGTCGGGCTGTTCGGATTGCCGACGCTGATCAACAATATCGAGACGCTGTGGTGGGTACGCGATATCGTCGAAAAAGGCGCGGAGTGGTGGAAGAGTTTTGGCCGCAACGACCGCTACGGCCTGCGCAGCTATTCGGTATCGGGGCGGGTGAAAAATCCCGGCATGAAGCTGGCGCCGGCCGGCGTCACGGTGCGCGAATTGATCGAAGAGTTCTGCGGCGGCATGGCCGATGGACATAAGTTTCACGCCTACCTGCCGGGCGGCGCCTCGGGGGGCATTCTGCCGGCGTCGATGGACGATATTCCGCTCGATTTCGGCACGCTGGAAAAATATGGCTGCTTCATCGGCTCGGCCGCCGTCATCATTCTGTCCGAGCAGGACAGCGTGAAAGGCGCGGCGTTGAACCTGATGCGTTTCTTCGAGGACGAAAGCTGCGGCCAGTGCACGCCCTGCCGGGTCGGCACCCAGAAGGCAGCGCTGCTGATGGAAAAGCCGGTCTGGAACCGCGAGTTGCTCGACGAACTGAGCCAGGCGATGCGCGATGCATCGATCTGCGGCCTCGGCCAGGCGGCCTCGAATCCGCTGACGTCAGTCATTAAATATTTCCCGGGCGAGTTTCTTCCGAAGGAAGCTGCGGAATGACCAAGATCAAGTTCGAACTCGACGGCAAGCAGGTCGAGGCCATCAACGGCGAGACCATCTGGCAAGTGGCCAAGCGCCAGGGCCGCGAAATTCCGCATCTGTGTTATTCGCCCGAACCGGACTATCGGGCCGACGGCAATTGCCGCGCCTGCATGGTCGAGGTCGAGGGCGAGCGCGTGCTGGCCGCCTCCTGCAAGCGCACGCCGAGCGTCGGCATGAAGGTGAAGTCGGCGAGCCCGCGCGCGGTCGCGGCGCAAAAAATGGTGATGGAGCTTCTGGTCGCCGATCAGCCGGCACGCGCCACCTCTCACGATCCCGATTCGAAATTCTGGCACTGGGCGGAAAAGGTCGAGGTGACCGAAAGCCGTTTCCCGGCGGCCGAGCGCTGGCAGGGCGACGCCAGCCATCCCGCGATGAGCGTCAATCTCGATGCCTGCATCCAGTGCGGCCTGTGCGTGCGCGCCTGCCGCGAGGTCCAGGTCAATGACGTGATCGGCATGGCCTATCGCAATCACGATTCCAAGATCGTGTTCGATTTTGACGATCCGATGGGGGAATCGACCTGCGTTGCCTGCGGCGAATGCGTGCAGGCCTGTCCGACCGGCGCGCTGATGCCCTCCGTCATGCTCGATGAGAACCAGACCCGCGTCACCTATCCGGACAGACAGGTGGATTCGCTCTGCCCGTTCTGCGGCGTCGGCTGTCAGGTCACCTATCAAGTCAAGGACGAGAAAGTGATCTACGCAGAGGGCCGCGACGGGCCGGCCAACCACAACCGGCTCTGCGTCAAGGGCCGCTTCGGCTTCGACTACATCCATCATCCGCATCGCCTGACCAAGCCGCTGGTGCGGTTGCCGAACGCGAAGAAAGACTCCAACGACCAGGTCGATCCTGCAAATCCCTTCACGCATTTCCGCGAGGCCTCCTGGGAGGAAGCGCTCGACATCGCCGCCAGGGGGCTCGTCAGGATCCGCGACCAAAAGGGCGTCAAGGCGCTCGCCGGTTTCGGTTCGGCCAAGGGCTCGAACGAGGAGGCGTATCTGTTCCAAAAGCTGGTGCGCACCGGCTTCGGCTCCAACAACGTCGATCACTGCACGCGGCTGTGCCACGCCTCCTCGGTTGCGGCGCTGATGGAAGGCCTGAACTCGGGCGCGGTGTCGGCGCCATTTGCGGCGGCGATGGACGCCGAAGTCATCATCGTGATCGGCGCCAACCCGACCATCAACCATCCGGTGGCCGCAACCTTCATCAAGAACGCGGCCAAACGCGGCGCCAAGCTGATCGTGATGGATCCGCGCGGCCAGGCGCTGTCGCGCCATGCCTACAAGCATCTGGCGTTCAACGCCGGCAGCGACGTCGCGATGCTGAATGCCATGATCAACACCATCATCACCGAGGGCTTGACCGACGAGCAATATATCGCCGGCTATACCGAGGGCTTTGAGGATCTGAAGGAGCGCATCAAGGAATTCACGCCGGAGAAGATGGAGCCGATCTGCGGCATAGCGGCGGAAACGATACGCGAAGTGGCGCGGATGTATGCGCGCTCGCGCGCCTCGATTATCTTCTGGGGCATGGGCATCAGCCAGCATGTGCACGGCACCGACAATGCGCGCTGCCTGATCGCGCTGGCCCTGATTACCGGTCAGGTCGGCCGTCCCGGCACCGGCCTGCATCCGCTGCGCGGACAGAACAATGTGCAGGGTGCCTCCGACGCCGGTCTGATTCCGATGTTTCTGCCGGATTACCAGCCGGTCGGGCGCACCGATCTGCGCGAGCCGTTCGAGCGTCTGTGGCATCAGCAGATCGATCCGGTTCGCGGCCTCACCGTGGTGGAGATCATGAACGCGATCCATGCCGGCGAGATCACCGGCATGTATATCGAGGGCGAGAACCCCGCGATGTCGGACCCCGACCTGCAGCACGCGCGCGTGGCGCTGGCCAAGCTCGAGCACCTTGTGGTGCAGGATCTGTTCGTCACCGAGACCGCGTTTCATGCCGACGTGATCCTGCCGGCCTCGGCGTTTGCGGAGAAATCCGGCACCTTCACCAATACCGACCGCCGCGTGCAGCTGGCGCGCGAGGTGATCAAGCCGCCCGGCGACGCGCGGCAGGACCTGTGGATCATCCAGGAAATTGCCAGGCGCATGGGGCTGGACTGGCATTATGACGGACCGGCCGACGTCTTCACCGAGATGACGCAGGTGATGCCGTCGCTGCAAAATATCACCTGGGAACGGCTGGTGCGCGAGGGCGCGGTGACCTATCCGGTCGATGATCCCGACAAGCCCGGCAACGAGATCATCTTCACCACGGGATTTCCGACCGAGAGCGGCCGCGGCAAGATCGTGCCGGCGCATGTGCTGCCGCCGGACGAATTGCCCGACGGCGAATATCCGATGGTGCTTTCCACCGGCCGCGTGCTCGAACACTGGCACACCGGCTCGATGACGCGGCGCTCCAGCGTGCTCGATCAGATCGAGCCGGAGGCGGTGGCGTTCATGTCGCCGAAGGACATGCGGCGCATGAAGGTCTGGCCGGGCGATCTGGTGCGGCTGGAGACACGGCGCGGCGCGGTCGAGATCAAAGTACGCTCCGATCGCGACGTTCCGGAAAATATGGTGTTCATGCCATTCTGCTACGCCGAAGCGGCGGCCAACCTGTTGACCAATCCGGCACTCGATCCGTTCGGGAAGATTCCCGAATTCAAATTCTGCGCGGTCAGGGCCGAGCGTGCTGCGGCTCAAGCCGCTGCGGAGTGAATGAGATAGCCGTTCCGCACACAAGCGGACGGCGCGCCCCAGAAAAAACCATCGATAGTCAGTTGGTGCCGCCCGCGGCTGCAGCCTGCTGCGCGAGTTTGTTTTGCGCAATGATTGCTTCCAGCCGCGCGATATTCTCCAGCAGGCGCTGGCTGGTCAATACCAGGAAGTAATAGCCGAATTGCGGATTCTGAAAGTAGATTTCCAGCAGCTTTTCATAGCTAATGGTCAGCACATGCCCGGCCTCGATGCATTCGATCGTCGCCGTCCGCCGGTTATTGGGGGTGAGGAAACCGAGTTCGCCCATCAGGCGGCCCGGCGGAAGCTCGACGCCGATTTCGGTCACCAGGAATTTTCCGGTCACGGTCAGCAGCATCTCGTCGGCGGCGTCGCCCTTTTTCATCAAAATGTCGCCCTTGCGATATTTACGCTCGGTCATGAACGGCTTGAGCCATTCCATTGACGCATCGCCTTGCGTTGCGCTGCGTGCCTTCTTGACGAGGTTGAGCATTTGACGGAGGCGAAAGGCATTGATCGGGAGCAACAGCAGATACAAAAGAAACGTCGTGATGTTTCCGGCAAGCGCGCCGAAGCCAGCGAAGAATGCGCAGCCGACCATGTTGGCGATGCGCAGCGGCACCATCGTCTGCGTCAGCAGGGTGGCGACAAAGAAGATGGCGCCAATCAAAGCGAACAGGTTGGCAAGGGTGATGTTGGCCAGTCCGATTTCCAGCAGGCGGTTGAATATCGCGTCGTAGGTGATGTTGTCGGGGTCGAGACCCATTTGAATCAGGATCTTTGCGATCCGGAGGTTGTCCGCCGCGGTGTCGAGAATGCGACTTAGTATCGTCGACAGGTCTGCGCTGCTGAAATTCATCGGATCCCCCGGGTGCCTCAGTCATCAACCGCTTTCCGGTTTGATCAAGGCTGTATCAAATAACCCGATTCTGTACTCGGCATCCGTCAATAATTAAAGCGCGAAAGATGGATTACGCCCGGGCGGTGACCCCGGCGCCGGTACCCCTCCCCCGCGGACCGCAAGGGCGGATATGCAGAATCGCCCGGGCATCGCCATGGGTGCTTCCGCCAGACCTTTCCCTGGTGATGTCCCGCCTCGGGAGCGGCGCCAGGACTATTGCTTGTTCGCGGCTTAGCCGAAATTGTCGCAGCAGACCGGCTCGTAGAGTGGGTTTGCGTCGCGCGGCACGATTGGGACGCTGGTCCTGCTCGACGGTGCATTGATGTGCTGGGCGTCGACGAATGCACTCAAGATCGCCAGCGCCAAATCGCCGTGACGGGTTTCGATCGATCGATCGAGCCAGTCGGGAAGCTCGCGCTCGCGCGACAGCGCGCAATACCACTCGCCCTCGTCATGAGTCGGTTGTCACCGCATGGGCGTCGCGAAGCC
>Ga0207707_10003223_pt1 | contig 14486 bp, 13 predicted proteins | sample KBSC83BmetaG_FD_184336 | JGI IMG/M metagenome (GOLD analysis project Ga0207707, IMG submission 184336) | Corn rhizosphere microbial communities from Kellogg Biological Station, Michigan, USA - KBS C8-3B metaG (SPAdes) (version 2) | ecosystem: Host-associated > Plants > Roots > Rhizosphere ...
TCTCGCGTCGTGGCGGCCCGGGTGAAGAGCACCATCGCGGGCACGAGCGCGAACCACGCGAGATAAGACAGCGACGGCCCGGGAAAGACCAGGATCGCGGGCACCCCGCCCGCGAGAAACGACATCCACCGCACCGGGTACTTGAACTGACGGACGAGCTTGCCGCGCAACCTCACCGTCCCATTGTCCGCCCAAACCTTGAGGGAGTGCCAACTCAGGGCCCCGGCGCGCCCGCCGCGCGGGCGGCGGCTAGTTCTGGGCGCGGTAGCGCAGGTGGACGACCCCGCTGGCGAAGCGGTGCTCGTCAACCAGGTCGAGGCCGGCCCGGACGCCGTCGGGGAAGACCGCGGTTCCGCCGCCGACCACCACCGGCGTCACGAACAGGTGGTACTCATCCACGAGGCCGGCCCGGATCGCCGACGCGGCCAGGCCGGGGCCGCCGACGCTGACGTCGCCGCGCTGCTTCAGCGCCCGGACGGCTTCCGGGTCGAAAAGCGGCTCGATCCGCGTGCGCGCGCTGGACACGGCCGTGAGCGTGGTGGAGTAGACGACCTTGTCGGCCGCCCGCCATATCTCGGCGAAGTCCCGTGTCGGCTGGCTCTGCCCGGCAAGCGGCACGGTTTCCCAGCCAACCATCGTCTCGTACATCCGCCGCCCGTACAGGTACGTCCCGATCCCCCGCTCATGCTCGTTGACGAACGCGTGGACCTCTTCGTCCGGCTCCGCCCAGTCGAACTTGCCTTCCGCGTCGGCCGTGTAGCCGTCGAGCGACGCGATGACCGAGTACACCAGCATGCCTGCACCTCCGCGTGACAACCGTCGTCCGTTACGAGGGAAGACGGTACCCGCCCGGCCGATTCATCGGCCGCGGGTTCACCGGCCGCGGGCCGCCTCGCTGCCGCACACGGTCGCTACTTCAGCTTGGCGCCCTTGGCCCGGTTGCACGCGCCGCACAGGAGCTGGATATTCGCGACGGTGTTGGCGCCGCCGCGGCTGATCGGGATCACGTGGCCAAAGTGCAGCTGAGCGGTTGAGCCGCACTGACGGCACCGGCCGCCGTCCCGCGCGGACACCGCGATCTTGACGTCCTGCGGGATCGAGCGCTTGGCCCGGTCGCCGACCGGCGGCGGGACAGGCGAGGCCGCGGGCGGCACGACTGGTTCCCCGGTACCAGCCGGGCCGGCCGGCGCGAGCGCTTCGCCGCCAGCCGCGGGTGCGCTCTCGACCGCCTGGTCGGGGGCGGTGCCGTACGCCGTTTGCACCGCTGGATGTCGCAGGATCTCATAGAGTCGTTCGATTGCTCGTGCGAGGGCGATGAGCGTCGAGCCGAATGGATTCGCGGGGGTTTCACTCGCGGCCACCTCTTGCTCGCCTCCAAGCGGGGTTGGCCAGGTAAAACAAATCGGGCACGAATAGCTGCCCGACAGTTATCGATTACCCGTCGCAAACCTAACCGTCCCGCATCAATCCATAAATCCATTGAATATTCACACTCCGTAAACCTAAATGAACTGCTTGTTCGATATATTCACGTGCTTCTGCACGAGCAAGCACGCTCAGTCCCGTCCGCCGGGTTTATCGTGACCCTGCGTTATCACCCAGCGGCAATAGCAATGTGCCCATTCCTAGCTCGCCTTGCGCTTCTTGCTGTTATCTCCGGGTGCGGTGGCCTTCCTGGTTAGCGGGTGTCTTTTCGACCACATAGGGGCGGTAACAACACCCGATCTTTCCGGGGCTCGTCGCGGGCGCCTCGGCGTGGTCCGCGGGTCGGCGCGCCGCACCCGAGCGCAGATATGGACGGCACCAAAGAACCGCGCAGACGCACAAGCGAAGCAATACGAAGAATCAATGACTGAGCGATAAAGAGACGCACCTGGCCCGTGCGCGCGACAGTGCCCGGAGACGCGCTTGAGCGGGATTCTTGCCTTTGGATAAGCGAAGCGGGGGGCGGTGGCGGTGTAATCCGCGCGCGTTCGGGGCTCGTCCTGTGAGCCACGACTGCGCGCGGGCACACCGCCCGCCCCCCGCTCCGCCACGCAAAGCGAGTAACGACCTACGCCCGAGCGGAAGCCTCCTCAAGGGCACGCCGCACGAGAACACGGGCCAGGTGCTCGCGGTAGGCCTTGGACGCGTGGATGTCCGACCCCGCGTTCGTGCCTTCCGCCGCCAGCGCCGCGGCGTCGGCGATCGAGGCGCCGTTGGCGAGGGCGGACTCCACGGCGGTCGCCCGCAGCGGGGTCGAGCCCATGTTGATCAGCGCCACCGCCGTGTTTTGGCCGCCAGCGCCCTGGACGGCCGCGCCGACCATCGCGAAGTCGATCGCCCGCTTGTTGAACTTCTGGAACGACCACGCCGACGGGGAGGCGGGCTTGGGGACCTGGATCTCCGTCAGCAGCTCGCCGGGCTCGAGGGCGGTCTCGAAGATCCCCTTGAAGAACTCCGCGGCCGCAGCCGTGCGGGTGCCCGACTCGCCGCGGACCACGAAGGTCGCGTCGAGCGCGAGCAGGCTCGCCGGCAGGTCGGCGGCCGCGTCGGCGTGGGCGACCGATCCGCCGATCGTGCCCCGGTGCCTGATCTGGGGGTCGCCCACGGCCTCGGCCGTGTGCGCGAGCAGCGGGATGTCCGCCAGCAGCAGCTCCGACGTGGCCACGTCGTGGTGCCTGGTCAGCGCGCCGATCGCCACGTAGGTGCCCTCGTCGCGGACGTAGGACAGCTCGGTGACCCGGCCGAGGTCGATAAGCACGGTCGGCGCGGCGAACCGCAGCTTCATGAGCGGCAGCAGCGACTGGCCGCCGGCCAGGTACTTCGCGTCCTCGCCGTGCTCGGCCGCCAGGGCGAGGGCCTCGTCAACGGACGTGGCCCGAGCGTAGGTGAACGAAGGGGGTATCACTGGGACGCCTCCGCTGCGGCCAGGGCCGCCTTCACGATGTTGTGGTAGCCGGTGCACCGGCAGATGTTGCCCTCGAGGCCGGTCCTGACCTCGGCCTCGGTCGGCGACGGGTTCTCCTTGAGCAGGGAGACGATCGCCATGACCATGCCGGGGGTGCAGTACCCGCACTGCAGGCCGTGCTCCTCGTGGAAGGCTCGCTGCACCGGGTGCATCTCGCCCGATTCGGCGGCCAGGCCCTCGAGGGTGGTCACCGCGCGCCCGTCCGCCTGGGCGGCGAGCACGGTGCACGACTTGACTGACTCGCCGTCGAGCAGCACCGTGCAGGCGCCGCACGACGTGGTGTCGCAGCCGATGTTGGTGGCGGTCAGGTCCGCGACGTCACGCAGGAAGTGCACGAGCAGCGTGCGGTCCTCGACGTCGGCGGTGACGCCCTTGCCGTTGACGGTCAGTTCGACCTTCACTGCGCACTCTCCTTCTGGGCGCCCGCCTTCTGGATAGCGGTCCAAACACGTTCTGGGGTCGTCGGCATGTCGATGTGCCGCACGCCGAGGTGCGACACGGCGTCGATGACCGCGTTGTGCACGGCCGGAGTCGCTCCGATCGTGCCCGCCTCGCCGATGCCCTTCACGCCGAGCGGGTTCGCCGAGGTCGACGTTTCGTGGGTCAGCAGCTCAAAGCTGGGCAGCTCCGCCGCGGTGATCGCGCCGTAGTCCATCAGCGTGGCGGTCAGCGGGTTGCCGTCGGCGTCGTAGAGGATCTCCTCCACCAGCGCCTGCGCGGCGCCCTGCGCGATGCCGCCGTGCCGCTGGCCCTCCATCAGCACCGGGTTCAGCACCGGACCGGCGTCGTCGGCGGTAACGTGCCGCAGCAGCGTGACCTTGCCGGTCTCGGCGTCGACCTCGACCAGCGAGAGCTGCGTGCCGAACGGGAAGGTCGGCCGGTCGGCGGTGAACCGCACGTTGGCGACGATCAGCCCCTGGTCGGCGGCCGCGGCCACCTGCGACCAGGACAGCGACTTGTCGGGGTCGCCGGCGATGTGCCAGGTGCCGGTGTCGGCGTCGAGCACGACGTCGGCCTCGGCCGCCTCGAAGAGCTCGGCCGCCTTCTTGGCCGCCTCCTCCTTGACCTCGATCGCGGCCTTGTGCACAGCGGAGCCGCCGAGCTGCAGCGAGCGCGAGGCGTAGGTGCCCACGCCGTCCGGGATCAGGTCGGTGTCACCGTGGATGACCTCGATCTTGTCCATCGGGATGCCGAGTTCGTTCTGCACGATCATCGCGAAGGCCGTGTGGTGGCCCTGGCCGTGCGCGGACGAGCCGGTGTAGACGGTCGCCGTGCCGTCGTCGTGCACCTCGACCTTGGCGGTCTCGCCCGCCGCGCCGTCCGCGGCGGTGATCTCCACGTAGGTGGCGAGGCCGATGCCGAGCAGCTTGGTCTCGCCGGCGTCGCGGCGGCGCTTCTGCTCCGCCCGCAGCTGGTCGTAGCCCGCGGCGTCGAGCACCAGGTCGAGCGCCGCTTCGTAGTCGCCCGTGTCGTACGGCGCGCCCGTCTTGGTGACGAACGGGAACTGCTCCTTCTTGATGAAGTTCAGCTTCCGCACGACGGCCGGGTCCACGCCCGCCTCGGCCGCGAACCAGTCGACGGCCCGCTCGACCGTCGCCGCGGCCTCGGGCCGGCCGGCGCCGCGGTAGGCGGCGATCGGCGTGCCGTTGGTGACGACGACCTTGTAGTCGGCCTCCACCACGGGGATGTCGTAGACGCCGGGCGCCATCAGGTTGGTGAGCATCGGCAGGAAGCCGCCCATGCGCGAGTAGGCGCCGGAGTCTTGCACGACGTCGAGCCGGTAGGCCTTGATGTGCCCCTGGCGGTCGCCGCCGATCTTGATGTGGTGCAGCTGGGCGCGCCCCTGCGTCATCCCCATCAGGTTCTCGTTGCGGGTCTCAACCCAGCGGACCGGCTTGCCGGTGCGCTTGGCGGCCCAGGCGACGATGATCTGCTCGCGGTCGACGCCGATCTTCGCGCCGAACCCGCCGCCCACGTCGGGGGCGACGACCCGGATGGCGTCCGGCGGCAGCCCGACGGCGGTGAAGATCAGCCGCGCGAGCTGGGCGTTCTGCGTCGACGTCCAGACGGTGAGCTTGCCGCCGGAGAACACCGCCGCGGTCGCTCGGCCCTCCATCGGCAGCGCGGCGACCCGCTGGTTGACGACGTCGCCCTCGACGATGACCTCGCATCCGGCGAAGATCGAGTCGTCGCCGATGGCACGGCCGCCCCGCACGCACACGTTGGTGCCCGCGTCGGGGAACAGCAGGGATTCATCCGCCAGGGCAGCCTCGATCGACGGCACCGCGGGCAGCGGCTCGTAGTCCACGCTAACCAGTTCGGCGACGTCCTCGCCCGCGTAGGTGGTGTCGGTCAGCACGATCGCGACCGGCTCGCCGACGAACCGCACCCGGTCCACCGCGAGCAGCGGCTCCTGCCAGACCCCGCCCATCGGGTTGGGCCCTTCGGGCGGCGGCGCGTCGTCCGGCAGCGGCTCTGGCGGCGGCGGGGCCGGCAGGTCGGTCATGTCCGCGGCGGTCAGCACCGCGACCACCCCGGGCGCCGCGAGCGCCGCCGAGGTGTCAATGCCAGTTATCAGGGCGTGCGCGACCGTCGACCGAACGAACGTGGCCCGCACCGCCCCAGCGAGATCGGGTTCGCGCAAGTCGTCGACGTAGACGCCGCCCGAAGTGAGAAGCCGCGGATCCTCCGTACGGATGACCCGCGTGCCGAGAATGCTCATTTATCCTCCGCTGGTACGGCCTTCCCCGCGAACCTACACCTTACGGGTTCGGCAATTCTAGCCTGGCTCACGCAAAGTCACGGCCCCCCGATTTGCGGTAAACCCCAAGGTAGAGGCGCATACTGGAGGTCGTCGCGCCACGGCTTCGCGGGGCGCCACGTAGTCCCATTGTGACTTCCGATAAACCAGAGCCAGTATTCGCCAGCGAGTTCGCCTTACTTATTTACGGCAACGGAACACCGCCGCGCGCCGCCCGCGCGAGCCGAATGCCAGCGCCGGGCGCTTCTTGCTGTTATCCGCCGGAGGGCAGGCCGAGGGCGGGTCTGGTTGGATGCTGCCATCCATGAGCTGCCGCGAAGGGGCTGAACTGGGCGTCGCTGCTGCTCCCGGTCTCCAACCTGACCAACCTGCTCGCCTTTTCCGCCAGCGGGCTGTCGTTCGGCCGGTTCGCCGCCTTGATGGCGTTGCCGTGGCTGGCCGCGATCGGCGCCGAATACGCCGCGGCGAGCCGATACTTCCGTACCGACCTGAGCGCGGGCGCCGAGCGGCCCGAAGCAGAAGAAAGCAGTGACGAGGCGAGCCTGCCGACGTTCACCGTCGCCGTGGTCGCCCTGACCCTGGCCGGCTTCGCGCTCGCGTCGGCGGCGGGGGTGAACCCCGCGTGGGCCGCCCTGGCCGACGCCGCCGTCCTCGCCGTCCGCGGCCTGGCAGCGCCGGACCAGCCCGGCCGGCCTTGCCCGGGCGGCCGACGGGCCGTTCCTTGTCTTCGTGCTCGGTCTCGGGATCATCGTCAAGGCCGTGGTCGACAACGGCCTCAGCGACGCGCTGCACCCGCTGCTGCGGAGCGGAACCGCGCTGCCGACGCTGCTCGCCGTCGCGACGCTTTCCGCCGTGCTGGCCAACCTGATCAACAACCTGCCGGCCGTGCTGGTGCTGCTGCCGCTCGCCCGGCGGACAACGCACCCGGTCCGGCGCTGCGGGCGGCGGCGGGCGCTGTGCGGTCTTGGCGTGCGGCGGTCTTGGCGTGCGGGCAGTCTCGGCGTGCGGCAGTCTCGGCGTGCGGTGGTCTTGGCGTGCGGCGGTCTCGGCGTGGCCTGGGCGGACGTTCCGCCCGGAGAATAGCGGGGGAGGTTTCCGGGTAGGTTACGCTGAAAGTGGCACTGCGGGGTGCGCCGCGCCGCCAGGCACAAGGCGCCCGCAGGGAACAAGTTATACGTGTCCGCTTTGCTCGCTTGTATGGGAAATGAGCGGAAACTCGCGATCTTATCGCTGACCTTTCAAGAGCGGGATCGGTGTCCATGCCAGCAGAGGGCCTGCACGGTCGCGCTGTCGGCGTGGACCGGTTGCAGCCAGGCGATCACGCGTTCTTCTCCTACTCCGATGACGAGACGCGCTGGGAGGTCCTGAGCGTCTTCACCCAGCAGGGCCTCGCGCGGGATGAGAAGGTCGGGCTGCTCGTCGACGTCGGCTACTCCGCCGACTGGGTAGCGGAACGCGTGGCGGGTGACCCAAGGACCGCGCGGCGCGCGCTGCGCGGCGGCCAGCTTGTCGTGTCGAACGCGCCCCGGTTCGCGCGCGGCGGTTTCGACGCCGCCCGGCTCGTGGAGGGGGCGCGTCGCCGGCTCGACACCGTGCTCGCCGAGGGGTACACCGGGCTGCGCAGCGCGAGCGAGATGTCGCTCGCGCTCGCCCCGATCGATCACCTCGGCCAGGCCGTCGAGTATGAGATCGCGCTGCACGCGTCGCTGTTCTCCGAGCAGCAGAGGTCGCGCTACACCGCGCTGTGCTACTGGGACGAGCGCCTGTTCGGCGAGACCGACGCGATGAAGGAAGCGCGGTCCGTGCACCCGGTGGTCCTGCTGCCGCGCATCGGCACGCTGCACGCGACGGTGTCGGGCAACCGCGTCTCGCTCACTGGGGAAAGCGACCTGGCCAGCCGGGAGGAATTCGACGCGGCGCTGCGCACGCTGGCCGTCCTGCCCCCGACCACGCTCGTGCTCGACGTCGCCGACCTGTCCTTCTTCGACGCCCACAGCGCCAGTGCCGTGCTGCGGTTCGCGGCGGGGCTCACCGCGCCGCGGCGGCTCGAGGTGCACTGCCGCGGCGCCCAGCGGCGGCTGCTGCACGTGCTCGGCGGCCGGTCGATCAGCCAGCTGTCGATCATCACCATGCGGCTGTAGGCGCTGCGCCCCTACGACCGATGACTGCCGACCGATGACTGCCTCCGAGAGCGAAAGCGATCCCTCCGGCCGACGCGCGGGACGCGCCGGGCGGCCCGCGGGCGGGCGCGGGCTGGCCGTCAGGGACGCCGCCGCGCTGATCTTCGCCGCCGACATGTACGGCGTACAGCTCGACCAGCTCGCCCTGCTGACCAGCGGCGAGCGGGCCGCGCGGGCGGCCGCCGCCCGGTGGCGGGAGCTCGGTTACGCGGAAACCGCCCGGCTCGGCCCGGGCCCGGCCTGGCTGTGGGTGACCAAGGCGGGGCTCGCCGCCTGCGGGCTCGGCTACTCCCCCGCGCGCCCGGCGCTGTCCAGGCTCGCGCACATCAGGGCGGTCGCGGCGGCGCGGATCGCGCTCGAGGCGACAAGCGGCTACGCCCGGGCCGCGGCGTTCTGGCGCTGCGAGCGCAAGATCAGGGCGCGGCACGGGGTCGGCGTGCGGCAGCACCTGCCCGACGCGGAGGTGCACTGGCCAGACGGGTCGCCCGCCGGGGCGCCGGTCGCGTGGGCCGGCGAGTGCTGGGCGGTCGAAGCCGAGCTCTCGCCGAAGACCGTCGCGCGGACCGTCGCGATCATGCGAGAGATCCTCACCCGCACCGGCGACTACGGCTGCCCCGCCGCCGAAGCCTCGGTTCCCGGGCGGCCGCCGCGGCACGCCCGCGCGCTCTACCTGTGCTCCCCGGCCGCGCTCGGCACGGTGCTGCGGGCCCGCGAGTCGCTCGGCCCGCTGGCGGCGCGGGTCGAGGTTCGCGACCTGCCGCCAGGCGCGCTGCTCCCGTAGGCCGCATTCCGGCCCGGGGGCGTAAGCAGACCGTAAGGGATGAGTTACGCAATTCTCCGGCGGCGTGTGGTGGAGTGAGCGCGTGACGGAGCGGGACCGCTCGTGAGCCGGCACCGTGCCCCGGAGATCAGGCACCCCGTGCGAAACGCGGCGGGGCGTGGGCTGTGGTGGCTGGTGCGGGCCGCCGCGCTCGCGGCCGGTGCGGTCGCGCTCGCGCCGGTGACGCTGGTCGCGGCCGGCGCGTTCGCCTGCGGCTGGTGGCGGGGGATACCGCCGCGGCGGGTCTACCTGGCCGCCGTGTGGTCACTGCCCATGACGGTGGCGTGGCTGGCCGCGGCCGCCGCCTGGCCGGCGGCCGCGGGCGCGTACCCCGCCGGGGCCGGGCCGGGCCGCTGGTGGTTCCGGGTCGTGGCGGCGCCTTACCGGGCGTGGGACGCGATGTGGCAGCTCATCGGGCACGGGCACCTGGCCGCCGCGGCCGTGGCCGCCGCGCCGCCCGCCCTACCGCTCGGCATCGTCGCGGGCGGCGCCTGCTGGACGTACCGGCGATTCCGGATGCGCAGCGGGGCAGGCGGGCTCACGCCCGCGGCGCCCGGCGCGTTCGACACCCGGCAGTGGCAGCACCAGGTGCGCACCGCGCAGGCGCTGATCGCGGCGCCGGGGTCGCTGCCGCTGCTCTCCCGCGGCGGGCACGTGACCGCGGGGGCGACCATCCGCGCCGTCAGGCCCAGTGCTGGTCAACACGGCGCCGGCCGGGCGGCGTCGATCCCCTACGAGCGGCTGCGCGCGCACCAGGTCGTGATCGGGTCGACCGGAACCGGGAAGACCACGCTGCTACTGCGGCTGTGGGCCGGGTTCATGGCCGCGGGGCTGCGCCGGTACGCCGCCGGGAACGGGCGGCGGCCGCTGCTCGTCGTGCTCGACTGCAAGGGCGGCGCCTCCTCCCGCAAGGTCGCCGACCGGACGCGGCGGGTGCTGCGGGACGCCGGCGCGCGGTCGACCGCGATCTGGCCGGACGAGGCGGCGCTCTCACTGTGGACGCTGCCGCCGGACCGGCTGGTGACCACGCTGCTCGACCTGATCGAGCACGGCAGCGGCGGCGCCGCCTTCTATACCGACGTCATGGAGGCGCTCGTCGCCCTGGCGGTCTACGCGCCGTGCGGCCCGCCTGCGAACTCGGCCGATTTCCTCGGCAGGCTCGACGCCGACTGGCTCGCCGCTGTCTACGGTGCGAACGGCGACGGGGACGCGGTAGCCACTATTCGTTCGGGAAAACGGGCTTTCGAAGACGTGAAGCTGCGGTTCCGGGCGCTGTGGCGGCGGCTCGGCGCGGGCCTTGACGGCGGCTCGTCGTTCGCGGACGCCGACGCCTGGTACTGCGTGCTCGAGGGCACCGCGGAGGCCGCCGTGGCGGAGGCGCAGGCGCGAGCGCTGACCGACCTGCTCGCCTGCCACGCGCTGCGCGGCGACCGGGAGATCCTGCTGTGCGTCGATGAGTTCTCCGCGGTGTCGCGGCGGCTGCCGATCTGGCGGCTGTACGAGCGGGCCCGGTCGCTCGGGCTCGCGGTCCAGGTGTCGGCGCAGTCGTGGGAGGGCCTGGCCGGGTCGGAGGACGAGCGGCAGCGGGTGGCCGCGACCGCCGAGGGCGGCATCTGGCTGCTGCGAACGCCCCGGCCGGAGCCGGTCGCCGCCCTGGCGGGCACGATGCCGGGGATGGACACCTCGCGGCGGTTCTCCGGCGCGGGCGCGTGGGGCGACGACGGGCTGTCGCGGGCCAGGCCCGCCCCGGTGCTCGACGGGGACCTGGTGCGGCGCCTCGACGTGGGGCAGGTCTGCTACGTGTACCGCGGCGGGGTGACGTTCCTGCAGATCAAGCGGCTGACCGGGCGGCAGGCGGCGATCGGTCGCGGCCTTGCCGCCAGCCCGCGCGCGGCGACCGCCCCGGTCGCCTCCGGTCAGGCGGCGGAGCCGCCCACGATGCCGCTGCCCGTCACCGGCGTCGCGGCGGGCCAGGGCCCGGTGCCCGCCGCCAGGCCGCCGTGGGAACCCGCCGCGCGGCGTCCGGACCCGGTGGACGGCGGCGCGGCGCGGCCACCGGGGCCAGCCCCGTACGGGCCGGTACCGCCCGGGCCCGCGCTGCCCGACGTCGGCGAGGTGCTCGATGAGGCGTTCGGAGAGCGGCGTGAATGAGCCGCGGCGGTGCGTGGATGTGCCTTTGGTGTGGCTAGGGCGACAGTAACGGCACATTCAGGCGGGTCCTGAACAGGAGGCGGTCATGATCGACGACCCGTTCGCGGCCCTCGGGCTGCCCGCCCGGGCCGACCTGTCGGATGAGGACGTGCGGGCGGCCTGGCGGCGGATCGCGGCGGCGACGCACCCGGACCGGGACGACGGCGGCGATCCGGGCCGGTTCGGCGCCGCGGCGGCGGCGTACGACACGCTCCGGACCTCGTTCGGGCGCGGCGAGGCCCTGGCGGACCTTGGCCGGGCGGGCCGCACGCCGATGACCGTCCGCCGGTCCGCGCAGCGCGGGGTGCACGGCGCCGCGCGGCACGCGCGGCGAACGGGAGTGCCGCGCCTGAACGTGAGCGGACGCGGCTGGCGGCTCGCGCTGCGCACCGCCGCGGGCGGCGGCGTGACGGCGGCGGCCCTGGTCGCCGTCGGCTGGACGCCGGCCACCGTCGGCCTGCTCGCCGGGGCGCTCACCTGGGTGGCGCTGACGGCATTCCCGGGACCGCGTACTCGGTTACCCGGGGGAAGAGCCGGTGGCGACTGGGCGGGCGGGGTCGATGATCCAGTTGGACCAGGAGCCGACGTAGAGGTCGGCGGGGACGCCGGCCAGCGTGAGCGCGAGGACCTCGTGGGCCGCGGTGACGCCTGAGCCGCAGTAGGCGGCCACCGGACGGCCGTCGGTCGCGCCGAGCGCGGTGAAGCGGGCGGCCAGGTCGGCCGCCGGCCGGAAGGTGCCGTCCGGGTTCACGTTCTCGGCCGTGGGGGCGCTGACCGCGCCGGGGATGTGGCCCGCCACCGGGTCGACGTGCTCGGCTTCGCCCCGGTACCGCTCCCCCGCGCGGGCGTCGAGCAGCAGGCCCGCCCGCGCGATCGACGCCGCGCCGTCGGCGTCGAGCAGGCCACGGTGACCGGGGCGCGCGGTGAAGCGGCCGGCCAAGATGACCGGCCGCTCCTGGCTCGTGGTGACGACCGGGTAGCCGCCCTCGGTCCAGGCCCGCAAGCCCCCGTCGAGCACCCGGACCGACTCGTGGCCGAAGTAGCGCAGCAGCCACCAGGCGCGGGCCGCGGCAGTGGAGTCGGCGTCGTCGTAGACGACCACCGGCCGACCGTCGCGCACGCCGGCCCGGTGCATGGCCCGCTCGAAGTCGGCGGTCGCGGGCAGGGGATGGCGGCCGCCCACGCCCGGCGGGGCGGCCAGGTCCTTGTCCAGGTCGACAAAGGCCGCGCCGGGAATGTGCCCGGCGTCGTAGAGCTCGCGGCCTGGCGGCCCGCCCAGCCGCCAGCGCACGTCGAGCAGCGTGAGGTTGCTCGGGGTCTCGAGGCGCTCACCCAGCCCCACCACGGTGACTCCGGGCAGGCCGGCCAGTTCCGGCGCGGTGATGAGGACGTCAGCGGACTGATCGGTCACCGGCCCAGTATGCCCCTTTGCCCTTAGGGCCCGGGAAGGCGGGCGGCCGGGCCGGCTAACCGGGGGGCGGGGGCGAGCAGCGGGACGAGCTGCTCGGCCGGGGTCAGCGAGCCGTGCATGCCCTCGAGCGAGGACTCGAGCGGCTCGTCCTTCGAGCAGATGACCGCCCACGTGCCGACGCACGCGGCGATCACGTCGCCGATGCGGGCGGCCATGGCCTCGCTGACCGGCGTGTCGGCCGGGCCGAACAGGCCGTCCTTGATGGCCTCCTCGCGGGACATCACCCAGGCGCGCTCGCCGAGCACTTCCCGCCAGGTGGCGAGCACGTCGTCGGCGGCGCCGGGCCGGGCGTAGACGTGCCTCATCCGCGGCTCGCCGCCGAGCAGCGCCACGCCGTCGCGCAGCGTCGTGCCCTCGGCGTCGGCGTCGATCCGGTCCTCCGGCCCGATGTTCACCATGCCGTGGTCGGCCGTCACGTACAGGACCGACCCGTAGGGCAGGCCCGCGGCGATCTGCTCGGCCAGCTTGTCCATGTGCGCGAGCTCGTTGACCCAGGCGGGCGACGACACGCCGAATTCGTGCCCGCACCCGTCGAGGTGACCGGTGTACGCGGACACGAGCACGCGGTCGGACTCGCTGAGCGCGTCGACGGCAAGCGCGGCGAGGGCGCCGAGCGACTGTGCGGCCCGGTAGTCGGCGCCGCGCAGCGTCGCCCGGCTCAGGCCGCTGTTCCTGAAGGTCCCCCGCGCCACGTGCACCGTGGACACTCCGGCCGCTGCCGCCCGCTCGTAGATCGTCGGCTGCGGCTGCCAGGCGACCGGGTCGACGTCCTTCGGCCAGCGCAGGCCGTTGAGCAGCCGCCCTTCGCCGGGAATCGCGACCTGGTAGCCGAGCATGCCGTGGACTCCCGGTACGAGCCCGGTGCCGAGCGACGCCAGGCTAGTCACCGTGGTGGACGGGAATCCGGCGGTCAGCGGCCGGGAGTTGAACGCCAGCTCGGCGAGGAACGGCGCCGCCGCCTGATGGTCGCGCAGCAGTTCGAGACCGAGCCCGTCCACGATGAGCAGGCAGACGCGGCCGATCTCGGGCAGGCCGAGCACGTTCGCGGCGGCGTCGCCGGTCAGCGAGGCGAGGATGGAAGCGGACAGGTCGGCGAGGCTTGACTCGCCGTAGGAAGGCACGATCGGGCTGGTTCTAGGCTCCCGCGCCAAGTTCATCAGCTCCCGGCGCGGGCGGTCGCGTCGTTGAGCGCGCTCGCGAACGTCAGCACCTGGCGCACGGCGTCCTCGCCGTCCGCGGCCTCGCTGATCCGCAGCGTCAGGTCGTCGGCGGTGATCGTGCCGAGGTACCCGTGGTCGGCCTCACAGCTCTCGTCGCCGCAGTGCGCGGGCTCGAGTTCCACGTGGGACAGCACGTTCCAGCCGATTGTCAAGATCACTTCGGACGGCATCGTCACGCCGGGCACGTAGGTCGCCGGGTCGGGCACCACCCGGGTGAGCGACACGGACGACACGCGGGAGAACCTGATCGCTTCGGTGGACGTCTCGGCGCGCGGCCTGCTCTGCGGGTCGTCGGCCGGATGCTCGTCGGTGTGGGAGTACACCAGGCGCGTAGGGGTGAGCGCCAGCACGGTCATGTGCCTACGGACTTCCATGCCGGGATCGAATATCGCGTCATGGTGCGCGAAGAACGCGGTGACCGGCTCTGGACCGAGCGCGCTGGCGACGGCGTCGGTCACCAGACCCGGATAGTAGCCGCTGCGCTCGATCGCCGCTCGCAGGTCCTCGGTCATGACTCGGGTTTCCGTCATTCCTCCATCCTGCCTTGTCCGGGTGCGTGCTTCACCACTGTGGCCGGCGAAAGCCGCGCCGACCTACTGGGCGGAACGGTCAAAAGCGGCGATATCGCGCGATACGGGCTCGTCCGGGCCGGGCTCAAGCCACTCAGGCTCGGCGGGCACCGGCTCGACCCGCCCGGGGTCCTTGGGAAGCTCGCGTAGCAGTTCGTCGATCGCCGCCTTCCGCGCGCTGTACCGCAGGCGCCGCGCGATCTTGATCCGGCGCTCTTCCTTTGGCTCCTCGAGCTCGAGCGCGGCGGCGCCCGGCGCCGGCTTCGGCTTGCGCGGCTTGGTCCCGCCGGCCGCGCCGCCCCGGCCGCGGTAGATAAGCAGTCCG
>Ga0207707_10003225_pt1 | contig 14483 bp, 12 predicted proteins | sample KBSC83BmetaG_FD_184336 | JGI IMG/M metagenome (GOLD analysis project Ga0207707, IMG submission 184336) | Corn rhizosphere microbial communities from Kellogg Biological Station, Michigan, USA - KBS C8-3B metaG (SPAdes) (version 2) | ecosystem: Host-associated > Plants > Roots > Rhizosphere ...
CGACTTCCAACGAGGTTCGGAGTCCGTCGAGGAGGCGGATCAGCTCGTCGCGGCCGAGCGGCCCGTCGGAGCCGAGGACGAACAGCGTGCTCTTCGTTCCCTTCGGCGGTGTCTGGAGCTGGCCGTACGCGTCGAAGAGCGGACTCTTCGGTGTCGGCACATGCGTCCACGGCCCGACTGCTTTCTGGTCGGTGTTCGCGGCGTAGAGGAACGGCGTTTGGCCGTCGTGGCCGAAGACCCGCGTCGCCGTCGCACCACCGAAGAGCGCCAGCAGAACGATCACCCCGACTGCGATCAGCGACACGAGGCTCCCTCGATCTCGCCGCAGTCGCCGCCACCCGCTCCGCCATGGGCCGACCGGCCGCCGGGGCGTCGAAGTCGCCTCGCTCACGTCCCTCGAACCTACCACCGTGCGCCGATCTACTCAGGGGTGCTGGACTCAGCCCTCAGAAGACAAAGGCGTACGGCTTCAAGTTCTGCCGCGCGATCCGGCCGTTGTGGACCGTGACAGAGAACCGCTTCCCCGTCGGGCTGCGTTCCGAGAACCGCAGGGTTGTCGCGTCAGTGGCGGTGATGGTGATCGCGCTCCGCGCAAGCGCTGTGCCGTAGACGCGGCGGATGTCGGCGTTCGCTTGGGTGGCGGGCTCTTTGCGGAGGGTGTGCATCCGCTTCGAGCGGACGAACAATGCAAGGTCGCGGGCTGCTGCCCGATCCGTGAAGAAGTCGCGCCCCTTTTTCGTCAGCGGGATCTCGACAGCAGCTCGATCGTGCAGCCGGTCAGGCCACGTTCGTCCGATCGACGCCTGCACCTCGCACCCGTCGATCGGCCGACCGACGCCCTGCAGCATGAAGCCGACGTGTGAGGCGAACCTGCCACCTTGGCCGAAGCCACGCGTGCTGAAGATGCCGAACTCGGTTGTCAGGCGGAAGCAGCTGAACCCGGCGCTTCGTCCGACGAGCTCACGGAGGATCGGGGTCTGCCCGATCTGTGTGAATTGCACCGAGCCGTTGCGACCGACGACGACCCGGAACCCATCGGCCGACCCCTGCTGGAACGGCCGCGTAGGTGCAGCATGCGGGGTGTTCGGGAGGACGGGCGGCCGTTGCTTCACCGGCGTGATCGGCAGCGGCCTCACCCGGAACGTGACCGGGAACGACTGCCGCGCGATGCGACGGCCGCTCTTCGCGTACAGCGCCACCGACACCAGTCTCCTCCGCTTCGTCCAGCGGACGGTCGGAATGTCGTACGAAAAGAACCCGGCGGCGATCGGCGCGGAAACCCAGACGAACGGGATGTCCGTCGTCGTACCGTCTGCGTAGCGGGCCGTCAGCTTGGCGGCGGTCGGAGCGGTGATGTCGCCGCCGACTCGCGTGACGATGGACGCGTTCACGCCGTGTCGCGGGTTGCCGCCCATCCATGTGACACCGAGCCGGGCTGTCGCACGGTCCGATCTCAGCTGGCGGCAGCCGCCGAAGCTGAGCTCGAACGTGTAGCAGTAACCGCCCTTCGTGGTCGGCGCGACCCAAAGCCTGCGCGGATGGCCGGCGATCGTGAACGTCGCGACGGTTCGCGCCTTCGCTGCTTCGACGGGTGTCGCCCACCGGCTCGGGGCGCCGATCGGCAGATCGAGGAACCGCTTCTTGACGAGGTTCGGGGCGGAGGGGCTGTTGACGAACGAGACGTTCTTCCTGCCGAGCAAGTGCAGCACGAGGCCCTGCAGGCCGAAAGCGGGTGTCGCCAGCAGCACGACCAGCACGAGCGCGGCGATCAGCGCCAGGGCGCGACGTGGATGCGTGGGTCGACTCAGTGTGCGCAGCTTGCGCCCGCTCGGCGTTTCTGACCGGGCGACGACGTCCTCCCAGTCCGCCTGTCTGTCCGCGAACGAGGGCACGAGATCGTCGAGAGCGGGTTCGAGTAGGTCGGTCATCGAGTCACCTCAGGTCGAAGGGCGACACGGAGCTTGTTTCGTGCGTGATTGAGCGTCGCGCCGACGGTGCCCGGACGCACGCCGAGAACGTCCGCGATCTCGTCCTGCGACAGGTCGGCGTAGTAGCGAAGGAACAGCGCGTGGCGTTCCTGTTCCGGAAGCGCGGCGATGAGCGCTCGCAGCTCGGCCCACTCGGCCGGCTGCCCGTTTGTCGACTGCTCGGGCGGCGGGTCGTCGCTCAGACGGCGCCGCCGCCGTTGTTCTTGGCGGCACGTGTTCAGCATTCCTGTCCACAGCCAGCCGTCGAGGCTCCCCTCGCCCCGGAACGACGTTCGCTCACGAAGCGCGGCCGCGAACGTCTCCTGGACTGCTTCGCGTGCAAGATCGTGACTGCCGAGCATCGCGAAACCGAGACGCAGAAACGTGGCGTAGCGGCGACGGTAGATGTCTTCTAGTGCGGCCTCGGACGCCCCGGAACCCGGTGTCACAACGGAACGATGCACGAGGCTCGTAGATTGTTTAGTGAGCCGTCGTCGTCGTGTCGGCCCGGTGGACCGATTTGGCTCACGAGCCCGTAGTGCAGGCATGGGATTTCGCGGACTCGCCGCGGCCGCCGCCGCAACCGTCGCGCTGGGCGCCGGGTCGATCTGCGCGTCGGCTCCGGAGGCCCGACTCGCGAGCTTTCGCCCCGCGTCTGGCTGGCTGGTCGAGCACGCGGGTGCAGGCAACCCGTCGCTGGTCGTCGCCGTTACCGCGCCGGACGCCGCCGCGGTTCGCCCGGTTGCGCTCTTTGGCAGCTTCACGAAGCTCTCGCGCAACGGAGTCCTCGTATGGGTAGACACCGCCGGACGCGGCCGCACAGGCTTTCCGACTGCTACGACCTGGCCGCCTCGACTCGCACGCTTTCGAATCGACCGCGGGTGGGAGGGACAGCCCGCGGCCAACATCCAGCAACGCGTTTGGGTTGGATCGGTGCTCACGGCGGGACGCGACACGTGACGATCCCCGCCCGCCGCGGGCACCCCGCCCCTGCCGCCGTCACACCTCAATCGCCGGAGGCGCCGGCACGCACGAGCCCGCTCTCGTATGCGTAGACCACGGCATGCACGCGGTCGCGAAGGTCGAGCTTCGACAGCAGGCTCGCGACGTGCGACTTGACGGTGGACTGCTCGACCACCAAGTCGGCCGCGATCTCGGCGTTCGTCATGCCGCGAGCGAGCAACCGGAGCACGTCGTGCTCGCGGGCGGTGAGCTGGTCGAGCGGGGGCGATGCGGCCGGCGGACGTGCGGCCTGCTCGATGAGCTTCCTGGTGCTGGCGGGCGCGAGCAGCGCGTCTCCTTCGTGCACGGTCCGCACTGCGGCGACGAGTTGAGGCGGTGGCGCGGTCTTGAGGAGGAAGCCGGAGGCGCCGGCGCGGAAGGCATCGACGATGTACTCGTCGAGGTCGAAGGTGGTGAGGATGAGGACGCGCGTGTCAGGCACCTTCTCCAGCAGGCGGCGCGTCGCTTCGATGCCGTCGAGTGCCGGCATGCGGATGTCCATGAGCACGACGTCGGGCCGGCTCTCGATCGCGCGAGTGACAGCCTCGTGACCGTCGGCAGCTTCGGCGACAACCTCGATGTCGGGTTCGGCGTCGAGGATCAGTCGGAGGCCGCCGCGCACGAGCGCCTGGTCGTCGGCGAGCAGGATGCGCATCAGGTCGTCGCGTCGAGGGGGAGGCGTGCACGGACGGCGAAGCCGCCGTCGGGTTGTGCCGCTGCGTCGAGCTGGCCGCCGAACATGGCGACGCGCTCGCGCATACCCACGAGCCCGTGGCCGGTGCCGTGTCCGTTCGCCTTTCCGGTACCGCTGTCGCGGACCTCGAGTGTGACGGCTGTGGGCTCGTAGCGCACGACGACGTCGGCGCGCGCGGGGCCGGCGTGTTTCAGCGTGTTCGTGAGGGCCTCCTGGATGATGCGGAAGGCGGAGACGTCGAGCGCCTGCGGCAGTTCGCGCGGGTCACCCTCGACCCGTAAGGTCACGGGCAGCCCTGCGGTGCTGACGCCGTCGACGAGGCGGTCGAGCTCTGCGAGACCGGGCTGCGGCTTCAGCTCCGTCGGATCGTTTGCCTCGCGCAGCACACCGAGTAGCGTCCGCATCTCGTCGACGGTCTGTCGGCCGGTGCGCGCGATCGCCTCGAGCGCGTTTCGTACGTGCGGCTGGGCGCCATCGAGGACGCGCTCGGCAGCGCCCGCCTGCACGACCATCATCGAGACGTTGTGCGCGACGACGTCGTGCAGCTCGCGCGCGATCCGTCCGCGCTCGACCGTGACTGCGGCCTGCGCCTGCAGCTCGCGCTGCTCGGCAAGCTCCCGGTTTGCATGTTCGAGCGCGTGTGACTTGCGCCGCCAGCTGCGCACCGTGCGTCCGACCGACCATGCGGCGAGCAGCCAGACGTAGTTCGGAATTGCGTTGCCGGCGCTCTGCCCGTGCACGACAGCTGCGACGAACAGCGGCGCCGCGGCGACGGCGAGGGAGACGGGCGCCCACAGTGATCCCTCGTACCGGCTGCCGACCGAGTAGGCGACGAGGGTCAGCGCGACGAACGGCTGGAAGGCTGCCTGGTGCGGCGCGGCCACGTACGCGCAGGCGCCGTTCCCCGCAAGCACGAGCGCCGCCGCGAGCAGCGGCTGGGACGACCGCCATGCGACGGGGGCGCTGGTGAGGAGCGCCAGCGCGACGGCCAAGGCCACTGGGCTTCCCCAGGAGGTGTGATCGCCCGCGAGGGCGAACGCCACCGAGCTCACTGCGAGGACGAATGCGAGCGCGGCATCGCCGGCCGCCTGCACGCGGCGGTTGCCGATCGCGGCCATGGCCCTCGCTCTCACCGGCTCGACGGTAGCGCGCTTCCCTTGCCGGCGCCTCCGCCGAGCGGGGGAAACAGGTTCCTCCGGTCGGCGGAGGCGATTTCGCCGCGGCGGCCGACGACGCGTGCGCACCACGCCCGTAGCGTCGGTGGCATCTCAGTCGTCCACGAAAGGAGCACGTTCATGACCATGCCCAGCCTCATCCCCTCGCGCGTCGGCGCCGCGTGCGGAGCGATCTTCGCGGTGGTTCTCTTCGTCGCCGCAGGCGACGGGGGAGAGGGGTACTCCGCGGTGCGGGCGGTCGCCGGTCTCGCCGCCCTTACGCTTTTCGTCCCGTTCCTCGCGTACGTGTGCAGCATCCTGCGCGCAGCCGAGGGCCCGAACGGTTGGCTCGCGGGCGCCGCACTTGCATCGGGCCTCGTCGGTATCACGCTCAAGATCGTCAGCGTCCTGCCGGCCCTCGCGCTCCACCACGCGCATGTCTCCGACGGCACCCAGCTGCATAGGATCTTCGACGGCTTCGACAACGGTGCGACAGTGATCGCGCTCTATCCACTCGCGATCTTCTGCGCTGCGACCGCCGCCGTTGCCCTGCGCACCGGCGCGCTGCCGCGCTGGCTCGCCGCGGGCGCGGCGGTCACCGCTGTCGCGCTGGCCGTGAACGGCGCGTTTCTCCAGGCGAGCTTCGTGCCCGCGCTGCTGCTGTTCATCGTCTGGAACCTCGCAGCAAGCGTCGTCCTGCTCAATCGCACCCGTCGAGTCGGTTCCCGCGCTGGTCGCGTCGAGGTCACGGCCTGATCCTTGCGTTAGCGTTGGCGCGTGGAGCACGCGGCGGAGATCCCGGACGTTCTCGCCCAGGTCGGCCCGCGACTCAAGCGCCTGCGCACTCGCCGGGGCATCACGCTGACGAATGTCGCCGCACAGACCGGAATCTCGAAGAGCACGCTCTCGCGCCTCGAGGGCGGGCAGCGGAAGCCGAGCCTCGAGCTGCTGCTGCCGCTCGCCGCGGCGTACCAGGTTCCGCTCGACGAGCTGGTCGGCGCCCCGGAGGTTGGCGACCCGCGCATCCGGTTCAAGCCGCGCACACGGAACGGTCGCCTGGTTTTTCCGCTCACCCAGCAGTCGAGCGGGCTGGCAGTCTGGAAGGTCGTCATCCCGCCCGAGCGTGAGCGCAACCTCCGCACGCATGACGGCTACGAGTGGCTCTATGTCCTTTCAGGCCAGATGCGCCTGATCCTTGGTGAGCACGACATCGTCATGGGGCCAGGCGAAGTCGCCGAGTTCGACACCCGGATGCCGCATTGGTTCGGCCCCGCCGACAGCGAGCCGGTCGAGATCCTGAGCGTCCACGGCAGTCACGGCAAGCGCATGCACGTCCGCGCCGCCCCTCGCGGCGAACACCCGCACTAGCGCGTTTCCCGGAAACGGCAACGAACGTTGCCCCGGGATCTTTCCTGCCCCAACCTCGGTGCCATGGGCGCACACGGTGCCCCTCATCGAAAGGAAGGCAGGCCATGCCCGCACTCGCCCGCTGGACTCTCAGGCACAAACGGCTCGTCGTCGGCGTCTGGGTTGCCGTGACGATCGCCGCGTTCGCAGCGATCGGCCCGGCCGGACGATCTCTCTCGCAGCAGTTCGGTGTTCCCGGACGCGAGGGGTTCGAGGCAAATCAGCAGATCGCCGCGATCTACGGCAGCGGCGGCGATGTCGCTCCGCTCGTTCCGGTGGTGCAGCTCCCGAAGGGCACCACCGTTGATTCCCCGGGCGTTCGAAGCGAACTCGCGGCGGTGCTCGCACGTGTGCAGCGGGCTCTCCCCGCGGCCCGGATCGCCTCCTATGCCTCGACCGGCGATCGATCGTTCGTTTCGGCCGACGGCCGGACGACGTTCGCTCTTGTCGACATCCCGGCGCGCGGCGGCGTCGACCAGGGCCAGCCGGAAGCACGGCTCGCGCAGAAGGCGCTCGCCGGGACGACGGTCGGCGGTGCACGCGTGCAGGTCACGGGACTCGACGCGCTCCGCGCAACGGGCAACGACACCAAAGCAACCGGAGCCGGCGTTCTGCTCGGGACGTTGCTGGCCGCGTTGGGAGCGCTGCTCGTGCTCGCTTTCGTCTTCCGCTCGTTCACCGCTGTCATCCCGCTGCTGATGGCCGCTGTTGCTATTCCGACGACCTTCCTGTTGATCTGGCCGCTCACGGCTGTCACCGACGTATCCGTGATCGTTCAATTCCTGGTCGCTCTGATCGGGCTCGGAATCGCGATCGACTACGCATTGCTGATCGTCGTCCGCTGGCGCGAGGAGCGGCAGCGGCCCGGAACGACGAACGACGAAGCAGTCCAGAACGCGATGCACCACGCAGGATCGGCTGTGGTCTTCAGCGGCACCACCGTCGGCATCTCGCTGATTGCGTTGCTCGTGGTGCCGATCCCCGCGCTGCGCAGCATCGGTATCGCCGGATTGCTGATCGCGCTGGTCAGCGTCGCCGTCGGCGTAACGCTGCTGCCGGTGGTGCTCGCCACGGTCGGCCCGAGGCTGGATTGGCCGCGCAACCGGCGTGACGCTCGTCCGAGCCGTGCCTGGTCTTCGTGGGCGCAGCTCGTCGTCCGGCACCGCTGGGCGGCGGCGGCAGCGTCCCTGTCGATCCTTGGTGCGCTCGTTCTCGCCGCATCGACCATCCAGTTCGGCAACCCCCGCGCAAACTCGCTCGCGCAGACCGGCTCGGCCCGTGCTGCACTCGACAACCTCACTGCTTCTGGGATCGGCACCGGCCCGCTCTCGCCGTTCGATGCGCTCGTGCGGTCAAGCGATGCCGCGGCGGTCGCAAAGACCTTCGCGAAGGTCAAGGGCGTTCGTGCAGCGGTCGCACCCGCGGACTGGCGTCGCGGGGGAACCGCCCTCGTCACGGTCGTTCCGACCGTGGACGGGAACTCCCCGCCAGGCCGCGACACACTCGACCGGCTCCGCGCGACCTCTGTCGCGGGCGAGGTTGCAATCGGAGGCGAGGCCGCGCAGAGCGCCGACTTCCTCGACGCGGTCTACAGCAACTTCCCACTGCTGATCCTCCTGATCTCCGGGCTCACGTTCCTGCTCCTCGCGCGTGCTTTCAGGTCGCTGATCCTGCCCCTCAAGGCAGTGCTCCTGAACCTGCTTTCCGTCGCTGCGGCGTGGGGACTTCTCGTGCTCGTGTTCCAGCACGGCTTCGGCTCCGGCATCTGGGGCATCCAAGCGACGCGAGCGATCAACGTCGAAATGCCGATCGTCGTCTTCGCGTTCCTCTTCGGCATCTCGATGGACTACCAGGTGTTCATCATCAGCCGGATGCGCGAGTCCTACGACCGCACGAAGTCGACGCCGACGGCCGTCATCGAGGGGATCGGCCGCACCGGTCGACTCGTGACGAGCGCGGCACTGATCCTCGGGCTCGCCTTCGCGGCCTTCAGCATGACGCCGGGAACCGAAGCGAAGATGTTCGCCACCGCTCTCGGCGGCGGCATCCTGATCGACGCCACGATCATCCGCGGCCTGCTCGCACCTGCAGCCGTCGCGATCCTCGGCCGCTGGAACTGGTGGTTGCCCGCACGTCCCGCTCGGATCCTCCGTGTCGAGGCTTCACCCGTCCACGCGGACGCCGCGGCACAGACGGCGTAGCGCGGAGACGAAAGCTTGTGCGTCGCCGCCCGGCGCGGGCTCGGGCGGCGACGCACAGGAGACGCTCGAGGGAGAGGGACTGCGGGCCGTCGTCCGCCTGCGTCTCCACCGAGCCCTCTCTCCGCTCACTTCCGCGATCAGTTGGTAACGGAGGTGCCGGCTTGTAGCGCCGCTTCGACGGCGGCAGCGACGTCGCGACGGAGTGCGTCGTGTCCCCAAAAGCTCGTCTGCGTCCAGGGATGCGCAGATCCTGGCTTAGGCTCCGGTGGCTCGCGTTGTTGCTGGTTGGAAGGAGTCTCTGATTCGGGCATCGATTCTCGGCACTCTCGAAATCTCGGTCGATGGGTGTGATGTGACGCCGACGGCGGCAAAGCAGCGTGCACTGCTGATTTGCCTGTTGCTGGACCTCGGTCGGCCGGTGTCCGCCGACCGCCTGATCGAAGCGGTGTGGGGTGCGCGCCCCCCGGCGTCCGCTGCGAATCTCCTGACCGTCTACGTCTCGCAGCTTCGGCGGGCGATCGGGGCGGACGCGATCGAAACGCGGCCCGGCGGGTACGCGGCTGCGATCGATCCCGACGACCTCGACGCCCATCGCTTTGAGCGGCTGGTTGCGGAAGGCGCGGCAGCGCGGGACGCCGGGAATCCGGGGCTTGCGTTGTCGCGTCTGAAGCATGCTCTCAGCCTCTGGCGCGGTTCCGCTTTGGCCGATGTGGCGAATGCCGCGTTTGCGGAACCGGAGGCGCGTCGCCTGGAGGAGCTGCGCCTGACCTCCGTCGAAGAGCGCGTCGCGGCCGAGTTCGATCTCGGAAACTACGAGACGGTTGCTTTGGAGGCGCGTGCGCTTGCGCTTTCGGAGCCGTATCGGGAGCGTCCCCGGCGGCTCTTGATGCTGGCGCTGTACCACGCAGACCGGCAGACAGAGGCGCTCGAGGTGTACCAGGAGTTCCGCGCGCTGCTCCGTGACGAGCTGGGGCTGGAGCCGACTGCCGACCTGCGCAAGCTCCAGAGCGCTGTCCTGAGGCACGACGTCGAGCCCGCGGGCGCCGCGGTTTCCGAAGTGAGGTTCGAGTTGCCGGCGCCCGTGACATCGCTGATCGGGAGGGAGAACGAGATTGCGGAGCTCGGCGATCTCCTGCAACGACGTGGGACGAGGCTCGTGACCGTGACCGGCCTAGGCGGCAGCGGCAAGAGCCGAGTGGCTCTTGCGCTCGCGGAGCGGATGCGGGATAGCTTCGCGAACGGGGTCGCTTTCGTCGAACTCGCACCCGTAGACAATCCGAGACTTGTCGTCGCGGCGATCGCGCAGCAGCTCGGAGTGGCCGAGCGGGCCGACGAGGATCTTCTCCAGACGCTCTCACGATGGCTCGCCCCACGCGAGATGCTGGTGGTCATCGACAACGTCGAGCGTCTCGTCGACGCCGGCCCGACGCTCGTCGAACTGCTGAAAAGAGCGCCGATGCTGACCATCCTCGCGACGAGCAGGAGGGTCTTGCGGCTGTCGGCGGAGCACGTCTTTCCACTCCGACCCCTACCCCTCGACGAAGCGGTGCTGCTGTTCGCGACTCGAGCGCTCGCACGCGACCCAATGCTCGATCGGGACAGCCTCGATTCGAAGTCGGGACGCGAGATCTGCCGGCGAGTGGACTGCCTCCCTCTGGCGGTCGAGCTCGCGGCAGCGCAGGTTGGCACGCTGGGCATCGACAGCCTGCTCGAACGTCTGAGCAACCGCATCGCCCTGCTCGCCGCCGGCCCGCGCGACCTTCCCGCACGGCAGCGGACCCTTCACCACACGCTCACCTGGAGCACCGATCTCCTCTCGGCGAAGGAACGCACACAGTTCGTGAGGCTGGCAGTGTTCAGCGGTGGCTGCACCATCGACGCTGCGTTGGAGGTGTGCGGCGGAACAGCGGAATCGCTCGCTGCTCTAGCTGATCACAGCCTGCTTCGAATCTCCGACGAGAGCGGTGAGACGCGCATCTCGATGCTCGAGACGGTTCGCGACCACGCTCGCGAGTTGCTTGCTCGATCAGCTGCCCGCGACGAGGCATGCAACGCGCATGCCGAGTACTTCGCGAGCCTGATCCAGCACATCGATCCCAGACGAGCCGAGACCAGCCGGCGGCTCCGGCTGATCGACCTCGACCTCGACAACTTCCGCGCCGCGATGGACTGGTTCGAGCACAAACGGGATGACGGTGCCGCATTGCGCCTCGCGACGGGTCTCTACCACTACTGGTACCTGCGTGGATTCCTGCGTGAGGGGCGGAGCCGCCTCGGCGGCCCACTCGGCCGTGGTGCAGGGAGTCCTGCGCTTCGCGCGCTGGCGCTACGTGGCCTCGCGGGTATCGACCTTGTGTCCGGTGACAACGACAGCGCGGAGGAGCTGGCACGAGCGGGCGTCGCGACCGGAACAGAGGCCGGAACCCTCGAACCGGTGATGGGGTGCGAGACGGTGCTCGGCCTGGCCGCGCTCGGACGCGGCCGGTTTGACGAAGCGCGCACCCATATCGCGCGAAGCGGCGCGCTCGCCCGAGAGCTCGACCTCGAAGTGGACGTCGTGATTGCGGACACCAACCTGGCCGAGATCTCGTTTCGAGCGGGCGACCTCGACGATGCACGTCGCCGCTGGGAAAGCGTTCTCGCCTGGCACGAGCACGGCTCGGCGCCGGAGAGCGGCGTGTTCGCGCTGCTCGGGCTGGCTGCGATCGCCCACACCGAAGAACGCCTCGACGAGGCTGAACGGCTGTTCGAGCGAGCCCGCCACCTCGCCGACACGGCCGGATTCACGCATCTTGCCGGCCATGCCCACATCGGCCTGGCCGCCGTCGCCGAGAAAGGCGGGAATCACGTCGAGGCCGCCAACCGGCTCGGTCGCGCCGACGCCATGTTTGACGAATTCGGTAGGCGGTCCGCAGAGTTCGATCCGGCGCTCGTTGCGAACACCGAGGAGAGTGCCCGCGCGGCGCTCGGCGAGAACGCCTTCGAGACCGCGTATGCAGCCGGCCGTCGCACGCCCTCGAGCAGACACACATCAGGCTAAGCCGAAACTAAGCCGGCTCGGGCGATCATTTCGACAGGGTCGGACGCGGACTTCTCGCGGCCCTCGATATCGACGATCGCGAAGCAGGAGGAACCATTGAGAGCGGTGTTGCTGATCTCACTCGTTGCAGCCGTTGGAGTGTGTTCGACCGCCGGCGCGGGCGCGACTCCGGCCCGGTCGGCGTGCGCGCTCGGTGCCAGGAGCATCAAGGGGCACGAGGCCGTCATCTTCTGCGGTCCCGCGACCGCGTCGCTCCACATCGGCGGCAAGTCGTACAGCTTCAAACGCGGCGTGTGCATCTGGGCGGGCAGCCTGATCCTCACCCTCGGCACCCAGGTGAACGGGGTGCCTGCGTCCGCAAACAACGAAGGAGCGCCGCTGCTCCAACTGACGGGCTCAAGCGGAACGGGCACCGTCTATGCCTCCCACGGGCGCTTCCACCTCGGGATGAGCATCGTCAGGATCACCGCGCACGGACATTCGAACGGCACGTTCAAAGGCCGAGAACCGCTCGGAGCCACACGCCGCTTCACCGGCAGCTATCGCTGCTGACGCCGTACCAATCTCGATGACGATCTGCCACTGCCGATCGCGGCGGCGGCTGTCGGAGACAACGCGATCTCGACGTTGGAGGAACAGATGACTCAGCTCGGTTGCCATCCTGCGAAGGCAGCTGCAAGGCACCGCTCACGCGCAGCGAACGTCGCCATCGGGGCACTGATCGCGGTCGCCGGAATCGCCGGTGCACCGTCCGCGCATGCTGCGACAACGCCGCATCGTCTCAACGCGCTCGTATCTGGCCCGTCGTGCAAGCTCGCCTCCGCGAAGAGAGTGAAGTCCGCCCTCGGCATCACCGTTGCCTCTCCATTGGTGACGAAGAATCGCACTGTGACCGTTTGTCAGTTCAGGAGCAACTCGGGGCTCCTTGTTCGTTTCGAGACCGACGAAAGCGCGTCGCTCTTCGCCGTCGGTCGGAAGAGCTTCGAGAAGCACGGAGAGGCAACCAAGACCGTGAACGGACTCGGGACGAAGGCGTATTCTGCGAGTGCTGGGGGATTCACCACCGTCGTTGTCTTGAAGAACAACACCGAGCTGCTCGTCACCGCGAAGGTGTCGCTGGCGAAGATTGCGGCACTTGCGAAGCTCATCCTCCCCTCCCTGTAGACGGTCTCCGGACGGCCATCACCACGGCGCTTATTCCGCCCGCAACTGATTCCGACGTCGCACCGGCGCGGTTCATTGGAGCAACGGCGTGACGCAACTAACCCGGTCCCCGTCGAACCCGGTCCGGCTTACAAGTGCTCCGTGTTCTGGAGCTGGCGGCAGCCCGTGTGTGGAGGCGTCTTCCAGCGGTCAGCGTGCCTCATTCTGACCCGAGCCGCCGCCTGTACCGAGGGTCATCCTGATCGTTCGCCGGTGGGTCGGGCGACGTAAGGTGAGCGCGACGCCCGCGGCGCTGAGGACGGCTGAGCCGACGAGTAGGATCGCTCCGACGCGGGCGAGCGGCGCGGGGCCGATGATGATGCCGAGCGCGAACGCTTCCACGCCTGCGGCGAAGAGTGCGGCTTCGAGCAGCGCGAGCCGGCGCCGATAGAGCTGCGCCTGCTTCGGGCGCGGACCGGGCGGCCACCACACCCAGAGCGAGAGCGAGAGGAGCTTGGGGAGGTGACCGACGACGACTCCGCCTGCCCAGCCGACGAGCAGGAAGACGACGTAGCCGCTTACCAGGCGGGTGCCGCCTGCGCCGGCGGCCGCGGCCAGTCCGCATACGGTGGCCTGAGCGAGGAAGAAGCCACCCAGAAGCAGATGCGCGAGCGGCGCCTCGAATGGGCCGCGTCGACTCCACATCACGCGCAGCATCAGTGCGGCAAAGCGGCCGATCGCGAGCACGACGACGACACCGCCGGCGAGCGTCAGCGGCCGCTCGCGCGTGCCGATCCCGACCAGCAGCAGCCATAGACCCGCCACCAGCGCGAGCTCTTCGACCGGCCATCGGCGCTGTGGTGCCGCTGGCGCTTGGGCGAGCATCGGAGCGAGGTTGCGGCCGACGGTCAGGATCAGCAGTGCGATCCAGCCGAGCAGCGCGAGGTGCAGGTGGATCAGCAACCAACGCTGATAGGAGAGGCCGCCGAACGGCCGGTCCTGGTCGAAGATCACGGCGCCGAGACAGAGCGCCGCGACGACGTGCGTGCAGGCAAGCGCGACGCCGAGTCGGCTTGCGATCAGTGTGCGCCCGCGCGGCGCGCGCACGACGAGCTTCAACACCTCCGCCAGCACAATCGCAAGGCCACAAGCAACCATTGCGGCGCCGACCCAGACGATCGGCTGCGCCTCCCGACCCAGCCCCGACGCGACCAGGAATCCGCCGGCGAGCAAGGGCAGCGCGAGCCAGAGCGCACGCTGCGAGGGCAGGTCGTTGCGCAGCATCACAGGAAGCAGGTGGAAGGAGGCTCCGCTGACCGCGAACGGCAGCACGCCCAGCGCGACGAGATGAACCGCCAGCACCGGTGCCGCAGCAAGCGGCCTGCCTGCGGCAAGGTCGCCCGCAGCGAATGCCGCGGCGACGGTTGCCGCCAACCAGCCGACCAGCGCCACCGCGAAATAGGCCACGAGCAGCTGCAGCGAGACCGGACCGCCAACCGCGCGCCGATTCGTCAACGCCAGCGGCCGCAACGTGACCGAGGTCGTCGGCGGCTGTTCACTCATCACCGGAGAGATACCGGACCGGGGAACTCGCACCGAGTTCTGGCCGGGCGCCCGTGTGGGCGAACGCGCCGCGCGAGCGAGATGAGGGCATGTGCCGCGCGTCGCGATCACTGCAGTTCCGGTCAGTTGGCCAGTCGCGTGACCATCGCCCGGAGCCGTTTGCGCTCGGTCGCGTGCGCATGGAAGGAGCGCGCAAGTCGGCGCTCGCCTTCCGCCGTGAGGCGGAGGATGGCAACGCGTGCGTCGGTCTGCGACGGCTCGCGGGCGATCAGTCCGGCGTGAGGGCGGACGTCGCCGGCTGATTTCTTCGGC
>Ga0207707_10003227_pt1 | contig 14477 bp, 10 predicted proteins | sample KBSC83BmetaG_FD_184336 | JGI IMG/M metagenome (GOLD analysis project Ga0207707, IMG submission 184336) | Corn rhizosphere microbial communities from Kellogg Biological Station, Michigan, USA - KBS C8-3B metaG (SPAdes) (version 2) | ecosystem: Host-associated > Plants > Roots > Rhizosphere ...
GTACGGCCAGCTTCCGTTCGGCGAAGGCGATTACCTCATCATCCATCGCGGCATTCTGCACCGCTATCGGTTCGACCTCAACGCCGAGCAGCCCAAGCTCGTGGTGTTCGAGAGCAGGGGACACGTGCGGTGGCCCAAGCGCTATCGCAATGAGTTCGGCCAGCTGATCGAGGGCGCGCCGTATTCGGAGCGCGACATCAGACGACCGACGTTCGTAGAGCCGACCGACGAGATGGGGGATTTTCCGATTCTCGTGAAGCAGTACGACGGCATCAACGAGATCGTGCTCGACCACCATCCGCTCGACGTCGTCGGCTGGGATGGCTACTTCTATCCCTGGGCGTTCAACATCAACGACTTCGAGCCGATCGTCGGGCGTGTGCACCAGCCGCCGCCGGTGCACCAGACTTTTCAGGGCGATGGCTTCGTCGTCTGCTCGTTCTGTCCGCGGCCGTACGATTTTCATCCCGAAGCGGTGCCCGCACCGTACAATCACAGCAACGTCGATTCCGACGAGGTTTTGTATTACGCGTCGAGCGAGTTCATGAGCCGGAAGGGAATCGAGTTCGGCAGCATCACGCACCACCCCGATGGAATTCCGCACGGTCCGCATCCCGGTCGCGCCGAAGCGAGCATTGGCGCGAAGTACACCGACGAGCTGGCGGTGATGATGGACAGCTTCCGACCGCTCAAGGTCGCAAAGCCGGCGCTCGCAATCGAGGATCCGAACTACCACAAGTCATGGCTCCAGGGCCAGCACGCCCAGTTCAATCCACCAACGAGCTGAGGCATAAGCTGACGAGATGAGCGAAGCGCTCTGGACCCCCTCGCCCGAGCGCGTCATCAAGGCGAACATGACCGAGTTCCTCCGCTATGTGGAGGAGCGCGGCGGTCCGCCCGTGCCCGATTACTCGGCCGAATCCTACTGGCAGCTGCACGAGTGGTCGGTCAACAATCCGGAGCGCTTCTGGTCGCTGGCGTGGCGATTCTGTGGAATCATCGGCCACCGCGGGACCGGGGGAGGCGCGGAGCGTGTCGGCGTCGGCCTCGACAACATGGGACCGCCGGATCCGGAGAAGGGACCGAAGTGGTTTCCTGATGCGAGCCTCAACTTCGCCGAGAACCTTTTGCGTTTTTCGGACGACCAGCCGGCGCTGTCGTCGTGGAACGAGGAGGGACATCAGCGAACAGTCAGCTATCAGGCGCTACGGGAAGCCGTAGGCACTCTGGCGATCGCGCTCGACGCCGCCGGCATCGAGCCGGGCGACCGAGTCGCGGGCTGGCTGCCGAACATCCCGGAAGCTGTCATCGCCATGCTCGCCGCGACATCGCTGGGCGCAATCTGGTCATCGTGCTCGCCCGATTTCGGCGCGCAGGGAGTAATGGATCGGTTCGGCCAGATCGAGCCCAAGATTCTTTTTGCGGCCGACGGCTATCTGTACAACGGCAAGGAGATCGACCTGCTCCCGCGACTGCGTCAGATCGCATTCCGGATCCCGAGCCTCGAGCACGTGGTTGTGACGCCGTATCGCCGGCAGATGCCGGACCTCGACGGGGTTCGCAAGGGAATTCTGTGGTCACGATTCATCGCGACGCAGTGGACGGTGTTGTCGACGCAGAACACCCCGCCCGAGGGTTACAGAACGCCCGGTGAGGGATATCGGCGCACGCCACCCCACGGCTTCGCTCCAACTCCAGCGGGCTCGGCGATGCGCACACCCGTGCACGGGGTCAAAGCGATCTCCCCGATTCCGGCGCCGGTCGCCGAGCCGGCCGACCCCAAGACCATCGCGTTCGAGCGATTCCCGTTCGATCATCCGGTTTACATCATGTACTCCTCGGGCACGACGGGATTGCCGAAGTGCATGGTGCACAGCGCCGGCGGAACGCTGCTCCAGCATCTCAAGGAGCTCATTCTCCACACCGATCTAAAGCGCGAGGACTGCATCTTTTACTACACGACCTGTGGCTGGATGATGTGGAATTGGCTGGTGAGCTCGCTGGCAGTCGGTGTGAAGATCGTACTGTACGACGGAGCTCCACTCGCGCCCAAGGCGGACATTCTCTGGGACATGGCCGACCAGGAAGGCATCACTGTCTTCGGCACGAGCGCGAAGTACCTCGCGCTGCTCGAGAAGTCGGGGGCAGAGCCGCGGAAGACCCACAAGCTCACCAAGCTCAAGGCGATTCTCTCGACCGGCAGCCCGCTTGCGCACAACAGCTTCGACTACGTCTACAGGAAGATCAAGACAGACGTGCACCTCGCCAGCATCTCCGGCGGCAGCGACATCATCTCCTGCTTCGTGCTGGGCAATCCGATAATGCCGGTGTATCGCGGCGAGATCCAGACGGCAGGACTGGGAATGGCGGTCGACGTGTTCGATGATCGCGGGCGTCCGGTGCGACTCATTCCCGGCGAGCTCGTTTGCACGCGACCGTTCCCGAGCATGCCGGTCGCGTTCTGGGATGATCCCGACGGCTCCAAGTATCGCGCCGCGTACTTCGACTACTACCCTGGTGTCTGGCGCCACGGCGACTGGGCCGAAGTCACCAGGCATCGCGGCTACATCATTTACGGACGAAGCGACGCAACGCTCAATCCGGGTGGCGTGCGCATCGGTACTGCCGAGATCTACCGCCAGGTCGAGATGCTGCCCGAGGTTCTGGAGAGCGTCGCGGTTGGCCAGGAGATCAGTGGAGACACGCCAGGCGACGTTCGCATCGTGCTGTTCGTGAAGCTGCAGCCGGGCCTGAGTCTCGATGAGCCACTAAAGGAGCGGATCATCAGCCAGCTGCGCGAGAACACCACGCCGCTCCACGTCCCGCGCAAGATCATTCAGGTCGAGGACATTCCGCGCACCATCAGCGGCAAGATCAGCGAGCTGGCAGTGCGCGAGGTGATTCACGGACGCCCGGTCAAGAACACCGAGGCGCTGGCGAATCCGCAGTCGCTCGAGTTCTACGAGCGACTGCCGCAGCTGCGCGATTAGTTAGTGGCTGGCGACGACCGGCTCGCGCTTCGCTGAAGCGGCGAGCGCGCCGATCATATCCTGCAGCTTCGGACCACGGCCCGGCTCGGGAGCGCCGAACGTCAACGCGGTGCGATAGTGCGATACACCGTAGATCGAGCCTGACTTGCGCTCGACGGTGATTCCGAAGCTCTGGTCGTCGGACTCGTCGTCAGCGGCAGCCGCGGTGCTTTGGGGCAGCGCGTGGGCCTCGACTTCCGAGAGGAAGGCCTTCCAGTCGGGCGATCCCTTGAGCCTGGCTTCGCAGATCGAGCTGACCCAGCGGTCCTCGCCAAAGTGCGAGTCACGCTTCGAGATCGGGCCGCAGTCGTAGCCTTTGCGCACGAAGTTGTCGACGCGGACATCTGCAGAGGCGGGAGTCGACTCGTAGTACTGATCCCACCACAGCATCAGGCGGCCTGAGACCTTGGCGCCGCTCTGGCGGATAACCACCAGGTACTGGGGATTTCCAAACGCCGAGTACCAGATGCGAACTTCGCGGTCGCCTTTGCGCAAATCGGTGCGGGCGAGGGGCGCGAGGCCGGCGGTGACGGCAGCTGCGTCCTTCGTCTCGAAGATTGCGGCGGGGGTGGGACCTGTGTCGTTGGAAGCAGTGAATGCTGTCTGCTGAGCGATCACAGAACCGGGGATGGCGAGCAGGGCTGAGGCTGCGAACGTGAGTCGGCTCATGCCCATAGGACTGTTCTGGCCGACCGTTGGTCACATACTATTACCTCATCCGCAACAGCCGTTTAAGTCGTTGGGGCTAGAGGGTTTAGCATGTGGGAAAGCCGTGATTCGCGGGGGTGGCCTGCCACCCCGGAAGTGGTCAGATCGAGCTCAGCCGACGCCCGAAGACCTGACAGTAGTAAAGTCCGCCCGCCGCCGAACGGGCGATGGCAATTCCCGTCTCGACCACCCCCGGATTGAGGATGTTCGCCCGGTGGCCGGTCGAGTTCATCCACCCCTGGACGACTGCTTCGGCCGTCGGGTATCCAAGCGCGACGTTCTCTGCGATTTCTGCGTACGGGTACTCGACCGAGTGCGCCCGATCGCTAAGGGTGGGAAGCTGGGCCTGCGGAATGACGTGCGCCATCTTCTGGAAGTAGGCCATGTTGGTCGCCTGGATTCTCGCCATCTGATCGAGCCGCGCGTTGAAGACCAGTGGTCGAAGTCCGCGGCGACGGCGCTCCGCATTGATAAGATCGAAGATCCGCCCGACGGAGGAGGCATACGCGTCCGAGGCCGCCGGCGGCGCGGAGCGCGCGACGGGTGGCGCCGAGCCGGACATCGGCATGGTGCAACCGGCCGTCAGCAGAGCGAAGACAAGAAGCCTGGTCGAGCGCATCCGTATTATATCGGCGCGTCAGGACGATCGTTCCAACGCCTCCAGAATTCGACGCGGCTCCAGCGCCGTGCGGCGCGCGGTGAACACCCGCAGCCAGCGCGCGCTCTTGTACAGCTCCTCCGACAGAGAAGGAAGATTGATGGTTCCGATCCATCCCTCTCCGGTGAGCCGCTCGACTTTGCCGCTTCTGCGGAGCACCGGAATGTCGAGGCCCAGCATCTCCGTCTTGACTGGATAGTCGAGCAGCAGCTCACCGCGCCCGAGCCCGAACTCGGCGGCCAACGAATTCTCGGCCTGAGCGACGCGTTTCCTGTCGGTGGCGATCCACTCCATTCGGGACGCATCGAGCTCCGCCGCCGGCCATTCCGCGGCGCGCTTGAACAAGCGCCGCTCCTTCAACGCCGCCAGCAGCGGAGGAGGCTGGTCGCTCTCGAGGTGGTGCATCAGTCCTTCGTCGGTGAAACGGGCGAGCGCCTGAACGCTGACGATCGCGTTTCCGACCGCATCTTCCACCAGCCGCTTGTACATCGCGGTGGCGCTGCGCACCGCGTGATGCCAGTAGACGTTGCGGTACATCTGATATTTGGCGAACAGCAACGACTCCAGCGCCGAGAGAGCCTTTTCCAGAACACCGAGTGTCTGCTTCCCCGTATCCGGATCCGCGACGAGCACCAGCGAATTGGTGAGCCGGTCGACATCGATCTCGCCGTACGGGACACCGCACATGAATGCATCGCGCTTGAGATACTCGATCTTGTCGAGATCGAGCGATCCGGAGATCAAGCCCTGGAGCGGGCTGCTGCTTCGTCCCCGAATGAGATCGAAGACTTGTTGCGGGGCATCCTGGCCCAGGCGTGTCGTCAGCAGCTCGGCAACGGTGCCCTCGGTGATGAGCGGCCGCGCCACGTCCTCATGGTGGAGCGCTCCGATCTCTTCCAGCGCGTGGGAGAACGGGTAGTGGCCGACATCATGGAGCAACGCCGCCGATCTCACGATCGCCTGATCGCGCTCGGAGATGGTTACGGAATCCTCCGCCTCGCAAAGGAGCGCCAACGTTCGCCGCGAGAGATGGTGGGTGCCAAGTGCGTGCTCGAAGCGGGTGTGGGTGGCGCCCGGGTAAACGAGAAAGGTCCAACCGAGCTGCCTGACGTAGCGCAGGCGCTGAAAGACTTCGGTGTCGACGAGGTCGAGCGTCAGGTCATCGACGCGGATGTTGTTCCAGACGGGATCGCGCAGAATCTCGAAGCGCACTGCCCGTCGGCCGCCGGGAGGTGTCGTCAGCCCTTCGGTCCGGCGTTTTTGATCGCGGCGTCGACGTTCGCGAACTTCTCGAAGTTCTCGCGAAACATCACCGCCAGCTTCTTCGCCTGGGCGTCGTATGCTGCCGCGTCCTGCCACGTTTGCTTCGGCTTGAGCACCTTGGCCGGCACTCCGCTGATCTCCAGCGGGACCGCCAGGCCGAAGATCGGATCGATGTGCGTTTTCACCTTGTCGAGCCTGCCGCCGAGTACCTCGTTCACGATTGCGCGGGTATGCTCGAGGGCAATGCGCTTTCCGGTGCCGTACGGCCCGCCGCTCCAGCCGGTGTTGATCAGCCAGACGTTCGAATCGTGACGGTGGAGAAGCTCGCCGAGCATGCGCGCGTACTTGATCGGCTGCCAGACCAGGAACGCCGCTCCGAAGCACGCGCTGAAGGTCGGCTGCGGCTCCTTCACTCCGCGCTCGGTGCCGGCAACCTTCGCCGTGTAGCCGGAGAGGAAGTAGTACATCGCCTGTTCGGGAGTGAGCCTGGCGATTGGTGGCAGCACTCCGAACGCATCGGCGGTGAGAAAGACGATGTTTTTGGGATGTCCGCCACGTCCCCCTTTGACGTGATCGCGGATGTACTCCAGCGGATACGATGCGCGGGTATTCTCGGTGATCGATTGATCCGCGAAGCGCACTTTCTTCGTCGCCGGATCGAGCACGACGTTCTCGAGGACGGTGCCGAACATCTGGGTTGTCCTGTAGATGTCGGGCTCTCCCTCCGGCGACAGGTTTATCACCTTCGCGTAGCAGCCGCCTTCGAAATTGAAGATTCCGTTTTCGCACCAGCCGTGCTCGTCGTCTCCGATGAGTCCCCGGTTGGGCGCCGTCGACAATGTCGTCTTGCCGGTGCCCGACAGCCCGAAAAAGAGCGCCGTGTCACCCTGCTCGCCGACGTTGGCGGAGCAGTGCATCGAGAGGACGTTCTGCTTGGGAAGCAGGTAGTTCATCACGACGAACATCGACTTCTTGAGCTCGCCGGCGTAGCGGGTGCCGCCGATGAGGATCGTGCGCGCCGCGAGGTTGAGGACAATGAAAGTCGTCGACCTGGTGCCGTGGCGTTTGGGGTCCGCCTGGAACTCCGGCGCGTGCAGGACCGTGAAGTTCGGCTCGAAAGTCGGAAGGTCCGTCAGCTCGGGACGAATGAACATGTTTCGCACGAACGCCATGTGCCACGCGTTCGGCGAGACGTAGCGAACGGACAACCGATATGATGGGTCAGCGCCACAATAGAGATCCTGGACGAACAGCTCGTCGACGGAGTTGAGATAGTCGCGAACGTCATGCAGGAGCAGCTCGTATTTGGCGGTCGCCAAAGGTTGATTGACGGCGCCCCAATCGACATCGGCGTCGATCGTCGGGTCCTTGACCACGAACTTGTCGTTCGGGGATCGCCCGGTATGCGGACTGGTGACGGCGACGAATGGACCCATGTCCGCAAATTCGCCCTCGTTCCGCCGGGCCGCCGCCTGAAATAGCTCGGGCGCAATCAAATTCCAGTGGACGTCGCCCTGCGGCGCCAGTCCTTGCCGGGTCAGATCCGCTCTGCTTTCCCGCGCCATCGACTTCCGGCGCGGTCTGATCTCGGTTGCCATGTATAACTACCTGTTCTCCTTTAACCGCTGCTGCGCGTCGACGACTGCGACGGCGGCCATATTGACGATATCCTGCACGTCGGCGCCCTGCTCCAGTACGTGCACGGGAAGATTCATACCGAGCAGGATCGGCCCGATTTTCGTCGCCCCGCCGAGGTGGTGCAGGAGCTTGTAGGCGATGTTCCCCGCGCTCAGGTTGGGGAAGATCAGCACGTTTGCCCGTTCCTTGAGAACACTGAACGGATACGCCGAGCGCAGGATGTTCTCGTCCATCGCCGTATCCGCCTGCATCTCCCCGTCGACAACGAGATTGGGGTCGCGCTTCCTGAGGATCGCAACCGCCTTGGCGACCTTCTCTGCTTCGGGATGGCGCACCGAGCCGAAGTTGGAGAAGGAGAGCATCGCGATCTTCGGCGTAATTCCAAAGTTCCCGACGATGCTACCCGCCGAATATGCAATCTGCGCCAGCTGCTCGGCGGTGGGATCGATGTTGACCGTGGTGTCGCCGCAGAAGATAACGTGCTTGTCGAACACCAGCATGTAGAGGCCGCTCACGATTTCGGCTTTCGGGTGCGGGCCAATTACCTGTAACGCCGGGCGAATGGTCTCCGGGTAATGCATGCCGACCCCCGAGAGCAGAGCGTCGGCGTCTCCGCAGGCCACCATCACCGACCCGAAGTAATTCACGTTGAAGAGCAGCTGATGCGCTTCGCCGTGGCTCAGCCCTTTGCGCTGCCGCCGCTTCCAGAGGTAGTCGGCGTACTTGTCGCGCTTGTCGCACGTCGCCGGATCTTCGATGGCGATGTCGCGCAGCGAGATCAGGTTGTCCTGCGCGACGCGCTCGATGTTGCTGCGCTGGCCAAGCAGGATCGGGGATCCGATTCCCTCGTCGACGATCATTCGCGCGGCGCGGATGATCTTCGGCTCTTCGCCCTCGGGGAAGACGATGCGCTTCGGATCGCGAACGGCTCGATTGATGATGCCGCGCATGATTCCGCGGGCGCGTCCAAGCCGCGCCTCGAGCTGCTCCCGGTACTGCTCGAGATCGATCATCTCCTTCGCGACGCCGCTCGCCACCGCCGCCCACGCCACCGCCGGCGCGACCCAGAGCAGCACTCTGGGATCGAACGGGAAGGGAATGAGGTAATCGGGACCGAACTTCACCGACCTCAGCCCGTAGAGCCGCGTCACGCTCTCGGGCACATCTTCCTTTGCCAGCGCGGCGAGTGCTCGTGTCGCCGCCATCTTCATCTCCTCGTTAACCGTCGTCGCGCGCGCATCGAGCGCGCCGCGGAAGATGAACGGAAACCCGAGAACATTATTGACCTGATTCGGGTAGTCGCTGCGGCCGGTGGCGATGATCGCGTCGTTGCGCACAGCGCGCACCTGGTCGGGAAGGATCTCAGGCTCGGGATTGGCGAGTGCGAAGACGATTGGCTTCTTCGCCATCTTGCCGACCATCTCACCTGTGATGGCGCCCGCGACGGACAATCCGACGAAGACATCGGCGCCGACCAGCGCGTCGGCGATGGTGCGCGCTTTAGTCGGGTGCGCGAACTTGGCCTTGTAAGGATCCATCTCGCCGGGCCGGCCCTCGTAGACCACGCCCTGCCGATCGGTCAACAAAATGTTTTGTCGCGGAACCCCGAGCCGGACGTAGTGCTCGGCGGTGGATATCGCGGCGGCGCCGGCACCGGAGAAAACGACGCGCACCTTCTCGATCTTCTTGCCGACGATCTCGAGCGCGTTGAGGAGCGCGGCGCCGGAGATTATCGCCGTGCCGTGCTGGTCATCGTGGAAGACCGGAATGCGCATCGTCTTGCGCAGAGTCTCCTCGATGTAGAAGCAGTCGGGCGCGCGGATGTCCTCGAGATTGATTCCCCCTACCGTCGGCTCGAGCAGCTGGCAGAACTTGATGACGTCGTCGGGATTCTCGGAGCCGACCTCGAGATCGAACACATCCAGATCAGCGAACTGCTTGAAGAGATTGCCCTTGCCCTCCATCACCGGCTTGCCGGCGAGCGGCCCGATGTTGCCGAGTCCAAGCACGGCGGTGCCGTTGGTTACCACCGCAACCAGGTTTCCCTTGGCGGTGTAGCGGTAGGCGTCTTCGGGGTTCGCTTTGATCTCGAGGCAGGGGAGTGCCACTCCCGGCGAGTAGGCGAGGGCGAGATCGCGCTGGTTGTTGAGGGGTTTGGTCGGAACTACCGCGATCTTTCCGGGACGGCCGGTGGCGTGGTAGTCGAGGGCGTCGTCTCGCTTCATGGAACATGGAAAAATGCCGTGTGCACAATCCAAGTGCTACCCTTTTGGCCGATCTCGGGTACTTTAAGTACAGAAATGAAGCGTGGTTACCTGCTGAACAGATCGTCCGAGAGGGGTTGGCGCCTGCTCGCGGTTCTACTGGTCCTCATCGGCCAGTTGGGAATCGTAAGCGCTGCGCTGACTTTGGCGCGCGACGAAACGAGCGCGATTTCGCACACTGAAGAAAGCGGTACCAATCTGCATCATGGGCACAACGATGCGACTTGCGCGTCCTGTGCGCTGCTGTCGATGCAGACTGCGGTCAACCACGCGCCCCCGCCGCTCGTTCTTCTCGCGATTCGCCAGGTCGCCTACGCGCGCCTGGCGCTCGAGCGTCTTTCCGGTCCCCAACTCCTACCCAACTCCTGCCGAGCACCACCCTCCCAAGAAGTCTGATCAACTGGCTGTAGTCAGTCTCACACTTCCCAGGGAGGAACATGTACATCAAGCAGACGTTCGGCGCGCTCGCGCTTCTGGTCTGCAGTGCAATGCCGGCGCTGACCGGCGCGCAGGTCCCGGTGCCAAAATCAAAACAGGATTCGATCGCTCGCGCGGATAGCATCGCGCGCGCAGACTCGATTGCGCTCGTCAAGCAGCTGGAAAGGGAGCTCGGAGCGCAAAGCGCAGATACATCCGCCCCTGCCGCGCCCGCGCAAGGTCCGGTCGCGACGGGCAGCTACATGAATATCGGCTTCGTGGCTCTGACCGACGCCGGCTGGTCGACTGCCCATGACATCGGGAAAATCGAGAGGGGCGATCACGACCCAAAGGTGAACGGATTCACGATTCCCAACGCCGAGATATCGCTCGACGGGAACGTGGATCCGTACTTCAAGGGTTTCAGCAACATCGTTCTCAAGATCGATTCAGCCGGTGACAGCGGTATCGAGCTCGAGGAAGCATACGGCCTGACGACATCGTTGCCATGGAACCTTCAGCTCAAGTTCGGACAGTTCTTCGCCGAATTTGGCCGCCAGAACCCACAGCACCCACACTCGTGGGCGTTTATCGACGCGCCGCTGGTATTGACCCGAATGTTCGGCCCCGACGGGTTGCGCAGTCAGGGCATGCGTCTGTCATGGTTGCTGCCAACACCGTTTTATACCGAGGCGCTCGTCGCAGTCATGAATGCAACCGGCGAGACGGCCACGAGTTTCCGCTCACCCGAGTCATCGGAAATCCATGGCGGTGTCATCGATGATCGCCCAGTGAGCAATGGCTTCTCGGATTTGTTGATCGTACCGAGGGTCAACACCTCCTTCGATTTGACCGAGACGCAAACCGTGGTGCTCGGAGTATCAGGAGCGTTCGGGCCCAATAATTCCGGACCTTCGGCGAGAACCCAGATCTATGGAGCCGATCTCTACTGGAAGTGGAAGGCGCCGACGGCGCAGGCCGGATTCCCGTTCCTGTCGCTTCAAACCGAGGCGATGTGGCGGCACTATGACGCAGCGCAACGTCTCGAAGAAGGGCAGCTCCTGGCGACACTGCCGGGTGAAGTTCTAAAGGATCGTGGCGGGTATGCGCAGGTGTTGTGGGGCATAAAACCCCGTATTGTCGCCGGACTGCGCGGGGAATTCGAGCATGGTGACCCCGGCTCGTTTGCGACCGATTTGCGCGACGATCAAACGCGCTGGTCTCCCAATTTGACCTGGTATCCGACCGAGTTCTCCAGAATCGGCGTGCAGTACAACTATGACAGTCGCAAGGCAATTGGCACCGATCATTCCCTGTGGCTCCAGCTTCAGTTCCTGATCGGCGCCCACGCCGCCCACAAGTTCTAACCCATCAACCAACATGAAAATGAAAATGATCAATAGAATGGCAGCGCTCGGGCTGGGCGCGGTTTCCTTCATCAGTGCACAGGCAACGGCGCAGCTCAAAGTCGTCGCCACCACTCCCGATCTCGCCTCGGTGGCCCGGGAGATTGGCGGCGATCGAGTCAACGTCGTGGCGCTGGCGAAGCCAACCGAGGATCCGCACTTCGTCGATGCGAAGCCAAGCTTCATTGTCACGTTAAATCGGGCCGACGCTCTGGTCGAAGGCGGCGCCGAGCTCGAGCTGGGATGGCTCCCCCCGCTGCTCGAGAATTCACGCAACTCCAAGGTCGCGGCAGGCGCGCCGGGAAGGATTGTCGCGTCGGAGGGCATCAGGCTCCTCGAGATCCCCACCAGCTTCGATCGGTCCAAGGGCGACATCCACTCGTTGGGCAACCCACACTACATGATCGATCCGGCAGCAGCAAAAATCGTTGCCCGCAACATCGCGAGTCACTTCTCCCAGCTCGATCCGAAAAACGCGGCGACGTATAATGCGAATCTCGCAAGGTTCAATTCGCGGATCGACACCAAGCTCGCCGAGTGGGAAAAGCAGCTCGCCCCGTATCGCGGCGCGAAGATCGTCACGTACCACCGCGACTTCATCTACTTCGCACAGCGCTTTGGATTGACCATTGTCGATGAGCTCGAACCCAAGCCGGGCATCTCGCCGTCTCCGGCGCACCTTGCCCAGGTCATCGGCGAAATGAAGCGCAACAACGCGAAGATCATTCTGGTCCAGCCGTTCCAGAACCGCAAAACGGCCGAGACTGTCGCCCGCCAGACAGGAGCAACGGTGATCGACGCTCCCCAGCAGCCAGGCGCAGCCAGCAACACCTCGAGCTACTTCGACAATATGGATAACCTCGTGCGCGCAATCGCAAGCGCACTCGGAGGCGCGAAATGAGTGGGGATTTCGGGCTGGCGTGGGAGGTCATGAAGTGGCCATTCGTGGCCTCCCTGTTGTTCCCACCTCTGCTCGTTTACCTCGGACTGCACGTCGTCAAACGCGAAGTGATTTTCGTCGATCTCGCACTGGCGCAGGTCGCCACGCTCGGGACGTGCGTCGCATTGCTAATGGGATACCACTTCGAGGATAGAATCACATTCTGGATCTCCCTCGCCGTCACCTTCCTCGGCGCGGCGTTTTTCAGCTGGACGCGCAGCAGAACCAGGCAAGCGGTGCCACAGGAAGCGATCATAGGCATCACTTTCGTTGTCGCTGCGGCGGCGGTGATTCTTCTGCTCAGTCGCGTCGCTGGGGGTAAGGAGGAGTTGGAGCACCTGCTTACTGGCGACATCCTCAACGTTACCAAAGGCGAAGTCGGACAACGAGTGCTGGTGTTCGCCGCCCTCGGTGCATTCTATGGAACGTTTCACAAGCGCTTCGTGCTGATTTCCTCCGATCCCGACAGAGCGTTCGCCGAAGGCGTGCGCGTTCGACTCTGGGATTTTCTCTTCTACGCGGCGTTTGCGCTCGTGGTGGTGAGCTTCGTTCGACTCGGCGGGGTGCTCCTAACCTTTGCCTACCTGATAGTACCGGCGGTATGCGCATCAATTCTCTCCGCCGACTGGAGAAACCGACTTATCATCGGTTGGGCGATTGCAGCGCTCGCCAGTGTGGCGGGCCTGTGGGCGTCGTATAAAATGGATCTGCCAACCGGCGCGGCAATCGTGGTTGCGGCGGGTTTGTTATTGGCGATCGTCGGCGGAATCAACGCCGCGCGTCGGGGGTAACCGGCGCGGGTCCGCCCATGTTGGCGATACCCATGGCGTTAGCCATCGATTTCCACTCCTCGATGGTCACAATCGACGAAGTGTCATCGCGGTAACGGGCCGCCGCCTCGAGCAGGCGCGCCCGCTTCGCGGAGCGCGGGATGGCTGGATCGGCGAGAATGTCCGACACGACATCGTGCAGTGAGTGCAGGTTGTCGAAGACGATCGCAGCTTCGGGGTAGCGCGCCGAGAATCGTGGTGCGATCGCCGCCGACTGTGGCATCGTCGATGGAAGGTTGGTGCGAGCACTGTCGAGCAGGTACCAGAACCTTCCGACGGTTGCATCGACATTCCGGCGCCTCACCGACGGATCACTCGACGCCAGCAATGCTTCGTAGAGCGTCATCTGCAGCCAATGGTAGGACCAGATCAGTCCATTGTACGCCGGGAATCGTTTGCGGAACGCCAGCGAGTACGGCTGACCCTCCATGAGGTTCATGCTCTTTGGTGACGAGCTGAAGGCGAGAGCCGATCGCGATTTGTAATAGCGCATCAGGCGCGTGACGCTCGCATCCTTCTGAGCGACCGGGATTCGATCATCGGCCCAGACATCGTAGATCTGACGGTGGAGCATGTGCGCCCAGTCGAACATCGCTGCAATCTCGGGAGCGAGCTTCTCCCACTCGGGGGCAATTGCGTCTTCGTCCAGTGCGACGGAGGGCGGATGAACCAGCAGCTCGCGGGTGATGAAGCCAAACTCCTTGTCGTCGAGCCGCTGCTTCGGCGCATTCGGATCGGACCAAAGCGTTTCGTAAAGCGTTGCGTGGCCGTAGTCGAAGGCGTTGAACAGCGCATCGACCTTGGGGAACGCGCGGCGAAAAGCCCAGTTGTGCGACGCGGCAAAGTATGTCTGCTCGAAGTACGACCCAGGCCGCGTCCCGGACGACGCGCATCCCGAGAGCGCCACAGCGATCGAGCTGGCGGTAAGCGCTCGCACCACAGTGCCGCCACCGAGCGCAGCCGGCTTCTTCAACGCCACAGCTGAACGGCGTGGTTCACCGTCAGTCCGAAGGTGACGAAGGTCGAGTGGCCGGCACCGCGGAAATGTCGGCCGACCGCGCTCGCAATCACCATTTGTGGTCGCAGCTGATGCCGGATGCCTAGCTCGGTAGTGAGGTCCGTCCTTCGTCCGATGCTCTCGAACTTCTCGGCGAAGAAGTCTGCAATGAGCAGGGTCGACGACAGAGGCAGAGTCTTGTCGACAGCGGCGCCCAACAGCCAGTGGGTGTGGGTCTGGATTTCACCGGGGACCTCTTGCGTGGTGAGTGCCGTGCCTGGCTGGGGGGCCGAGCAGAGGAGCGATCCGGTTATGCCTGCCGAAGTG
>Ga0207707_10003229_pt1 | contig 14476 bp, 13 predicted proteins | sample KBSC83BmetaG_FD_184336 | JGI IMG/M metagenome (GOLD analysis project Ga0207707, IMG submission 184336) | Corn rhizosphere microbial communities from Kellogg Biological Station, Michigan, USA - KBS C8-3B metaG (SPAdes) (version 2) | ecosystem: Host-associated > Plants > Roots > Rhizosphere ...
GCGTCGCGACACCGATCTCGTGATCTGCGCGCGCACGGACGCGACCAGCGTAGAGGGGCTCGATCGCGCAATCGAGCGTTGCCATCTTTATCTCGAGGCGGGCGCCGATCTCGCCAAGCCGATGGGAGCGGACAAGCTGACCGACATCGAGCGCGTAATCCGCGAGGTTCCATGCCATCACATGAGTACGCAATCCCAGGCGGCGGGCGCGCACGCGGTGACGTTCGCGGAGTTGGAAAGAGTCGGGGTCGCCGCCGTGACGCTGCCTTCGATTGCGCTGTTCGCGGCCGCACAGGGGGTGCGCGATGCGCTGAGAACGGTACGCAGGGATAACTCGCTTGCCGGAGTGGGAGGCCATCTGATTCCGCTTACCGACTACTACGATCTCGTCGGCCTCAAGGCCCAGCTCGAGCGCGAGGAGCGCTATGACCAAGCGGCAGCGGCGCTCGTTGCTGCAAAGAAGATTACGCGAGTGTAGCGAATTTCGTTTAATGATTCCGGGTGTCGCGATCGACGCTTCCGGTGCGACTGAACATTCCCGCGGCGCCCAGCATGAGCCCGTTAATCCAGAATACAACGGACAAACCGGTCGCCGAAGCGACGTAGCCGAATAAGACTGGACCGATCACGCGAGTGAGGTGATTCACAGTCGAGCGTAACCCCAGCGCCTCGCCTGAGCGGCCTTCCGCAGAGTTGCTGAAAGTAAGCAGCATGGTGATCGGCTGACCGCAGCCATTGCCAAGGCCGAACGCAAACGAGAGAAGACTGAGCATCACCACGCTGTTGAAGAACGGCACCAGTAAAAAGCTGACTGCCGACAAATAAAATGCGTAGGCAAGCACGGCGTCTTCGTGACGCCACGCGAGCAGGCGCGGCATGACCAGGCGCACAACAAATCCGGCAGCGGCAGACATCGCAAGCACGACACCGATTGCCGCGGCGGATAGCCCGATTCCGTGCGCGTATACCGGCATGTAGAACTGAAACATATCCTGCCCGGATTGCACCAGGCTGCTTGCGGCCAGTACCTTCCACACCTTGGGATCGGCCAGGATCTCGCGAATACCGGCCCCGGCATCAGAATTGGTGCGCGCGCCTTTGGGGAGTGCCGCGCTTCCAAAAGCGAGCATCGCGACTGACAAAAGGTACGACAGCAAGATATAAAGACAAGCGTCGGTATACCCCGAGTAGTCAATCGCAAGTCCAGCCAGCAGCGGACCGATAAAGCTTGCTACGGAATTCATCAAGCTGAAGTTGCTGAAATTCCGGGCACGGTCATGCGGCGCGCTGAGAAGACCCACTAAATTCTGCATCGACACGTTAAAGAACCCGGCTGACAGACCGTTCATTGCTGCTGCCACAAAAAGCGCCAGCAGCCCGGGCCAGAAATAAGGTAGCGCCATTCCCAAAACGCCGCCGGCCGCGCCGAAGATAAGCAACCAGCGCGGGCCGTAGTAATCCGACAGTCTACCCAGCGGCCATGACAACAACATCGGCAACACGGAGAAGGTTGCTGCGAGCCCTCCGATTGCGAGCGGTTCTGCTCCGAGATTAAGCGCGTAAAGAGTCAGGACTACACGGGTTGCGCGTGAACTGGTCTGACTGAGCAAAGTCAGCGCAAAGGCAAAGTTGATGGACATCGACGTTCAGTTTACAACCACCAGACCGCGGGTCCTCACTCGAGATAGAGCCTTACATTTATCCGCAGACACAACTAACCGCGAAGCCTTTTCAGGATTGAGGAAGTACGCGAAGTCCGCGCGCTCATGCCAGGCGCGAGCCGTAACTACAGACGTGCAGTCAAGCGCGCGGCCTTCACCTAGGCCGCGCCAGCGATGCAACGGACTAACTGGCGATTGCCTCGCGTGGTTGAATTCCCTGCTGCTGCATCACCGACTGAAGCACCTCGTAGTAGGTCCAGCCGTTGATGCGCGTTCTGCCCAGGAAAATCGTAGGAGTGTTTGTGATTCCAATCTGGTGGGCCTGCTTGACCGCCTCGAGCGCGCGCGCGGCGTAGAAACGTTCGTCGAGCGCGACTTTCAAGTCGTCCGGGTCGAGTCCGACGCGTTCGGCCGCAGCCATTAAGGTCTCGGGCTCTCCGATGTCTCTGCCTTCGGTCCACATCAAATCGTATACCGCGGTTTTAAACTCGAAGTCTAGATTCCGGTCGCAGGCGAATTCGAGCGCCTCGAACGCGCGAAAGCTGTACTGTCGTTTCTCTGGAATACGAACTCGCGAGTATTGCTCCGGCGCCATGTCTTTGATCCAGGCGCGCAGGCGCTCGACGCGGTCGGGCGTGCGTGCGCAAGGAGTGCCTTCAGGCGGCGTTTCGGGATGCAGCCAGTGGGGACGCCAAACAGGTTGAAGATCATATTCGCGCGCCAGGCGATCGATCTGGTCAACCGCGAGGAAACTGTACGGGCAAACAAAGTCGGCAAACACGACTACGCGCAAAGCTGCTGCCGGTTCCTGGTTTTGTGCCATCATCATATGCGCCTCCTGTCTACTCTAGGGGAAACTCTGATTAAGTGTTCTCTTTAATCACAGTTCCCTCTGAAGTGGGGGATATACAAGGGGCCAGGTGGGAAAGGAAGGGTCCCACCCCTTCCTAGGCCCACTTGTTCAAGTCTCTAGATCGCTCGGGCCATCGCTTCAGCCGCTTCAACCGCCAGACCTTCGCCCGTGATGCCGCCTTCAAGTGCATCGCGGTCAAACGTCAGAAATGCCACGCTCGCGCCGTTGTCTCCGGTCACCAGCGGCGCGGCCGCTTGCTCGCCGCGAACGTAACGAAACCCCGGCGGACCAATTTCCTGCCCTTCTATGATAACCGAACCGTCGAGAACCACTTCATATCGCCCAAACTCTGCCGCGGGCATAGTCAGCGCCGCGTGGGCGGGCGTTCGGGTAACGACGGCCGCCGGGCCAAAATCAGGAGGCATCAGAAATTTGAACGTCCCGGTACCGGCGCCGGGCAGCGGCCGCCATTCCGACTCCGATGCCGGCGAAGCGAAAATGCGCCCGCGCAGATTGATCTGGCGCCGGGCGTCGAGATTCGCCATCGAGATGAGTCCGCCCGCTTTGGGGTGCAGAACCAGCATGTCGTGGTCTGCCGACACGGCAAACGGTCCATACGGCATTTTGTGATCAGTGTAGTGGATGGCCAGCGCTTCCAGATGTTTGACACCGCGCGGAAAGTCCATCGAACCGGCCAGCAGCAATTGAAACTGCGACGTCAGATGCATATGGGCATAAACCGAAGGGCAAGCGTCGAAGCGAAAACGCATGGCCTCCGGTCCGCCGTCCTCGCCTGAAAGCAGCAGCTGGCAGGCGAAGGTAATCCCCTCGGTAGCGCTGCGTTTCCAAGGCGCATTCGCGGAGTCGACGATGTAGGAGTGCTGCATTTCGGATCGGTGTACTGTTTAGTCTAATGACTGAAGACCATTGTATGTAACGTCCGCGCGGTTTGCAAAACCCATGATTTAATCGAGGCGGGAGCCCGAGTCCTGCACCACCTTCGAGTACTTCCTGATTTCGTCTTTGATGTAATCGCCGAAAGCGTCAGGTGTCGGCATCAGAAAAGGAAAAATACCCAAGCTTGCGAGTCGGTCCTTGACGTCCGGGAGCTGCAAAATCCGGTTGATCTCCGCATGCAGTTTCGCAACTACCGCTTTGGGTGCGCCCCGTGGTGCAAAAAACCCGTACCAGTTATCGATTGAATATCCCGGTACTCCAGCTTCGGCAATGGTCGGCAAGTCGGCAAACTGCTCGACACGTTTTGCCGAAGTCACCGCAAGCGGTCGGATTCTACCGGCCTTGACGTAGGTAATCGCAGTCGACACCGTGGCAAAAATGATCTGCACATTTCCTGCGAGCAGGTCGGTCATCGCCGGTGCGCCTCCTTTGTACGGCACATGTACCATTTTCACGCCCGCAAGCGTATTGAAGAGCTCTCCTGCCAGATGGTCGGCAAAGCCGACACCCGATGAACCGTAGTTGATTTTGCCGGGATTTGCTTTGGCGTAGCTGATCAAATCTTTCACCGAATGCACCGGCAGTGCGGGATGGACGACGAGCATGTTCAATGCGGAAACCGCACGGGCGACCGGCGCAAAATCCTTGATCGGATCGTAGGGAAGTTTTTTGTACAGGCTTGGATTGACCGCCACTGGTCCGATCGTACCGAGTATCAGCGTATAGCCATCAGGGTTCGCATGCGCGCCGATCTCCATACCGATGACGCCGTTCCCACCCGGCCGATTGTCGACAATGACCTGTTGTCCCCATGCTTCGGTCAGTTTCTGGCCGACGACCCGTGTCGTGATATCCGAACCGCCGCCGGGCGCGACGGTGATGATGATGCGAATGGGTTTGCTCGGATAGGTTTCTTGCGCGTGTGCGCAGCCAATTGTCAAACCGAATAAGAGCAGTGCTAAACAGTTGCGCATGAAATTCCCTTTTTCAAAGCGTTTGCAAAAAGTTGTACATTCTCCATCGAGCCAAATCTTGCCCGCGGCGACTATTCGGCGCGAATACCTGCTTGCCTGGCAATGTCTGCCCATTTTGCGATTTCAGATTTGACCAGGGCATCGAACTGTTCCGGGCGGTTGCCGACGGGATCGGCGCCCTGGACCCGCATGCGCTCGTGTACGTCCGGCAATTTGAGAATTCTGGCCATTTCGCCTTGCACCTTGAGGATAATCGGTCGGGGAGTGCCAGTGGGCGCGAGCACGCCGAACCACTGCACCATCTCGTAGCCGGGAACGCCCGATTCTGCGATTGTCGGGACTTGCGGCATCAATGCCGAACGCTGCGGACTGCCGACGGCAATAACCCTGGCTTTTCCGGCGCTGACATAAGCGCCCATCGTCGTGAGATTGTTGAATTCCACCGTGTGATCGCCTTTAACCAATCCGCCCATCGACAGCGCACCTTTGTAGGGCACATGTACCAAATTGATGCGCGCTTTGAGCTTTAGAAGCTCCATAGCAAGGTGGCCCGGCGCGCCGCTCCCTCCGGATCCGTAATTGAGCTCGCCGGGTCGCGCTTTTGCCAACGCAATGAGTTCTTTTACAGTCTTCACGGGAAGCGACGGATGCACTAACAGAAACGTCTCGACCGAAGCAACCTGCGTAATCCCCGCAAAATCGCGTTCGGGGTCGTAATTGAGTTTCGGATAAATACTGATGTTCACCGCGTGGGACATGCCCACGATAATGATGGTGTAGCCATCCGGCGGCGATTTGAGCGCCAATTCCGCCGCCAGATTCCCGCCTGCACCCGGACGATTGTCGATCACAACTTGCTGACCCCAGGTTTCCGTCATCTTCTGGCTCAGAATTCGAGCGAACGCGTCACTTGCGCCACCCGGCGGAAATGGGACGAGAAAGCGAATCGCACGGGCCGGGTAATCCTGTGCTTGCGTCGAGGTAGCGGCTGTCAAGCTCGCTGCGAGCAAGGGCGACGCCAGGCAAAACGACACGCGCACTAGAACCGCTCTTTCATAAAAAGAATTTCCGCCGATGCCCTAATTGCACGCTTGCGGAAAACACATGAAGCAAGATTCGAACCGATGCGGATTTGCTACGCGAGCTCGCGGTAGATCCACTGCGCGGAACCGAACAATTTTCGATCATGGTTGCGCCGTGCGATGAGTTGAGCGCCTACCGGCAGCCCATGCGGACCCTTGAAGACTGGAATTGTCATCACCGGAACGTGAAGGGTAGTCCAGATCACGGATGGCGATGCGTTGCCCGTCGAGGTTGTTCCGAGCGGCGCCTCGCCTGTCGCAGACGCGGCGAGCAGAACGTCGCAATCACCAAACACTTCGTTGAAGTCAGCGCGGCATTTTTCCGCGAAGTTGCGCGCCTCGATATACTTCTCGTACGTGCACGCAAGGCCGTCTTTGAGGCGCCCTCCGCGCAAGCGCTCGCTGATGCCCTCCCAATGGTTCTCGATTTCCCAGGTGAAGTTACGCGCAAACTCGAAACTCGATACCCATCGATGCGCGTCCTGGATACGCTCGAATTCCGGAGGCAATGCAACTTCTTTGACGATAGCGCCCGCTTTGCCCAGGGCCCGCGCCGCATCTTCGAGCAGCTTCTGGGTATGCGGCTCGATGATGGGCCATAGATGAGTGCGGCAAAAGCCGATGCGCGGAATGCCGCTGTCGGCGGGCAAAGGCTGCGGCTCGATTCCAAACAAAACGTCGCGATAGAGCGAAATGTCTGCGACAGACCGTGCGATCAGCCCCAACGTATCGAGCGATCCCGATGCCTCTTTGACGCCGACGCAGCGCAGGTCGCCGTGCGTGGGGCGGTAGCCGAACGTGCCGCAAAAAGAAGCGGGGCGGATGGTTGAGCCGGTCGTCTGAGTGCCGATCGCCAGAGGCACCATGCAATCCCCCACAGCCGCCGCCGATCCGCTCGATGAGCCGCCAGGCGTGCGCGCGGAATCAAAGGGATTGCGTGTCTTGCCCGGATATTGATTGGCGAACTCGGTGGAAACAGTCTTGCCCAGCAGAATCCCGCCCGCCTTGCGGCTGAGCGCGACGCAAGCCGCGTCGTTCTTCGGTTGGTGCCCTTTATAAATCGGAGAGCCATACTCGGTCGGCATATCGTACGAATCGATGATGTCTTTGATCCCAAACGGCACACCGATCAATGGCCCCCGCCTGCCGCTTTTATCGATCGCGCGCGCCTGTGCTATCACCTGCTCGGGATTGAGGTAATGCCATGCGCCCACTTCGGGTTCGCGCCGACCGATGTGCTCGAGGCAGGCGCGCACCACGGCCTCGCAGTTCGTGTCGCCGGCGGTGACTGCGTTGACGATTTCCGTTGCCGTCAGTTCGTTTAGGGGCGCAGCAAGTTTTCTGACTACGGCGGGTTTCATAGAGTCTCCTTTGAATTACGTTCGCGTATTGTAGTCGATGCGGATGAAGCGGCGAATCCACTCGCGTGCCATGTCTATAGTGCGAGCGAGCGCATTGTGTTTGGCGATTCCGCACGCCTGCCGCGTGGACTTGCGTGGTCAGTCGGCCTTGGCGCCGGAGGCTTTGACGACCTTGCTCCATTTCGCGGCTTCCGCTTTGACGAAGTCCGCGAACTGCGCTTGCGAGAGAGTTCCCGGTGATGCGCCCTGGTTAGCGAGGTTGTTGATCGTGTCCTGCTGTTTCAGCGATTGCGCAAATTCTTCGTGGAGCCGGATCACGATGTCTTTCGGCGTTGCCGCCGGCGCGAATGTTCCGTACCAATACTCGACGTCGTATCCCGCAACACCCGATTCGGTGACGGTGGGCACTTCGGGCAGCGTGGCCGCGCGTTTTTGCGTCGAGACCGCGATCGGTTTGACGCGGCCGATCTTGATAAAGGCCATCGCCGCGGGCAGCGACGAGAACATCACCTGCACCTGCCCGCTCGCGAGATCGGTCAGCGCCGGCGGGGCGCCCTTGTAAGGCACATGCGTCCATGTCACGCCGGTCATCGATCGAAACAGCTCGCCGGAAAGATGCGTGATCGTGCCGGTGCCGGCGGATGCGACGTTGATTGCGCCGGGTTTCGCTGCGGCGAGCGCGATCAGATTTTTGACGGTCTTGACCGGCAGCGAAGGATGGACGATGACGACCATCGGAGTCGATGCGATCAGCGCGATCGGCGCGAGGTCCTTCACCGTGTCGTAGCTCAATTTGCTGTAGAGAGTAGGGTTGATCGCGATTTCCGAAGTCGACGCGAGCACCATCGTATAGCCGTCGGGCGCCGACCTGACCGCGGCTTCGGTGCCAATCGAACCGCCCGCGCCCGGCCGATTGTCGACTACCACCTGTTGGCCCAAGCGCTCGGTGAGCTTCTGCGCCATGATGCGGCCGATCACATCGGAGCCGCCACCGGCCGGGAACGGCACGATCAGCCGCGCCGGTTTAGCGGGAAAATTTTGCGCGAAGGCAGGCGCCGTGACGGCGATCGCGAGGGCAGCGACCGCGCGCGCGTTCATGTGATCAGGCTCCGAGCAATTGTTCGCGTGCGGCGTCGACGTCGTCGATCACTTCGGCGAGCCGCTCGATGCTGCTGTCGAGCGATGCGACGATGCGTTCGATGCCCAGCCGCGAGCCGTCCGGGTACATCATCAGCCGCACGACGGGCGCGCTGCCCGGCATCGACACCGCTCCAATCGTGAGTACGCCGTCCTGCTCAAGCATTTGCATCGCCACCAGGCCCGCCGCTTCGACCGCAACCAGTTTCGGCTTCGCATTGCCTCCGCGCTGCTCGAGCGCGATATCGATGACATCGTCGCCCGCAATCGACACTCCCGGCCCGCCCAGATACGCGCGCTTCGCGCCGTACTGCTGCACAACCACCTCGATGAGCTGCTTGGCGAGCTCGCCCGCTTGCTTGACAACGCGCGGGTCGAAGTTTTTCAGCGCGTTGGCTACGCCCACGTACTGGCCCGCCTGCGCTTCGAGTCCGAGCTCGTAGGCGCGCGAGCCGATTTCAGTCATGAGATCCTTGCGGCCGACCAGCACGCCGGCGCGCGGGCCGGCGACGTGTTTGTCCGCCGAGCACGCAGCGAGGTCGATGGCGCCGACCTGGAAAGTGCGCGGCTCCTCGAAGAAGGCAACGCGCGATGCCATATGGGCGTCGTCGACGAAAACGAGCGTGTCCGGCCGGCGCGGCAGCACGAGCGCCTTGGTGAAGTCCTCGAACGGGAGGTGCCGTTTCGACGCGCTGATCGGCGTGATGAGAAGCAGCCGCGGGGCGCCCCCGGAGTGCCATTCCTTTTCAAGCTCCGCGTACGAATGGAATTCCTGAAAATTCGCGCCCGCCATCGATATCGGACGCACCGTCGAGGGATGAGATACGCCCAATGCGGGCGCGAGCGCAAGCACGCGATCCCCGCGCTTCAGGATTGTGGTGAGTGCGATGAAGTTCGCGGCCGACACGCGATTCAGGATGATCGCGCTGTGGATCGCGGGGTCCGCACCCATGTGTTTCAGCGCGTACGGCTCGGTCTTGCCTTCGAAGCGCTCGAAGAACGGCACGTGGCTCGTGAGATGCGGCACGTCATCATGCGTGATGCCGCTGCCGCGGTTCATGCCCGACAAATCGTAGACGCTGTCCTTGCCTTTGGCTTTTACGCGTTCACCGACAATCTCCCGCGCGCGCAGCATGCGCGTGACTTCCTCGTCGGTGCTCTTGAGTATGGTTCCGCGTGCATAGCGTACGATGGGATCGAGCGGGTTGCCGAAGCGGTCGGTTTGGGGGGTGTCGGCGGTGGCCATGGCAAGCCTTTCAAATGATAAGCAAAAAAGTTGGGATAATTCCGGCAGAGTTCGGTACATTTTGCGGCACAGACGGCCCACCTGTCACGAAATTTGATTTTCCCCAAAAGAGCTTTCCGTAACCTGTATTTGCTTGTCGCACGCAGCGATGCCGCAGAACCATGTACCGCTGGGGTCATGCAGCAGGGGCAGAGTTTGTATTGCTGTCGTGCGACGAACAAAAGCGTAGAATTCCGACGCCGTTCGGCACCGCGCGCATCGCGCAATACAAAAAGGAGAAGCGCAAGTTGGACCCTATTCTGATGAGCCTGGCCGAGTTTGCCAGCAAGCTGTCGTATCGCGATCTGCCCGCCGGCGCGCGGACTGCAAGCAAAGAGCGCCTGCTCGACGCGCTCGGCTGCGCGCTCGGCGCACACGACTGCGAGACCGCGGCGATCGGCCGCATGCTTGCCGGTCCCGCCGCGCGCAAAGGACTCGCCGGGCGCATCATCGGTTCGAGCCGGATTGCGGCGGCCGACGCGGCGGCTTTTGTGAATTCCTGCATGATCCGGGATCTCGACTTCAACGACACTTATCCCGGCGGCCATCCGAGTGACGCACTCGGCGCGCTTTTCGCGGTGGCGCCGCAGATCGGCGCATCCGGCGAACGGCTGATCACCGCAGCGGTGGTCGCCTATGAGATCTTCATCCGCCTGCAGATGCGCGCGCAACTGCGCGAGAAAGGCTGGGATCAGGGTTTCGGCATTGCGGTGGGCGCCGCCGCCGGTCTCGCCAATCTCATGGGTGTGAGCCGCGATGTCGCGCAACATGCGATCGCTATTACCGCAGTGGCCAACATGCCGATGCGTGCGACGCGTGCAGGACAGCTATCGATGTGGAAAGGTGCGGCGACCGCGTATGCGGTGCGCAATGCCGTATTCAGCGTGGAGCTCGCGCGCGCCGGCATGACCGGGCCCGAAGCGCCGTTTACCGGGCGACACGGTCTGACCGAGCTCGTCTCGGGGCCGATCGAGCTGCCACCATTCGGGAAAAAACCGGCCGACTTCCTGATTCCGCGCGCGAAGATCAAATACTGGCCAGTGGTCTACAACATGCAGGCGCTGGTGTGGGCCGCGATCGAGTTGCGCAAGCAGGTGGCCCCGGAACAACTCGCAAGCGTCGACGTGCAAACCTACTGGTCGGCGTGGCACGAGAGCGGCAGCGAGCCGGCAAAATGGGACCCGCGAACCCGCGAGACCGCCGATCACAGCCTGCCGTACATACTCGCGTGGACACTGCGGCACGGCGTGATCGATCACGACGCATTTGTCCCCGCATCGTACTGCGACGCGACGATCCGGCCGCTGATGAACATTATCACCGCTCGTGTCGTCGACGAGTTCGAGAAAGATTTTCCGCGCGTGGTCGGCATGCGCGTAAGCGCCAAAGACCGCGCCGGGAAATCGTACGAGGTCACCGTTGTCAATCCGCTCGGGCACGAAGATAACCCGGTGTCAGCGAAGGAGCTCGCCGAGAAATTCGCACGTCTGTGCGAGCCGCGCCTCGGCAGGCGCCGTACTGCGGCGGCATTGAAGCGGTGGCAGAATATCGAAAAAGCGAAGGACACGAACGCCGCGTTCGATTCAGTCGAGGTATAAATCTGAGAATGCGAGCGTGCTAGCTTAATTCACGCGGATGCCGGCTTCCCTGATCAGCTTGCCCCACTTTGCCGTTTCCGACCGGATCAGGGCCGCAAGCTCCTCGGACGAACTGCTTGCCGCCTCGATGCCCATCGTCAGGAGCCGCGCTTTCACCTCCGGCCGGTTGAGCACGCGCACAATTTCCTGATTGAGCCTCCTCACGATCGCTGGCGGCGTTCTTGCCGGCATCCAGATCGCATCGATCGATTCCACTTCGAATCCGGGCAGTCCCGACTCGGACACCGTCGGCAGATCGGGCACCAGCAGCGACGGTCGCGTTCCGGTGATCGCGAGTGCCCGCAGTTTGCCTGCTTTGAAAAGCGGCATCACCGCGCCGGCGTTCGAGAACGCGAGCTGCGCTTCGCCGACCATCAGCGCGACGGCGGCCGCGGCCGAGCCCTTGTACGGAACCCACACGATCTTGACGCCGGTCATTAACTTGAAGAGTTCCCCCGCCAGATGCGATGATCCGCCGGGCGCGGAAGTGGAAAAGTTGAGCTCTCCCGGTCGCGCTCTGGCCAATGCGATCAGTTCGAGTACGGACTTGACCGGCAGCGACGGATGTACGACCAGCACGTTGGGCGAGCGCTCGACCAGACTCACCGGCGCGAAGTCACGCAGCGCGTCCCACGGCGTTCCGTCCTGCAAAAGCGGCGTGAGCCACACCGCGCTGCCGCCTTCGAGCAGCGTGTAACCATCGGGCGGCGCTTTGGTTACCACTTCCGGGCCGATGTTGCTCGCGCGGTTCTCGACGATGACCGCTTGCCCGAGCGGAGCGGCGATTTCCTGCGCAATAAAACGCGAGAGCAGGTCGCCGCTGCCACCGACCGCGCTGGTGACGATGCGCAGCGTGCGGAGCGGAAAATCCTGGCCGCACGCCGCGCCTGCGCTTATTACGAGCAGACTGAATGTGGCAAGACGCGATATCAGCATGACGAGCGGCGTTCGATTCCGTGTGCAGGCCATTATGCCATCTGTTCATTCAGCCAATCCGCGCGCCGCCATTGCGCGGCAAACGGCAATGCGGTGCGCCTCGCTCGGAAGCTGGCTATCCGGTGCTAAACTTGCGTCCAATCCTCCTGCCGCACGAGCGGCTCGCGCAGTCCAACGCAAGCGCGCCGCCCGGGCCATCGTCGAAAGGCCGCATGCCATGGACATCGCAACCCGCAACGCCACGCGGACGCTTGCACGTTATGCCCTCGATCTCGATTTCGCGAAATTGCCGGCTGAGGTCATCCAGCAGGCGAAAGTCGTGTTCTTCGATACCGTCTCCATATTACTCGCGGCAAGCACCCGGCCGGCGGTGCACGTCGCGCTGCGCGCGATGCCGCCTTCGGGCCGCGGACCGTGCACGATCGTCGGGCACGGGCGCGATGCCTCGCCCGAGCTCGCCGCTTTCATCAATGGCATTGGTGGACACGACACCGAGCTCGACGATTCGCATTCACCTTCGCGCACGCACGCCGCCGCGGTCATCGTGCCGACTGCGCTCGCGGCCGCCGAAGCGAAAGGAAAATGTTCCGGTGCCGATCTGCTCGCGGCGATCATCGCCGCATATGACGTGCAGGCGCGCGTCAGCAAAGCGATCGGTGTCCAGTCACAGTTCGATCGCGGATTCCACCCGTCGGCCGTATGCGGATCGATCGGCTCGGCGGTGTGCGCGGGGCGGATACTCGGCCTCAAACCCGCCGTCATGGAATTCTGCATCGGCCTCGCAGCGAGCCAGAGCAGCGGCCTGATGACTTTCGAAGATGACAAGTCGCACATGCTGAAATCATTTCATACGGGGATCGCCGCGCGCAACGGAATGACCGCCGCGCTGCTCGCAGCCCACGGCTACGAGGCGGCGCCGGACGCGCTGTCGGGCCCGCACAATCTGCTTGCGCCGTTCGGCGGCGACACCGCTAATTTTGCGCTGCTGACGGAAGAGCTGGGTCAGCGTTTCGAAATCTGCGGAACCAGCATCAAACGTCACGCGTGCTGTGGCCAGACCCATTCCTCGGTCGACACGCTGTTGTCGCTGATCAATGAGCACGCAATCGATTGGCGAGAGATCGAGCGCATTGACGTCGAGCTCGCGCACAAGGCGGTTCCCATCGTCGACGCCAACCCGCTCTGGACGCACAACATCCAGTATGTGCTGGCGCTCGCTGCTCACCAGGGTTACATCGCGATGCAGCACTTCGCGCCGGAATGGACCGCGCGGCATGACATCGCAGAGCTCGCACGCAAAGTGCACGTAAAGGGCAGTGACCGCCTGCAGCAGCGGTTCCCGGTGAAGAAGGCGGCGGTCGTCACGATCACGACAGCCAACGACAAGTTCGCCGGCGAGCTCGACTCGCCGGTCGGTAATCCAGCTGCCCCGCTCGCGCCGGTGGACCTGCGCGCGAAGTTCATGTCGCTCGCGACTGCGGTGCTTGACACGGCTGGCGCCGAGGCGCTGTGGACCGCGCTGACGTCGATCGAGCAGGCGCGCGATCTGAGCGGCGTGCTGGCGCTGCTCAGTCGCAAACCGCAGAAGTTGTAAGCTGCTCCGCGCTCGCTGCGCTCCGGGGGCCCGCGTAAGGCTCCGCCTACAAAATTCTCACGGATGTACTTACCTCGTTTTAATCCCAGATTAATTAACATATAAAGCGTCGACTACTTCCAGGCGTAGTGTCGATTCGGTCATACGTCGTGCATTCCGAGGAGCCCATCAATGAGACACGCGGTTTATGGAATTGTGTCAACGTCCGAGCAGGCTTCGATCGTCGTTGGGCGCTTGCGCGAGGCTGGCTTTACACGCGACGACATTTCCGTGCTGCTGCCGGACAAGAAAGGCACGCGCGATTTCGCGCATGAGAAAAATACCAAGGCGCCCGAAGGTGCCGCCGCGGGCGGGGTTGCCGGAATGGGCATCGGCGCCGTGCTGGGGTGGCTCGCGGGAGTCGGCAGTCTCGCGATACCCGGAGCGGGTCCGTTGATAGCGGCAGGGCCGATCATGGCCGCTTTAAGCGGAGCGGCGGTCGGCGGCGCCACTGGCGGCGTGGTCGGGGCTTTGGTTGGCCTGGGTGTTCCTGAGTACGAAGCAAAACGCTATGACGGCAAGATCCGCGGTGGCAACGCTTTGGTGTCGGTTCACACCGAAAGCAGCCGCGAGCAAAGGCGTGCCAAAAAGATACTGGAGAAGGCCGGAGCAGCCGATATCAGTTCGTCGACCGAATCCAGTGTCACTGCATAGTTTAAAGGAGACTTACATGAAATATTCAATGGTATTTGCTGCTGCCGCGGTCGCACTTGCACTGAACGCATGCGAGAAGAAGGAAACGACGATTCAGCCGCCGCCTTCGACTGCGCCAGCACCTACGCCCGCGCCTTCGACGATTCCTGTTCCCGTACCGGGTCCTCCGGGCCCGCAGGGTGCGCCTGGCGCTGAAGGGCCCAAAGGCGAGCCTGGCAAGCCCGGCGGCAGCAGCGTCGTGGTCATCCCGCCTGCGCAGGACGCCGATAAAAAATAGCGCGAGGGGTCCGACGATAAGTTCCCCTC
>Ga0207707_10003230_pt1 | contig 14474 bp, 14 predicted proteins | sample KBSC83BmetaG_FD_184336 | JGI IMG/M metagenome (GOLD analysis project Ga0207707, IMG submission 184336) | Corn rhizosphere microbial communities from Kellogg Biological Station, Michigan, USA - KBS C8-3B metaG (SPAdes) (version 2) | ecosystem: Host-associated > Plants > Roots > Rhizosphere ...
TTGTAGCAACTGTATTTCGAGTCAAGAGGTCTGGAGAGAGAAATTTTCAGACCAAGGTACTTTGTTTTTCAGCATTGCGTTAAGAATGATGAGTAGCTTGTGCATGCAAGCGACGAGGCAAACTTTGGGGAGTTTGCCTTTGGCCTTAAGCCGTTTGTAGAAGGCCGCGATGACGGGATTGAAACGGGTGGCGGACAAGGTGGCCATGAACAAAGCAGTGCGGACCGAAGCCCGGCCTCCCCAGATGGTTCGACGGCCTCTCAGAGTCCCGCTGTCACGCGGGAAGGGAGCCAAGCCAACCAGGGCCGAGATTTGTTTTCGGCCCAGAGTGCCGAGTTCAGGGAGTTCCGCGATGAGCGTACGGCTGCTCACGGGTCCAATGCTCGGGGTCGAGCAGAGAATTTGTTGGTTTTCTTTCCACAGGGGATTGTTTTCAATGAACCGATCGAGGTCTCGATCCGCCTCGCCCAGCTCCCGTTCGAGATAGGCGATATGAGCGGTGATCCGTTTTTGAATGGCACGGCAAGCCGTGGCCAAACGGTTTTTCTCAGCGACGATCATATCGATGACCTGTCGTCGGCGAGCGGTGAGTGCTCGGAGTTCCAAAGTGAGCTCGTCGGGGAACGGGCGCGGTTGAGGACGGAACACTTCGGCGTAGTGAGCCAGGATCGCGGCGTCAATGCGATCGGTTTTGGCCAATTGCCCGCTGGATTTGGCGAAGTCTCTGACTTGACGAGGGTTCACCATGACCACAGGGATCTTGGCGCCGATCAGAGCGGTGATGAGCTGACGTTCCAGACCCCCAGTGGATTCCAGCACGATCAGCTCTGGCCGAAGCTTCTTAAAACGCTTGATCAAAGCCGTGATACCGACTTGATCGTTGGCCACCGACCAACTCTGTGTGGTGGGACGAATCGCGACTTCGAGTTCAGCTTTGCACACATCGATACCGACAAACATCAACGGAGCTTTCAACGATTAAACCTCCTTTATGCTTTGGATCGGCTCCAACCGAGCTCAACCTTGCAGAGGATGCGGGCTTTACTTACCCAGGCAACTGTTCGAGCTTTCGCAGAGCCAGAACGGGACGACCCTTGCTACAACACGGTCTGTATCGACCCAGGGGCGGGCGGCCTGTCCCGTCCTTTTCGTATGAACCTTTTTCATACAGACACACGGATATGATTATACAAGGGGCGACCCTCTGTGGTCGCCCGAACCAGGGCACGCACGGGGGCGTGCCCCTACATTTTTTTCGCGTTCCAATTACACGGAATCGCATCATCGGTTGACTTTGTTCGGCGGGCTATGAGAGTAAGCAGGGCTGCGGAGAATTCGATTCATGCTACAACGCACTCATTTGATCGTCGTGCGCCACGGCGAGACCGAATGGAATATCGCGCGCATTCGCCAGGGCCATCTCGACAGCAAATTAACGGAAAAGGGGTTGGCGCAGGCCAGAGCATTGGCGCAGCGGCTGGCGCGGGAAAAATTCACCGCGCTTTACAGCAGCGACCTGGGCCGGGCCGTGCAGACCGCATCGGCGGTCGCCGATCTGACCGGTCATAAAATTGTCACCGATCCGCGCCTACGCGAGCGGCATCTCGGTATTTTTCAGGGCCTGAGCGGCGATGAGATCAACGCAAGATATCCCGAAGAGCGCCGCCTGTTTCGCAGCGTCGGTCCGGACTACGTTATTCCCGGCGGCGAGAGCATGCGCCAGCAGGTGCAGCGAAACGTCGGGTATCTAACCGAGTTGGCGGAGAAACACCGCGGCGAGCAGGTCGTGGTCGTGACCCACGGCGGTGTGGTGAGCGGCTTTTTTCGCCACACGCTGGAAATTCCCCTCGAAGCGCCGCGGCGCTTCGAGTTCGTCAACGCGGGGCTCAATGTCTTTGCGCGCGAGGAAGATATCTGGCTGCTTTTGACCTGGGGCGACGTGAGCCATCTCGCGCCGGGCGCGGCCAGCGAGGGGGATGATCCGTAAAACTCAAAGTTTCTAGTTCCAAGTTGCCAGTTCCTGGTTGGCTTAAAACTAGAAACGACAAACTAATGGAAGTCGCTTGAGCGTTTCTCCATCCTGATCGTGAACCCGGGTCGTTGAATGTAGACCTGGTTCGAATCTTTACGCTTCGCCAATTGTTCGATGATTTTCACCAGCGGCTGTGTCGCGTCGAGATATTCGCGCGGCTTGCCGTGATCGGGCAACGCGTTCACGTAATCGGCGCCGGCGAAGTAGTGAAGAATGAGATCCTCGTCAGAAAGCTGAGCGCCGTATTTCTGCCGGATTTCGTGCAAGGTTGGCTCCGGCTGTTCCCAGTGAACCCATTCCTTGGCGCGCGGGCGGCTGAGAATCTTGTCGCGCACGTTGGGATCCATATATTCCACCGCTTCCTTGCCCCAGATGCCGAGCGCGTACTGAATGTTCTGGTCCGGCACTTCCTTGTAGCGTTCACCGACGATCACGTTGATCGCCGCCTGAGTGCCGACGAACTGCGAGAGCGGCGTCACCATGATCGGGTAGCCGAAGTCGGCGCGCACACGCGCGGCTTCTTCCAGCGCCGCTTCCATCTTGTGTTCCATGCCGACGATTCTCAGCTGGTGGCGCATGTTGGAAATCATGCCGCCGGGGACCTGATGGCCGTACATGGATTCATCGTATTCCACCGGCCTTCCGATGGGCAGGCCGTCCTTTTTCGCTACGGCCGTGAAGTGCTGCACCACCGGGGCGAGTGGTTTTAGATCGACCTGCGGTTCGTAGCCAAGTGCCTTCAGATTGCTCGCGATGTTGAACACCGAAGGCTGGGACGAGCCGTTGGCGAGCGGCGGAATCGCCGTGTGCAGAATGCGCATGCCGAGCTTCACGCCTTCGAGGTAATTCACCGGCGCGTGGCCGCTGTTGCAGTGGGCGTGAAATTCCACCGGGATGTCGCCCGCGGCCTCGAGCACCACGGGAATCAATGTCCGCGCGCGCTCGGGCGTGAGCAGGCCGCCCACGTCTTTAAAGCAGATGCGCCAGGGATTGCTCGCTGCGGCTTCCTTGGCTTTCAGCGCGTAGTATTCATCGGTGTGGCGCGGCGACACCGAATAGATCAGGTTGGCCACCGTGTCCATGCCGTGTTTTTTCAGCTCGGCGATCTCTTCCTTGAAGGCGCTGTAGTCGTTCCAGCAATGGGACGTGCGGGTCAACGTTAGGCCGTAGGAGACCAGCCGCTCGATCATTAGCTGGAGAATGCAGTGGGGCGTCTTTTCGAAGGCGCTGTGCATGCCGCCGTGATAGCGGAGCCGGGTTTTTTTGATGCGCTTTGTTCCTTCTTTCAACCAGTACCAGGGATTCTCCTTGTGCTCGCGAACGTATTTTTTGAAAACCACGCTCAGGAAAAATTCCATGGACTCGAAGCCGGCCTCGTCCATATGCGGGAGCGCGGGCAGCATGGCGCCGATCTTCATGTTGAGCGCCCACAGGCTCTGATTGCCGTCGCGCACGGTGGTGTCGATGAATTTGACTTGATTGGTCATTTAATAACCTCCGGAATCCTCTCAGTCGTTTAAGATGTCGGACGCGACTGACTTTGCGGCTAATTATCATGTATAAATTCTTAGCGACGAGATCAAACGGCGGAGGCGAAGCGATGAAAAGCTACCGCAAGGAGCTCTGGTTCAATACGCCGACCCGAACGGCGTTCGTCAATATGACCGGCCAGGTGCAGGACTGCATTCGGGAAAGCGGCGTGAAGGAAGGCTTGGCGCTGGTCAACGCCATGCATATCACCGCTTCGGTGTTTATCAATGACGACGAGTCGGGTTTGCACAAGGACTATACCGCCTGGCTCGAAAAGTCGCGCCCCACGAGCCGATCCAGCAGTATCGCCACAACGATACCGGCGAAGACAACGCTGACGCGCACATCAAGCGGCAGGTGATGGGACGGGAAGTGGTGGTCGCGATCACCGACGGCAAGCTCGACTTCGGACCGTGGGAACAGGTCTTCTACGGCGAGTTTGACGGCCGGCGGGGCAAGCGCGTGCTGGTCAAAATCATCGGCGAGTAATTTTCGTGGCGAATTTTCAGCGACATCGGCAAGCGGCCGGCGGGGATCGGCCGGAAAAGTTCATGCAGGGACGGGACGAAGGTCGCGGGCCTTATGAACCGGCCTGTCCGCATTATCCCCACTGCGTCGGCTGCCCGTGGATCGACGTACCGTATCCGCAGCAACTGAAACGCAAGCACGCGCTCGTGCGCGAAGCCCTTGCGGACTATCCGTCGCTTGCCGGCATCGATCCGGCGCCGGTCGCGCCGGCGCGGCAGCGGCTCGGCTATCGTGGCCGGATCAAGCTCGTGGTGCGGCGAAAAAAAGATCAGGTGGCCATCGGCCTCTACGTGCCGCAAACCCATCGGGTGATCGATATCTCTTCCTGTCCGGTGCATCCGCGGCCGGTGAATCAGGTGGTGCACTATCTTAAAAAGAAGATCGTCGAGCTCGGCATCGCGCCCTACGACGAGCGCGACGACAGCGGCGATCTCCGTTATTTCGACTTTCGCTTCAGCGCGGCGCGCCAGGAGCTAAGCGTGACTTTGGTGACCCGCCGCGCCGCTTTTTCCCGAGGCGCAGAGTTGGCGCGCGCGCTGCTCAAGCGCTTTTCCTTCGTGACCGGCGTGATTCAAAATATTAACGAGCAGCGCGGCAACGTGATCTGGGGCGAGAGCTTTCGTGTGCTCGGCGGGCGCGACACGCTCATGGAGCGGATCGGCGATTTGAAGCTGGTTTTTCCGCCCGGGGTTTTTTCTCAGGCCAATCCGTTCACCGCGCGCCAGATTTATGAGACCGTCTTCCAGGAGGCGGCGCTCACGGGCAGGGAAACCGTGCTCGATCTCTACTGCGGCGTCGGACCGATCTCGCTTTATCTGAGTACTGCGGCGCGGCAGATCTGGGCGGTCGACGACAACGAAGGTTCGATCAACACGGCGAAGCAGAATGCGCGACGCAACGGCCGCGGCAACTGCCGCTTCATCGCCGGCGACGTGGCCGCCACGGTAACTCAGTTGAAGCAGCAGCTCCCGCGCATCGATCTGGCAGTGCTCAATCCGCCGCGCAAGGGCGTGCAGCCGGCGGCGTTGGAGGCGATTTGCGCTCTGCAATCGCCGAAGCTGATCTATGTCTCCTGCGAGCCGAGTACCCTGGCGCGCGATCTGGCGCGGCTCGCCGATGCGGACTATCGAGTCGCGCAGGTGCGTCTCTTCGATATGTTCCCGCAGACCGAGCAGGTGGAGAGCGTCGCGGTTTTGAATCGGGCGGAAAATTAGATTCAGAGCTGCTGGTTTCAAGGGGGTGCGGCAGTTTACAATTGCCGCACAACCATCAGAGGAGTGTCGCAGGATGTATTTTATTTTGAGTCTGATTTTTGCGCTTGTCATGCTGATCGCGCCCGAAGGCGCAGAGGCCCGAAAGTGGCGGGTCAAGCCCAGCGATCTCGCCGCGGATTATAGTCAGATCATTGACCAGAGGCCTGGTAACGATGTCGTTGTGATCTACTGGATCGCGCCGGAAACGATGAATGCAGGGATGCAAAACGTTGAAACCTACCGGTCGATGCTCCGCGAGCATGTAATCATCGGCGTCGCGCACGGCACGGCGAGCCAGGGCGGACGTTTCAATTTTCGCGCTCCCGAGGGATTGACGCTGCAGACAAGCGACGGTCAATCGCGCCAGCCCATGGCAAAGGAATCATGGCCACCTATGGTTAGCGCCTTCTCCGCAGTGATTCAGAACTTTATGACTCAATCCCTGGGTCAGCTCGGCGAAGGCTTTCACTGGTTTGTGTTCGAAGGCAAAGGCATCGAGAGCTGCGGCAAGGGCCGATTCTGGGTGTCCTACGCCGGCGAGAAATATAACTACGATACGCCGATTCCCGGTTGCTCTTCGGGTGGCGCTTCGAAGTAGGATTCACAAGTCCGAGCTGTGCAGCTCCGATTAGCCGCGGATTAGACAAATACTCAAGACGACCGATAGCTCCAGAGCTGAGGAATCGCCCAGCACGTCCCGATAATCGTTAAGGTGCAGAGCACGCAGCCGACCAGAGCGGCATTCGGCGCGCCGAGGAGCGCCGCGCCGGCGCCGGCGATCACAGCGCCGGTGGCGTTGGTGGTCTGAGCAAAGACGGTTAAAAAGCTGGTCGCGCGCCCGCGCATGTCGTCGGGCGCGAGGATCTGCACGACAGTCCGGCGGATCGCCACGCTGATTGCATCGTTGAAGCCCAGCGCACCGACGGCGATCAAGCCCACCCAGAAAGTTTGCGACAAACCCAGGAAGCCCAGGCTCAGGGCGAACGCCAACGTGACGATGATCGAGAGCGTGCCTTTGCGCTTCACGTCGCCCGCCGCGAGCAAGAGACCCGAGCCGATCAGCGCGCCGACGGCGGGCGCGGCGTAAAGCATGCCGAGCCCACGCGCGCCGACGTGAAACACGGCGTCCGCGAAGATCGGCAGGATCGGCCGGAAAAAACCGAAAAGCACGGCGAAAAAATCGAGCAGGAAAAGCGACAAAATGATGCGCGTATGCCAGAGAAATTCGAAACCCTCGATCAGGCTTCGCCAACTGATGCGCCGGCGCTCGCCCTGGGGCTGGCCGGAGACACGCATCAGCAAAGCCGACATCATCGAAGGCAGAAACAGCGCGGCATCGGTAAAATATGATGCCTGCACGCCGAAGAAATCGATCAGAAACCCGGCGATCACCGGCGCGGTCAATTGCGTTCCCTGCATCATCAAAGTCGCCATGGTGACGGCATTGAGCAGATGGGACTCGGGCACCGTGCTGGGAATGATCGCCTGGCGCGAGGGGCCGCCAAGGACCTGAAGCGAGGAGGCAACAACGTTCAGCGCGTTGATATGCCACACCTGAATGTGTCCGGTGAGCGTGAGCATGCCGAGCGCGAGACCCGGCAGGACGTTCAGCGAGTGAGTGATCGCAATTAGTTTTTTGCGATTAAAAGTGTCTGCGAGCACGCCGCCGAAAAGACCGAAGATGATAAACGGAAAAGCTTGAAAGAAGCCGGCAAGGCCGAGCTGCACCGACGAGCCCGACAGGTGATAGACCTGGTAGAGGCTCGCGACGTTGCGCATGTTGTTCGCCGTATTGGCGCACAGAATGCAGATGAAAATCAGCCGGTAGTCGCGGATCAGAAGCGACGACCAGGGGCGTATGAAGGGCTGCGGCTCGGACGGAGAATGATCGGGGAGCGGTGACACTCGTGAGCGGAGTCCTTGCAACGATCGAGGAAAGTGGCCGCACTCTAGCGGTTCGACTGGACGGCGTCAAACTCGTTGACCTCGCGGAGGTCGCGGCATAAGATCGCTTTCATCTTTTATCGCGAGGTTTTCCATGTACATCGACGGCGACACCCATTACTGGCCGGTGCGTTTCCTCGACCGCGTGAAGCATTCCGGCCGCGGCCACCTGGAATTTCAAAAAGGCGCGGGCACGATGATCCGCTACGGCGAAGCCTTTCCCGGCGACGCCGCGACTTACTACCGCGACGGCAAAAAGATTCACTCTTTCAGCGAAACCCGCTGGAACCTCGATATGCACCACGAAGTGATGGTGCGCGAGGGTTTCGATTACCAGGTCGTCATCGCCGACAACCGGCCATTGATCTACGAAGTCGATCACGATCTCGGCGTTGAGATGGCGCGCGCCTACAACGACACCGTGGCAGAAGACATCGCCGGTAGAGAGCGCTTCATCGGCATCGCCTGGGTTTATCTTCCGGATGTCAACGAAGCGATTCGCGAGCTGCGGCGCGCGGTGAAAGATCTCGGCTTTAAAGGCGTGAAGCTCATGGGCGGCCACGAAAACTGCGACCTCGACGCCGAAGTGTTGTGGCCGTTTTACGAGGAAGTCTGCGAGCTCGACGTGCCGGTCCTGGTGCATCCGGGCACTCGCGTGTTCGAGGCGCAGGATTGTCATCCGTGGCTGGTCGGCAGCGATCGCTACGACGGTTTCAAGATGCTCGCCACGGCGTTGGGATTTCCGCTGACCTACATGGTCAGCGCGGCGCGACTGATCATGAGCGGAGTCTTCGATCGCTTTCCGAACCTGCGCATCGCCGTGTTCGAAGGCGGCGTCGGCTGGGTGCCCTGGCTGATGCGCACGCTCAACCATCACACCCTCGGCGAATCGCCGGGGACAACGTCGGTCAACGACTTCTTCCGCAAGCGCGATAAGCTCAAGAAAGCGCCGAGCGCTTATTTCGATCAACTGTACGTGGCGGCCATCGCCTGGGAAGATTATCTGCCGCACATCGTCGAGATGTGGCCGAACCACAACATCATCATCGGCAGCGACTTCGACCACGGCGATGCGATCTCGACCTGGCCGAAGACCGTGGCGCCGATCAAGGCGATGAAAGGCATCTCGGAAGCAGACAAAGAAAAAATTCTCGGTGGCAACGCAGCGCGCCTGTTCGGGATGAAAGTCTAGAGCGCGCTCTCGCGTCTATCGCATCTTGCGAGCCATGAGGAGGAATCATGTATCGGAGACCTGAAACCAAGGCGGCAGAAGAAAAAGTTTTTAAGCAAAAACAGATCGGCGAGTTCATGACCACCTGGAAGGATTTTCCCAGACCGGGTTTGGCGGCCTGGGCGGAGCGTCAGAAGGCCGGTTTGATGGGGACGGCGAAGAGCACCTATTATACGCCGCGCTTCCGGCCCTTCGATATGCTCAGCATCCCTAATCAGTCGCTGGTGATCCTTGAGAACGAATATCACCGCATCGGTGTCGAGAGCGTCGTCGGTGTGCAGGACAGTTTTCACCGCTACATCGATTCTGACATGGTCTATTTTCAATTCTGCGGCCAGAGCACCGTGGAGACCGAGTTCGGTGTCTACGAGATGGAGCCCGCCGACGTGATGCTGGTTCCCGGTGGGATCGCGCATCGCTCGATCGGGCGCAATGACAGCCTGCGCTACTTCTGCCAGAGCCACGAGGCGGTGGACTACGTGATGAACGAGGACCAGTACACCAGTTCGACAAGTTTCGAGGTCAAACGCATCGGCGGGCCTAGTTGGACTGCGAAGCAGACGGCGCCGACGAAAGGGGAGGTCGTTGAGCATATGCATTTCTGGGACGACGGGCCGGACGACCAGACGGTGGTGGAGCGCGATTACGAATCGCTGGTCGGCGTCGCCGGCATCGGGCGCGGCAAGCCGGGCAGCCTGGTGCGCAAACTGCGCGCCTTCGATCATTTCACGGCGATCGTCGGCAAGGGACGCGAAGACGCCGGCACCCAGCCGCTGATGGAATCCGCCAACATGCGCATCCGCACCTACAACATGCAGGACGAACAGTTCGCTTTTCATCGCGCGCTGCGCAGCGAGGAAGTGCGCATTCAGTTTCGCGGCGACGCGCTCGATCTCTCCGAGTTTGAAAACGTCGAAGTGTCTCCGGGTGAGATCACGATTATTCCTCTCGGAATTTCCCACAGCGTAATCAGCATCCCGCCGGAGGACGAGAGTTTTTTGCGGCTCAACTTCTACAGCAAGGTGCGCTGGAACGTGCCGATGGACCCCACCCGGCACTATTTCGACAGCAAGTTCGAGATTAAGACTACTCTGCACAAGCAAGCCGAGTGGCGGGAGAAACTCGCAGCGGCGCGGTGAGCGGAGAAAACTCTGCCGAAAAGTCGTCCGGCATGTCGAACCCGATCGTCTCACCGTATCAATGGGATCTGCGCCCGCAGATTCCGGTCCGCCCGGAGTGGTTTCGTGCCTGGCCGAACGGCGCGACGATAGCTGTTCAGATTCTCATTCTGAACGAGTGGGAATCGGTGCCGCGCCATCGTAAGCGTCCGATGGCGGTGGATTTGCAAAACCGGCATGATCATCAAAACAAGTTCGATTTTCTTGCGCTCGGCGTCCGTGAATATGGCGCGCGCCACGGCATCTGGCGGCTGCTCGATGTGCTGGACAAGCACGGCATCAAGGCGACCATCCCGACCAACGGTTTGACCGCGGAACTATTCCCGGCGAGCGTTCGCGCAAGCCGCGATCGCGGCCACGAGGTTGCCGCTCATCAATGGGACATGAGCGTATTTCCGCCGATGTTCACGTCGCGCGAAGAGGAGCAGTCATCGCTCGCGAAAACCGTCGTGGCGATCGAAGACGTCACCGGCACCAAAGTCCGCGGTTACCTGTCGCCCGGTCCGCGTCCGACGCCCTGGACACTCGATCTGCTGATGGAAAGCGGTTTTCTGTGGACGAGCGATTATGTCGATTCCGACTTTCCTTACGTCATTTTCCGCGACGACAGGCGCCTCGTCGCGATCAGTTACGCCACGCCCGGCTACACGGACGGCGATCTCTCATCGCGCGGTATCATCCAGGGGCTCGCAGAGATCAAATATGCCTTCGACGCGACGTTCGAAGAGTCTAAACGTCATCCGATGAAATTTTGTTACGCCATCCATCCGCATGTGAGCGGCACGGTCGGCATGTCGCGTCTGCTCGACGATTTTCTCGCCCATGTGCGCAGTCGCGGCGAGGTCTGGTTTCCGACTTGCACCGACATCGCCGAGTTTTGGTTGGGCGGGGTGTGCAAGCAGCCGACATGAGAATCAGGAAATCGCCGCACGACCCAACGAATTGTCTGCTACAGCAAAATCAAGTTCAGAAAGTCTGAAGCAAAATTCTGACCCCGGTCACCGCACGGAAAATAGCCCGGCCCGTAGATAGTTCCATGCCGATTCAGATTGACCGTAACAGAGCAGAAAGCCTCGCCGCTCAATTCGACGAAGCGCTCGAGGTCGTGCGCAACGAATTCGAGGGGCTCGACTTACACCGGCAATACCGCAACGCCTTCGCCCGGCTACTGAAGCCGGATCCGCTTGGGCGCGTGCTGATGATGGGCACCGATCAACGCGACCTGTTTGTTCCGGAACTCTGCCGCGTCATCGAAACATCGGTGCCGACCGACGGTCATATCTTCGACTTCGGAGCGGGCGACGGTCAAACCTTTGCCTTGGTCGCCGATTCGGTGCCGCAAGGCACACGGGTCTCGCTCGAAGAGCCCAATCCTGAATATCTCACAAACTACTGTGCGTTTCTAAAAACGAAGTCGCATTTGCGGCCCGGTATGGCGCTGGCTGCGGAATTTGACGAGATCGATGTAGCAGCGACTCATTCGGGAGAAACGCTGCCGTCAGATGGCAGTATCGACCTCGGCCTGGCGCTGCACATGCTCTATTTCGTCAACGACCTTGCGGCGAGCGTCGCGAGGATGGTGCGCTTCCTGAAACCCGGCGGCGTGCTGTTCGTGGTCGTGACCGACGAAACCGTCGGCTACACCGGCCTTGCACTGAAAAGTTTTGTCGAACGCGGCGGCGATACAAGCGATAACGAGCGGCATCTCTCGGTCATCGCCGAACGCCGCCGCTTGCTGGGACTACCCGCGGAAGGCGGCGGTGCGATTGTCGAAGTGCTCGCTGCCGTGGGAACTCCAGTGGAAATCAACGTGCAGCGCCAACCGAGCCGCCTCTACGGACATAATCTCGCCGACCTGATCGCGCTGTCCGCGATCGCGCTCCTCGCCAGTATCGAAGGTCTGGAAAAGTTCGAGGCCGCCGCCGCGCTGCTCCGTCAAAACCCCGAAGCCGTGGACCTGCGCATCGAGGATGACGGCCCTCGCAAAGGCATGTGGAGCGTCACTCAACCGCAATGGGTCGCGGCCCTGCGTCGAAAGTGAAAGTTCGGCGGGCGAGCAGCCAGCACTGGGCGGCCTTGACTATCCAGCCATCGGCGGCATTTTTGGAAATTTGGCCAGCGCTGGATTCATGTGATCCCAGGGCTGCGCGCTGGATGTGAAGATATCCAAGGTTGGTTTATATAGGCTCGGGTCGTCGAGGCTTCCGGCCGTGATCATCGCGAGGTCCGGTGCGCCGCTGGTCTTTCCCAACACACTCGCACCGCACTCAGGGCAGAAACCGCGGCTCAGCGTGTTGCCGCTATCTACCTTCTTTTCGTAGTACTTGACCGGACCGGTGATCTTTAGCGCTGCTGCCGGCAGTCCAATATCAGGTTCATACGCGCCGCCGCTCGACTTCTGACAATCGCGGCAGTGGCAATTGCCCATGAAAAACGGCTCGGCGGAACATTCGTAGCGCACCCGACCACAAAGGCAACCTCCGATAAATTCAGCCATAGCTTCTGCTCCTTGTCTGTTGGTCAATTTCTTAGGGTCATTTTTACCGTCAATAGCCGGCGAAATCGATATCTGCATGCGACTCGATATTTTCTTGGACCCGATATAAATTGCGCTGCGCCACAAGGGCGACGATGTTTTTGCTACCTTCGCTTCTGGCCTGTAAGATGGATCAGCCATAGCTCTTAAACTTCTTACCAACATTTCACGGTGAAGCCCGCATTGACACTTCCAACATGACATCGCCATTCCGTCCGCGCTGGCATTTCTTCATCGCGCTGGTTTCCGTTACTTTCATCGGACCGCTATCGCTGCATCTGTTTATTCCGGCCATGCCTGCGGTGAAAGAAGCGTTCGAAGTCTCCACGGGGATGACGCAGCTGACGATGTCCCTGGCGATGCTGTCGATGGCTTTCTTTACGGTGGCGTACGGCGGATTGTCCGACCGCTTCGGGCGCAAACGCGTGCTCCTCGGCGGGTTGGTGCTCTTTACCTGCGGCGCGGTCGCCTGCATGCTCGCGGCCAACCTGCCGATGTTGCTTGCCGGACGCATCCTGCAGGGAGCAGGCGCCGGTTGCGGCGTCGTGCTGGCGCGCGCCATCGCGCGCGACGTTTACGGTCAGGAGCGCGTCGCCCAGGTGATTGCCTATCTCACCGCTGCCTACGTGCTCGGGCCGATGTTTGCGCCGGCCATCGGCGGGCAACTCACCACCATGTTCGGCTGGCGCGCGTTGTTCATATTCGCGTCGGTGGTCGGGCTGGTCGTGATCTTAGCAGCGACCTTCGCTGTACCGGAAACGCATAACCGGGGCGCCGCCGCGCCGCGCGGTGTGTTTACGGGCTACAAGTCGTTGCTTCGCCGCCCGCGCTTCGTCGGTTTCATGCTGCAGCCCGGCTTGTTGTCGGCGGCTTTCTACGTTCAGGCAACCGCGGCCTCGTTTCTCGCCGCCGAACAGCTCGGCGTCAATGCGTCCGACATCGGCATTTGGTTTTTTGCCTTCCCGATCGGCTTCATGGTGGGGAGTTTTATATCGGGCCGCATCGGCGCGAGCCGCTCGATCGAATTCATGACCATGCTCGGCGGGGTAATCGGGGTCGTCAACGGCGCCTTGCTCGTGGGCTGGTTCTATTTCGGCGGCATCTCGATGGCCGCGCTTTATATTCCGGGAATGTTCGTCAGCCTCGCCCAGGGTCTTTCCATGCCCTATGCGCAGGCCGGCGCAATGGCGGTCGATGCCGAACTTGCCGGCTCGGCCTCGGGCGCGGTGGTGTTTTCCCAGTTTTTCTGGCCGGCGGCGCTGCAGCAACTTACCGGACTACTCGCCGACGGCACCTGGGTGCCAATGGCGGCGGTGCACGGCGCGGCGGTAGTTGGAGCGCTGCTCTCCGGCTGGATGGCGGCGCGGGCTGAGAATTAACGCTCGTCAAATTTCATTGCACTGAGTTAGCCAAGCTCGAATTCCGGGCTTTGGACGTTGCCGCCCCAGAGGTCGACGGGAGTGCCGGCGGGATAGATGATCGGTTGATGAGTGGTGTCGTCGAGACGGCGGTGACCCCAACCGAACTCTATCGCAAAGCCACCGGGCGTTTGCACGTAGACATGCACGGTCTGACAATTGGGATGCCGCCCGGGTCCCATGCCGATAGGCGCCTCGTGGGTGCGCATGAAGTGATAGGAGCGCATGACGTCATCGAGGGATTCGACTTCGAGCATTACATGTTGCAGCCGGGGCGACTTGCCCGGCATGCACGGCGCGAACGCGATGCTGTGATGGCGCGGATTGCAGCGCAGAAAGCACAAACGAATATGGTCGTCGATGTACACCCAGTCGCTCAAGCGAAATCCCAACACGTCGGTGTAAAAGTCGTGAGACCGCTGCGTGTCCTTCACGGTGAGCAGCACGTGGCCCAAGCCCGTGACATCGAGTTCGCGCGTGTAATGCACGGGCTCTTTGCCGATTTCGAAACCGTACGATAAAGCGAGTGGATGACCGTCGGGATCTTTAAACTCGATAAAGTCAGCCACCTGCCGTTCGACGCATTCCTCCGGGGTGCCTGGGCGCCAGTCGATAGCTTTGGCCGTAAGCTTGGTTTTCCACTCGGCGAGCGCATCCGCGCCGCCAACGTCAAGGCCAATATAATTCAGCACCGGCTCCGGCGCCCTACGCGCGGCCAGGCGATGCGAATAGCGATCCACCCGCATGTACGTTACGTTCCCATCGGGCGAGCCGGTGGTCGGAAAGCCGAGGATGTCATGAGCGAAACGTACGAATGCATCGCG
>Ga0207707_10003232_pt1 | contig 14470 bp, 9 predicted proteins | sample KBSC83BmetaG_FD_184336 | JGI IMG/M metagenome (GOLD analysis project Ga0207707, IMG submission 184336) | Corn rhizosphere microbial communities from Kellogg Biological Station, Michigan, USA - KBS C8-3B metaG (SPAdes) (version 2) | ecosystem: Host-associated > Plants > Roots > Rhizosphere ...
TCATGCAGAGCCGTCCAGCGAACCCCGTTCGTCTAGAATGGGCGCACGCCAGACGCGGGGAGACACAAGCACATGGACCTGAACCTGATCCCCGTGATCTTGTCCGGTGGCTCCGGCACGCGGCTGTGGCCGCTGTCGCGCGAGGGCCATCCCAAACAATTCCTGGCACTGGCCGGCGAGCACTCGATGCTGCAGGCCACGTGGATGCGGGTGGCCAAGCTGGCGGGTGTCCGTGCGCCACTGGTGGTCACCAACGAGGCGCACCGCTTCATGGTGGCCGAACAACTGCGCCAGATCGATTGCACGCCTGCCGCGATCCTGCTCGAGCCGGCCGGTCGCAACACCGCGCCGGCGATTGCCGCAGCCGCGCTGGCCGCCACCGCCGAGGGCGATGATCCCCTGCTGCTGGTCTTGCCTTCGGACCACGTCGTCACGAATACCGCCGCCTTCCACGCCGCTGTCCGCGAGGCTGCCGCCGCCGCGGCAGGCGGTTCGCTGGTGACCTTCGGCATCGTGCCGACCGGGCCGGAAACCGGCTACGGCTACATCAAGGCGGCCACCGGCGAGGGCGTCCGCAAAGTCGCAGGTTTCGTGGAAAAACCCGACACCGCCACCGCGCAGCGCTACGTCGCGGAAGGTGGCTACTTCTGGAACAGCGGCATGTTCGTGTTCCGAGCCAGCCGCTACATCGAAGAACTTTCCCGGCATCGGCCCGACATCCTGGCCGCGTGTCGCAAGGCGTTTGCGGAAGCCAAACGCGACGCCGACTTCCTGCGCCTCGAACGCGCCGCGTTCGAGGCGTGCCCCAGCGATTCCATCGACTACGCAGTAATGGAAAAAACCGATGCCGCGCGGGTGCTGCCGGTGGACATCGGCTGGAGCGATGTCGGTTCCTGGGCGGCGCTGTGGGCAGTGACGAAACAGGACAGCGACGGCAATGCATGCCGGGGCGACGTGATGACGCTCGACTGCCGCAACAGCTTTGCCTGGAGCGAACACCGGCTGGTGGTCCTGATCGGACTCGACGACGCGGTGGTGGTGGATACCGACGACGCCGTGCTGGTGGCACGCAAGGATCGTGTGCAGCGGGTCAAGGATGCGGTCGCACGCTTGAAGGAAGGCTCGCGCGCAGAAGCCGAATTGCACCGCAAGGTATACCGGCCGTGGGGCGCCTACGATTCCATCGACATGGCCGAGCGCTTCCAGGTCAAGCGGATCACCGTGAAACCTGGTGCCGCGCTCAGCCTGCAGATGCACCACCACCGCGCCGAGCACTGGGTGGTGGTCAGCGGCACTGCGCGTGTCACGCGCGGTGAGGACGTGTTCCTGCTCGGCGAGAATGAATCCACCTTCATCCCGATGGGCACCCGGCATCGCCTCGAGAATCCCGGCAAGCTGCCGCTGGAACTGATCGAAGTGCAGTCCGGCAGCTATCTCGGCGAAGACGACATCGTGCGTTTCGAGGATGTTTACGGGCGCAGCGGCTGAGGCTGCCGACCCTGTGTTGCATCGGCTGCAGCCTCTGGAAGCTGCGGACCTGTGGAGAACGAATGCTCGTCTTCACTCTTCCGAACAGAGGAAATCCGGAGCGACAGCGTTTCGCGCGTCGTCCCCCGTGACGCTCGACTACGCGAGCGCTTTCAGGTCGACATCCGGGTAATCCACCAGCAGATTGTCAACGCCCGTGCGTACCAGCCGGGCCAATTCCTTCTCGTCGCGAAGGTTCACCGACCACGCCGCGCTTTCGAGACCACAACGCGCGAGTTCACGCCGCGCTTGATCCGAGTAATCACGGTAGTACATGAGCCACGCGTTGCCACCCGCGGCGGCAATGGCTTCCGGAAAACTGCCGCCGAACCGACGCGGATCGAAGCCCGCGAACCATGGCGCATCGCCCATGCCGTACATTGCGCGCAAGGCCTCCAGATAGGACATTGCGGGAGGTAAATCACGGTCTGGCGGCTGCCCATCGCCCAACCAACTCAAGGGCAACGAGGTAAACCACGTCTTCAAGCCCGGCCTTTGACCACGTGCATACAGCAGCGCACCCCAATCGAACGAGCAAAGGATCGTGCGATCCGCAAAACCCTCTTCGTCCATGATCTCGAGCGTGGCGCCCACCAGTGCGCGCCAGGCCTTGCCGCCTGCGCCGAGAATCGACGCCTTGATCTCGACAATCAGCAAGAAGCTGTCCGATTTCGCCTTGACCAGCTCGACCACATCGCGCAGCAGCGGAACTCCCTGCCCGCGGACCGGCACGATCCGATCGAACTCACGGGCGTACGTACTGGCAGGATCGGGTACTCCGATTTCGTAATCCCGAAGATCAGCAGCGGTGAGGTCGGCAATGGGACGTTCACCCCCACGCTGCAGCCACATGCCTGACTTGTTCCGGCAATACGCGCCGTTGAGTCGGTGGTTGTGATGCACGACCACGCAGCCGTCCCGCGTCAAATGCACATCCAGCTCGGCACCATCGGCACCCAAATCAACGGCATTGGCGAACGCCGCCAGCGTGTTCTCGACACGCAAGCCCGCGCCGCCACGATGGGCGATCAGGTTCACGGGGTGCCTTTCACCTGCATCGCAACCATTATGCCCAAAGCGCGGCACCAGCATCTCGGATGGGCAACAGCATCGCCCGCGAAACTACGAACGGGCCCTGCGGCCGTCATCGGCATGCCGCACTCCAAGCTGGCGATCGACTGGCTTCAACAATGACGCCATTTGCGCGAAGCGTGCGGCATCCCTTTCGGGCTCGACGTCGAGGATATGCGCCAGCAACGAATAGACATCCACATTGGGAAACGGCGGCACCACGATGCCCTCGCGGAACGACGGTCCCTCGGCGATGAAGATGGCACGCATCGAAGGGGCCGCATTGTCGTAACCATGGCTGCCGCGAAGAACGTACTTGCGATGTTCAATCTCCCAATGGGTAACAATTTCCCAACCCATCGATGCCATGCACACAATGCGTGGAACGCGCGGATTGTGGCCGTAGTGCAGACGCGGCGGCAGATCCTGCTTGCGCCAGCAGTGCATGTGAGGGTGCGGCGCCAGCAGTGCCGCTGCCGCTTCGGCCCCGGCTATTCCGCGATGCGGGTCCACGCCCGCCATCGCACCCAATGCGACCAAGCCGACGGCCCGACGATCGATGATGTCGTCCAGGTAGATCTCATGGCCCGGCGGAAGCTCCGCCATGCCATGGTCGGAGACGATAACAAGGTCTGTGGTGGCATACAGGCCATCCTGCTTCAGTCCATACACCAGACGACCGATCGCACCATCCACTTCCCGCAATGCGGCATCCATTTGCGGCGAGTCCGGACCGTAACGATGGCCTATGCCGTCGACAAGGTCATAGTGCAACATGACGAAACGCGGGCGCTGGTCCGATGGAAGATCAAGCCAGCGCAAGACGTCGGCACTTTTCTCGTCGGTCGCTCCCGCTTGTTGACCATTGAGGTGCAAATCGGGCCTTGCGTCGTCGATGCGGATGTCGCCACTCGGCCACGATACTTCACCGGTTCGCATGCCATTGCGCTGCACGCTCAGCCACAACGGTGTGGCCGCCGACCACCAACGTGGATCAACCGTTGAGTAATAGCGCGTCATTTCAAAGTGCTCCGGTTGGATCTCCCGGTCGGCGATATCGTTATTCACGATTCCGTTCTGGTCGGGATACATACCGGTCAGCAGTGTGTAGTGATTGGGTTCGGTGACGGTCGGAAATGAGGGGACCATCCAGCGTGCACGCACACCATGGGCTGCCAGTGCGTCCAGGACGGGATTTTCGCCACGTGCAAGGTAATCGGCGCGATACCCGTCGATCGAAATCAGGATGACCTCGGGGGTGTCGGGAGGTGAAACTTCACGCCCCATCCCAAGCTGGACTGGTGTCGTCGAACAGGCGCCAAGCCCGAAAACAAGGATGATGACAAACAGCACCATACGCCGCATGACTTGACTCCGGAAAAGTACGCGCGGAGTTTGAGCCCGCACGTCTCTCGTGAGGCTGTCCTTTCAATGGGCAGCCATCCCTATGTTGCCTATCATTCAGCCTGGGCACCAAACTCAGCGACAAGCGCGGCTGGTTGCGAACAGTTTTGAAGCGTCCGTAACGTCACCAAGAGGATCCATGAAGGAGTCGAAGTGACCTGAGACGAAACGTGTGGCCAGTTGGAAGATCAGCTTTCCTTATCCTCTGAAGCAAGGAGAACTTCATGAAGACGTGGCACAGCGACGAATGGGTCACCCGGATCCTTCGGGAAGCCGAGCTGCACGAGATCACGATCCGGGAGACGTGACGGCAGCAGCTGAGGTATAGCCCGACAGTTGCCTCGGTGACGACGACATCGTCCGCTTCGAGGATGTATGGAGTTCGTGAACAGCCGGTCTCTGCACAGCACACTCAGGTAACCAACGGACAGGCCTAAGGCAGCTGTTCGCCTCCGAACGGTAATCGCCGGCAACTATCCACTTTCCGTAGCGCGACGACTTGAAGCCTGCAAAGCGAAGAATCACCCTTCAATCTTGCCTATCCTATCTACATAGAGTGATTCTTTATATCGGCCAAGCACGACATTGAACTCATTTGAACTCTCCTTGACAGGAAAACTAGCTACCTGCTCGTACGCAAAGTAGCCAAACTCGCGGAGTAGGATCAATATCTCCTCGAAAGTGCTCTCCGTAAAAACATGACAATGCACATCTGCATAATCTCTTTTTGCCATTTGTAATGCTATATCTATAGCAGCCACAGGGGAAAAGCGCCTCCTTTTTAAAAGCTCGTGATGCCTGCCTGCGAGTACATCGGCCACCTTGACTGACTTATGATTCCAAAAATGATCTAACAAATTAAAGAAATCTGGTTTGGCCTGGCGAGTAACATGAGCTCGCAAGAGATCCAGAAAGCTGGTTTCACGCCTTGCAATATCGAATGTGAATCGCTTGTCCGGAACAGACAGAAAGACAATTCCACCCGGGGACAGGATTTTCCCCAAATCATGCATCCAACCGATTGCATCGGGAACATGCTCGATAACATGATTGGCAACGATTATATCGAATTTACTGTTGATCATTTCACTATATTTGTTGCCAACCACAGCATAATCAACTTCAACAATGCGCTCAAGGTTATATCGAGGATTGTTCTTGCTGTGAGAAGACAGTTCTTTACTGAATGCAAAATCTGCGTATTTAACGTTGAATGCATCGCGAGTATAGGTCGGAGAGTCAAGCGCACCAATCTCCAAGATTGCCGCAGTATAAGGATCTTGATACTGACTAATAATTTGGGTGCGTCTAGATACTGGTTTCATCGTCTCAACCACAAAACAGCTTATCTCGATTCCTCACCCGACGAATAAAGCAATTGTGAGCCCCCCAATGCATCAATGATGGCTTCAATCCCAGATATCCCAGCATCTGAAATACATACTGCCACCAATATCTCCTTGAACACCATTCTTGGCAAGCTTTGCGACGCACCCTTGCGGCCATGCAACTCTATCTGATATCTATGTTGATTAACCGGCGCATCCAATGGCAAGAGGCACGGGTCCTCTGTTTTCATCACTTCGCTTCGCCCGAAAATTTCGAATCGACTAATTCTACCATATTCAATTTCGGGAGTTAGTATCGAATGGAAATCCAATGCCGTCATTTTGTTTCTGTGACCGCGCCAATGCGACCAATAAAATTTATAGCCCAGCAGAAATAGCAGGCCATCCGAGTCAAACCAAGGTTGGCGTATGAACACAAAATTCTGTGATACGGACACCGCCTTGACGATCATTTTCCGAGCCGCCTCAACGCCCCCCAAATGCTCCAGAAAATGAGACATGGTGACGAATTTTACCTGCTTGGTATCCGGAATGTCTAGAATATTGTAACGCAGCGCATGATGTCCGCTTTGACGCGCCAAATCGATTTTTTTTTCATCAATATCTATTCCCAGCCCTCTATATCCTGGAAATATTGAATTGTTGAAGACAATATTTAAGCCTGAACTACAACCAAAATCATAATAGTCGTAGTCCAAGTCTGCGAAGCGGTGGTTATTTTCGTGTGTCATTTCTCGGTTTTGTGATTGAGGAAATAATTTTTATCATCAGCACCGATGTTACCAATCGACTGTAATGCATCGAGGTACATTTGTTTATTGGCCTCGATTGTATATTTTTTCTTGATATCCTCACGCGCTGATGCCGCAAGCGTCAGTCGCAAGCCGGCATCCTCCACTAATCTTTTGACTGCTTGATACCAAGCCTGCTCAGTGTTTTCCACCAGAAGTGAATTTTCCTCATGCCTAGAAATCTCGTTGTAGCTTGGAACATCCGAACATACTATCGCAAGGCCGAGGGCCGCATATTCCAAGAACTTTATATGTGATTTGCTGCGATTAAATTCGTCATCCAATAAGGGAATGATACCGATATCCCAATGCACTCGCTCCAACAGCCAACGTACAAAGCTGGGGTAGTCTCGATTTTTCGGAAGCCAAACCCGCTTTCCGAATGTTGGCTTGCGGACTTGGAAGCCGCCAATTATTTCGATTTCGACATCGTCTCCATACTTTCGCTCTAGCTGTTGCATTGCTCCGCAAACCAAGTCCAAATCTTTGTCATGGCTTGGCGTGCCGATGTACCCGATTCGCAATTTACGCGGATGCCGGGCGAACGGTCCAGAAGCATGGTCACGTTTCGAATCCAATTTCCACAGACTTCCATCCAGGTAATTTGGAATAACCCGGACGTTATTGCTGAAGCCACGTAGTACTCCTGCGAGAGATTCTGTTGCAGTAGTAACCAAGTCGGCGTTCCGTGCCAGCCATCGTGTCTTTTCTTCCAATTCGTCGAGGTCTCCGGCATAGCCACGTTGACGCAGCGCTTCCAAATCGAAAAGATCATCGTCGATCTCATAAATGATCTTCCCTCCCTCGCCTTTCCACGCGACACTCCAGTTTCTCAATTCCTCAAAGGCGAGACCGCGAGCATCACGCTGAATCAATACTGCCCCGGCGGTACCCGGAGCGGGAAGGCCGCCAGTATCGGCATTTACTGACCAAGCGCGAAGGACGCCCGAAGACTGGTATGGAAGCAGTACTCTGACGTAGCCCGAACCTGTTATTCGGCCCTCTTGGGTTGCCGTAGGCATCAACCGCAGCAGATCCCTTTCTGGCTTTGGGTGCACGGCACGATGCTCCGTCAGCGACTGGCTCAGAAGCGTCAATTCGCTGACGGCTGCCCTATGTACTGAGTACTTTGCTGCTGTCATTAGCCCGGCCATACGCATCTTGTGCAAGCGGCACGGATCGTTGACGAGTTCATGCAATGCCTGAACGGCCATTGCCTCGTCGAAGCTATCCACTACCAGCGAATTCGCTCCGTCTATCGCGTACTCATCGCCTCCGCCCTGAGCCGGTACCATGGCAGCACAGCCGCAGGCCATTGCTTCCAATGCCGTTCTGCCGAACGCTTGATAGTCCGAAAGATCTATAAAGATGTCGCACTCGGCCAACAGCGACGCCACTTCTGGACGCCGAAGCACCCCGTGTTGCCTGAATTCAAAGTCTCTCTGCAGACTTAGGAATTCCGTACTTTCGGCGTCGCATCCAAACAGCTGAAATGCAAGCTTTCCCGGATTTAGCTTGGCCAGCCCGGAAAGCACCCGCATGGTGCGTTCGGCGCCCCGTCGAGGCGTCTGGGGACGAATCATGGCCGCGATACTAACCAACGCCCTCCGCTTCCAAGTTCGTGGATGATAAACGGAATGATCAATGCTCGGCTCAACCTTACGAACATTCACGCCATGCGCTTCAGCTACCTGTCGAATAATCCAATGAGTCTTTGCAAACAAGGTGGCTGTGGGGACAAGGGAATATGATGCCCTGGCGGTCTTCCAATGTTCAGATCCAACAGTAAAAAATAGTGGCTCGTAATCCTGAACGTAATAGGCTGGCAAGATATGAGGGAAGGCCTTGCTTATCTTTTCCACCTGCCACATCGATGAAAATATGGTTCCGACAACCACATCGAAGTTCGACGCCACGCTGAGAAGCGTGGCTTCATCGAAGCCCAAGAACACATCGCGGGCGTCGCGTATATCTTCATACTGATGCAAGAATGTATCTAGTCGGTCAGCCTTGACAGCCACAACAGCATCGACTCCGATCGAACGAAGACCAACTACCTCTTGAATAACGGAGTGTGCACCACCGCTACCGCCTTTGACCGGGAGCAGGAACAATATTCTCTGGACATCCATTGTCAAATCTTTGGTCGCATGCTCACACGCTTTCAATCCGTTTCTGATACCGACGCGAATCTCGTCCAGTACATCCATATGTCTTACGACATCAATAAGTTTTTGCACCTTCTCGTGTGAATGCTTACGCTTCAGGCTGTTCGAACCATGTTGTGACAATTCCTTGCGCCGGGAGTGTCCGAAACTTTTTGATTTGGAATGAAAAACATACGTATCATCTGCAATGGTCAGTTTGAAACCCGCCTCAGATGCCCGAATACAATAATCATTCTCCTCGCCATATCCCATCGGGAAATTTTCTTCATCAAGATAGCCGATAGCGCGAATGACCTCGCGCTTGGTCATGTAACAGAACCCGTTTAAAAAGGGTGTCACAGGATAACGGCGGGTCGAAACAGTCGCGACCAACCTGGACATATCATCCGGCGTAAATTTCTTTGGCAGCTTATTGATGGCAAATGTGCCGTCTTCACCCAACAAATCCGGCACGTTTTGCCAACTTGCCGCATTTGAGAGCGGTCCGACCATCCCGATATCCGGACATGAATGCATTGCCCTGAGCAACCCATTCAACCAACCAGGTGTAACAATTGTGTCGCTGTTCAGCGTAACAACATATTCGCTGGTTGACGCCCTCATTCCGTCATTGACTGAGCGCGTATACCCGTGATTTTCGGCATGTTCAATGAGGTGTATTCCATGACTATCACAAAACTTTCGAAGCCACTTGGTCGTATCCTCGTCGGATCCGTCATTCACGACGATCAGGTGGCACCTATGTCCCCCGGCAGTTCTCAGCACCGACCGCAGGCACTCCTTCACATCAGGTAGTGCATTGTAGACAGGTACAACTACATCTACGTCTGTTTTGAAATCGGTAGCGGTCAGCTTTGGTGGTAACGCCGCACGACCTTCGCGCATCCCGTACCGAATAAAATGTACCAACGGATTTAGCTCAGACTCACGCACATCGGCGTTTGCACGCAAATAGTAACTGGTACTAAATTCTCGGCTTGGATCTCGCTCCAATATGGCCCCTATCAGAAGATAGTGTTCTACCGGATCAATGCCCGCTTGAGTCACATCTGGATAATGAGCCGTATACCATTCTGCATCAAACAGCCCTGATTTTTTTATCAGTGCTGCCGCCTTCTCCCCGCTGCTCATTCCTGTATCTCCATTTTCAATCGCAAGCCATTACAAGCAAGAATGTCTACTTCCCACTAGAGTGGATTTGCTCTTGGCGGAAGTACGCCGAACCACCGCTTGCTAAAGGGAACAAATCGAAAGCCCACAGATCTTGGTCACCTGTTTAGGCGTCTCGCTCATTCGCGCAATGCAAATTAAATTCAACACCTGTCATTTGCGCGTTGCACTACGCCCTTCAGTACGACCATGCCATATGAAATGCAGAAGCGGATTCATACCTGATTTTGCAACATCAGGGTTGTTTTTTAGATAAAACAACGTATCAAACGCTGAAGATGGATTTCGCCCTTCGCTAGCTCCATGCAGCAAATAATGCTCCACCGGATCAATTCCTTCACGAACAACATCAGGGTAACGATTTGCATACCATTCCGCGTCAAACAGCCCCGAATTCCGTATCGCAAGATTGATATCGGCTTCTTTTTTATGTCCGGTCCTTTTTTCCCTGTAGATATTGGAAATGGCACGTACCGGGGTGATCATTCTCCATGCGAAGCTACTTGTGACCTGCTTTAGAAGTTCTTTGTGCCGATCAAGATCCTGTTGACATTCTTTCAGTCTTGATATTGTGCTTCTAGTTTCAAGATCTTTTGCACGCAGCTTTTTTTCAAGGATTTTTACGGTGGTCTCGACAGCCATGCGCCCAGTCTTGGCTGCGTCTAGCTCTTTCCTTAGGTTCACAATTACCCGCGTGAGTTGACCTGTTTCGCGAAATCGTTCTGAAATGCGCAGCTCGGCAGCGGCATTCGCACCTCTGAGCAGATTAAGTTCGGAACCCATTTTTTCCATCTTCTGACGCGCACTCATCAGCTCTTGTGACTCATCCTCCGACCGCCTTTTCGTCTCTTCGAATTTCTGTGCCAATACGCGTTCTCGTGCTTGTGATTCCTGCAAGCTATGCTCAAGTCCTCTAGCTAGGCTCGTCATGTCGGCACACATTTGAATCATTTGCCCGTCCCTTTTCGCCAATTCGCTGTTTGTTTTCTGCAACCCGCGCTTTATCTCTTCCAATTCTCGTCTTGTAGATCCCGCCATCTTGTCCAGGCCTGCGATTTTTTCCCGTACCACGGAATTTGAAAATAAAGCCAGATCTCGCTTCGGATTTGCATCCATAGGAGGCAAGCGCTGTTCGTAGGCAGCAAGAACCTCGTCGTGGCTTCCCTCCAAAGCGCCATCACACTCAGAAGGGAGGCATTTCCCCTGCAGGAGTCGATCAAAAAGGGCTACTTGGGGGGCGTGGAGGTACTGGAGCAGATCCAACCGCGAATCTCGTTCCCTGTATAAATCGTGTTCGACAAAAGCTTCGATCTCGCGTGCAGCAGGAACACGAAGGCCCGTAACGCCTTCGGCTTCGAGTTGCGCCGCTAATTCTCTTACGGAGGCAACGGGCTGCGTCACCAATTGACGGTGCGACACTGTGATTTGCGGAAGCTGTTCCGATGCCGTCATCGCAGAGCATACGTACTTCTCCCACAGCAACAGCCCTACTTCTAGTGGAATGCCGTTTCGCTTATGCAAACTTGATGCGACTTCAATCGGACTCCGTAGAATCCCAACGCACACCGGCGCTTCCAAAACGCGCAGCCACAACGGCAACAGCAATGAAATTCGCGGTTCTTTGATCACCCATGGACGATGTGCATCCATTTCCATCACCAGACCGTGCGCTAATTTGGTAAATTCACTGATCACCTCATCCGGCACGTCGTCGATACGGAACTGCGAGATACGATTCCACTCACATCCCATTGAGTGCAACACGAAATCATTGAGACTCCGAACGTCTCGGCGCTCCCAAAAGCCTTTTGGGTTTTCGTCATTTGCGCCGGTGCTGCTGCCCTCCGAACCGACATACGCGCCCATTAAATTGAGCAGCCGGGTGAGAACAGAAGTTCCGGATCGGTGCATGCCAAGCACTATCAGTTGCATACGTGCAGCCTCAAAACATGTACAAGGGCGCTTGGGAGATGCGAGCCGGTGCTAGCTTCACCGAGCCGGCTTCTTACGACCAACGTTTAGCTTGCCCAGCGATGCCTTGATCGTAGTACTGGATATGGCAACCGTTCGCGGCAAGTAGCACACTTGACAAAACTCCGCGAGGAAATCGAACTTACCCTTCCAGTCGTCGCCGATGACGAATGTGGAAACTTGGTGTTTTCGTACATCTCTGATTTTTTGTTCCCAGTTCCGCTCGGGTATGACCATATCCACGTAGCGTATTGCTTCAAGGACAGCCTTGCGGTTCTCATAGTCCAGCAGGGCGGTTTTGTGCTTCTTCGAGTTGAACTCGTCGGTGGAAAGGCCGACGATCAACCGATCGCCGAGTTCGCGCGCGCGGCGCAGCAGGTTGATGTGTCCGATGTGCAGCACATCGAAGGTGCCGTAGGTCAGCACAGTGCGCATTTCTTCTCCTCGTGGATCGTTCCATTCCAGGCCTTGCGCGGGCCGGTCCCATCGAATGGACTCCGAAGTCGGCGAGTATATCCGAGAGGCGGCCAGACCCGGTCCCGCAGCGCGCACGTCGCGCCTGCGGCATCGAGGCGCAGTCAATTCCGGGACGATGCCGGACGCGGCGGAAACGCCAGTCCGCTGCCGAATCCGCGCAAGGACAGATTGCGGTTCCACGCCGGATCGGCCTGCAGCAGGGCGGACCAACGACGGCGCATGTAGGCGACTTCGGTGGCGTTGCGTGCCTGGCGTTCCGGGGTGTCATCACGCCCGCGTGAAGCGGATTCGTGGTGATACAGCTCGGCGTGCGGCGTCCAGATGTTGTGCAGGCCGCGCTCGCGCAGGCGCAGGCAGAAATCGATGTCGTTGAAGGCGACAGCCAAGCGTTCATCCATGCCGTCAACGTCCATGTAAACGGCCCGGCGGACCAGCAGGCACGCGCCGGTGACTGCCGAAAGTTCCTGCGCCACCCGCGCCCGCCCGCCCTGGCCGGACCATCCGCGTGGCCGGCCGGCATGGATGTGGTCGGCCGCGCCATGCAGCCCGACGATCACCCCGGCATGCTGGATCGTGCCGTCGGGGTAGTAGAGCATGGCGCCCACTGCGCCAACCTCCGGCCGCAGCGCGTGGCCTGCCATCTCTTCCAGCCAACCTGGCGTGATGACCTCGATGTCGTTGTTGAGCAGGCACACCAGTTCGCCATCGCATTGCGCGACGGCGCGGTTGTTGATCGCGGAGTAATTGAAGGGAGCGTTGTCGGTCAATACCCGAATGCGTTCGCGGCCACGCAGCGATTGCAGATAGTCGATCGCTTCGCGCTGCGACGACTGGTTGTCGACGACGACAATTTCGTAGTTCGGCCACGTGCTCCTGGACAGGATGCTCTGCACGCACTTCCGCAGCAGTTCCACCCGATCGCGCGTGGGAATGACGATGGAGACTTTCGGCAACGGGGACGGCAGCGGCCAGTGGACATGGAAGGCCGGTCCGGGCTGGGCTTCCACCGTGGCCCGCACGCCGCGCCGCGCCAAGTGTTCGCTGATTGCCCGCGCGCCGTCGGCGGCCACGTCGCGCGCCGGCAGCTTCTGGGCGGAACTGCAGGCCGTCATGCGGCGGTGGTACAAGACATCCGGCACGTGGCGTATCTGATGGCCAGGCGAGCGTTCCGTGCAGCGCAGGAAAAGGTCATGCAAGGTGCTTTCGCCGTAGCCATCGCGCAGTCCGCCGACGTCGCGCAACAATTCCACGCGCACAAGCGCGAAGTTGCCGATGTAGTTCTGGCTGCGCAACAGGTCGGGGTTCCAATCCGGCTTGAAATACGGCTCGCGGCGCCGGCCCTCGTCATCGATCCAGTCCTCGTCCGCGTACGCGAATGCGAGGTCGGGATGGCGCTGGCAAAGTTCTGCCAACTCGAGCAGCGCATGCGGGCGCAATTCTGCGCCGGCACCCATCACGACGACGTGGCTGCCCGTGGTCATGTCCAGCGCGCGACTGAACGCGTCGGCACTCGAACCCGCTACACCCGCGACACGAATGCGCGCATCCCGTGTTGCATAGCCGTCCAGCAGCTCGGCGATTTCTGCACTGCAGGATGCGTCCCCGGCTACACACAACTCCCATCCTTCCCATAACTGGTTGCGCACGCTCTCGATGCGACGGCGCAACAACGATGCCGACTCGTTCTGCACCGGCAACAAGACCGAGATCGTCACGTCGGAACAGGCGCCGGCGCGATGCCGCAGATCCGCCAGCCGGCCCGGGGTGAGCGTGTCGAATTTCCTGATCCACACGTCGTAATCGGTGAGCCCGCGCGGTCGCTGGTGTTCGATGTAGTCGGAGAACGCAGCGCTCGTGGCGGTACGCCGGTCGATCTTCCAAAGGTCCGCGAGAAAACGCGCGGACCGGCGCAACAAGGCCCCCGGGGCAAACGGCTGGCCGGCGCCGCGCAGCATCATCCAAAGTGCAGTCGCGCGTGAAATGCGCCGCAGGCTGAAATCGCGCATCCGGAATCGCGCTGCCAGCACGCCAGGACAAAAGCGCAGATCCGACACCGGGTGCCGGAACAGCACCAGCGCATGCAGCGTGCCGGACGCCGAGGGTTCGGAAAGCGGAATCTCTTCGGCGCTTTCCCCCACATCGTCCCCGTAGACGGGCTGCAGACTGGGCAATGTGACAGTGCCGGCGATGCATTCGATGCGGCCTTGCAAGGCATACCAGCCCGCAGGCCATCCCGATTGCGCGACCGGCGCACCGAAGCGGAAACCTGCGTGGTCGCCATTGACCTCCCACACGACGCCAGCGGAATCCATCCGTGCTTGCACCGTGTCATCCGGCTGCAGTTCGCACGGTATCGGCGCGGCATGCAGTTGGAGGGAGACCTGCCAGCGCGCGCCAGCGCGCGACGAGTCAGCCGGCTGCACGGGCGTACCGCGAAGCCTGTCCATACAGACCCTTCACGCGTTGCACCACGCGCCAGGCGTTGGCGTCATCGGCGTAATCGAGCAACAACTGGCGCTTCCAGGCGTAGCGTTCGCGCTCC
>Ga0207707_10003235_pt1 | contig 14463 bp, 11 predicted proteins | sample KBSC83BmetaG_FD_184336 | JGI IMG/M metagenome (GOLD analysis project Ga0207707, IMG submission 184336) | Corn rhizosphere microbial communities from Kellogg Biological Station, Michigan, USA - KBS C8-3B metaG (SPAdes) (version 2) | ecosystem: Host-associated > Plants > Roots > Rhizosphere ...
CCGCCGCGATCGCCGCCGCCGACGACGTGAAGCCGTTCACTCCCGCGCTGCCGACCGTGACCGGCCCGATCCCGTCCACCGCCGGCAACTTCGCGTTCGGCGTGGAGGGCTTCGACGTCCAGCCTCCGGTCCCGGACGGCTATGTCATCGAGGAGTTCTTCGTCTCCGGCACCGGCAACCTCTACGAGTTCACGTCGACCGGCGTCCGGATCGTCTCGCCCTGCCCGGCCGCCGCCACCTCCGGCTGCACCGGCATCCCCTACACCACCCGCCTGATCGTCAAGCGCCCGCGCCGCGACCGCGACTTCAGCGGCACCGTCGTGATCGAGCCGCTCAACCCGAGCGGCGGGTTCGACATCGCCGCGGTGTGGGACCGCTCGCGCGAGCTGTTCATCCAGCTCGAGGCGCTCAACGCGCGGCGCGACAACCTCGAAATCGAGTGGGGCCAGCTGCAGCTCGAGCAGAGCGCCTGGTCCACCCACGCCTTCGTCGAACGCGTCGCGAGCGCCAAGCTCCATATGGCGATGCCGCCACCGAAGGAGATCGAGATCATCGCCCCATGAAGGCGCGCAGCGCACGCGACACCACGCCGGCCTCGTTCCGCTGGCGGGCGCACCTGCTGATCGGGGTGCTGGGCGCGTGTGCGCTCGGCCTCGCCTGGCGCGCGGTCAACCTGCAGCTGGTCGATCACGGCTTCCTCGCCAAGCAGGGCGACGCGCGTTTCTCGCGGGTGCTGGAGATCGCCGCGCACCGCGGCACCGTCTCCGACCGCTACGGCGAGCCGCTCGCGGTCTCGACGCCGGTCGACTCGATCTGGGTCAATCCCAGCGAGCTGGCGCTCGCCACCGACCAGATCCCGCGCCTCGCCGCGGCGCTCAAGCTCGACCGCCAGGAGCTGGCACGCCGCATCACCAGCAACCTCGACCGCGAATTCCTGTACCTCGCCCGCCACCGCCAGCCGGCGGAAGCCGCGCAGATCAAGGCACTGGGCATCCCCGGGGTCTACACCTCGCGCGAGTACCGCCGCTACTACCCGGCCGGCGAGGTGACCGGGCACCTGCTCGGCTTCACCAACGTCGACGACGCCGGCCAGGAAGGGCTGGAGCTCGCGTTCGAGCACTGGCTGGCCGGTGAGCAGGGCGCCAAGCGCGTCATCCAGGACCGCTACGGGCGCATCGTGCAGAACGTCGAGAGCATCCGGCCGGCGCGCCCGGGGCGCGACCTGGTGCTGTCGATCGACCTGCGCATCCAGTACCTCGCCTACCGCGAGCTCAAGGCGGCGATCCGCGACCAGCGCGCGCGCGCCGGGTCGGTGGTGGTGCTCGACGTGGACACCGGCGAGGTGCTCGCCATGGTGAACCAGCCGGCCTACAACCCCAACGACCGCGACCAGATCGAGGTGGCCACCTACCGCAACCGCGCCGCCACCGACATCTTCGAGCCCGGCTCCTCGATCAAGCCGTTCTTCGTCGCCGCCGGCTTGGCTTCCGGCAAGTACGACAACCGCAGCATCATCGACACCTCGCCCGGCTACTTCAAAGTCGGGGTCAAGATCTTCGAGGACGAGCACAACTTCGGCGCCATCGACATCGCCACGGTGCTCGCCAAGAGCTCCAACGTCGGCATGGCGCACATCGCGCTCACCCTGCCGCCGCAGGAGATCTGGACCACGCTCAACCGGCTCGGGTTCGGCCAGGTGACCACGAGCGGCTACCCGGGCGAGTCGGCGGGACTGCTGCCGGTCTACTCGCAGTGGCGACCGATCGGGATCGTCACCATGTCGCACGGCTACGGCCTGTCGGTGACGCCGCTGCAGCTGGCGCACGCCTACGCCACCGTCGGGGCCTTCGGCATCGCCCGCCCGGTGTCATTCCTGCGCACCGAGGCCGCGCCGCTCGGCGAGCGCGCAATCGACGAGCAGGTGTGCCGCGAGCTGGTCGGCATGCTCGAGCGCGTCGTCACCGCCGAGGGCACCGGCAAGCTCGCCGCCATCCCCGGTTACCGGGTCTCGGGCAAGACCGGTACGGCATTCAAGGCCACCGCCGGCGGCTACTCGACCGATCGCTACATGGCGGTGTTCGGCGGCGTCGCCCCGACCAGCGAGCCGCGCCTGGCCGCGGTGGTGGTGATCGACGAGCCGAACGCCGGCCAGCACATGGGCGGGCAGGTGGCCGCGCCCGTGTTCTCGCGCGTCGTGGGTGGTGCGCTGCGGCTGCTGGCGGTGGCGCCCGATGAGCCCATCTCGACCCCCGAGCAGCTGCCCGAGAGCCCCGCCCTCGGCAACGTGCGCACGGCGGCGCTGCGATGAGCGCGCGCGGCATGACAGCTGGCCGCCCGCGCGCCCTCGGCGAGCTCGCGGCCGGCTTCGTCCGGGTACCGCCCGAGCTCATGGTGAGCGATGTCACCCTCGACAGCCGCGCCGCCACCCCGGGGGCGCTGTTTCTCGGCCTGCGCGGCCGCACCCACCACGGCCTCAAGTTCGCCGCCGAGGCCGTGGCGCGCGGGGCGCGGGCGGTGCTCTACGAAGCGGGCGCGGACGCGCCGGCGGTGAGCGGGCTGGGCGCGGACATTTTCGTGGCCGCGGTACCCGAGCTCGGCGCGCGCGCCGGCCTCATCGCCGACCGCTTCTTCGGCGCGCCCTCCCAGCACCTCACCGTGGCCGGCATCACCGGCACCAACGGCAAGACCACCTGCGCCTGGCTGCTGGCCCAGGCGCTCGCGCACTGCGGCCGCCCGGCGGGCTACCTGGGTACGCTCGGCTGGGGCGTGCCGCCCGAGCTCACCCCGACCCCGCACACGACCCCCGACGCGGTGACGGTGCAGCGCCAGCTGGCGGCGCTGCGGGCGCAGGGCGCGGTGTGCGTCGGCATGGAGGTGTCCTCGCACGCGCTCGACCAGTCGCGCGTCAACGGCGTGCGCTTCCACACCGCCGCCTTCACCAACCTGACCCGTGATCACCTCGACTACCACCTCACCATGGAGGCGTACGGGGCCGCGAAGGCGCGCCTATTCGTCTGGCCCGGGCTCGCCCACCGCATCATCAACATCGATGACGCCTTCGGCGCGGCCCTGGCCGCGGCGGCCTCGGGCGTGCCGCTCACCGTCACCACCCGCTGCGCGGTCGCCGCCGGCCGCGCGCTGCCGCCCGCGGCGCGCTTCGTGCGCGCCGCCGCGGTCACCCCCGACACCAGCGGCCTGTTCATCGAGGTGGACTCGAGCTACGGCCGCGCCGAGCTGCCCATGCGCCTCATGGGCGAGTTCAACGTCGACAACGCGCTCACGGTACTGGCGGTGCTGCTGGCCTGGGACATCCCGCTCACCGCCGCCGCGCGCGCCCTGTCGCGCTGCCGCGCCGCCAGCGGCCGCATGGAAATGTTCGGCGGCCGCGGCCGCACCCCGCTGGCCATCGTCGACTACGCGCACACGCCCGATGCGCTCGCCAAGGCGCTGCGCGCCGCGCGCCTGCACTGCCGCGGCCAGCTGCGCGTGGTGTTCGGCTGCGGCGGCGATCGTGACGCCGGCAAGCGCCCGCTCATGGGCCAGGTGGCCGCCGAGCTCGCCGACGACATCATCCTCACCGACGACAACCCGCGCACCGAGGATGCGGCGCGCATCGTCGCCGACATCGTCGCCGGCATCGCGCAGCGCGCCCCGCTCGTCATCGAGCACGACCGCGCCCGCGCCATCCGCCTGGCGCTCGGGCGCTCGGTGCTCGAGGACGTGATCCTGATCGCCGGCAAGGGCCACGAGGACTACCAGATCGTCGGCACGACGCGGCGCGCCTTCCGCGACCAGACGGTGGTCGCGGAGGAGCTCGCGAGGCTGCCGGCATGAAGCGTACGCTGGCCGAGTTCGCGCGCGCCTGCGGCGGCCGCCTGCAGGGGGCCGATGCCGCCTACAGCGACGTGGTGAGCGACTCGCGCACGCTCACGGCGGGGCAGCTGTTCATCGCCCTCGCGGGGCCGAGCTTCGACGGTCACGAGTTCCTCGCCCAGGTGGCGGCCTGCGGAGCGGCCGGCGCGGTGGTGGCCGCCGCGCGCCCGGTGGCACTGCCGCAGATTCTGGTGACCGACACGCAGGCGGCGCTCACGCGCGCCGCGCGGGCCTGGCGCGCGGCCTTCGCCGGCCCGCTGGTCGGAGTCGCCGGCAGCAACGGCAAGACCACCGCCAAGGAGATGACCGCCGCCATCCTCGCCCAGGCGGGCGAGTGCCTGGCCACGCGCGGCAATCTCAACAACCACATCGGCGTGCCGCTCACGCTGCTGCGCCTCACCCCCGCGCACCGCTACGCGGTGGTGGAGATGGGCGCCAACCGCGCCGGCGAGGTCGCCGCGCTGGTCGACATCGCCCGTCCCTCGGTCGGACTCATCACCAACGCCGGCGCCGAGCACCTCGAGGGCTTTGGCAGCCTCGAGGGCGTGGCGCGCGCCGAGGGCGAGATGGTGGCGGGGCTCCCCGCCGAGGCCACCGCGGTCATCAACGCCGACGACGAGTTCGCGCCGCTGTGGCGCGGCACGACGCCGGCGCGGGTCGTAACCTTCGGCGTGCGGGCCGCCGCGGACTTCGCCGCCCGCGACGTGCGCACCTCGGTGGGGCCGGAGGGGTTCAGCACGCAGTTCCGCCTCGACGCGCCCGGCGGCAGCGCCACCATCCGCCTGAGCCTCGGCGGCGCGCATAACGTCGCCAACGCGCTCGCCGCCGCGGCCGCCGCCGGCAGCTGCGGGGCGAGCCTCGAGCAGATCGCCGCGGGGCTCGCCACCATGCACGCCGCGCCCGGGCGGCTGCAGTTCAAGCACGCCGCCGGCGGCGCCTGGCTGATCGACGACTCCTATAACGCCAACCCGAGCTCGATGCGCGCCGCCATCGAGGTGCTGGCCTCCCTCGGCGGCCGCCGCTGGCTGGTGCTCGGCGACATGGCCGAGCTCGGCGACTACGCGCCCGCGGCGCACACCGACATCGGCGAGTTTGCGCGCAGCCATGGCATCGAGCGGCTGTACGCCACCGGCCCGCTCATGGCGCGCGCGGTGGAGAGCTTCGGCGCGGGCGCGCAGTGGTTCACCGATCCCCCGGCGCTCGCCAGCGCGCTCGCGCACGCCCTCGGCGGCGCCGGCGCCGAGGTGCGCATCCTCATCAAGGGCTCGCGCTTCAACCGCCTGGAGCGCATCGCCGATGCGCTCAGCGGCACCGCCGCCGGCGCGGGGAGCCACTGATGCTCTACTGGCTCACCCAGCAGTTCGCCGGGCAGGTGAGCGGCCTGCACGTGTTCTCGTACCTGACGTTCCGCGCCATCCTCGCCACCTCCTCCGCCCTTGGCCTGTCGCTCATCGTCGGCCCCGGGATGATCGCGCGGCTGTCCAGCTACCAGATTGGCCAGGTGGTGCGCGACGACGGCCCGCCGACGCACCTGCTCAAGGCCGGCACGCCGACCATGGGCGGGACGCTGATCCTGGTGACGACGCTGGTGAGCACGCTGCTGTGGGCCGAGCTCGCCAACCGCCTGGTGTGGATGGTGCTGGGGGTCACGTTCGCCTTCGGACTGATCGGCCTGTACGACGATTACCTGAAACTGGTGGTCCGGAACCCCAAGGGCCTGCGGCCGCGCTGGAAGTACTTCTGGCAGTCGGTGGCGGGGCTGGCGGCCGCCGCCACGCTCTACTACACCGCCACCGAGCCGGCCGAGACCACGCTGTTCCTGCCATTCGTGAAGAACTTCCAGGCGCCGCTCACGGCCTTCGGCTTCATCGCCATCGCCTATCTCATGATCGTCGGCATGTCGAACGCGGTGAATCTCACCGACGGGCTCGACGGGCTGGCCATCATGCCGGCGGCGCTGGTGGCCGCCGCGCTCGGCATCTTCGCGTACGCCAGCGGCAACTCGGTATTCGCCCACTACCTGCAGATCCCGGACATCCGCGGCGCGGGCGAGCTGCTCATCTTCTGCGCGGCGCTCGCCGGCGCCGGCCTCGGCTTCCTGTGGTTCAACTCCTATCCTGCCCAGGTGTTCATGGGCGACGTCGGCGCACTCGCCATCGGCGCCGCGCTCGGCCTCCTGGCGGTGATCGTGCGCCAGGAAGTGGTGGTGCTGGTGATGGGCGGCGTGTTCGTGCTCGAGACCGCCTCGGTCATCCTGCAGGTGGCCTCCTTCAAGCTCACCGGCCGGCGCATCTTCCGCATGGCGCCGATCCACCACCACTTCGAGCTCAAGGGCTGGGCGGAGCCCAAGGTGATCGTGCGCTTCTGGATCATCTCGTTCCTCCTGGTTCTGGCAGGGCTCGCCACCCTGAAGCTGCGATGAGCGCGGCACGTCCCTACGCGGTGATCGTCGGCCTCGGGCGCACGGGCATCTCCTGCGCCCGCTACCTGCACGCGCGCGGCTGGCGCCTGGCGGTCACCGACACGCGCCCCGCACCGCCGGCGCTCGCCGAGCTGGTCGCGCTCGATGCGGACATCGCGGTGCGCCTCGGTGGCCTCGATACCGCGCTGCTGCACGATGCGGTGTGCGTGGTCGCCTCGCCCGGCATCGCGCTCGATGTACCGTTCTTCGCCGAGGCGCGCCGCCTGGGTCTTGAGATCGTGGGCGACGTCGAGCTGTTCGCGCGCGCCGCGGATGCGCCCGTGGTCGGCATCACCGGCACCAACGGCAAGAGCACCGTGACCACGCTGCTCGGGCGCATGGCCGTGCGCGCCGGCCTGCGGGTGCGGGTCGGTGGCAACCTCGGCGAGCCGGCGCTCGACCTGCTCAGCGCCGGCACCGAGCTGTACGTGCTCGAGCTGTCCAGCTACCAGCTCGAGACGACCGCCTCGCTCCACTGCCGCGCCGCCACGGTGCTCAACGTCAGCGCCGACCATCTCGACCGCTACCGTGACGTCGCGGCCTATGCCGCCGCCAAGGCGCGCATCTTCGCGCGCTGCGACCTGGCGGTGATCAATCTCGACGACCCGCTGGTGGACGCCATGCCGCGCGCCGCCGCGCGCACCCTGAGCTTCTCGCTGCGCGCCGCCATCGGCGCGGACTACGCCATCGCGCGGCTCGACGGGCAGTGGTGGCTGACGCGTCGCGGCCAGCCGCTGCTGACGCTCGCCGCCATGCGGATCAAGGGCCTGCACAACGCCGCCAACGCGCTCGCCGCGCTGGCGCTCGGCGAGGCGCTCGAGCTGCCGCTGCCGGCGATGCTCGAGGAGCTCAAGAGCTTCGCCGGACTTGCGCACCGCTCGCAGTGGATCGCCGACATCGCCGGCGTCAGTTACGTGGACGACTCCAAGGGCACCAACGTCGGGGCGACGCTGGCGGCGGTCGCCGGCATGGCGGGGCCGCTCGTGGTGATCCTGGGCGGGGAGGGCAAGAACCAGGACTTCAGCCCGCTCGCGGAGGCGTTCCGCGGCAAGGTGCGCCAGGCGGTGCTCATCGGCCGCGATGCGCCGCTCATCGAGCGTGCGCTGGCAGGCGTCTGTGCGGTGGCGCGCGCCACCACGCTCCCCGGGGCGGTGGCTGCCGCCGCCGCCGCCGCGCGCCCCGGCGACACGGTGCTGTTGTCGCCGGCGTGCGCGAGCTTCGACATGTTCAAGGACTACGCGCATCGCGGCCAGGTGTTTGCGCAGGCGGTGCGGGAGCTGGCTGCATGAGCAGCCCGGCGGCACTCATGGGCTTTGCGCGCTCCGGCTCGCGCGGCGGCGGGGTGCACCTCGACGCGGTCACCATCGCGATTGCCCTCGGCATCGTGTTGCTCGGCCTGGTGATGGTCACCTCGGCCTCGGTGTCGATCGCCGCGGAGGAGACCGGCCAGCCGTTCTACTACCTCACGCGGCAGCTGCTGCTGACGCTCATTGGCGTCGGCTGTGCGGCGCTGCTGTTCTCGGTGCGCACCGACCTGTTGGAGCGCGCCTCGGTGCCGCTGCTCGCGATCGCCATCGCGCTGCTGGTGGTGGTGCTCATCCCCGGGCTCGGCCACTCGGTGAACGGCAGCCGCCGCTGGCTGCGGCTCGCCGGCGCCAACTTCCAGGTATCCGAGCTCGCTCGCGTGCTGGTGCTCATCTACATCGCCAGCTACGCGGTGCGGCGCGAGGCCGAGCTGCGCGAGTCGTTCCTCGGCCTGCTGAAGCCGCTCGGCCTGCTGTTCGCCGTGAGCCTGCTGCTGCTGGTCGAGCCCGACTTCGGCGCCGCCACGGTGCTGTTCGCCACCGGCTTCGGCCTGCTGTTCCTCGCCGGCGCACGGCTGCGCTACGTGCTCGCCATGACCGCGTGCGCGGCGGCGGGCTTCGCGGTGCTGGCGGTGAGCTCCAGCTACCGCCTGCGGCGCCTCACCACCTTCCTCGATCCCTGGGCCGACCCGTACAACAGCGGCTTCCAGCTGACGCAGTCGCTGATCGCCATCGGCCGCGGCCAGTGGTTCGGCGTCGGCCTGGGCGATTCGGTGCAGAAGCTGTTCTATCTGCCCGAGGCGCACACCGACTTCCTGTTCGCGGTCCTGGCCGAGGAGCTCGGGCTCGCCGGCGTCGTGCTGACGCTCGCCTTGTTCGTGGCGCTCGTGTGGCGCTCGTTCCGCGTCGCGCGCCTGGCATCCGACGCCGGCCTCAAGTTCCCGGCCTGCCTGGCGGCGGGCTTCGGGCTGTGGGTGGGCATCCAGGCCTTCATCAACATCGGCGTCAACATGGGGGTGCTTCCCACCAAGGGGCTGACGCTGCCGCTCATGAGCTACGGCCGCTCGAGCCTCATCGTGGCGCTCGCCTGGGTGGGCCTCTTGCTGCGCGTCTACCACGAGGCGATGGCCAAGCAGCGCGGCTCGGCCACCGTGCGGGGCGCAACGTGAAGTTCCTTATCATGGCCGGCGGCACCGGCGGGCACGTGTTTCCGGCGCTCGCGCTGGCACGGCTGCTGCGCGCGCAGTCGCAGGAAGTCGTGTGGCTCGGCACCGCGCGCGGGCTCGAGTCCCGCGTCATCCCGGCCGAGGGCATCCCGATCGAGAAGCTGTCGGTCGGCGGGCTGCGCGGCAAGGGAGCGCTCAGCTGGGTGGCGGCGCCGTTCCGTCTGGGGCTCGCGCTGGTGCAGGCACTGCGCGTCATGTGGCGCCATCGCCCGGTGGTGGTGGTCGGGCTCGGCGGCTTCGTCACCGGCCCGGGCGGCGTGGCCGCCTGGCTGACCCGCCGGCCGCTCCTCATCCACGAGCAGAACGCCATCGCCGGCTTCACCAACCGCTGCCTCGCGCACCTGGCGCGCGTGGTGCTCGAGGCCTTCCCCGGCAGCTTCGGTGCCGCCGCGCGCGCGCGCGCCATCGGCAACCCGGTGCGCGCCGACATCAGCGCCGTGCCGCCGCCGGCGGCCCGCTTCGGCGCCCGCTCCGGTCCGGTGCGGATCCTGGTGATCGGCGGCAGCCAGGGGGCGGCGCGCCTCAATGCCGTGGTGCCCTATGCGCTCAAGCGTCTCGGCAGCGCCGTGCCGTTCGACGTGCGCCACCAGGCCGGCGAGCGCTGGCTCGAGGCCGGGCGTGCCAGCTACGCCCAGGCCGGGGTGCGCGCCGACGTGCGCCCCTTCATCGAGGACATGAGCGAGGCGTACGCCTGGGCGGACCTGGTCATCTGCCGCGCCGGCGCGCTCACCGTGTCGGAGCTGGCCGCGGTCGGCGTGGCCGCGATCCTGGTGCCGTACCCGAACGCGGTCGACGATCACCAGGCCTACAACGCCCAGTACCTGGTGCACGAGGGCGCCGCGGTGCTGATTGCCGACCGCGAGCTCACCGCCGAGCGCCTCGCCGCCGAGCTGCAGCGCCTGTGCGCGGGGCGCGGCAAGCTCCTGGCCATGGCCGAGCGTGCCCGCCTCCTGGCGCGGCCGCACGCCGCCGACGAGCTCGCCGCCTCGTGCCTGGAACTGGCGCGGAGGGCCGCATGAACGGCAAACGCCAGCTGCTGAGCGAGCCGCCGCGCACCGAGCGCCGCGCCGCGCCCGACCGGCGCGACCGCATGCGCCGCATCAACACCATTCATTTTGTCGGCATCGGCGGCAGCGGCATGTCGGGCATCGCCGCCGTGCTCATCAACCTCGGCTACAAGGTGCAGGGCACCGACCTGCGCTCGAGCCCGGTGACGGAGTGGCTGGCAGGCCTCGGCGCCCGCATCATGATCGGCCACGCCGCCGCCCACGTCGCCGGCGCCGACGTGGTGGTCGCCTCGGGCGCGGTGTCGCGCGAGAACCCGGAGGTGCAGGCGGCCCTCGCCGCGCGCGTACCGGTGGTGCCGCGCGCGGAAATGCTCGCCGAGCTGATGCGCTTCCGCTACTCGATCGCGGTCGCGGGCACGCACGGCAAGACCACCACCACGAGTCTCATCGCCAGCCTGCTGTCCGAGGGCGGCGAGGACCCGACCTACGTGATCGGCGGGCGCCTGAAGAGCGCCGCCAGCAACGCGCGCCTCGGCGCGGGGCGCTACCTCGTGGCCGAGGCGGACGAGAGCGACGCCTCGTTCATGCACCTGCAGCCGCTGATCGCCATCGTCACCAACATCGACAACGACCACCTCGGCGCCCACGGCGGCGACTTCGGCCTCCTGAAGCAGAGCTTCCTCGACTTCCTGCACAACCTGCCGTTCTACGGGCTCGCGGTGCTGTGCGTGGACGATGCGCACGTGCAGAGCATCCTCGAGGAGGTGGGCCGCCCGATCCTGTCCTACGGCCTCGAGGGCGGCGCCGACGTGCACGCCGGCAACATCTGCGCGCTGGGACTGCAGACGCGCTTCGACGTCGCGCGGCGCGGCGCCGGCCCGCTGACCGTGACGGTCAACCTGCCGGGCCTGCACAACGTCAAGAACGCGCTGGCGGCGATCGCGGTCGCGACCGAGCTCGGCATCGAGGATGCGGCCATCCAGCGCGGCCTCGCCAGCTTCCAGGGCGTCGACCGGCGCCTGCAGCACATCGCCGACGTCGTGACCGCGGTCGGCGCGGTCAGCGTGGTCGATGACTACGGCCACCACCCGACCGAGATCACGGCGACCCTGCAGGCGGTGCGCCAGGGCTACGCCGGGCGGCGGGTGCTGCTCGCGTTCCAGCCGCATCGCTACAGCCGCACCCACGAGCTCATCGACGACTTCGGCAAGGCGCTGTCGGCGGCCGACGTGCTCGCCGTGACCGAGGTGTACGCGGCCGGGGAGGCGCCGATCGCCGGCGCCGACGGTCGCGCCATCTGCCGCGCCGTGCGCAGCCGCGGCCAGCTCGAGCCCCTGTTCGTCGAGAAGGTCGAGGAGCTCGCCACGGTGCTCAAGGACGTGATCCAGGGCGGGGACGTCATCGTCTGCATGGGGGCGGGCAACATCAGCGCCGTCGCCCACGCCCTGCCCGCGGCCCTGGCGGCGCTGCTGCCGCCGGGAGGCGCGGCATGAACGTCGCGCTCAGCCACGAGTTCGACGCGCGCGTGCGCCGCGACGAGCCCCTGAGCCGCCACACCTCCTGGCACGTGGGGGGACCTGCGGAAGTGTTCTTCAATCCGCGCGACCGCGACGAGCTGGCCGCGTTCCTGGAGGCGCTGCCGCCCGGCGTGCCGGTCCAGTTCATCGGCCTCGGCAGCAACCTGCTGGTGCGCGATGGCGGCATCCCGGGCGTGGTCATCTCGACCCACGGCACGCTCGATGCGCTCGAGCGCCTCGATGCGACCACGGTGCAGGCCGAAGCCGGGGTCGCCTGCGCACGCCTCGCGCGCTCCTGCATCAAGTGGGGCCTGGGGCCGGCGGAGTTCTTCGCCGGCATCCCCGGCACGCTCGGCGGGGCGCTGGCCATGAACGCCGGCGCCTTCGGCGGCGAGACCTGGCGCCACGTGCTGAGTGTCCAGACCGTCGATCGCGCCGGCCGCCTGCACCAGCGCGCCGCCGCCGAGTACCGCACCGGCTACCGCGAGGTTATCGCGCCGGCCGCCGAGGAGTGGTTCCTCGGCGCACGCCTGAGCTTCGAGCACCGCCCGGGCGCGCACGAGGGCGAGGTGCGCCTGCTGCTGGCGCGGCGCAAGGCCTCCCAGCCGATCGGCGAGTGGAGCTGCGGCTCGGTGTTCACCAACCCGCCGGGCGATCACGCCGCCCGCCTCATCGACAGCGCCGGCCTCAAGGGCTTCCGCATCGGCGACGCCTCGGTGTCGCAGAAGCACGCCAACTTCATCATCAACCACGGCGCGGCGCGTGCCGCGGACGTGGAGCGGCTCATCGCGCACGTGCGCGACACGGTGGCGCGCACGCACGGCATCACCCTCACACCCGAGGTGCGCATCGTGGGAGTGCCCGCCTGATGCGCCTCAGCTACGACCCGAAGCTCCTGCGCCGCATCACCGAACCGCGCGAGTTCGGCCGCGTGGCGGTGCTGTTCGGCGGCGACTCCAGCGAGCGCGAGATCTCGCTCCTGTCCGGCCAGGCGGTGCTGGAGGCACTGCAGCGTCGCGGCGTCGATGCCCACGCCTTCGACCCGCGCGACCAGGCGCTCGCCGAGCTCCAGGCGCAGCGCTTCGAGCGCGTGTGGGTGGCGCTGCACGGCCCGGGCGGAGAAGACGGCACGCTGCAGGGCGCGCTCGATTACCTCGGCGTGCCCTACACCGGCAGCGGCGTCATGGGCTCGGCCATCGGCATGGACAAGCTGCGCACCAAGCGCCTCGCCCAGGCCATCGGGGTCGCGACCACGGACTTCGTGGTGCTGCGCGGGCCGCAGGACTTCGCGGGCGCGCTCGAGCGCCTCGGGCTGCCGCTCATCGTCAAGCCCGCCACCCAGGGCTCCTCGGTCGGCATGACCAAGGTCGAGCAGGCGGCCGGGCTCGCCGCCGCCTACGCCGCCGCCGCGCGGCTCGAGACCCTGGTGTTCGCCGAGCCGTGGCTGCCCGGCAAGGAGTACACGGTGGCGATCCTGCAGGAGCAGGCGCTGCCGGCCATTCGCATCGAGACGCCCAAGACCTTCTACGACTACGAGGCCAAGTACTTCCGCGACGACACGCGCTACTTCTGCCCCGCGGGCCTCAACGAGGGCGCCGAGGCGCACTTGAGGAATCTCGCGCTCGCCGCCTTCGAGGCCGCCGGCGCCTCGGGCTGGGGGCGGGCGGATTTCATGATGGACGCCGCCGCACGCCCGCAGCTGCTGGAGATCAACACCATCCCCGGCATGACCAGCCACTCGCTGGTGCCCATGGCCGCCAAGGCGGTCGGCATCGACTTCGAGGAACTGGTGTGGCGCGTGCTCGAGACCAGCTTCACGCGGCGCGCGGCGCCGCCGGTCGCCGCGGGGACGGCCAAGTGAACATGCTCGGCCGCCCCAAGAACCGCCGCAAGCCCACGCAGGAGCGCTTGCGCCTGCCGACCATCCACTGGCGTGCGCTCGGACTTGCCACCGGCGCCCTGGCGCTCGCCGCGGCGGTCGGCGCCGCGGTCGTGTGGGCGCTCAACCAGCCGATCGAGACCGTCGCGGTCGAGGGGCGCTTCCAGCGGGTCGCCCCGATGGACGTCGAGCGCGTGGTCAAGTCGACCGTGCATGGCCAGGGCCTGCTGGCGGTGGATCTGGCGGCGGTGCGCCACGCCCTCCACACCATCCCCTGGGTCGATGCCGTGAGCGTGCAGCGCGCCTGGCCGCGCGGCCTCAACGTGCTGGTGATCGAGCAGACCGCGGCCGCGCGCTGGGGCGAGAGCGGCCTGCTCAACACCCGCGGCGAGCTGTTCGACACCGACGAGCGCCACATTCCGCCGGAGCTGGCGCAGCTGCAGGGCCCGGACGGCAAGGAGTCGGTGGTGGCGCAGCGCTACCTGGCCGCGGAAGGACGCCTCATGCAGGCCGGCCTGCGCATGACGGCGCTGCGGCTCGATGCGCGCGGCGCCTGGGAGTTCGACCTCGCCAACGGGGTGACGGTGCGCCTGGGGCGACGCCAGGTCGACGAGCGCTTCGAGAAGTTCATGAGCACCGCGCTCAAGCTGGTGACGCAGCGCGGTGAGGACATTGCCTACATTGACATGCGCTACACGAACGGCTTTGCCGTCGGCTGGCGCGGCAACGCCGCGCACGCCGCGGCTCGCGAAGGTGGTCACGATGCTTAAGCGCGCGGAACGCAATCTCATTGTCGGTCTCGACATCGGCACCTCCAAGGTGGTGGCGATGGTGGGGGAGGTCGGCCTCGACGGCTCGATCGAGCTGCTCGGCATCGGCTCGCAGCCCTCACGGGGACTGAAGAAGGGCGTGGTGGTCAACATCGAGTCCACCGTCCAGTCGATCCAGCGCGCGGTCGAGGAGGCCGAGCTCATGGCCGGCTGCGAGATCCACTCGGTGTACGCCGGCATCGCCGGCAGCCACGTCGGCAGCCTCAACTCCCACGGCGTGGTCGGGGTGCGCGACAAGGAAGTGAGCCACGGCGACGTCGAGCACGTCATCGACGCCGCCAAGGCGGTGGCCATCCCCGCCGACCAGAAGATCCTGCACGTGCTGCCGCAGGAGTTCATCGTCGACGGCCAGGAGGGCATCCGCGA
>Ga0207707_10003241_pt1 | contig 14448 bp, 11 predicted proteins | sample KBSC83BmetaG_FD_184336 | JGI IMG/M metagenome (GOLD analysis project Ga0207707, IMG submission 184336) | Corn rhizosphere microbial communities from Kellogg Biological Station, Michigan, USA - KBS C8-3B metaG (SPAdes) (version 2) | ecosystem: Host-associated > Plants > Roots > Rhizosphere ...
CCGCGCACCTGATGGCCGCGGGCCGGCTCAACATTCCAACGCTCCTGGTCATCGGCGGCTATCAGCCCAGCGGGGAGTTTCAGGGCAAGCCCGTCGACATCGAGGACGTGTTCCTCGGCTCCGTCCAGGCTTCATACGGCAAGCTCTCACTCGAGACCCTGAAGGCGATGAGCAACAATGCGATCCGCGGACCGGGTGTCTGCTCGGGCATGGCCACCGCGAACTCGATGCACATCGTCTGCGAGGCGCTGGGCATGGCGCTGCCCGGCAGCGCCCCCGTGCTCGCCAACAGTCCACGCATGCTGGCGAAGGCACGCGAGTCGGGCCGTCGCATCGTCGAGCTGGTGATCGAGGATCTCAAGCCTCGCGACATTCTGACAGCCGGCGCCTTCCGTAACGCCGTCGCCGCCGTATTGAGCGTGAGCGGATCGATCAACTGCATCAAACACCTGCAGGCGACCGCGGTCGAAGCGGGTGTGGACGTCGACATCTTTGCGTTGTTCAACGAGCTGGGCGGGTCGATTCCCGTGCTGAGCGCCGTGCGGCCGAACGGGCCGGACTCGATCGAAGCCTTCGAAGCCGCCGGAGGAGCGCACGCGTTGCTCAAGCAATTGGCCCCGCTACTGGACCTGAGTGCGCTCACGGCAACGGGACGCACGCTCGCGGAAAATCTCGCGGCGGCGGTCGTACACGATCCGGAGGTCATCCGGCCGCTCTCCCGGCCGCATTCCGACAAGCCGCCGATCACGATTCTCCATGGATCGCTCGCGCCGGAGAGCGCGATCGTCAAACTCGGCCTGCGCGGTGAGGGCCGGCGGGCGCAGTTTCGAGGGCCTGCCGCCGTATTCGATGACGCCGGGGCGGCGATGCAGGCGCTCGCCCGCGGGGAGATCAAACCGGGCGCCGTGCTCGTCGTGCGCGGAATGGGCCCCAAGGGAGGTCCGGGGATGGCCGGTCCGGCCTCCTCCGTGGTCTTCGCGATCGACGCCGCCGGTCTGCAGAACGAGGTGGCCTTCGTCAGCGACGGACAGCTCTCCGGGCTGTGCAACAAGGGCCTCACCGTCGCGGAAGTGTCACCGGAAGCCGCTGTGGGAGGGCCGCTGGCCCTGGTCGAAAACGGCGACCTCATCCATATCGACGTGGACGGGCATCGCCTGGACCTGGAGGTTGCGGAACTGGAGCTGACCGCGCGTCGCACCCGCCTCGGGGAACGCCCCTTGCCCAAGGCAACGGGGTATCTTTCAATCTATCAGCGTAGCGTTCAACCGATGTCCACGGGCGCCGTCCTGGTCAAACCATGAGCTCCGAAACCATTCCGACACGCATCGTCCGCCGTGCGGGGCTGCCGGCCCTGACGACGGTCAGGGCGGATATCTGCGTGCTGGGAGCGGGAATCTCCGGAGTATCGGCCGCGCTCGAGGCGGCCAGGCTCGGGCGCAAGGTCGTGTTGGTTGACGGCGCGCCTGCCCTGGGTGGCCAGGCGATCGGCTCCATCATCGGCACACTGATCGGTCTGTATACGCATGGTCCTCACCCCTTTCAGCTCACTCATGGCGTCGCGGACGATCTGATCCGGGACCTGACAGCCGAGGGCTCTCTCCTGCGAATGCACCGCTCGACCGTGACCTTTCAGTACGACGAAGTACGGCTCGGACGCTGGATGGAGCGCAAGGTCGAAGAGGCCGGCGTGCAGGCCATCGTGGGCGCCGTTCTGACTGAGGTGGTCTGCAGCGCTCGCCGTGTGCGGCACATCGATTTCGCGACGCGATTTGGCCCTCTTCGAATCGAGGCAGACGGCTTCGTGGACTCGTCCGGGGACGCTACGCTCAGCTACGAGGCGGGCCTGCCGGTCCGCGAGCCGCAGGCCCCGATTTACGGCTCCATGAACTTCCTCATCGAAGGTTACGAGGCGCATGCCGTGCAGAGCATGGCAATCGAAGAAGTGCGCAAGCGTCTGGCCACTCACGGCCGCGAGTACGGACTGGTCCGGCACGACGGCTGGCTCATGCATTTTCCAGCCAAGAATTTCATGCTCGCGAACATCACACACTTCGAGACGCCGATCAGTCCGCTCGCCAGCGCGGCGATGGTGTCCGAAGGCCGCCGTCAGGCCGATGCGATGTTGCGGTTCCTCAAGGATCAGTTCCCCGCGATCTTCGCCAACGCTCGCGTCCGAGCGTACGGCAACCCCGGGCTGCGCCAGACTCGTTGGATCGTGGGGCGGCGCCAGCTCACGGTCGAGGACATTCGCCGCCCCGACCGTCCCGCCGATGCGGCGGCGCGCTGCGCCTGGTGGGTGGAGCTTCACGACACGAAGGAGCTCGTGCACTGGGAACAGTTCCCCGACAATCATTATTACTACATCCCTCTGGGATGCATGGTTCCCGCAGACGCGGACAACATCGTTGCCGCCGGACGCTGCGTCGATGCTGACTCCCACGCGCTGTCGGCGATTCGGGTCATGGGACCTTGCATCGCGATGGGAACGGCTGCGGCGCATGCACTTGACCTCGCGCGCGGCGGGTCGGTTCACCAGATCGACCTGCAGGCGTTCCAGAAGCGCCTGCATGACAACCTCGACCGGAAGGATCCGTAAATGACGGCCCGCGCTCCGTCTGCCTCGCTGATCCTGACCGACGCCGAACGCGCGATGCTCGATGGCCGAGAAGGCAAGGCCCGGCAGAAGGCCATGCTACTGCTCGTCCGTTATGCCGAGGCTCTGGGCGCCGAGCGTTTCGTCGAAACCAACAACGTCGCCGGTGTCCCCGGCACCTACACGCCGTTCCTTTTCAACTACTACGGCGCCACGCGCGAGAACGCGTACGACCTGATCTACTCGCGGTTCGATCTCGACAGCGATGAAGTCGTCACCGTGCCCAACATGACGGTGCACTCCTGTCATCTCCAGGGCGGCGTGGACCCGGAGGGCTGGCAGATCCTCGGCGCCAAGCCCGAAGCCCTGCAGGCCAGCCAGGATAGCGAGCAGGCGGCATCGGCCAAGGGCATCGAGATTCTCAAAACGTGCACACCCTATATCGCTGGCAATGTCCCCGCCCGCGGCGAGCACTGCGCGTGGATGGAGTCGTCGGCGGTCGTTTATTGCAATTCGGTGCTCGGAGCGCGCACCAACACGGAAGGCCGCGAGAGCACGAGCGCCGCGATGCTCACGGGGAGGATTCCGGATTGGGGTTTGCATCGCGACGCGAATCGCTTCGGCTCGCACCACATCGAAGTCGACGTTCCGGTCGAGAGCCTGATGGACTGGGGGATGCTGGGTTACTTCGTCGGCGCGAGGGTGGGCGAGCGCATTCCCGTCCTGACGGGACGCTACGGCACCCCGGACCTGATCCGCTACAAGCATTTCGGAGCAGCGGCTGCCTCCTCCGGCGGTGTTGAGATGTATCACCTCGTCGGCGTGACGCCGGAAGCCCCTTCATTCGAGAGCGCCTTCGGACCGAACCGCCCGGTCGAACGGATCCGCTATGGCCTGGAAGAGCGCCGTCGCACTTACGAAGAGCTGAACGCGCGCGGGACCGATCGCAACGTGGACTACGTGATGCTCGGCTGCCCCCACGCCGCACTGGAGCAGATGGAGGAGATCGCCGGACTGCTGGAGGGCAAGCGGATCAGCGCGAACTGCAACCTGTGGGTGTTTACCTCCCGGGCGATCAAGGCTGTCGCCGACAGCCGCGGACTCACCCGGACGATCCGGAACGCCGGCGGCGCGGTGCTGACGGACACCTGTTCCGCCATCGGCCAGGCACTCCCCCCGGGCACGCGCGTCGCCGCCCTCGACTCGGCAAAGCAGGCGCACTACCTGCCGGCGATCATGGGCATTCAGTCCTGGTTCGGCTCCACCCGCGATTGCATCGATGCCGCGATCACCGGCCACTGGAATGGAGAGCTCACGTGAGTATCACGCTGCGTGGGCGCACGGTGGTGCCTGGCGTAGCTGAGGGCGAGGCGCTCGTCACTCACGAGACGATCTCCGGCTGGGGCGGAGTCAATCCGATGACCGGAACGATCATCGAGACGCGCCACGCGCTGCGCGGGCAGAGCTTCAAAGACAAGATCCTGGTGTTTCCGGGGGCGAAAGGCTCGTCCGGGTGGTCAGGCGTCTTTCACCTGACGCGCCTGACCGGTATGGCGCCCAAGGCGCTCGTGTTCAACGAGATGACGACCAAAGTCGCATTGGGGGCGGTCGTCATGCGGGTGCCCGCCGTCACCGGGCTGGATCAGGACCCGCTGCAGGTCATCGAGACGGGGGACTGGGTGCGGGTGGACGGCGATCGTGGAGTCGTCGAGGTCCGCAAGGCCGCCGCCGTGCGCCAGAGCTCCTAAGGAGACCCGATCACCTCGACATGGTCCAGCAGCCGCCCCGACTCGCGCGTGAGGATGTCGACGAACAGCGGGCGTAGCTTGTCGATTTCCGCCGGAGGGACTTCATGAATGTCCGCCGGCGGCGTGAAGTTCGGCCAGTTGTAGTTGAACTCGCCGCCCCACTCCACATCGCGCAGCAGAGCTGCGCCGCCGCGCGCGCTCACGAGCAGAAGCTGAGAAATGTTGAACACCGAAGGCTTGGAGCCGGGCGGATCTTTCGAGTTGGTCACGAACCCCCAGCCGCGCAGGTACTCCGGCAGCTCCTTGCGCCGGGTCGAGCCCCCGTGCTGAAAGTCATTCGCGGCCGGCACCAGCAGCACAAACGCATCCAGGTGTTCCGCCGCCGCCATCTGCGAGAGCTGCGCCGAGCAAGCCTTGGACAAACCGCCCTTCGACACGCTGTTGTCGACGAAGAAGTCCTGGCGGCCGCGCACGAGACCTTCGCTCGGAGCGAGCGCGACCGGCTCCAGCCCCATCTGGCTCATCCGCGGCTTCACGGCCTCATTGAGCATCTCGTCGAGCGGCCAGTCGACGGTGTGGGTCTTCAGGAAACTGTCCTTGATGTCGCTGCTGCCATAGAACTGGGCGATCTCGGGAGCCAGCAGATTGACGATCCCGATACGCGCGCCCCGTGGAAGCGTCACAGTGGAGACGTCCTTGGCAATCACGGGCGCGCAGGCGGCCAGCAGCAACGCAAGCCACGGTGCAGTCGCTCTTTTCATAATCTTTTTGCCCCTCCAACGCGGAAGTCTAGCGCGTGCGCCGCGAGATTAGATAGTGCGCGACTGCAAACTCGACGGTGATAGCATGCTACCCACCTGACATGAGCGCGCGAAATGGACTCCGCCCCCCGAACAGCCAGCCGACCTTCCGCGATCAGTGGCGAAATGGCCGGCTGGTTCCGGCGTTTCGATTGGAGCACGACCCCGCTCGGCCCGCCTGAAAGCTGGCCGGAAAGCTGGCGCAACGCAGTCCGCATCATCCTGGATTCGAGTTTTCCCACCGCCCTCGCCTTCGGGCGCGAGCTCAATTATTTCTACAACGACGCGTTCATTCCCGTTGGCGGCCCCGCTCGCCACCCTTCGGCGATCGGCAAGCCGGTGCCGGTTGCCTGGAAGGAGATCTGGGAGCCGATCCTGCAGCCGCGGTTCGAGCACACGCTCTCCACCGGCGAGCCCACGGGCGAGGAAGACCTCCTGATCCCGCTTCAGCGCAGCGGTTATCTGGAGGAGACCTACATCACCTTCTCCTTCGCGGCCTTGCGCGATGACCAGGACCGCCCGAACGGCATCTTCTGCACGGCCTATGAGACGACCGCGCGGGTCATCGCCGACCGGCAACTCAACTGCCTGCGCGCGCTGGCCAACCAGAGCTCGCGGGCCGAGACAGCCGGGGAAGTGTGTCAGGCCGCTACCGTTATCCTGCGTGATTACCCGCGTGACCTGCCTCTTGCCTACATCCATCTTCTGGATGAAGACCGGGAAGCGGATTCGCGGGCGCTCATCGACGAGGCGCTCGCGGCTGCCGCTTGTCCTGCGGACATGGCCGATCCCATCGCGCTGCCGGTCCGGGCGATGGGCGGGGAAAGGACCGCGGCCATCCTGGTCGCCAGTCCCAACCCGATGCGGCCGCTGGAAGAGTCGCGGAAGTTCTTTGCACTGGTCGCGGGCCAACTCGAGACTGCCATTTCCAATGCTCGCGCGAAAGAGCACGCGCGCCGGCGGGCGCAGGCTCTGGCCGAGCTGGATCGCGCGAAGACGCTGTTCTTCAGCAACATCAGCCACGAGTTGCGCACCCCGCTGACCTTGCTCCTGGGCCCGGTGAGCGAGGTGTTGGGCCATGACTCGCTGCAGGGCGCCGATCGCGAGCTGCTCGAACTCGCCTACCGCGGCGGCCGGCGGCTGCTGAAGCTCGTCAACTCGCTGCTCGAGTTCTCACGGATCGAAGCCGGTCGCGTGGAGGCATCGTACGAGCCAACGGACCTCGCCACGAGCACCACCGACCTGGCGAGCGTCTTCCGCTCCGCATTCGAGCGCGTGGGCGTAGCGCTGAGGATCGACTGTCCCCCGCTCCCCGAGCCGGTGTATGTCGACGGGGACATGTGGGAAAAGATCGTTCTGAATCTCATCTCCAACGCTTTCAAGTTCACCTTCGCGGGTGAGGTGCGCGTCTCTTTGCGCGCGCGTGAGCAGGAGGTGGAGCTGGAGGTGAGCGATACCGGATGCGGCGTGGCGGCTGAGGATCTTCCGAGACTGTTCGAGCGCTTCTTCCGCGGCCGCTCAACGAAGTCACGCACTCACGAGGGCTCGGGAATCGGCTTGTCTCTCGTCCAGGAACTCGTGCGGCTGCATGGAGGCACGATCGAGGCCCGCAGCCAACAGGGGCAAGGGACGACGATGACGGTGCGCCTACCTCGCGGCTGCGCACATCTGTCCGCCGATCGCATCGGCGCGGTTCGCAGGCTGGCCCGCTCAGATACCGGGCCCGCGCCGTTCGTGGAGGAAGCCCTGGGGTGGATTTCCGGGGCGGAAATGAGAGCAGCTGCGCCGGCCGGTGCAGACGCCGAAGACCGCGCCACTGTCCGCCGCGCCGAAGCGAGTGAGGCAAGCGCGTTCCCGGAGCCCGCTCCCGGATCCATCGCTCGCACGGGAACAGCTGTCGAGCGTGACGCCGAATCCGCGGAGCCACCTCTGGTGTTGATCGTGGATGACAACGCCGACATGCGCGAATATCTGCGCCGTCTATTGAGTAAACAATGGCGTGTGGACGCCGCGAGCGACGGCGCAGTGGCGCTCGAACGGATCGAGAGACAGCTCCCCGACCTTGTCATCGCCGATGTGATGATGCCTACCCTCGATGGGTTCGGCCTGCTTCGCGCGATGCGCACTGACTCCAGGTACTCAGCCGTTCCCGTCATGCTGCTCTCCGCGCGTGCAGGCGAAGAGGCCTCCGCGGAAGCTCTCGCTGCGGGCGCCGACGACTACGTGATCAAACCTTTCTCCGCGCGGGAATTGCTGGCGCGGGTCGAAGCTCGACTGGCCCAAGCCCGGATCAGAGCGGCTGAACGGCGTGGCCGGGCCGCGGCTGAACGCGCCAACCGGGCGCGTGACGAATTCTTCGCCACGCTCTCCCATGAGCTGCGCACTCCGCTCATGGCCGTGATGGCGTGGACCATTCTGCTCAAGCGAAGCGAGCTCGATGCCGATGCGGCTGCCGCTGTGGAAATCATCGAGCGCAACGCCCGCATCCAGCGGCGGCTCGTGGACGATCTGCTCGACATGGCGCGGATCGTGACGGGCAAGCTGCGTATGGATACGCATACTCTGGGCTCGCTCGCGGCGCTCATTCGCATCGTCGTTGACTCCTTCCTCCCCGTAGCCCAGTCCAAAGGCATCACGGTGGAAACGGTGTTGGATGTTCAGGCAGGACCCGTTCACGGTGATCCGGAGCGCCTGCAACAGGTCGTGTGGAACCTGCTGTCCAACGCAATCCGCTTCACCCCGCGCGGCGGGAAGATCGAGGTCAAGTGCGCGCGCCTGGGGAGTTGGGTTGAGATCCGGGTGCGGGATTCGGGCCGCGGTATCGGCTCCGAGGCGATACCGCACCTGTTCGAGCGCTATTGGCAGGGGAAGGTCACCGAGCATCCGGGACAAGGTCTGGGGCTCGGGCTGGCGATCGCTCACCGCATCGTGACGCTGCACTCGGGGACCATCGAAGCAGCCAGTGAAGGGGAAGGACGGGGAGCGACCTTCAGGATCCGGCTGCCCCTGCATCCGGTACCGGCGCCGGACGGATTGAGGTCCGCGTGGCAGCCCAACGTGCCCGCTTCCGTCAACACGCGTATGGTCGATGCGGCGACAGCTGCGGCGGCCGCAGCAGCATCCGAAGCGACTTCAGCGGAAGCTCGCGGCGCGCGTTCCGCGGCGGCTGACTCCGACAAGCGGGACGGCCGGGGCGAACCGACCGGCCGCGCTTCCAACAACGGGGATTCGAGCAAGGGCGCCGCGGGCAAGTCGTTGCGAGTCCTGCTCGTCGACGATCACGATGCGATTGCGAAGGCATGCGAACGATTGTTGGCAAGTCACGGTCATGTCGTCATTCGCACCGCAGGTTTGCACAGCGCGGTGGATGCGCTCGAGCAGGACGCTTTCGACCTGCTCATTTGTGATTTGAATCTCCCCGACGGAAGCGGCCTCGACCTGCCCGCGCGTCTGCGGGATCTAACAGCGCGTCAGTCGCGTACCGGGGCGCCGCCGGCCATCGCGATCAGCGGGCGTGTTTTTCAGGATGACATCGCACGCTCGTTGGCCGCGGGTTTCGCCGCACACCTCGCGAAACCGTTCGATGAGCAGGAGTTGCTCGCGGCCATCGGACGGGCAACCTCTTGATGAGCAGCCGCCGCGCGCGTTGAATCACTGGAGGGGTTACGGGCGGGCTGGGAGAGGAAGCATCCCTTCTTCCTCTCCCTGGTCTCCCGCAGGAGCGGCCGGTCTAACAGCCGCGGACGATCATGCGCCCCAGGGAATCCGAAGACCAATTGGCCCTTGGTCCCATGTAAGAAAAATTTCATCGATGTTGCTGCGCGTTGGATCCCGGAATGCCGGCGAGCGAGGCGAGCTTCACGAGCTCGACGAGTGAGCCCGCGTGCATCTTGCGCATGACGCGCGAGCGGTGGACCTTGATCGTCTTCTCCGCCGTTCCCAGATCGGCCGCGATCTGTTTGTTGATTTTCCCCGACACGACATGACGCAGGACCTGCCGCTCACGAGGGGTGAGGGTCGCGAAGCGTTCCGCGGCTCCGTGGCGTTCCAGCCACGCTGCGCGCTCGGCCGCATCGATTTCCAGAGCCTCTTCGACGGCCGCGGTGAGGTCGGGAATGTCGACGGGCTTCGTCAGGAAATTCACCGCGCCGCTTTTCATCGCGTGCACGCTTTTGGAGATGTCGCCGCGGCCGGTGAGAAAAATGATCGGCCGCCGGTAGCTGGAGGTGGCCAGCGCCTCCTGCAACTCCAGTCCGCCCATTCCCGGCATGGCCAGATCGAGAATCAGACACCCGGGCACGGCCGGGTCGTGTTCCGCCAGGAAATCCGGCGCGGAGGCAAATGTCCGTGTCAGGTATCCGCAGGCGCGCAGCAGCCGGGAGAGCGAGCGGCGCACCTGCGCGTCGTCGTCAACGATAAACAGCGTCCCAGCCGGCTTTTTCATGCCTACTCCCCGTGCCCGAACCGTGTCTTCGGAGCCGCGGTTTTCAGCATATCTTCGAGTCGCCCGAGAATGCCAGCCGCGCGCTTGTCGCAAGCGATGATGTCGCTGAGGATTTCCCGCACTTCACGCAGATCGGGCGACCCCGCGGCGAGCATCCGGTGCGCCGCCTGGGCGTTGCTGAGAATCGCGGTGAGTGGCTGACGCAGCTCATGGACCAGAGTCTCGGGTGCGGTCATGGGAGTTCCTGTCACGATTTCAGACGAAAAAATCGGGCAGCAGGTCCTCTTCGGCCACCCCGGGAAGGCGGTAGGCGGAAAAGTCCGTCCGGCCCGCCTCGCGCAGCACCGTCTCGTCGATACAGAACTGGCCGGTGAATTCGCGGCTCGGCCGGGTCAGGATGACGTGTGCCGCATCCGCCACAATCTGTGGCGCACGCGCTCTGCGCCGCTGCTCCGGCGGGTACGCAGCCATGGCGACCTGTAGTGCGGCCGTCGCGATCACCGTTCGCGGCCAAAGCGCATTCACCGCGATGCCCCGCCCGCGCAGCTCGCCGGCCAACCCGAGCACACACAGGCTCATTCCGTATTTTGAGATGGAATAGCCCACATGCGGCGCAAACCAGCGCTCCTGCAGATCAAGCGGTGGACACAGCGTCAGGATGTGCGGATTGACAGCCTTCTCCAGGTGCGCAAGACAAAGCTTCGAACACAGGAACGTCCCCCGCGTGTTGATCCCGTACATCAGATCAAAACGCTTCATCGGCGTTTCGGGCGTGCCCGTTAGACTTATTGCGCTCGCGTTGTTGACCAGAATGTCGATTCCGCCAAAGGTGGCCACGGTCCGCTCCACCGCTTCGGCCACCTGTTCGTCGTTGCGGATATCCACGGCCAGCGGCAACGCCTGCCCTCCGGCAGCTTCAATGGCCGCCGCGGCGGTGTAGATCGTTCCGGGGAGCTTGGGGTGTTCCTGGGTGGATTTGGCCGCGATCGCGATCCTGGCGCCGTCCTGGGCCGCCCGCAGGGCGATCGCCAGGCCGATACCCCGGCTGGCTCCGGTAATGAAGAGCGTACGGCCCTCCAGAGTGGCGCCCCGGCCGGCGGGACCTGTGGGTTCGGGTTCCCTCATGCCGCCCGATTATGAGGCCATTCCCCGAAAAACCTCGTCTCTACCAGCATCTTAGGTACCATTTCGTATCCGAAACTGGATCCCGAGGCATCCGTGGCGGCGATCAGCACCGAGCGCGTACTCAAAGTCCACCACTGGACCGATACGCAATTTACGTTCACCACGACCCGCGACTCCGGCCTGCGTTTCGAAAACGGCCAGTTCGTGATGGTCGGGCTGCACGTGGATAGCAAGCCGCTGCTGCGCGCCTACAGCATAGCCAGTGCCAACCACGAGGAGCACCTCGAGTTCCTGAGCATCAAGGTGCCTGACGGCCCCCTCACCTCCCGCCTGCAACACATCCGCGCGGGGGACTCGGTGCTCGTCAGCCGCAAGCCGACCGGCACCCTCGTCCTGCACGACCTCAAGCCCGGAAAGCGGCTGTATCTGCTGAGCACAGGCACGGGCGCCGCGCCCTTCATGAGCGTGATCAAGGACCCCGAGGTCTACGAGCGCTTCGAGCACGTCGTTCTGGTTCATGGCGTCCGCTGGGCCCGGGAGACCGCCGTCGTCCAGGCGCTCGTCGAATCCGTCAAGAACCACGAGTATCTCGGCGAGCTGGCGCAGGCGAAACTGCATTACTACCCGACGGTAACGCGCGAGCCCTACCGCAACAGAGGCCGCCTGACCGATCTGATCGAGTCCGGCCGGCTGGCCGCCGATCTCGGCCTGCCCGCGCTGGAGCCGGGCGAAGACCGCGTGATGGTGTGCGGCAGCCCCGCCATGCTCACCGACACCCAGGCGCTGCTCGACCGGCGCGGGTTTCGAATTTCCCCGCACATCGGCGAGCCGGGCGATTACGTCATCGAGCGGGCGTTCGTCGAAAAGTAGAACCGCGGGCTCGCGGTCCGGAACAGCCTGGCGGTCGCGGCGCGGCCCGCCTGGCGATCGACCGCAGCGTCCACCCCGGCGACCGACCGCAGCGTCTGTCCCACGGGCGCAAGGTCTTTTGTCCGTTAACCGCTAGAACCCATGGCCGGGTGTGCCATAGTTCTTACGCCATGACATCCGCTTCCTCATCGCAGGTTCTCGCGGCAACCCGGCAGTGGTTGAAGCCGCTCATCCACGTTCTCATCCGCTGCGGCGTCACCTGGAAGGACTTCGCCGCCCTCGCGCGTACGACTTACGTCGAGGTGGCAACGCGGCAGTTCGGCAAGCGGGGCCGGCCAACGAACGTTTCCCGCACCGCAGTGCTCACGGGATTGGCCCGCCGCGAGGTCCGCACACAGCGCGAGCGACTGTCGATGGGTCCCGAGGCGTGGTCCGCGTATGTCTCGAAAGCCTCGCTCGTGCTCGCTTCGTGGCACCTCGACCCCGAATTTCTGGGACCTGACGGCAAGCCGCGTCAGTTGCCCATCACGGGCGATGGCGTCACGTTCGCATCGCTAGTGCGTCGCTGTGGAGCGAGCGATGTACGCCCGGCAACTCTGCTGAAGGAATTGCGCGCCGCCGGCGCAGTCCGCGTGACCGCGGAAGGAAATCTTGAAGCGCTGCAGCGCGCTTACATCCCACATAACATGGATGAGGCGATGATTCATCTGTGGGCGACCGCTGTTGCGGATCTCTCCACCACTCTCGTGCACAACCTGACACGCACGCCCAGCGTGCCTCCCCGATTCGAGCGAAACGCCGCCAACATCCGGGTGCGCGCCTCCGCGCTGGGGGAGTTCCGCCAGTTCGTCAATCGCGAGGGGCAGTCCTTCCTCGAGCGGGTGGACAACTGGCTGGCGCAACACGAGGTGCCTGCCGAGGAGCAGGAAACGACGCAGCACCTGCGGCTGGGCATCGGCGTCTACCACATACAGGACCAGTGAGCGCACCGGGGGCAGGAGCCGCTGCGCGGGCTGTGGAGGCGCCGGGTACGGCGCCACTGCATCCCTGACTCTCAATGCCCTCCCTCGACCAACAACCCCGCGTCGGCTAATGACTGCGCAAGCTCTGCCTCGATCCGCGCCGCTTCCGCCCGCGAGATCCATTGCAGATGCATCACCGGGCCGGTGAGCACTTCGATGCCACGTTTCAACACACTGCCGGCCGCGCGAATGCCGGCCTTGTGCTGATCGAAGCGTTGCGCCGCGGAATAACGGCTCATTCCCACATAGAGGCCGTGGGGTCCGTTCTTCCGGTCCGCGAAGTCCAGCAACACGAGATAGATGTTGGACCGGCCGGTGCGGCGGGCGCTGAAAGCGCCGGCGACCTCGTACGCGGTCGGCAACCAATCGATATAGCGCATCGGCAGCCACTCGGGGATCGACTTCGAGGCCCGCCGCCACAGACGCTCCAGGGCCGTTTCGATGTGGGTGGGAAACTCACCGCGCATCCACAATTCGTGCACACAGTGCGCGCCCGCGTCACCGTCAGCGCTCGCGAGCGACGACTCGAACCTCTCGAGTATCTGCGCTCGAGTGAGCCCACGCAGCGGTCGCTCGGCTGGACTTGCCACGCTGCCAGTATAGAGCGTGTCTCAACAATGGGCGTCGTCAGGCTCCGGACGCGACCAACCGAGCGTAGCGCGGGCCGGAGGCTGTCCTCCCGGGCAGACAAGCCAAACGCCCCGCCTGTAGACTGCCGGGCCAGGGGGCTCGAATGGCGACGCGTGGGACCTTGTCGTGAAGTTTTTTCCGCTGGTCTGGGCAGGCATCTGGCGCAAGCGCGGCCGCTCCATTCTCATATTCCTGCAGGTGATCATCGCCTTCACTCTGTTTGGTGTGCTGCAGGGATTGAATTCGGGCATCCAGCATGCGGTGGACGCCACTCACGCCAACCGGTTGTACGTGTCGAGCCGTCTGCGGTTGGGCGAGGCGCTGCCGATCTCCCTCATGCAGCGGCTCCAGACCGCACCCGGCGTAAGCCTCGCCACGTATCGCTTCCAGTTCGCCGGCCAGTACCAGAAACCGGGGCAGGCCATGGTGGTCATCGCGACGGACCCGGCGACCTTCATGCCGATGTACCCGGAGCTGGTCGTCGATCCGAAGCAGGTCCAGGCGCTGAAGAACACTCGCGACGGCGTGATCGCCGGAGGCGAGACCATGCGGCGTTACGCCCTGAAGGTGGGCCAGAGAATCACGATCAAGACGCCCTTGCGCCAGGCGAACGGCTCCGGCGACTGGACCTTCCAGATCGTCGGCACCTATGAGAACAGCGACACCCCGGACTCCGCGATCGGGCTGATCGCAAACTATCCCTACGTGAACGAAGCGCTGCCCGCCGGTCAGGGCAAGGACCAGATCGGCATCGCCACCGTGCGCATCGACGACCCGGCCCGCGCAGCGATCGTCGGTGACGGAATCGACCGCCTGTTCGCCAACTCCTCCAACGAGACGCTCACCCAGTCCGAGCACGAGCTCGCCGAGGCGCAGGTCAGCCGGATCGGGGACCTGTCCCTGGTCGTCCGCCGCATCACGGGAGCGGCCTTTTTCGTGCTCCTGTTCGCCACCGGCGCGCTCATGATGCAATCGATCCGGGAGCGCACGCCGGAGCTGGCGGTCCTCAAGACATTCGGGTTTTCCGACCCTCGGGTAATGATCCTCATTCTGGCGGAGACCCTCGTGCTCTGCCTCGCCGGGGCCGCCATCGGGCTGTGGCTGGCCTCGCTGATCCTGCCGCTTGCCAAAAGTCAGATCGGCATCGGCTCGGTACCCGGCGACGTCGTGATCTTCGGCCTGATCGCAGCGGTCCTGTTGGCGATGGCGGCCGGGG
>Ga0207707_10003242_pt1 | contig 14445 bp, 17 predicted proteins | sample KBSC83BmetaG_FD_184336 | JGI IMG/M metagenome (GOLD analysis project Ga0207707, IMG submission 184336) | Corn rhizosphere microbial communities from Kellogg Biological Station, Michigan, USA - KBS C8-3B metaG (SPAdes) (version 2) | ecosystem: Host-associated > Plants > Roots > Rhizosphere ...
CAAAGTCATTGTTCGCGCGCTGGGTCTTAAGAAGATGAACCGCATTGTGGAACGCCCGGATACGCCGGCCTTCCGGGGCATGGTCAAGAAGATTCCGCACTTGCTGGCGATCGTCGATTAAGAACGCCGATTAAGAAGGTCGAGTCAGTATATGAACCTCAGTCAACTCAAGCCGCCCAAGGGCCAAAAGCATAAGAACCAGCGTATCGGCCAGGGCATGGGATCCGGCCGCGGCAAGTTTTCCGGCCGGGGCGCCAAGGGCGCCAAGTCCATCTCCGGTTATTCGCGAATGCGAGGATTTGAAGGCGGCCAGATGCCTCTGCACCGGCGCCTGCCCAAGCGCGGATTCACGAATATCTTCCGCAAGGAATTCGCGATCGTGAACCTGGGCCATCTGAATCTCCTCGAAGGCGATTCGTTCGATCCCGGCAAGCTGCTGGAGCTCAAGCTCATCCGCAAGCTGAAAGACGGCCTGAAAGTTCTGGGGTCGGGCGAGTTGAAGCGGGCTATCCACGTGAAGGCGCACCTTTTTTCTGAAGCCGCCCTGGAGAAAATTAAAGCCGCCGGCGGCACCGCGGAAGTGATCCCAGGAGTCAAGCGCGCCGAGACCAAGGCGCCTGCTCCTGTCAGAATCAGGACTCCCAAGCCGGCTCCCCCGGCCGAGGCACCGGACGCCAGCGGCGCACCGGAAAGTAAAAAAGACAAAAAGGCCAAGAAAAGTGGGGCGGAGAAGGGCGCTGAAAAAACCAGCAAGCCCAAGCAGGCTAAACCGAGCAATAAAGAAGAGAAGTAGCCATGAAATTCCTTGAAGCCTTAGCCAACGTCTTTCGGATCCCGGATCTTCGGAAGCGCGTATTGTTCACGCTGGCGATGCTGGCGGTGTACCGCCTCGGCGGGCACTTGCCGATCCCCGGTGTCGATGCCAAGCGCTTCGAGGATTTCATCCAGTCGAACCAGGGAACGGTCTTCGGCTTCTTCGATCTGTTCAGCGGCGGAACATTTAGAAGGTTAACAATCTTTGCGCTGGGCATCATGCCCTACATCACGTCGTCCATCATCTTGCAGTTGTTGACGGTGGTGGTTCCCACGCTCGAAAAACTCCAGAAGGAAGGCGAACTCGGCCGACGCAAAATCACCCAATGGACCCGCTATCTCACCATCATCCTGGCTGTTGTGCAATCGTTCGGTATCGCCAGCCTGCTGCAAAGTTCGCAACAGGGCTTTGTAACCACTCCCGGCGTGGGTTTCATTCTGATGACCATTCTGACTCTTACCGCCGGATCCGCGTTCATCATGTGGCTGGGCGAGCAGATTACCGATCGCGGCATCGGCAACGGCATGAGCTTGATCATCTTCACCGGGATTGTGGTCAACCTGCCGTCCGCCATCGTTGAAATTGTTCAGAAGGTTCAGACCGGAGATTGGCCGCTGATTCAGGTGGCCATCATCATCGTCATGATGATCGCGGTGGTCGCGTTCATCGTGCTGGTGGAACGCGGCGAGCGCCGTATCCCGGTGCAATACGCCAAGCGCGTGATCGGGCGAAAGATGCTGGGCGGGCAGTCCACGCATATGCCGCTCAAGGTCAACGCCGGGGGCGTGATCCCGGTGATCTTCGCCAGCTCCTTGCTGGCCTTTCCTCTTACGGCCCTGCAAATCGATTTCGTCAAGAATAGCCCGACGCTCTCGAACATGCTGACCGCCATCAGCGGAGCGTCGCCCATGTACTACCTGCTGTACACGCTGCTGATCATCTTCTTCTGTTTCTTCTACGTTTCGATCATCTTTAATCCCAATGAGGCCGCGGACAACATGCGGAAATACGGCGGGTTCGTTCCGGGGATCCGGCCCGGTAAGAATACGGCCGATTACATGAACAAGATCCTCACTCGGATCACCGTGGTGGGCGGGCTGTACCTGTCGGTTTTGTCGCTCCTGCCGCAGATCATGATCCAGGGGATCAAGCTGCAGCGGTTGCCGCTGGTCGGAAACTGGATCGATGCAACCTTTCCCCGCTGGCTGCTGGACGGCTTGGGAGTGACATTTTTCTTCGGCGGAACTTCGCTGCTGATCGTGGTGGGCGTGGCCATGGACACTATCAATCAGATCGAAGCCCAACTGATCATGCGACATTATGAAGGGTTTACGCCGCGAACCGGGCGGATTCGGGGCCGCCGCAGCAGCGTCTGACGCTTCTCTACTGAATGGCTCGGCTCTGCCTCATTTTGTTTGGTTCCCCGGGTTCGGGAAAAGGCACCCAGGCCAAGCTGCTCAAGGAGTCGCTGGGCATCGCGCATATTTCAACCGGCGATATGCTGCGGGAGCGGGTGGCTTCCGGGGACGAAGTGGGCCGTTCCGTGGCCTCACTGATGCAGGCGGGCGAGTTGGTGCCGGATGAGACCGTGAATCGTTTAGTGGAGGAGAAAATCGATCGGCCCGAGTGCGCGAACGGCTTCATTCTCGACGGGTATCCCCGTACAGTCCAACAGGCTGAGCTCCTGGCGGAGCTGCTGGTCATGCGCCCGATCCGGACCATCGTGGTCCATCTGGTAGTAGATTATAATGTTATTGTTGCCCGTATGGCCGGCCGCCGGCAGTGCCCCGTCTGCGGATCGGTGTATGGAATCAACTCCAGCGCGCCGAATACCGTGGGAGTATGTGACAAGGACGGGGCGAAACTTGCGGTTCGCGAGGATGATCGCGAAGAGGTGGTACGGGAGAGATTGCGAGCCTACGAGCAACAAACCTCTCCGGTGCTGGCGTTCTTCAAGAAATCCGGAATCCCCTGTTGGGATGTGCCCGCAGCCGGCATCCCGCCGCAGGTAATCGCGAAAGGAATCGAGGCGCTGATCCGGAAAGAGCGTGGCGAAGCAGCATGATCGTACGCAAAAACATGGCGGAACTGGAGAAGATGCGCTGCTCCGGGTTGCTGGTCTGGAAGATTCTGGATGAGCTTCGCCGGATGGTCGGCGAGGGAGTATCGACCCTGGATTTGGAAGTGACTGCCGAAAAGATGATGATCGATGCCGGAGCCCGGCCGGCCTTCAAGGGCTATTCGACGCCGGCGACGGGAACCAAGTTCCCGTTTGTATTGTGCACTTCGGTCAACGACGAGATCGTCCACGGGATGCCGTCGCAGAAGAAGGTTTTGAAGAGCGGGGATATTATCTCCATCGATACGGGCGTGCAGTTGAACGGTTACTACGGCGATTCGGCCATTACGGTTCCGGTGGGCGAGGTTTCTCCGGAAGCCCGCCGCCTGATGGATGTAACCCGCGAATCGCTCGAAATGGCCATCGAGAAAGCCCGGCCGGGAAACCGGCTGTTCGATATTTGCGGGACGGTGGAACGGCACGTCCTGGCCAACGGTTTTTCGGTGGTGCGGGAGTTTGTAGGGCACGGAATTGGCACGCAGATGCATGAGGAGCCGCAGATCCCGAATTACGTGGATCGGCGCAGCGAGAATCCGCGCCTCAAAGAGGGCATGGTGCTGGCCATCGAGCCCATGGTGAACGCCGGAAAGCCCGGCAGCCGGGTGCGGCCAGACAAGTGGACGGCCGTGACCGAGGACGGGAGATATTCGGCGCACTTCGAGCATACAGTGGCCATCACCGCGGAGGGCCCATGGGTACTGACCAGGCCGTGAGCGCTGAGGTGGTCGAACTTCTGCCGAGTGCGGGCGTGAGAGTAAAGCTGGAGAATGAGGATCTGGTGATCGCACATTCGGCTGGCGCCGCGGTGAAGAATTTTATGAGATTGCGTCCCGGCGATCGGGTACGCGTCGAGCTTTCTGCGCGGGATAAAACCCGCGGCAGAATCGTGAAATTACTGGCGAAGCTCTAGATAGATGGAGAAGCTATGAAAGTTCGAGCGTCGGTCAAGAAGATGTGCGACAAGTGCAAACTGGTGCACCGCAACGGTGTAGTGCGCGTGATTTGTTCGAATCCCAAGCACAAACAACGGCAGGGATAACGGCAGGTTAGGAAGAGGAAACGGAATATGGCGCGTTTAGCAGGTGTCGATTTACCGGTCAAGAAGCGTACCGAAATCGGGTTGACGTATATTTATGGAATCGGGCGCACCCGCAGCAAATCGCTGTGCCACCGCGCCGGCGTCGACCCGGATAAGAAGGTCGGAGACCTGACCGAGGACGAGGTCAACAAGATCCGCCAGATTCTCGAGGCCGAAGGCGCGGTCGAAGGAGATCTCCGCAAGGAACTCTCTATGAACATCAAGCGCCTGATCGAAATGGGTTCCTACCGCGGGTTGCGCCATCGTCGCGGCCTGCCGGTGCGCGGCCAGCGGACGCACACCAACGCGCGCACCCGCAAGGGACCGCGGCGCGGCACCGTGGCCAATAAGAAGAAGGCGAGCGCGAAGACCTAAGTCAGGATCGAATACACATGGCAAAAGCAGCGGCCAAGGCCGGAAAAAAGAAGTCCTTCAAGAAGAAGGAAAAAAAGAACGTGCCCGCGGGCATTGTGCACGTGCAGGCTTCGTTCAACAACACCATCATTACGATTACCGATACCGTCGGGAACGTACTGTCGTGGTCCAGTTCCGGGTCCCTGGGTTTCCGGGGATCGCGCAAAGGCACGCCCTTCGCTGCGCAGCAAGCGTCGCTCACAGCGGCGAATAAAGCCAAGGAATCGGGGGTCCGTAGCGTGAACGTGAATGTCAGCGGTCCGGGCGCGGGCCGCGAATCGGCGGTGCGCGCGCTGTCCACCGCAGGTCTTGAGGTTCGTTCCATCCGGGATCGCACGCCGATTCCGCACAACGGCTGCCGGCCGCCCAAAAAGCGCCGGGTCTAGGATTTGATTGTAGGGGTCGCCCATGGACGACCCTCTGCGTAAGCAGGAAGAAGAGTGGTGATCACTCGTAAACTGCACCTACTGAAAAGCAGTACCAGGGAGGTTCGATTTGGCACGATATATTGGTCCCGTCTGCCGGCAATGCCGGCGGGAAGGGATGAAGCTATTTCTCAAGGGCGAGCGTTGCCACACAGAAAAGTGCGCCATCGAGAAGCGCAATTTCCCGCCCGGCCAGCACGGGCAGGCTCGCAAACCTAAGATCGTCGGATACGGTCTTCAACTTCGGGAGAAACAAAAGGCCCGGCGTTATTATCAATTGCTCGAAAATCAGTTCCGTAATCTTTTCGAGAAAGCCAGCGCCATGAAGGGCATTACCGGCGAGAACATGCTGAGCATGCTCGAACGGCGCTTGGACAACGTCGTTTACCGGATGGGTTTCGGCACTTCCCGGGCGCAGGGACGCCAGTTGGTTCGCCACGGCCACATCAATGTGAACGGCCGCCGCGTGGACATTCCATCTTTTACGGTAAAGACCAACGATGTGATTGAAGTGCGCGAGAACAGCAAAAATAATCCCACCATTCTGCATGCGCGCGACGCTACGGCGCATGCGCCCAGCCCCAACTGGCTGGAAGTGGACCGGGAAAATCTTAGGGCGAGAGTGCTCCAATCGCCCAAACGCGAGGATCTCGTCCAGATCCAGTTGAATGAGCAGCTGATCGTCGAATTGTATTCGAAGTAAGAGGCCATCATCTATGTTTAAAGGATTCCAGAAACCAAAGCGGTTGGTTGCCAACACAGAAACGCTCACGGACCGGTACGGGATGTTTACCGCCCAGCCCTTTGAGCGCGGATTTGGGTCTACCATCGGAACGGGCTTGCGGCGCGTGCTGCTGAGCTCCATTGAAGGTGCCGCGATCACCGCGGTACGGATCGAGGGCGTAGCCCACGAATTCAGCCCCATCCCGGGCGTGGTCGAAGACGCCACCGACATCATCCTGAACCTGAAACAGATTCCCTTCAAGATGCTGAGTGAGGGAATGCGCACGGTCCGCCTCAAAGTGGATTCGCCCGGCGAAGTTTTGAGCGGGCAGATCGAAACCGATTCCGAGATCGAAGTGCTGGACCGCAACATGCACGTCGCCACCATCGGCGAAGGCGGCAAGCTTTCGATTGAAATGCGGATCAAATCGGGACGCGGCTACGTGGGCGCGGACCGCAACAATGACGAAGATCTGCCGCTCGGCTACATCCCCATCGACTCGGTTCACTCGCCTGTCCGCAAAGTGAACTATTCAGTCGAATCCGCCCGCTTGGGCCAGATGACCGACTACGATAAGCTGACCATCGAAGTCTGGACTAACGGGGCGATTTCGCCGGCTGATGCCATTGGCCAGGCGTCCAAGCTCCTCAAGGACCACATGGCCATCTTCATCAACTTCGAGGAACTGCCGGAAGCCACCGAAGAGCCAGCCGAGCGCGCCATGAGTCAGATGAACGAAGTGCTCAGCCGCTCTGTCGAAGAGCTCGAATTGAGCGTGCGTTCCTACAACTGCCTCAAGAACGCGAATATCCAGACCATCGGCGATCTGGTGCAAAAGACCGAAGCAGAGATGCTGCGGACCAAGAATTTCGGGCGAAAATCTTTGAATGAGATCAAGGAAATTCTGTCCGGCCTGGGCCTGGGATTCGGCATGAAGTTCGACTCGCAGGGCCGCCTGATCGCTCCGTCCGGAACGCCGGCGATGCTGGGCCTGGCCGATGACGTTGACATCGATGCCGACGACGATGAAGAAGACGTCGACGAGCAGGAAAACGAGGCTCCGCTCGCCGAGTAAGCGTGCCGAGAACTAGCCATGAGACATAAGAGATCGGGATTCAAGCTTAAGCGCGACGCGGGCTCGCGTAACTCACTGTTAAAGAACCTGGTGACTAGCGTCATCGAGCATGAGCGTATCGTCACCACGGTTCCCAAGGCCAAGGCGGCCCGTCCGCTGGTGGAAAAGATGATCACGCTGGCCAAGCGTGACACGCTCCACGCGCGCCGCCAAGCCGCCGCATTTCTTGAAACACCGGCTTCGGTGAAGAAGCTGTTCGACAAGCTGGGAACCCGGTTCGGCCAGCGCAATGGCGGTTACACGCGGGTTGTCCGCCTGGGTTGGCGTAAGGGCGACGGCGCCGAGCAGGCCATGCTCGAGCTGGTCGGCTCCGAGCTGGTCAAACGCGCCGTGGAACGCGCCAAGCGCCGGGAAGAACGGCTGAAGGCCATCCAGTCGGGCCAACACGAAGAAGGCGAAGAGCCCGCCGCCGGATAGGCTCCAGGAAAGAAGCGCACAGAGGTTTTAAGCGTTGTGCGCGATTAGAGAATCGTCTAGGGATGCGGCGTTGCGGTTTCCCGCATGCGCTGCGCTCCCGGGGCGTTTCGCAGGCGCACTACTCCACCGATCACGAACACCGCCGGCGGGTGCACCTCAACCTCGCCTCGCGCGACCTGTTCCAGCGTCGACTCGCACACGCATTCCCGTTCTGTTGACGCATATTGCAGGAACGCCACGGGATCGCTGGCCGGACGTCCGCCATTAATCAGGCAGCTGGCGATGGCCGCACGGTTGTCTACGCCCATCAGCACCACCAGAGTCCCGCCATGCCGGTACGCGGGCCAATCCACATCCTTAACCGCTTGCCGATGCCCGGGCAGTACCGTGACCGCTGCCGAGACGCCCCCCAGCGGAATGCCCGCTAACGTCGGCGCAGCCGTTAATGCGATACGCCCGGTACCACCTTCTACGTCGAAACCGTGCTGGGTCAGGAACTCCAGTTCCTCGCCTCCCCGCCCGAATACCAGCGGGTCGCCGCTCTTGAGCCGCACCACCGGTCCGGCCGCGTCGCGCAGCCGCAAATACCAGGCATGGATCTCGGCCTCAAACTCCTCCTGCTGGCCGCGCTCCTTGCGCGCGGGAATGAACGTCGCATGGGGATTCGCCAGCGCCAGAATTTCCGGGCTCACGAATTTGTCATAAATCACGGCTTCGGCTTGCGCCAGGATCCGCGCTCCTTTTAGAGTGAGCAGGTCGGGGTCGCCTGGACCAGCTCCCACCAGATACACTTTCGCCCTCTCCGCCGCCATGACTGCTCTCCTTAGAGAATTACTGACAAGCAGGGTAGCTCCTCCGAGGGAGCGACCAGGTGGGTTGCCAGACGATATCTGCGAAAATCGGGGGAAAACTCCGCACGGTTCGCAGGTTAACTACAGGCAGTATAAGCAGGGCGCGCTGGAATTGGAAGTGGTTCGTGTGAAGAAAGTTCTTATGGACTTAATAACGGAAATCACCATTTCAGGCCGGAAAACATGACGATATCGGAGTCGGCCCTTGACCCGTATAGGCTCTGGCGGCAGACCATCAGATTGCCGCCCGCGCTAACGTCCGGTGACTCATAGGACAACTCGCCGAAAGTCAGTTGTGAAGCCGACCGGCCCTCCACCCGCGGAATGAACCACAGATTAAAGATGAGAGGGTCGAAGGAGGTCCTTCCCTGAGTCGAACTGACAATCAAGCCTGAGTTGTCCGGCGCCCATGTGAAGTCCTGAATAGTCAGATCGCCGCCCGCCGCGCGCACGGGCTCGCCGCCGGATAGGTCAGCCACCATTAAGTTTGAATCTTGCATATAGGCGATCTTCTTGTCATCTGGGGACCATCGCAGGTTTCCAAAAAGGTTGTCGCCGTTGAATTTAGTGAGGCTGCGCGGATCAGATCCATCCCGCCCTGCGACGGCTATTTCCACATCGCCGCCTTGAAATCGGAAGAACGCCAGCCGCGCACCGTCATGGCTTATGTCACCCTCAGCCTTCGAGTCGACTAGCCTGCGAGCCTGGCCACCTTGGACCGGGATCTCCCAGATCGCCCCGGAGCTAAAGTAGATGAGGCTACGCGAATCCGACGCCCAGCGCGGCTCCGCGAGGGAGGCATCGTCGAGGGTAACGAGCAGCCGTCGGCTGGCTGCCAGCGGCTGAATCCAGATTTGCTGTGGGCCTGCCACAAACGCAACATTTTTTTCATCGGGAGAAATCGCCGGCGATTTCTCCGGGCCGGGCATATCCGTCAACCGCTTCACCGTGACGACTTGCTTCGGGATGCGGTTGACCCGCGCCGCGTGAATCACATATCCGGCCAGCCCCGAGCACAAGCCGACCGTCACGGCCAGCGCCCACGGAACTCGCGAACGATGCGGCATTTCAGGCTGGCTCATCTGAACTCCAATTATCGCCGGATTCTGATACACTGCCCTAACCATGCGTCCGCACAAACTATTTCTTTGCATGTTGGTCATCCTCGTCAGTGCTTCGGCTCAGACGAAACAAGCCAAGCAGGGCAAGACCGACTGGAATGCGCCTTTCCCCGCACACAAAGTCATCGGCAACGTCTATTTCGTCGGATCCGCCGAGCTTGCCAGCTTCCTGATCACCACGCCTCAGGGCCACATCCTGATCAACAGCGACTTCGAGGCTACCGTTCCCGTAATCCGCGCGTCGGTCGAAAAGCTGGGATTCAAGTTCACCGACATCAAGATTCTGCTGGGCAGCCATGCCCACGGCGATCACATGGAAGGCGACGCCATGGTCAAGGAACTCAGCGGCGCGCGGGTCATGGCCATGGAGCAGGACGTTCCTTGGCTTCGCAAAATGACGCCGGGAGGCAAGCCTCATCCCATCGATCACATTTTGAAAGACGGAGAAGAAGTGAAGCTCGGGGGGACCACGCTGACAGCGCATCTCACCGCCGGCCACACTCCGGGCTGCACCACCTGGACCACGAAGGTGGACGAGAATGGCAAGTCTTACAACGTCCTGATCGTTTGCAGCGTGGGTGTCAACCCCGGCACCGTGCTGGTCAATAACAAGGACTACCCGTCCATCGCCGACGACTACGCCCGCAGCTTCAAAGTTCTACGCGCGATGCCGGTCGACGTGTTCCTGGGCGCCCACGGTTCTTTCTACGGCTTGCAGGCGAAATACGCAAAACTTCAAGCGGGTGGCGCGAATCCCTTCATCGATCCCGCTGGCTTCAAAGCCTACCTGGACGACAAGGAAAAAGCGTTCACAACAGAACTAGCCGCACAAAAAACGAAGCAAAAATAATCTATGATCACTCAGGAAGAAATCGCCCAGTTCCGCGCCCAGCTTCGCGGAGAATTAATCGAACCCGGCAGCCCCTCCTACGAGAACGCCCGCAAAGTCTACAACGGGATGATCGATAAGAAGCCGCGCCTCATCGCCAAGTGCGCCGACGTGGCGGATGTGATCGCGGCTGTGACATTCGGGCGAACCAGCGGATTAAAGGTCTCCATCCGGGGCGGTGGTCACAACGCCGGCGGCCTCGGGATAGCCGACGATGCCCTGACCATCGACCTTTCCGGCATTAAGTACGTGCATGTCGATCCGACCGCGAATACGGTTCGTGTCGGGGGCGGATGCGTCTGGGGCGACGTGGATCACGCCACGCACGCTTTCGGTCTGGCGGTCCCCACCGGGATTATTTCCAGTACCGGCGTCGGCGGGCTGACGCTCGGCGGCGGCCTGGGTCATCTGACGCGCAAGCTTGGCCTGACGATCGACAATCTGCTGAGCGCCGACGTGGTGCTGGCCGACGGCCGCTTTGTGGTCGCCAGCGCTCAGGAAAATAGCGACTTGTTCTGGGCTCTGCGCGGCGGCGGCGGCAACTTCGGCGTGGTGACGTCGTTTCTCTTCAAGGCGCATCCGGTGGATACAGTGATCGCGGGCCCCATGTTTTATGACCTCGCAGACGCCGCCGACGTCATGAAGTTCTATCGCAAATTTATCGTCACGGCCCCCGACACCGTGGGCGGCTGGTTCGCTTTTCTGACGGTCCCGCCCGCGCCGTTTTTCCCGGAAGCGCTGCACGGTAAAAAAGTCGCCGCGATCCTATGGTGTCTGCCCGTCCCGCTCGACGAGGCTAACAAGCTGTTGGAACCTGTCCGGCAATTCCGCAAGCCCTTGCTCGACGGCGTGGGTCCGGTGCCCATGCCCGCTCTCAACAGCCTGTTCGATCCGCTGTTTCCCACCGGTATGCAGTGGTATTGGAAGGCCGACTTCGTCAAGGAACTGTCCGACGCGGCCATCGCCGAGCACGTCAAGTGGGGCAGCCAGATGCCGACGCCGGCATCCACCATGCACTTGTACCCCGTGAACGGCGCGGCTCACCGTGTCGGGGCCAGCGAGACCGCCTGGAGTTATCGCGACGCGGTCTGGAGCCAGGTGATCGTGGGTGTCGATCCGGATCCCGCCAATCGCGACAAGATCACTAACTGGGCGCGTGGCTATTATGACGCGCTGCATCCCTACGGCGCCGGCGGCGCTTACGTGAATTTCATGATGGAAGAAGGCGAGGATCGCGTTCGCGCCAGCTATCGCGACAATTACGCGCGCCTGGCCAAAGTGAAGGCCAAGTACGATCCGGAAAACTTTTTCCGCGTGAACCAGAACATCAAACCCGCCTCCGCTTAAAGAGTTCCGTTTATTTCTCTCTGCTCAGTCCCAGCGCGCGTATACGCTTGTGCAGGTTGGTCCGCTCCATCCCCAGCACACGCGCCGCGCCAGAGACGTTCCACTTGGACTCTTCCAGCGCCTTGAGAATATGCCCGCGCTCGGCCGACTCGCGAGCCTCGCGCAAATTCCCCTTGGCGCCCGCGCCGCGCGCGATACGGATCTCCACCGGCACCGACTCGGCATCGATCTCATCGCCGCGGGTCAGAATCGCCATGCGTTCCACGGTGTTGCGCAGCTCGCGGATGTTACCCGGCCACCCGAAATCTTCGAACGCTTCGAGCGCGCTTTCGACCAGCCGCTTCGGCTTGAAATTGTTGCGCGCGCAAAACTCACCTAGGAAATATTCGGCTAGCGCGCCGATATCTTCACGACGCTCGCGCAGGCTGGGCACGCGCACGGGCACCACGCACAGGCGATAGTATAGATCTTCCCGGAATTTTTGCTGTGCGACCATCTCACTCAGGTCGCGATTGGTCGCAGCGATCACTCGCACGGAAACCCGAATGGCCTGCTCGCCACCTACGCGATGAAACTCCCCTTCTTGCAGTACGCGCAGAAGCTTGGCCTGCGACGCCGCGTGCAGGTCGCCGACCTCGTCCAGAAACAGTGTGCCATGATCGGCCAGCTCGAACTTTCCGCGCCGCGCCGACGTCGCGCCGGTGAATGCGCCCTTTTCGTGTCCAAAGAGTTCGCTTTCGATCAGCTCGGTGGGAATCGCCGCGCAGTTCACCTTGACGAACGGACCCGTCGAAAACGGGCTCTCGGCGTGGATGTGCGCAGCCAGCAGTTCCTTGCCTGTCCCGGATTCTCCGGTCAGCAGGACTCGGGCATCGCTGCGGGCGGCCATTGTCGCTTGTTCCAAAACCCGTAAGAAAGATGGGCTCGACCCGATCATGCGCGCGCCGCCCACCATTTCGCGCAGCCGCCGGTTCTCTTCGCGCAGCTTGGATTCGTCCAGGGCATGCCGCAGAGCGAGTAGAACATGTTCACGCCCCAGAGGCTTCTCGAGAAAATCGAATGCGCCGGCGCGCGTGGCTTCGACTGCATCGGCGATGGTTCCGTGACCCGAAATCATGATCACCGGCGCATCGTTGTCATTAGCCTTCAGCCAGCGCAACAAATCCACTCCGGTCCCATCCGGCAAACGGACGTCAAGTAGATAGACGTCGGCGCGCTGGGGATACGCCTTAGCCTCGCCGATGGAGGAACACAGGCTGACCGCATAGCCCTCGCGCTCCAGGATCAGGCGCAGGCTGCGACCGATATTTTCTTCGTCGTCGACGACCAGGATCCGTCGCTGCGGCATATGTTTAAGTGTCAGGCTCCGTTCCTTGCGGCCGCTAAAATCACTCTAAACGCCGCGCCGCCCAGTTCGCCGTGCAGTGTCTGAATGTCGCCGCCGCACAACAGTGCGCTCCGGCGCGCGATCGAGAGTCCCAAACCCATGCCGCCCTTTTTGAAAGAAATGGTCGGCTCGAACAGGCTCGATTGCGCCTGCAAACTGAGGCCTGGACCCGAATCGTGCACTTCAATATTCAGTTGCTCTCCCGCACGTGCCGTACGCGCCAGCACGACGCCACCAGGACGAGCCGCCTCCGCGGCGTTTTCCAGCAAATTGGTGAGTACACCTTTGATCAGGTCCGGATCGGCGACAGCTTTGGGCCGGTCGGGCGCCAGATTCATTTGATAAATGACGTCGGGATGCGCGTTCTTGAGAAACGAAACGCGTTCCTCCACCAGTGCGTTGACGTCGATCTCGGCCGGCAGTACCGGTGGTTCAGCGGAAAACTCCGAAAATGCGCGAACCCGTTTCTCCAGGGTATTTACTTCGTCCGCCACAATCTGGGCGGCCTGTTCGAGAAACGCGCCATCTGCCGCGCCCTGGCGGCTGACGATCTCTTCCATGGTCAATCGAATCGGCGTCAGTGAATTCTTCACTTCGTGCGCCATCTTGCGCGCCAGAGCCTGCCAGCTGGCCAGACGTGTTACCTGGATCAGGCGTTCCTGCGCCTGTTGGAGCTGGCTCGCCATATGGTTGAAGGCCTGCATCGCCGCCGTGATTTCACCGGAGCCTTGTTCGGGCACGCGCGTGGCCAGATCGCCCGCGGCCACCCGTTCCAGGCCTTGCGTCAATTGTCGTATCGGACGCGTGATGCGCGCGGCCAAAAACACCAGCGCAGCCAGCGCCGCCAGCCATAGCGATGCGGCGATCAACAACAGTGCACCGCGGAAGCCTCTGCGGACCAGCACTCCCGATGTCGCGACGGTTTGCCGCGCGTCCCCGATCTGCTTGGTGAGTTCACTCAGCGGCACGTTCAGTTGCCGCGAGTACAGCATCACTTTCTGTTTGCGTAACACGTAATAATCCAGCCGGTCGCCGTGGGTGCCTGCCAGCACGAATTCCTCATCCAGGCCGCGATCCCGGAAAGGTTGTGCGTCGGCCGGACCGAGTTCCACGGGTTGGATGCGGCCCTCGGCGGCATCGCGGCGCAGCGATTCGCGGGCCTGCTGGTATAGTTCGCGCCCGGTCTTCTCGAGCGACTGGGATAACGCGTCCATCTGATTCAAGGGCGCCAGTTGCAGGCTGCGTTCCAGCAGACTGAGCGAGGTCCAGAGGGTCAGGCCCAGGGGCACCAGCGTAGCGAGAAGAAAAACGGCGATCAGGCGAGTCCGCAGCCGGTTCATGTCTTACCAAATTACAAACGACAGGACCAGACTATCAGCCGCGCCGGCGGCTGCGCCGCAACTCATCCAGCGTCACTGGGCCGGTCTCGACGCTCCAGTGCGGCTGGGTGGACGCGGCGGGACGGCTGAAGATCTCGATCAGGCTGGTGAGGCTGATGCCGGAATCGGTGATATTGCCGCGTCCGAAGGGCAGGCCGGATTCCTTGCTATCCTCGGCGCGGATCTCCAGGCGCGCCCACAAGGGCTCATTGGGGCTGATGCCGGTCACGTCCTGCGCCATTTCCTGAAGACACCAGGCTTCGGCGGCATTATCGGTCAGGTGGCTGGCCGTCCGGCGGGGAGTCACCAGCTTGGTCACCGAGAACTTCTCCTCCCACAGGTCGT
>Ga0207707_10003246_pt1 | contig 14439 bp, 13 predicted proteins | sample KBSC83BmetaG_FD_184336 | JGI IMG/M metagenome (GOLD analysis project Ga0207707, IMG submission 184336) | Corn rhizosphere microbial communities from Kellogg Biological Station, Michigan, USA - KBS C8-3B metaG (SPAdes) (version 2) | ecosystem: Host-associated > Plants > Roots > Rhizosphere ...
CCGTGTTCCAGTGGCCGGGGATGGGCCTGTTGTTCGTGCAAGCCGTGCAAAACGTCGATATTCCGATCATGGCGGCCTACCTGCTGATGGTCTCGCTGATCTTCGTCACCATCAACCTGGTGGTCGATATCCTCTACACCGTCGTCGATCCGCGCCTGCGCTCGACCATCAGCCGACCGGCATGACACCATGAGCGACGCCGTCGTCCCACATCACCCCGAGCAGACGGCGCGTCCCGCGCCCGCCCCGGGCTTGCTCAGGCGCGCCATCGAAAGCGACCTGTTCTATTCGTTCCGCCGCTCGAAGCTCACGATGGTGGCCGCCGCCGTGACGCTGCTGTTCTTCCTGCTCGCGATCTTCGCGCCTGCGCTCTCCGTGCAGAACCCGTTCGATCCGGCACAACTGCAGTTGATCAATTCGCGCATCCCGCCGCTCTGGGAAGCCGACGGCCAGAGCCCGTATCTGCTCGGCACCGACGAGCAGGGCCGCGACGTCCTGTCCGCGATCCTCTATGGCATGCGCGTCTCGCTCATGGTCGGCGTGCTCGGTGTGCTGCTTTCCGGCACGCTCGGCATCGTGCTCGGCCTGATCGCGGGCTATGTCGGCGGCACCGTCGACAGCCTGATCATGCGCGTCGCCGACGTGCAACTCACCTTCCCGGCGATCCTGATCGCCCTCCTCGTCAATGGCGTGGCCAAATCGGTGTTCGGCAACCGGCTGGATGCGATGAGCATGCTGGCCGTGCTGGTGCTGGCGATCGGCCTGAGCTTCTGGGTGCAATATGCGCGCACGGTGCGCGGTTCCGTCATGGTGGAAAAGAACAAGGATTATGTCGCTGCCGCGCAACTGATGGGTCTGCCCGCGCCGGTGATCATGCTGCGCCACGTGCTGCCCAACGCCATGGGGCCGGTGCTGATCATCGCCACCATCAATCTCGCGCTTGCCATCATCACCGAAGCCACGCTGTCGTTCCTCGGCGTCGGTCTGCCCGACACCATGCCGTCGCTCGGCACCCTGATCCGGATCGGCAACAACTACCTGTTCTCGGGCGAATGGTGGATCGTCGCCTTCCCCGGCTTTGCCCTGGCCGCTCTGATCCTCTCCATCAACCTGCTCGGCGACTGGCTCCGCGACGCGCTCAATCCAAAACTTCGTTAGCTCAATGAGACTTGGCTCTTTCCACAACGGGAATGCCCACCTCTCCCACAGGGAGAGGTCGGATCGCATCGCAAGATGCGGTCCGGGTGAGGGGTTACCGTCTCTCGCGGGCACGAGTCCCCTCACCCGGCGCTTCGCGCCGACCTCTCCCCGATGGGGAGAGGTGAAGACCGCATCCGGAACATCGACCAGATGACCGAACCCGTCCTTTCCGTGCGTAACCTTCAGGTGGAGTTCGCCACCCGCCGCCACACCTTGCGCGCGATCGACGGCGTCTCCTTCGATATCGAGAAGGGCGAGGTGCTCGGTGTCGTCGGCGAATCCGGCGCCGGCAAATCCGTCACCGGACTTGCCGTGATCGGGCTCATCGATCCGCCAGGACGTATCTCCGGCGGCGAAATCCGGCTGTCGGGGTTGCGCATCGACAATCTGCCGCCGGACGAGATGCGCAAGATCCGCGGAAAACGCATCGGCATGATCTTCCAGGACCCGCTGACGAGCCTCAATCCGCTGTACCGGATCGGTGACCAGATCGTCGAGACCATCAAGACCCACACCACCCTCTCCGACGGCGCCGCGCGCAAACGCGCCATCGATCTCCTGGCCGAGGTCGGCATTCCGGCGCCGGAGAAACGCGTCGACGGCTATCCGCATGAGTTTTCCGGCGGCATGCGCCAGCGCGTGGTGATTGCGCTCGCGATTTGCGCCGAGCCGGAGCTGATCATCGCCGACGAGCCGACCACGGCGCTCGACGTCTCGGTGCAGGCGCAGATCATCACGCTGATCAAGCGGCTCGGCCGCGACCACGGCACCGCGGTGATGCTGGTGACGCACGACATGGGCGTGATCGCGGAGACCTGCGACCGCGTCGCGGTGATGTATTCCGGACGTGTCGCCGAGATCGGTCCGGTGCAGGACGTCGTGCGCAATCCGCTGCATCCCTATGCCAGGGGATTGATGGGCGCGATCCCGACGCTGGCCGGCGCAGACAAACGGCTGGTGCAGATTCCGGGCTCGATGCCGCGGCTTTCCGCGATCCCGCCGGGCTGCCCGTTCAATCCACGCTGTGCCTCGGTCTTCGAGCGCTGCCGCGTCGAGCGGCCGGAGCCGATCCGGCACGGCACCCAATCCGTCGCCTGCCATCTCTACGACAATTCGGTGAAGGACAGCGCGGCATGAGCTTTGTCGACGTCAGAAACCTTCGCCGCGTGTTCGACGTCTCCAAGCCGTGGCTGAATCGCGTGCTGGAAGGCGGCCATCTCGAATACCTCAAGGCCGTCGACGGCGTCAGCTTCGACATCAGGAAGGGCGAGACCTTTGCGCTCGTCGGTGAATCCGGCTCGGGCAAGACTACGGTGGCGCGCATGATGGTCGGGCTGCTGCCGCCATCCGCGGGCGAGGTCGTGATCGACGGCGTCTCCATGACCGATCCGAAGCAGTCGCAGGCACGTCAGCGGCTGCGCCGCCGCATCCAGATGGTATTCCAGGATCCCTATGCGAGCCTCAACCCGCGTTTTCGGGTCGATGCCATCGTGGCCGAGCCGATACGCGCCTTCAACCTGATCGAAGGCGAGCGGGCGATCAGGGATCGCGTCGGCGAGCTGCTTTCGCTCGTCGGCCTGCATGCCGACGACGGCACGAAATTTCCGCATGAGTTCTCCGGCGGCCAGCGCCAGCGTATCGCGATTGCGCGTGCGCTCGCTTCCAATGCCGAGTTCATCGTCTGCGACGAGCCGACCTCGGCGCTCGACGTCTCCGTGCAGGCGCAAATCCTCAATCTGATGCGGGACCTGCAGGACAAGTTCGGCCTGACCTATCTCTTCATCAGCCACAACCTCGCCGTGGTCCGCCACATGGCGACCCGCATCGGCGTGATGTATCTCGGCCGCATTGTCGAGATCGCTGACGGCCGCGAGCTGTTCGAGCGGCCGCGCATGCCCTACACCAGGATGCTGCTCGGCGCCGTGCCTGATCTGGCGATGTCCGGCCGCCAGCGCATTCCCGTGAAGGGCGAAATCCCCAATCCGATCGATCCGCCGCCGGGCTGCGCCTTCAACCCGCGTTGCCCGCTGGCTTTCGACCTCTGCCGGAGGGAGGCGCCCGCCCTGATCGACGGCGTCGCCTGCCACGCGGTCAACCTGGCGCCTGCCCCCGCCTGATCGTCCGATCAGAGGACGCCAAGGCGCTGATATAAGGCGCTGGCATGCCAGTTGGCAGGACAGCTCCACTGTGGTCAATTGCGCCCGCGCCTCAAAGAAGGAGCCAATCCCATGGCCAGCAACATCAATCCCGATCCGTTCACGACCCGGCCCGAGATCGAGGGCACCTTCGGCGTCGTGACCTCGACCCACTGGATCGCGACCGCGGTCGGAATGGCGACGCTGGAGAAAGGCGGCAACGCCTTCGACGCCGGTGTGGCGACCGCCTTCACGCTGCAGGTGGTCGAGCCGCATCTGAACGGCCCCGGCGGCGACGTCCCGGTGATCGTGCATGACGTCAAGCACGGCCGCACCGAAGTGATCTGCGGCCAGGGTCCGGCGCCGGCCAAGGCCACCATCGCGCATTACAAGAGCGAGGGGCTGGAGATGGTGCCCGGCACCGGGCTGCTCGCCGCCTGCGTTCCCGGCACCTTCGAGTCCTGGATGCTGCTGCTGCGCGACTACGGCACGCTGCGGCTGCGCGACGTGCTGGAACCCGCGATCTCCTATGCCAGCAACGGCTACCCCCTGGTCGAGCGCGCCTGCGCCACCATCCAGACGGTGGAACAGTTGTTCCGGAAACACTGGCCGACGTCGGCCGCCGTCTATCTGCCCAACAACGAGGTGCCGAAGCCCGGCACCATCTTCACCAACCCGAAACTCGCCGAGACCTATGCGCGCATCCTGAAAGAGGCCGAAAGCGCGGGCGGCGACCGCGTCGCGCAGATCGAGCGCGCGCGCAAGGCCTGGTCGCACGGCTTCGTCGCGGAGGCGATCGACAGGTTCTGCCGGACTCAGGAAGTCATGGACGTCTCGGGCTCGCCGCACAAGGGCGTCCTCTCGGCGGATGACATGGCGCGCTGGGTGCCGACCATTGAGGCCCCGCTGACCTACGACTACGGCCGCTACACCGTGCAGAAGGCCGGCGTCTGGAGCCAAGGTCCGGTGATGCTGCAGCAACTCGCACTGCTCAAGGGATTTGCGCTCGACGGGCTCGATCCCGCCGGCCCCGAATTCATCCATCTGCAGGTCGAATGCGCCAAGCTCGCTTACGCCGACCGCGAGAAGTTCTATGGCGATCCCGAGTTCACCGAAATCCCGATCCAGACGCTGTTGTCGGACGCCTACAACGACGAGCGCCGCAAGCTGATCTCGGACAAGGCCTCGATGGAGTTCACGCCGGGCTCGGTCGAAGGTTTCGGATCGGTGGTGAAGCTTCGCCGCGCCGAAGGCCACCGCGAGGCGGTCGGCGCCATGGGCGCGGGCGAGCCGACCGTCGGCCGCTTCGGCGAGGTGCGCGGCGACACCGTGCATTTCGACATCATCGACACATCAGGCAACATGATCTCGGCGACGCCGTCGGGAGGCTGGCTGCAATCCTCGCCGGTCATTCCCGACCTCGGCTTCTGCCTCGGCAGCCGCGCCCAGATGTTCTGGCTCGAGGAGAACCATCCGGCCGCGCTGGCGCCCGGCAAACGCCCGCGCACGACGCTATCGCCGACCATGGCGCTGCGCGACGGCGAACCCTATCTCGCCTGGGGCTCGCCCGGCGGCGACCAGCAGGACCAGTGGATCACGCAATTCTTCCTGCGGCACGCCCATGCCAGGATGAACCTGCAGGAGGCCATCGACGCGCCGGCCTGGCATTCCGAGCATTTCCCGATCTCGTTCTGGCCGCGCACGGCGCGGCCCGGCGTACTCGTGGTCGAGAACCGCGTGCCTAAGGCCGCGCGGGACGAACTGACTCGCCGCGGCCATGTGGTCGAGACCGGCCCCGACTGGTCGGAGGGCCGCCTCACCGCCGCCTCTCGCGTCGGCAAGCGCCGCCGCGCCGCCGCCAATCCCAGGGGCATGCAGGGCTACGCCGCCGGACGATAAGACGAGATGACCTGGTCGATCATCGCAAGGGACAGCGTGACCTGCCAGTTCGGCATCGCGGTCGCGACGAAATTTTTCGCGGTTGGAGCACGGGTGCCGCATATCGCCGCCGGCATCGGCGGCGTGGCGACACAGGCGCTGGTCAATCCCTATTACGGCATCGACGGCTTGCGGATGCTGCGCGAGGGCAAGCACCCGCAAGCCATCATCGCCGCATTGCTGGCGGCCGATGACGGCCGCGAAAGCCGGCAGCTCCACCTCATGGATGCGCATGGCACCATCGCGGCCCATACCGGCAAGGATTGCGTCGACTGGTGCGGGCATGTGCCGGGCGACGGCTTCTCCGTTGCCGGCAACATGCTGGCGGGACCGCGCGTGCTCGACGACACCGCCGCGACCTACGCCGCCAACAAAGACCTTCCCTTCGCGCAGCGCCTGGTCGCCGCAATGCGCGCGGGCGAAGCCGCCGGCGGCGACATGCGCGGCAAGCAGTCGGCGGCGCTGCTGATCCACGACAAGGAGGACTGGTCGGCGCTCGATCTGCGCGTTGACGATCACGAGGATCCGCTGGCTGAACTGGAACGGCTGGAGCGCGTCAGCCGCGAGCGCTGGGTGCATTTCCGGCAATTCCTCCCGACGCGGCAGAATCCGGCCGGGATCACCGATCGCGCCACCATCGATGCCGGCATCGAGGCCGCAGTCGCGGACGAGCAATGACGACGAGCGCCCTGATCGACATCGAGCGCCTGCGGGTGCTGTTCCATGGCGACGACGGCCGCATTACGCATGCGGTCGACAGCGTCGACCTCTCGGTCGCGCAAGGCGCGACGCTCGGCCTGGTCGGCGAATCCGGCTGCGGCAAAAGCGTGACCTCGCTCGCAATCATGGGGCTGCTCTCGAAGCAATCGGCCGAGGTATCCGGCGCGATCCGCTTCGACGGCTTCGATCTCCTGAACACGTCCGACGAGACCCTGCGCGACCTGCGCGGCAACCGGCTCGCCATGATCTTCCAGGAGCCGATGACCTCGCTCAATCCGAGCTTCACCATCGGCGACCAGATCATCGAGACGATCTTGCGCCACCGCGGCGGCTCGCGCCGCGCCGCGCGCGACCGCGCCATCGAGCTCTTGCGCCGCGTGCACATCCCCTCGCCCGAAAAGCGCGTCGACGAATATCCGCACAAGCTTTCGGGGGGCATGCGCCAGCGCGTGATGATCGCGATGGCGCTCGCCTGCGATCCACGTCTCCTGATCGCGGACGAGCCGACCACCGCGCTCGACGTGACGCTGCAGGCGCAAATCCTCGAGCTGATGCGCGAGCTGAAGGCGGCAAGCAATGCGGCCATCATCCTGATCACGCACGATCTCGGCGTGGTCGCCGAGGTCTGCGACGAGGTCGCGGTGATGTACGCCGGCGAGATCGTCGAGCGCGCCGCGGTCGACGAGCTGTTCGCTTCGCCCCAGCATCCCTACACGGTCGGCCTGCTCGGCTCGATCCCGCGGCTCGACCGCCGAACCGATCATCTCGCCGCCATCGAGGGCATGGTGCCGAACATGGCGAACCCGCCGTCCGGCTGCCGCTTCGCCCCGCGCTGTCCCTTTGTCGTGGACGCCTGCACCAGGGCGCCGCCGCCCCTGCGGGAGCTCTCAGCCGGCCATGCCTCGCGCTGCCTTCGCGCGCCGCTGGAAAGGCTGGTGTCGTGACCGCGCTCCTCGAAGCTATCGACCTCGTCAAGCACTTCCCCGCCGCGCGCAATTGGTTCGGCCGGCCGACGGCGTTTGTCAGGGCTGTCGACGGCGTCAGCTTTCATGTCGAGGCCGGCGAGACGCTGGCGCTCGTCGGTGAATCCGGCTGCGGCAAATCAACCGTCAGCCGGCTGGTGCTGCGGCTGATCGAGCCCGATGCCGGCGGCGTCCGTTTCGAGGGCCACGATCTGCTCGCGCTCGACGGCAACGAGCTGCGCGCGTTCCGCAGGCAGGCGCAGATCATCTTCCAGGACCCCTACGCCTCGCTCAACCCGCGCATGACGGTCGGGCAGATCCTGGGCGAACCGCTGGCGCTCCATGATCTGGTGCCGCCGGCAAAACGCCGCGAAAGAATCGAGGAACTCCTGCACATCGTCGGGCTCGAGCCGCGTTTTGCCCGCCGCTACCCGCACGAGTTCTCCGGCGGCCAGCGCCAGCGCATCGCGATTGCCCGCGCGCTCGCGGTCGAGCCGAAACTGATCGTCTGCGACGAGCCGGTGTCGGCGCTCGACGTTTCGATCCGCTCGCAAATCCTCAACCTGCTGCGCGACCTGCAGGACCGGCTCGGCCTGTCCTATATCTTCGTCTCGCACGACCTCGCGGTGGTGAAGCACATCGCCGACCGCGTCGCCGTGATGAATCTCGGCGGCATTGTCGAGACCGCGCCAACCGAGGCGCTGTTCGCCTCGCCCCGCCATCCCTATAGCCGGGCGCTGCTGTCGGCCATCCCCGTGGCCAAGCCGCAGGCGAAGCGCGACCGCATGATCTTGCAGGGCGAGATGCCGAGCGCGCTCAATCCGCCCTCCGGCTGCCGCTTCCATACCCGCTGCCCCTTCGTGGTCGAACGCTGCCGCGTGGAAGTGCCCAATTTGATCGCAGACGATCAGGGCCACGCCACCGCCTGTCACCGGACCGCGGAACTGCCGCCCGCCGATGGCGTGGCGCCCTCGGACGGCGGCTTCTCGCCGGCGCTGGAGAAATTGGTGGCCGCCTTCAGCCTTTCGGAGGAAGGACCTGGTGGCAACGGGGTTGATATAGTCGGGTCCAGACCAAGTCCGGCGTGACGGCAATAAGGGGACGAGTTGCGATGAATATCCTGCGTTTGGCAGTGGCAGCAGCCTTGCTGCTTACCTTCGAGGCGAGCGCGTTCGCGCAAACCACGCTCCGCATCGGACTTGCCGAGGACCCCGACATCCTCGATCCCACCATGGCGCGCACCTATGTCGGGCGCATCGTATTCTCGGCCTTTTGCGACAAGCTGTTCGACATCGACGAGAAGCTCAACATCGTGCCGCAGCTCGCGCTATCGCACGAGACCTCCGCCGACGGCAAGGAAGTCACGATCAAGCTCCGACCCAACGTCAAATTCCAGGATGGCGAGCCGTTCGATGCGGAAGCCGCAAAATTCTCGCTGGAGCGGCACCTGACCTTTCCCGGCTCGTTCCGCAAGCCAGAGCTCGCTTCCCTCGATCATGTCGACGTCATCGATCCCCTCACCATCAAGCTCGCGCTGAAGGCTCCCTTCTCGCCGCTGATCGCCCAGCTCACCGACCGCGCCGGCATGATGATGTCGCCGAAGGCGGCCAAGGCAGAGGGCGACAGGTTCGGCCTGCATCCGGTCTGCGCCGGCCCCTACAAATTCGTCGAGCGCGTGCAGCAGGACCGTATCGTGTTCGAGAAATTCGCCGACTACTGGAACAAGGACAACGTCTTCATCGACAAGATCGTGTTCCTGCCGATCGTCGACGCCACCGTGCGGCTCGCCAACCTGAAGTCCGGCGGGCTCGATCTGATCGAGCGTGTGCTCGCCACCGACATCAAGGACGTCCGCGCCGATTCCAGGCTGAAACTCTCGACCGCGATCGAATTGGGCTATCAGGGCATCACCCTCAACATCGGCCACGACAAGAACAAGGGTCCGCTCAGCCAGTCCGCCAAGGTGCGTCAGGCGCTCGACCTCTCGCTCGACCGCGAGGCCATCAACCAGGTCGTGTTCAACGGCGAGTTCAAGCCGGGCAACCAGTGGGTCAATCCGGATCATCCCTATTATCAGAAAGCCTTCCCGATCCGCGGCCGCGACGTGGCAAAGGCCAAGGCGCTGTTGAAGGAAGCCGGCGTCACGCCGCCGGTGGCCGTGGATTTCATGGTGCCGAAGGGCGCGGAGACCGAGGCCGTCGCGCAGGTCGTGCAGTCGATGGCGTCCGAGGCCGGCTTCGACATGAAGATCCGCGTCACCGAGTTTGCGACCTCGCTGAAGCAGGCGGAGGCTGGCGAATACCAGGCCTTCATGCTGGCCTGGAGCGGCCGCATCGATCCCGACGGCAATTCCTACATCTTCCTGCACAGCAACGCGCCGCAAAACTACAGTGTCTGGTCCAATGCCGACGCCGACAAGGCGCTCAACGACGCACGTCTCGTTACCGACCCGGCGAAACGCAAGGAAGTCTACGAGAAGCTGACCAGGCTCGAGCTGGAGGATGAGGCCATCCTCTATCTCTATCACCGCCGCATCATCATCGCGCACACCAACAAGCTCGAAGGCTACAAGCAGATGCCGGACGGGCTGGTGCGCGTGATCGGACTGAAACTGAAGTAGGGGCAGCGCCGCGCGGGAAACGACCATGCTGAACTTCCTCGCGCGGCGTATCGTCCAGCTCATCCCGACACTGTTCTTCGTGTCGATCCTGATCTTCTCGCTGCAGCAGCTATTGCCCGGCGATCCCGCGCTGGTCATGGCCGGCGAGGAGCGCGATCCCGCCGTGATCGAGCAGATCCGGCATCAATACCGGCTCGATCAGCCGATCCCCGTGCAATATGTCTATTGGGTCAAGGGCGTGCTGTCCGGCGACTTCGGCGAGTCGCTCCGCATCAAGGTGCCGGTGCGCGAGCTGATCGGGCAGAAGCTGCCCGTGACGCTGCAGCTTGCCTCGATGGCGATCGTGATCGCCTTCCTGATCGGCATTCCCGCAGGAATCATCTCCGCGGTGAAGAAGAACACCGCCTGGGACTATGGCGCCAACATCTTCGCGCTGTGGGGCATCTCCACGCCGAACTTCTGGCTCGGGATCATGCTGATCTTCCTGTTCTCGATCAAGCTCGGCTGGCTGCCGGCATCGGGATACGTGCCGCTCGCCGAGAACTGGCGCGCGAGTCTGGCCGCCACCATCATGCCGGCCTTCGTGCTCGGCAACGCGATCGCAGCGATCCTGATGCGCCATACCCGCAGTGCGATGCTGCAGGTGCTCGAAAGCGACTATGTCCGCACGGCGCGCGCCAAGGGCCTGTCCGAGCGCTCGGTGATCCTCAAGCACGCCATGCGCAATGCGCTGACGCCGGTCATCACGCTCGGCGCGCTCGAGCTCGGCACGCTATTGTCGGGCGCGGTGCTGACCGAGCAGATTTTCTCGATACCGGGTTTCGGCAAGCTGATCGTCGATGCCGTGTTCAACCGCGACTATGCCGTGGTGCAGGGCGTCGTGCTGGTGACGGCCACGATCTACATCACGCTGAACCTGATCGCCGACATCGCCTATATCCTCGTCAATCCGCGGCTCAGAGCATGATCCGAAAAGTGGATACCGGTTTTTCCTCGCGACAAACGCGGAACGCGTTTGCGCGGAGATCATGCTCAATCAAGAGTCCTGACGCATGACCGACGCCGTCCTCAGCGTCCTCCCCGCGGCTGGCTCGCATGACGAGCTGGAGAGCCCGGCGCGGCGCGCGCTGCGCCGGCTGTTCAGGCGCAAGGGCGCGGTGGTCGGCCTCGTCGTGCTCTCCATCTTCATCCTGCTTGCGATCTTCGCGCCGCTGGCCGTGCCCTATGACCCGATTGCCACGAGCTGGACCCTGGTGCGCAAGCCGCCCACCGCCGCGCACTGGTTCGGCACCGACGATCTCGGCCGCGACGTGCTGGCACGCGTGATCTACGGCGCGCGGGCTTCGCTGCTTGCAGGCGCGATCTCGGTCGGCATCGCGCTGACCGTCGGCGTGCCGCTCGGCCTGATATCGGGTTATCGCGGCGGCTTCATCGACGCGCTGATCAGCCGCATCACCGATGCCATGCTGGCCTGCCCGTTCCTGATCCTCGCGATTGCGCTCGCAGCTTTCCTCGGCCCGAGCCTGGGTAACGCCATGATCGCGATCGGCGTCTCGGCGACGCCGATCTTCATCCGCCTCACCCGCGGCCAGGTGATGAGCGTCAAGGTCGAGGATTATGTCGAGGCGGCGCGCGCCATGGGCAATCCGCGCTGGCGGATCGCGCTGTTCCACATCCTGCCGAACATCCTGCCGGCGCTGCTGGTGCAGGCGACGTTGTCGATCGCGGCCGCGATCATCGCCGAGGCCGCGCTGTCGTTCCTCGGCCTCGGCCAGCAGCCGCCCTCGCCGTCCTGGGGCAGCATGCTCAACGCCGCGCAGCGCTTCCTCACCAGCGCGCCCTGGATGGCGATCTGGCCGGGACTTGCGATCTTCCTCGTGGTGCTGTCGCTCAACCTCGTCGGCGACGGCCTGCGCGACGCGCTCGATCCAAGGGAGCGGTAGGGCCTCTCAACTCGTCATTGCGAGCCAACGGGTCCCGCGAATGCGCGCCCGGTGACAGGCTCCGCGACTTGTCCGCCGTAGCTCAATGAGCGAAGGCGGAAGCAATCCATCTCTCCACTCGCTGAAGCATGGATTGCTTCGTCGCTTCGCTCCTCGCAATGACGAAAAATGCAATTCTTCAAATCACCGTCTCGCACAGCACCCTTCGGCAATCCATCTCGTATTCGAGATCGATCACCGGCGGCCGGGCGAAGTGCCAAACGAGGCCCGCGCGCGCGGCACCGCGGCGGACAATCGCGTCGGCGAGGACCAGGTGGATATCATGCACGGTGTAAGTCTGCGTCGCCGTCGCGTCCTTCCAGCCATGTCCGAACTCGGCCATGCGCTTTTCCATCACGCCGACGACATAGCGGACCTTCTCCGCGATCCCGTCGGGACTGAGGTCGCGGTAGCGCACCGTCCGCTCCGCGTAGGTGCCACCGCCTTCCTGCGACTCGCCGCTGCCTGCGATCACGAAGGTCGGCGTCGTGCTCGAACTCGGCCGCGTGAAGGAAAATGCATAAAACGATGGCCCGGACGGCGGATCGATCTCGGGACAGACATTGCTGCGCGCGACCGGATTGGTGGTGCCGTCATAGATGCCCCACTCCGCAAGAGTCTTGACATAATGCTCGTTGAACTTCCGAAAGCCGTCGTCGGTGAATGCGGCGGGCGAGCGCAGCTCGCAGGCGCAGAACGACGTCAGCGGACGCCCCGCGTCCTTGATATATTTGGCAACCGCCGCAAAGCCTTCGGCGAGCGGCAGCCATTTATCGAAGCGCACGCGCTCGATCTCGTAGCCGGGCAAGGCCGCCGAGCCTGCGGAATACTGGAAGACGGCTGGAATGAACCGGTAATTGCCGGCCTGGAAGTCACGCGTCATGTCTGGGATTCCCGTTACTATTCGAGCTGCATGCGGACGCCCTTGGCGCCGTTGAGCAATCGCTTGAGGTGGAAGCCGGCGAGCACATCGTCGGCATGCGACCCGACCAGGGCGGCGAAGGCCGGCATCGCGGCGGCATCGCCCGCTTCGAGCTTGGCGAAGGCTTCCCTGTATTGCGAGGTAGCAGGCGCCGCGAACGCCGCCTCCTCGAGCGGCTCATAGGTCCGCAGCGGCTCGCTCCGTCCGCGCAGGACGATGTCGCCGACCGGCCGGCCCTTGAAATTCACCGCGGCCTTCGCGATCGTCTCACTGACGCAGATACGCGTGCCGAGATGCTTGTTGGCGGATTCCAGCCGCGACGCGGTGTTGATGGTGTCGCCGTGGGCGGTGTAGTCGAAATAGTGGCTACCGCCGAAATTGCCGACGAGCGCCGGGCCGGCATGCACGCCGATCCGGGTGATGCCGAATTCCACGCTTTTTTTCTTCCAGCGCTGCCTGAACTCCTGCGCCCAGGAATCGAGGTCACGCGCGCAGGCGACCGCCCGCGTCGCATAGTCGGGCTGCTCGCCCGGTGCGTTGAACAGCACATGGATTCCGTCGCCGATGACCTTGGCGACCGTACCTTCATGCGCAAACACGACGCCGGTCATGCCCTCCACATATTCGTTGAGGAGCGCGCCCAGCACATCCGGCGCCGCGCTTTCCACCAACGTGGTGAAACCCCTGATATCGGTGAAGATCGTCCCGACGTCGCGCCACTGCACCTCCATGCTGTCGCTATCGGCGGTGGCGGCCAGCCTCAGGGCGACCTGCGGAGAGAAATAGCGGGAGAGAGAGGCGTGGGCGCGCTCGGCCTCGGCCTGCCGCAAGCGCGCCTCGCGCATCATCACGACGTGACGAATGGTCTTCTCGATGGTGGTTTCGAGATCTCCGAAATCGATCGGCTTGGTCAGGAAGTCGAACGCGCCGCGGTTCATCGCGGTGCGGATATTGCTCATGTCGCCATAGGCGGAGACGATGATGGTGGACTTCCTGTCCGTGTCCTCGGCCTCCTGCAGCCTCGCGAGCAGGGAAAGGCCGTCCATCCGCGGCATGTTGATGTCGGACACCACCATGTCGACGTTCGGATTCTGCTCGAGCGTCTGCAGCGCCTCGAGGCCGTCATGGGCGAACATCACCTCGACGGCGCCCTCGCGGATCTGCCTGCGGAACTTCTGCAGGACCAGCGCCTCGAGGTCGGGCTCGTCGTCGACGAACAGAATCGTCGTTGTCATGCGGCCTGTCCGAGCCTGGTATCGATCTCCTGGCGCAACAGCGCAAAGTCGATCGGCTTGGTCAACAATCCTTCCGCGCCCCGCTCGATGGCCTTCCTGCGGGTCTCGGTATCGCCATAGGCGGTGATCATGATGACGGGAACGTCGGGACGTTTGGCCCGCACTTCCGGCAGCATTTCGAGTCCGCTCATGCCGGGCATGTTGATGTCGGAAAGGATCAGGACCAGCGATGGATCGCCAAGATCGACGGCGCGTTCCAGGGCGGCCGGAGCCGATGGGGCGAATTCCATGTGAAAACGTCCCGCGCGCAAATCGCGGCGGAATTGCTGACGGAACAGCGCCTCCACATCGGGCTCGTCATCGACGACGAGGATGTAAACGCTCAATGCGCGCCTCCAGTATTTCGCAAACCATTTACCTGAACCGCCAGCTTGCGCGGCAGCGTGATAATAAATTCGGTAAAAACGCCCGCTTCGGTGGATACGTCGATCTTGCCGCCGTGCTGTTTCACGACGATGTCGTGGCTCATCGACAATCCAAGCCCTGTCCCCTCGCCGGCCGGCTTGGTGGTGAAGAAGGGATTGAACATCTTCTCCTTTACGCTCTCGGGGATGCCGGTGCCGTTGTCGCGAATCCGGATTTCGACCCGGTTGCCCAGGCTTTTCGTGCTCGCGCTCAGCGTCGGCTCGAAATCGCCGTTCGCCGTCTCCTTGCGCTTGGTGGCG
>Ga0207707_10003248_pt1 | contig 14436 bp, 10 predicted proteins | sample KBSC83BmetaG_FD_184336 | JGI IMG/M metagenome (GOLD analysis project Ga0207707, IMG submission 184336) | Corn rhizosphere microbial communities from Kellogg Biological Station, Michigan, USA - KBS C8-3B metaG (SPAdes) (version 2) | ecosystem: Host-associated > Plants > Roots > Rhizosphere ...
GGCCATCGTCTGCGCATCGAAGTCTCGAGCTCGAACTTTCCGCGGTTCGATCGCAACATGAACACCGGCGGAAACAATTACGACGAAACCACGGGATTGATCGCCCACAACTCGGTGCATCACTCCGCGCAGTATCCGTCGTCGCTGCAGATCACGGTGGTGAAAGGGACGAAACCGGTTCCTTGAACGCCATCACCTCGGTCGCGCCGAGGTGATGCGGCAATAGGATGTCGTGAACGGCAGGCGGCGCTTTTCTTGCGAAGTGCCCGCCTGCCGTTTCGAGTTTCCTTTCATTGGTCCGAGTGTTCGGTGTTTCGCGCACAGTGGTTCGAATCGGTGCAGCGGTTGATCGGCCGGCGCCCAGCGGCACCCGCACCGCCGCCCCTGATCTACCCTCGGGCGGCCGCAATGGCGCGGGATCGAGACTCCATGGCGGGTGGCGGGCAAGCAGCCCCGACCGACATGTACGATTTGATGGGCGTACACCCGTCGAACAAGGAGGAAGCGGTCCGAGCGACGCTCGCCGGCATCGCCGCCGAGCTCGAGGCCTCCGATCGCATCGACGGCAGATCGCGGCGGATCCGCTACGCGTTGGTCGGAGGCGTAGTCGTCATTGCCGTCGCCTTTTTCCTGGTCGCACGATCCCCGCGCCGCGATTACGCGTTGGTCGGTGTCAACGCGTCACCCGGCGCGGCCGGTGAAGTCACCACGCCAGTGGCAGTCGCGCCTCCAATGCTGCCCGCTGCTCCGATCGCGACTGACACCGCCGGTCCGTTGTCGCGCAAGGTCGTGGCAGCGCCGCGCGCCGCGCGCGCGACAGAGCCGGAACCGGCAGTCGCCGACATGGCGGTGTTCCCGTCAGCGGTCCGTCTCATGGTGTCGCGTACCGCGATGCTGACGGCGACGCTCGCCGACGATGACAGCAACGAGATCGTGGGCCGTCACGTGTCGTGGACGTCGAACAAGCCAAAAGTCGCTACCGTGTCGCCAAAGGGCGTCGTCAAGGGGCGCGGAATCGGAACGGCGACGATCACGGCTAGAGCCGGCGGAAAGAAAGCGACCGTTCTCGTCGTGGTGACGCGCCAGTCGACCAAGGGTCGTCGATAGAGTTTGAGTTCACAGTTTGGAGCTTGGCGTTCGTGCCGCGAAACTCGCGACACCGAACCCCAAACCGTCAACTCCAGACCTTGCACTCGGACGATCCTACACAGCTCAGCGCGATTTTGAGAATCCTTCAGTGCGATGCGCGCCGAATCGTTCCGACGGCCCACGTACTCGGCGACGACGCTCGCGTCATCACTTCGGCAGGCGTAGCGCGATTCTCGCCGTTTACGTTCCCGGCGGACGTTCCCCCTCCGCCGATACTTCCCGCGAGCTACAATTGAGCGGTGTCCCCAATCGTTATTCGCAAAGAGGGAATTCCCATGTCGTCCCGTAGCCCGTTACTCGCCGCTTCCACGGTCCTCCTCGCCGCATCGCTCGGCGCCCAGCAGCCCGCCGAGCGGATCGATGCTGCGATGAACACGAAGATCCGCACCGAGGGAGTCGACCACTCGAAGATCATGTGGATCGAGCACAACCTCACCGACATCTACGGCCCACGACCCATCGGTTCCCCGAATCACGTTGCGGCAGCGAATTGGGCGGTGAAGACGATGACGAGTTGGGGAATGAAAAACGCGCACCTCGAGCCGTTCACGTGGCGCGGGGTGGGCTGGCTGCCCGGCAAGGCGAGTGGGTTCATCACGTCGCCGGTGAAGGCGAATCTCAAGTTCGAAGCGGTGCCCTGGTCACCCGCGACCAACGGCACCGTGAGCGGAGCAGTCGTAAGCATCGTGCCTCCGGAGACACCGACGGAGGAGGAGCTGACCGCTTTTCTCGTGAATGCCGCGCCGAAAGTGAAAGGCGGAATCGTCATGGTTGGAGCGCCGCCGGTCGTGCCGGTGAATTTCGACGAACGACCGAAGCGAACGCCCGACGATCAGGCGCGCGCACGCTATTCACCCGATCCGAACGTGGCGCAGGCGGGCCGCGGCGGACGCGGTGGCGGACCCGGCGGCGGCCGTGGTGGCCGCGGCGCACAGACGCCGCCGCCGGAAGGCCATCTGTCGGCGCAGCAAGTCAATCAGCGTATCGCCGGGTTTCTTCGCGACAACGCGCCCGCGCTCAGGCTCGTCGCGCAGGGCGGCGGCCGGATTCCCGGTGTCATCGTCGCGCAGAACGGCGCTGGACAGATCTACGACGACGTCACGCCGCAATCACCGGCAGTCATTCTCCGCAACGACGACTACGGTCGCATCTTCCGCATCATCGCGGACGGCACGCCGGTGACGGTCGAGTTCAACGTCTCGAATCAGTATTTCCCCGAAGGCAAGACATCGTACGTGACGGTCGCAGAGATTCCGGGGACCGACAAAGCCGACGAAGTCGTCATGCTCGGCGGCCATCTCGATTCGTGGACGAGCGCGACCGGCGCGACCGACAACGCGATCGGCTGCGCGATCATGATGGAGGCTGCACGCATCCTGGAAGCCGTCGGCGCCAAGCCGCGCCGCACCATCCGCGTCGCCCTCTGGAGCGGCGAAGAGGAAGGCCTGCTCGGCTCATTTGCATATGTGAAAGAGCATTTTGGAAGCGCGGAGGCGCCGACGAAAGACTTCAACAAGCTCGATGCCTACTGGAACATCGACGACGGCACGGGTCGGGTGCGCGGAGCGTCGATCTTCGGGCCGCCTGCCGCGGCGGCGATTCTCGCGCAGTACTTCAAGCCGTTCGAGGAGTGGGGGATCTACGGGGCGCTTCCGTCGACCGCTCGCGTGGAAGGCGGCAGCGACAACGGAGCATTCGCCGTTGCCGGATTGCCAGGCATCGGCACACAGCAGGACAATATCGAGTACAACAGCACGACGTGGCACACCAACCTCGACACGTACGAACGCATCGTGCCCGAGGACGTGATGCATAATGCCGTGATCACGGCGTCAGTGATGCTCCATCTCGCGAATCGCGATCAGATGCTGCCGCGGTTCGCACCGTCGGAGATGCCCGCCGTTCCAGCAGGTCGCGGCGGCGGACGTGGCGGCGCCAACCCGGGCCTCACGGCGAATCCGCACGTCTATCTCGCGTCGGTTGGAAAGCCGCTGACGGTTCGCACGCCTGGGCTCGTCGACGTCCCTGCGCGCGGCGCGGATGCGAGCTCGGCGACGACCGCGTCGATCGTCGCGGAGCCGGCGCACGGAAAAGTCGCGCTGAACGCCGATGGCAGCTTCAGCTATACGCCGAACGTCGGGTTCGGCGGAACGGACACGTTCACGTTCGCGTTGACTCGCGACGGCGCGAAGAGCGAACCAGCCAAAGTGACCGTGATCGTGCGATGAGACACTTTGTATGTCATTTTCCCGGCGGAAAATGTCACCTTCTGGCTCGTCCGACCTTGCGTGTGACACCAAGAATTGGCTAGTTCCTCACCATCCTGATCCGTACGGCGTCAGCCTCCCTCGATCCTCAGGCATGGGCGTCATCGCGACCCTACTTCCGAACGCCGAGCACCTGCAGCGAGTCCGCAGTGCAATTCGCGATCGACACGAGATCATAGTCTGCGACGACTGGCCATCGCTCAGCCGAGTGTGCGAGCGCCGGCCTGTACGGCTCGCCTTGGTCGATATCTTCGCCGGTGGACAGTCGCACTTCGATCGCGTTCGACAGCTCAAGCGACGCTTTCCTCGCCTGACGCTCGTCGCGTACGTCACGTTCACCGCCGACCGCGCATACGATCTATTCGACGCTGGACGCCAGGGCATGGACGGACTCGTGCTGGCCGGCCAGCATGATTCGCCGCGCGCGCTCTACGCGCTCGTCGAGCAGTCGGAGTCGCGCAGCCTGAGCATGATCATGCGTCAGTCGCTCGCGGGACTCGACCCCGTCGCGGTCGACGCGCTTCTCGCCGCGGTCACGCGAGCGCACGAACGACTTTCGCCCGACGCGCTCGCGAAGCTGCTCTCGCTGCCGCGCCGCACGGTGTCCTCGCATCTGCTGCGCGCCGGTTTCCCGTCGGCGCAACGGCTCCTGACGTGGGGACGCCTGATCGTTGCCGCACACATGCTGGAAGAGCCGCATCGCAGCGCGCAGCGCGTGGCGAGCGCGTTGGAATTTCCCTCTGGCAGCGCCTTTCGAAATACCTGCCAGCGCTATCTGCACGCATCGCCGCAAGAAATCCGCGCGCGCGGCGGCGCGGGCTACGTCATTCGAACGATGCTTCAGCAGTTGCAGCGGCCTTCCGCCGCCGCGAGCGAACGATCCCCGGGCAGTGCACGTCGCGCTCGGCACCTGTCGCTCGCGATTTGATTTTACGCGCTTGGACGCGCTTCAATCCTTCCCATGCGAGGACGCTTGAGATGATTCGACGGCTATGTGTCGTGTTGACCACCGCGGCTCTAACTGCTGGAATCGGGTGCGCCGGGATCGACACGACTTCACCGGCTCGATCCGCCGCGAGCGCGAGCGCTGACAAGGGCACGCCTCCCGGGGTGGTTGGCGCGCCGCACATCATCGTCAATGGAGCGGGTCTCCGCGGATGCACACCGCGCGATCCGCAATTCGGCGCCGCAATCATCGGCTCGAACGGCGGTGAGCTCGCCATCGGACCGCACCGCCTGATCATTCCGGCGGGCGCGCTGCAGCAGACGGTCACCATCTCCGGAACTGTCGTCGAAGATTCTCCGACGCCGAGAATCGATTTTGAACCGCACGGACTTCAGTTCAAGAAACCTGCTGGGCTCATTCTTGATGCATCCAACTGCACTGATGTCCCGGACGTCGTCTACATCAATGAGATCGGCATCATCTCGGATCCAATCCTGGCGGTCTATTCCAACTGGTGGCATACGATCGCCGCGCCGATCAACCACTTTTCGGGATACGAGGTCGCGTTCTGAGAGTTTCGGTGCATGAAGCCGCCAGTGGTCGCGACGAGATTGTCGCTGGAGCCAAGGCCGAAATGGCCGGCGACTTCGTTGGCGCCACGGCGGCATACGAAGCTGCTCTCGACGATCGTGACGAGACGGTCGTCGGTGATGCGCATTTTCACCTCGGCCGCGTAGCTTGGCGACAGGGACTGTTCGACGCTGCCGAGGAACGGTTTGAAGCTGCGCGCGCAATCGCCTTGCGTTCGAGCGACCCCGAGGCGCGGGCTCGATCCGAGAACGGACTCGGGCTCGTGCACTACAGCCGCGGAGAATACGTACAAGCCCGCGCCGCGCTCACCGTCGCGCGAGATCTCTCGCGCGATCCGGTCATGCGCGCCAAGGCACTGCTCAACCTCGGCATCATCGCCAACATCGAAGGCGACTACGAGACCGCGCAAAGTTGTTACGGCCGCGCACGCTCGGCGTTCGAGCAGGCTGACGACGTGGCCGGTCAAGTACTCGCATTGAACAATCTCGGCATGCTCTACGCGGATCTCGAGAACTGGGACAACGCGGAGCACGCGTTCGCGCAGTGTCTCCAGCTGTGCGAGCGTCTCGGCGATCGCGTGCGCATCGCCAGCGCGCTCGTGAACCGATCGGAGATCGCCTGCGCCCGCGGGAACTACGACGACGCTATCGCCGATTGTGACCGCGCCATCTCGATCGCCGAGGCAGTCGGCGCCGAGGCGCAGCGCGGTGACGCGCTGCGCTGGAAAGGCCATGCACTGTGGCGTGCCAAACATCACGATGCGGCTGAAGCTGCGCTTCGTGAAGCCGTGCGCATCGCGCACCGGACACATGTAAAGCTGCTCGAGGCTGAAGCCGCTCGCGACTTGGGTCTTCAGGCGATCGAACTGAGTGAAACGGCGCGTGCACGCAAATGGCTCAATCGCGCGGCGCAGCTGTTCGAGGCACTCGGCGCTCAGCGCGAGCTGACCGCAGTTCGCGAGACCGTCGCCCAGCTCTCCTGAGACAACATCGCGGCACCTAACGCCGCGACGGCAATGTCAGCTCGCGGCGGTTCATCTCGATCACGCGCTTCGCGTCGGCTTTGGAGTACCAGTCGCCTTCCTTGCAGAGCGCGCTCACCGCGGCCTTGAGACCGTCGGACAGATTGCTGCGGCCGATGAACGCCTTCGTGCCCGGATAGAACCACTCGTTGGAAAACTGCGGCGGCAGCGAGTCGACGACGCTGTCCAGTCGTGCTAGTCGCGCGGTTGCCGTGCCGTCGTGGTCCACGACGCCGGCGATGTAGAGAAAGAGCGCCATGTTCAACCGCTGCGTCGCGGTTGGGGTGCCGGACAGCACGGCCGCTGCCGCCGCGGCGACGTCGCGCGAATGGCCGGCACTGAGCGCCACTTCGGCGAAGTCCGCCTCGATGCGCCGGTAGTCGTCGTCGTGCCGCGCGTTCAGTTGCCGATACGCCGGAAGCTCCCGCAGCGAGACCATCGCGTCATAGCTGCGCGCGAAGCTCTGCTCGTCCGTGAACAGATTCTCATGATAGATCTCGGAGAGGATCTTCAGCGGCCAGATGCTCTTCGGATACTGCTCGGACAATCTCGTGAACGCCGCGGCGGCTTCGCGATACTGGCTGTTGTCGGCGTAATGACGATACAGGTCGCGGTAGCCTGATTCGCCATCCGGTCCCTGCTCGATGACGCGCAGCGCGTCGTCCTTGTCGTCGCATTTGCCGTCGGCGTTTCGATCGCATTGCCTCGCGAGTTGCTGCTTGTCGAGCTGCTCGATGAGATCCTTGGCCGTGCGCGTCGGCAGCCAATCGGCCAACGTCTTCCGCAGCCGCACCCGCGCGGAGTCGTCTGTCGGCGATAGCGAGGCGAAGGCTTGATTCGCTACGCGGTTCATCTCGAACCGCGTCATGTCGGCCAGGTTCGCGTCGCCTCGCGACGGGACCTTCTTGCTGTCGATTGCCTTCAGCAGCTTCGAGAGCGCCGGCAACGCGCGATCGTACCGTGTGCGACTCAACACTTGTACCGCGCTATCGACGCGCGACTGTACCGTCGTGGACTGTCTCGCATCGGAATCCGCGACCGCCATGATGAGGCTGACGGAACGGTCGGCCAGCACACTGTCCGATGAGCGAGCCATCGTGCCGAGAACGCCGATCGCCATCCCGAACTTCGCCGTGTCCTGAGTGCGAATGAGCGTGTCGAAACGGACGATCTCTCGCTCGAGAGCAAGCCGCAGCGTGTCGCGATCACTTCGATTGGTCGAGTCGATGATCCGCACCAGGCCGCGCGTGACGGCGGCATGCACGGGATCGATCGGCCGTTTGCGCCCCGCGGCAAAGATCCGTTTCAGCTCGGTGGCCGACTCATTCGGATACACGTCGACGAGAAAGTCGACGATCTTCACTTTGCGTTGCGGCGACGAAATCGGCTGGCGGAGCAGGATGATCTCGCCCCACGCATGATTCTCCGTCATCATGCCGCCGTGATACAGCAGCATGCCCACCACCGGCAAAAGGACGACGACTGCAGCCTGCGTCCATCGCGGCCATACGTCGAGGCTGAACTGCAGCTTGGCAATCCACGCACGGGCTTTGATCGCGGCGCCGCTGTCTCGCGTCAGCCGAGTGAGCGTGTCGATCGCCGCAGCCGTTGGCGAGCGCGCGAGCGTGGACGCGATGGAGCGCCTCGTCGACGCTGAAGAGGTGCGCCACGTCGCCGCCAACCGTGAAATGGTCTCGTCGTCTTTGGCCCGGCTGAGCGCCCACACAACATATCGGCGAGATGGTCCCGGTTCGCCGATACGGTCGACGAGAACTGACGGCGCCATTCGATCGCCGAACCGTCGCACGAGGCTGCGCGCGCGCCGCACCACGCCCGAATCCGGGCTGCGAAGGTCCGCGACGACCGTCGCCGTCATCGCCGGATTGTCGAAGACCTCGCCATAGATCGCCTCGCGGCGCGCCTCGCGAGCCATCACGCGCCGCATCACGAAGAGGTCGAGGGCGATGCGCAGGACGTCGTAGAAGTACGATGCGACGAACAACACGACGCCGATCGCCTTGTACGGAACCGCCAGAAACGACAGCCCGATGATCGACTCGGCGGCGCCGCCGGCGAGAAAGTAGAACGCAAGCCCGGCCAACTCGATTCCGAACAACGTGACGGCGCGACGCGTTCGGCGCACCATCAGGTGCGATAGTCCGTGAAGCAGAACCGCGTAGGTGATGCTGGTGACGATGAACAGAATCAAGCCGAGCACACCGAGAGGCGTTCGTCGCTTGATTCGTTCGTCCTCGATGCGGACGAGCAACACGCTGCATACCGCGCACAAAACGATCATTCCAACGATCACGCGGCTGATCACTCCCTCGCGCATCGATGCCAGCGCCATCGTCATGACGCCGATGACCATCACCGCGATGTAGACCAGCACGGACAGCAGCACGATCATCCCGATCATTCGCAGCACCGGGCGACGCCAGTTGAGACGCGAAAGCAGGTGCCGGTTGAGCGCTTCGGTTGGCGCCTGCGCCAGCGCATGCGCGGCGGCCTCGCGATCGGCGCGGTCCTCATCTTCGAGCGCAATATCGACGAGGACGTCGACCGATTCTTTCGCGTTCAATGTTGCGAGCACGCCGATGGCGCGTTCGCGCATTCCCTGTGGCGTGGCACGCTCGCGAACGAGCGAACGCAGCAGGTCGATGACTTTTCCCCCGCGAAAGACCCGCAGCGCCTCGACTGCGTGATCGCGATTCGGGCTTCGGGGGTTGTCGATCTCGCGGCGCAATGCCTCGAGCAGCTCATCGCTCGGCATCTTGCTCAAGCTGTCGATCGCGGCGGCACGCACTTCGGGCGACGCATCGGAGAGCGCGAGCACACAGAGCCGTTCACGCACGAGCGGGTCGTCGAACTGGCCCAACAACACCGCCGCGCGCCGGCGGATCGGAATCGGCGTATCGAACAGCGCCGCGAGCAGCACGTCCATCTGGTCGTCCGACGATGCCATTCGGGCGAGCCAGTACCTGACGTCATCGAGATCGAGCTGCTCTTGCCGGAGCGCGCACTGGACGATGAATCGCGTCGCCTGGTCGTCAAGCGTCAGCGAGTAGCGCTGGCGGTTGATCTCGGCGAAGCGCGCGGCCGGCAGCAGCGTGCCGAGCAGCTGCCAACTCCGCATGCCCTCGGCGACCATCCGTCGTGCGCGATCGTTCTCCGCCTGTCGCGCTGCCCGATCCGCCTCGATGATCGACGCGACCTGCGGCGGATGGAACTGGTATTGATCGGTCGCGACCTGAAGCAGCAAACCCCAGACGACGAGCGCCTTCGCGACTCGAGCGACTTCGGCGTTGTCCTTCTCCAGCCGCGGACCGATGTCGGAGAGATCGACGGAGGTGGAGCGGGTCTGCGCCTCCAACACGCGAAGCAGGATCGCTTGCGCGATCGTCGCGCTGCCCAGCTTTTCGCCTTCGAGCGTGTCGAGGCAGCGGTCGACATACTCCCGCAAGATTCCATCGAGGCGACCAACGCTCGCGTAGTCGTCGAGGCTGATCTCGTGCGCGTCGGATGTGATGATCGCAGCGAAGCGTGCGTGGATCAGCCGCACGAAATCGAACGTGGCGGCCAGCCCATGCTCTTTCGCTTCGGCTTCGATCGCCGCGAGCGTGTCGGCGGTGTAGCTGATGCGACGCTTCGCGCGTTCCTGATTGCAGAGCCGCTGGAGTCCGTCGCTCAAGCTCACCGTGCCCATCGCCTCGACCGCGCCGACGATGCCCGGCTCGTACGACGTGAGCGCGTAGACGCTCGTCAGTTGTCGAGCGCTGACGATCGCCACGACGGTGCAACGTTCCCCGCTGCGATGAATGAGCGAGAAGAGCTCGTCCAGTTCCTTGCGCCGATCGTCACGCGGCCCGTCGAGCACATGATCGAACTCGTCGATGATGACGATCGATCGCGAGGCGACAGCCTCGTCGAACGGCTCGGAACCGTTTTCGCCCTCGACAACGTCGGGCACGGACGTCGTGCACGTGCCGTAGAAGACATGATCGCGCCCGACTTCCTGCATCCCCTCGAGCGCCGGCATCAGCCAGTTCTTCACGAGCGTCGTCTTTCCGCTCGACGGTTGGCCGTAGAGCACCACGAAGCGGGATTTCGCGCGCGTGATGAATTCGGCCAGGCGCTCCGCCTCGGACGCGCGATTGATGAGAATGCGCGGACCGTCGCCGGAGAGCGACGTCGTGAGCGGCGACGCCGTGGCGGGCGCGGTCATGGCGTGCTCACGCCCGTACGCGGATCACCCGGATTTGGAACGCTCCACGCCGGGCGTGGCACCGGCGCGCGCGTGGGCGGCACCAGCTCTTCATAGTGGACCTTGATGAACTCTGCGATGCGCTCTTTGCTCTCGCGCAGCGCCACCTTGATCATGTTGCGGAACCAGACGTCGTTCGGCCACGACAGATCCTCGACGAATCCGATGATGTCGCAGACGTTGATGGCCTGGTGCAGCGCGTTGAGGTTGTTGTCGAACGCGCGGCGATAGCTCTCGTAGTCGAGTGTTCGCGTCGCAGCGAGGATGTGACACACGGCCTGGACGTGTGCGAGTGTGAGCCGTTGTTCGGGGGACGCCGTCTTCGTGTGCTCGTAGTTCCCCGACATCTCGTCGATGATCTTCGGGTCGAACGTGATCTGCGCGGTCGCGGCGAGCGACTGAATGATCGTGGCGACTTCCGTCTTCTCGAATGCCGCGCATTGCACGATCTGAAACGCGACACCGCTCTGCGCGCACGCTTGCACGAGTGTGGTGAGCAGCGAATTATCGTCGATGATCACGGGAACGAGCGTGACCGCCACCGGCGCCGAGAGCACTTGCTTGCACAGGGCCGCGAGGTCGTCGCGTCCGGCGCGCGTCTCGAGATCGAAGCGCGTCGTGGAGCGCTCGAACTGATCGAGAAACAACGCGACCTGCTTGCCCGACGCCTCGGCGGCGAGTCGCGAGAAGACGCCGGTCAACCCCGGCGTCGAATCGTTCGGGCGGTCGGGCCATAGCTCGGCGCGGAGGGTCTTTTCCAGCTCGGGCTGACAACGAACGTAGACTCCGGCGTGCACCGCCGTCGATCGCGGGAATCAGACCGGCGCGAACGAGCGACGTCTTTCCCGCTTTCGCCGGCCCTGCGACGATGATGACCTGGGGTTTTGTAGCGAGTGCCGCCTGGAAACGTGCGATCTCGTCGGTGCGTCCCGTGAAGGCGTCCTTGTCCGCGGCCTCGTAGCTCTCGAGGAACTTGAACGGATTGCCCTTCCCGTTCGTCGCCGGCGGCGGCGGTGCTTCGAGAAGCTCGGCGTGAAGCTCGTCGAAGAACTCGTCGAATTTCGCGTCGATGGCGAGGTCGTCGGATCGGCGGTCCTTGAGAAAGCCTCGAAGCCCGCGCGGCACGCCTGATGGATTGACGCACACCACCGAGCCACCACGCGTCGAAAACGCGCGCAGGAGACACAGATCGGCGAACCCGTATCCGCACACGACGAGATCCCGTGCCGTGACCTTCGTGACCAGGTCGGCGATCGGCTTGGGGTACTCGTTCATCTCGTTGATGTCGAACAGAAAATGATCCGCCGACGCGAGACTGCCGTGCAGCTTGACGATCTTCGAGCGCGGCGCCGCCGAGTCGACGAGCGTCTGCATTTCCTCGTCCTTCGTCTCGCCGCGAATGATTCGACCGAAATCGGTATAGCCGATCGCGTTGAACGACGCCTCGACGAGATCGTCGAAGTTGAACGTCAGAATGACGTCGAAGTATCCAGCCTCGACGAGCGCGGCGAGCTTGCTGTAGCCCAACGACGGCGTGTGATCGAGATACGGCTGAAGAAACGCGCGGCGCGTCGCGTCCGGCGTCCGCTGCCAGACGCGATCGAAGCGGTCCTCGATGCGATCGGTCGCCGGCAGGTCCTGGCCGAAGTTTTCGACCAGCTCCTTCATGATGTCCGACGTGAACTTCACGCCGGAGCTCAGCGACGCGCCGGCCCCGAGCATCAGCACGAACTTCTCGCCCGAGCGCTTTTTCAGGCGCATCAGGTTGGCGAGGTTTCGAACCTTTGGATTCACGACATCTCCTGCGAGCGGAGAAACGAGGCACGAGGGTGCGCGCCACGTCGCAGCCCCCGTCTGCGTCGGCGTGAGATCGCGTCTTGTTTGTCGGTCTTGGCTACGTCTGTTCCCTGCGGCGGTCCATACTGCGATGCTGGCCTCGGGCCCGCCAGAGGCCGAAAATGCCGGGTGCCCGCCGACCAAACAGATGAGGACGCTTTTCTTACTTCGGCTGTCGAATTGCTCGCCCGATTAAAACGATCTGGATCGCGACGGCGATCGCCCCAGCTGCCATCGTACCGCGGACGCCGAGTATCGACGCGCATTCACGCGTGAGGGCTTTGACCAGGATGTTGCGTCCGCGGATCGGACCAACCGTGCCTCCGGCCGCGAGCACGGCCGCATCCGAGTAGGTGATGATCGTCAGCACCAGCGCCAGAAGCAGTCCGAGGACTGGAATGGTCAGGCGCGCCAGGAGATCGGGAGGGCGCGTGTTTGGGGAACCGACCGACTCTTCGAACATGACTCGAGCTGGAGAGTGCTAGCGAACGCGCGTGCTCTTCTCGCGATCGTCCGGCACGAATCGATCGCGCGCCGGCATGTGCACCGCCGGAAGCGTTTTCGCGTCGATCCGTGCGTCGTCGCGAATGATGCCGTTCTTCGACAGGATGAACGCAACCAGGCTGTAAACTTCGTTGGGCGACAGCGTGCCTGGTTTGTCGAACGGCATCGCGCGGTGGACATAGTCGTAGAGTGTGGTCGCGTACGGCCAGTAGTTGCCGACCGTCTTTGTACGTTCCTTGTCCTGCGCCGCCGCGAAGTCGAATGCATCGCCGGGATTGCGTCCAACCAGTGCCATCGCGACCGGCGTTCCCTTGCCTTCAGGTCCGTGACACCCCGCGCATTTCGCCGCAAACACGGATGCGCCCTCGGCCGCCGTGCCCGCACCTGACGGTAAGCCGGCCCCGTCCGGGCTGACTTCGATGTCGATTCGCTTGATCTCGTCCGCCGTCGCTGGACGTCCATAGCCGAATCGCGCCGGCACATCTGCCGAGCTGGCGACGCCGGCGAGCGCCACCGACGCTCGGCGTTCTGCAAGATCGCGCGCATCGTTTCGTTGACACGCGATAGCGATCACACAGGTGACCACGATGATCGGGCGCTTCATGCCCATTTCTCCGTCCGGTAGACGACACGTCCGTCTGCCTTGAAGCGCCAGCCCGTGATTGGATTGAGATGGTATGGACCCGCGCCGGGACCGCGCGCGTCGATCAACTCGCGCTGCGTCGGCTGGACGTAGCCGGTGTCGTCCGTCGCACGCGAGAGCACCGTTGCCTCACGACCGTCCCATCTCCAGAGATATCGAAAGCGCGTGTGTGCTTTCGAAAGAACCGGTTGCTGAAGATCGGCTTCATGCCACGTGCCGCCTTCGTCGAAGCTCACCTCGGCGCGCGCGATGCTGCCGCGGCCACTCCACGCAATACCGCGAAGCTCGATCCAACCCGGTTGCACGCGCTGCGGAAACGTCGGCGACGTGATGATCGACCGGGCGTCGATGAGAAAGCTGAACTGCCGCGCTTTGCCAGACTTGAGCGCCTCGGTGTATTTGCTCGTCTCCTCTCGGGTCATGAACGCGTGATCGGCGAGCTCGAGGCGACGAAGCCACTTTACGTTCGTGTTGCCTTCCCAACCCGGGAGCAGGAGCCGCGCCGGATAGCCCTGTTCGGGGCGCAACGCTTCGCCATTTTGTGCGTACGCGATCATCGCATCGTCCCAACCCTTTTCGATCGGAATGCTGCGAGCCAGCACCGCGGCATCCTGACCTTCCGCCAAGAACCACGTCGCCTCCGGACGAACGCCGACTTCGCGCAACAATGTCGAGAGACGCACGCCTGTCCACTCGCTCTGACTCGTGAGCCCGCAGATTTCCTGCGCGCGCATCTCTTCTTTCGCGTTGCGCGCGAAGTTCCCCGCGCACTCGAGGAAGTGGATGCGCGACGTGGACGGAAACTGCTTCAGCTCGTCGAGCGTGAAAACGGTCGGCCGCTCGACCAGTCCGTGGATGAGCAGCGTGTATGCTTTCGGGTCGACGACGGCGACGCCAGCGTGATGCCGCTCGTAGTGGAGATCGGCGGGCGTGATCATGCCGTGCAGATCGTCGAGCGGAGTCTGCGACGACGTGCCGCCGTTCGAGATCTTGCGACGCGGATGCTCGAAGGCTGACCGCTCACCCAGGTCGTCGACGGTGCGTCCTTGGACCGTCGTCGGATCCTGGACAGTCGCGGGTGGCATCGGGGCGGCGCTTTGCACGTTCTGCCACACCTTCGTGCCGGCGGCAATAGCAGCGCCGACAATCACGGATCGACGAGTAACTGTCGGCTCGTCTTCGTTGGCTGGTTTGGACATTTGGGCGAATATGCAC
>Ga0207707_10003249_pt1 | contig 14436 bp, 13 predicted proteins | sample KBSC83BmetaG_FD_184336 | JGI IMG/M metagenome (GOLD analysis project Ga0207707, IMG submission 184336) | Corn rhizosphere microbial communities from Kellogg Biological Station, Michigan, USA - KBS C8-3B metaG (SPAdes) (version 2) | ecosystem: Host-associated > Plants > Roots > Rhizosphere ...
GCACCGTGCGCCAGGCCTCGGCGCTCTCGCCGCCCATGCTTCTGATCGCGAGCAGCACCTTCTGGCCGTCCGCGCGCACGCCAAGCACAACGAGCAGCGAGATCGAGGTCGCCTTGCGGTCAAGCCGGACGCGAACGACGGTGCCGTCGAGGATCAGCCGCACGATCGGCTCCTCGGCAAGCGAGCGACTATTCCAGGCCTCCCAGTCGCTTTTGACTTTCCGCCAGGTCCGGCTCACCGTGTCCTTGCCGACCGTCCCGCCGAACAGCGCCGCCAGCGCGCGACGTACCCTCCGCGTATTGGTCCCAGCCAGATAGCTGCTCGCGATCAGCGCGTCGGCGGCAAGCGTGCGCCGCTGATAGGCCCGCAATGCCTGGCTCTTCCATTCCGTCGTCTTGCCCTCGGGCGTGGTCAGCCGGGCACGCGGCACCGCTATCTCGATCGGCCCGAACGTGCCCGTCAGCGACCGCGTCCGGCTGCCGTGGCGATAGCCCGACACGCCATCTTTTGCTTCATTGCCGGCCATCCGGCTTCGTCCGTAGCGCGGCCGTGCCAGTGCATCGTCGAGCTCGCCGCGGATCAGTTCTTCGATGAACTGGCGCGACCGAGCCCGTACCTCGGCCTCTATCGGGTCAAACCAGCTGTCGAAAAGATCAACAGGCAGTCCGGTCGCAGGCTGCTGGGAATCAGACTTCGTGGTAGGTTGCCTCATGGCGTAGTCTCCAGTCCGACGCTTCAACGCCGGACGATTCGAGGTTGATCACCCCGGAGACTACGCCAACCCTAATTCCAACCAACTCCGCGACGGGACCATTTTCATGGTGACCTCCCGACTGATTGAAAGCGCAACATCTTACAATCAGTGAATGTCACAACCCAGTAGGCGGAGTGACGCAGATATTCCCATGGTCAAACGGTCAGAAGGACCTCCCCAGTGTGACCAAGATCAGCCAAACGCCGCCACCAGTTTCACAATAGCCTGATCCGCCAATTCCGCTTGGCCACCGAGGTAATGCGCTTTCAGGATTTCGTCGACGTCTCGTGGTGAATGGTCTGTGATGGCCGCGATCTGAGCAACGGTGCATCCCAACAGCGCAAGCCTTGTTACGGCCGTACCGCGCAAATCGTGGAAATGAAGATCGGCGTCACCAAGCTTCGCTTTGTCAAACGCCTTCCCCCATGATGCCCGGAAGCCGTCGCTGGTCCACTGCTCGTCGAACGTATTGCGCAGGATGGCGCCTTCCGCCTTCTCGGGCCGGCGAGCGTCGAGAACTTCTTTGAGCGGAGCGCCCACAGGGATCACGATCCGCTTTTTCTTGCTGCCGTGACGCTGCTTGAACAGTCCGCGTGTGTCGTGGATGCTGAACAGGCATTTCCCGGGCCAGTACGGCGCTTCGATCATGGCGTTGATCAAACGCTTTGACGAGCAGGTCCACGCGCCTGTGGACGTTGAGAACGTTTTCCGGATTGGCCTTATCGGCCGCGAAATTCCGAGTTATCGACGGCGATCTAAAATGATTGACCTCGATTAGCTGTCTGACCAGATGTGCGAAGCGCCGCGGTGGCAAATGGCCAACCCGGGCAGGCATGGCGGGCCGGAAATCCCTTGGGCCGGCCAGCGCTTTTGGCAGATGTTCACGGCGCTCAATAAAGCGAGAGGGTCAGCTGGCTTCGGTCCGCTACCGATCAGCTATATGGAAGTCGAGGCCTACAGTCGCCTCGCTCGGGAGCCGGTGCGGCCCGTTCGAATTGACGATGCTGCGTGCACTAGACGTGGCCTATCTGGAGGCTGCTGCGCGACGCTCGATCGCCGATCAGGCGCCGGCGGTAAGCGAACGCCCGATGACGCCTGCGCTATCTGATGCGCCGTTTGGGTAAGTGGGTCATCAATCGACCGGGGCTTTCCGCACCGCCAAAAGCGACAACGCAAAACACCGCCCCTTCTCGGTAACATTCCATCGGTCGTACTCCACTATCCCACCTGAGGTAACAGAGATTAGGTCGTGGGCTTCTAGCTGCGTTTTAATAAAGCCTAGCGAGTTCGCATTAAGGTCATATACCTTTTTAAAGTCCAATGACTTCTGGTGAAATGCGCAGACCCTAGCCCAAAGCATGACTGGCATCATTATCGTCAAGGCCGGCGCGTAATTCTTCAAAGCAACCTACAAATATCTCACCGAGCGTCAATTTAACCTGCTTATATTCAGTTGTTTTCGGCTGCGTTGTTGGGGTGATTTCGTAATCAACACTTACTGTGTCGTCCGGCCCCACAAATCTAGGATCGAATCGAATCTCGATCTCATTCGTCGCGGCCAGTTTTTGTTGCAGTTCCTGATTCTCAATGCGAAGCCTCTCCATGTCCTGCAGGACTTTTGGATCGATCGCCTGATCGCCGCGAATCCAACCGGGTCGCGCTTTCACATTAGTCGCGTTACCAACCGCTGTTATGACCTTGAGGCAGAGATCGTTGGTGTTTGTCCAGTGTTCGATGATGCGCCCCGTTTTCAAGTTGGCCTTGAATTGTTCGAGCCTCGAAATGACCGCGCAACCGCAACGCGGTTGCGGCTCACGATCAAAGGCAAAGGCCGAGCAGGTTGATGTGGCATTTCGAGGCGGCGCGCTTCTTGGTGGCGACCACCTCGCGTTTCACGACGGGCCCCTCGGTCGGCGGGCCCCCGGCGATGACCCTGTCCTTGCCTTTGCCCTTTCCGGGCTTCGGCTCGTAGTCGCCGGCGATCTCCATCGCCCAATAGGTGCGCTTGCCGCTGGCATCCTTGGCGCTCGCGATGCCGACGCGCGTGGCGTTGCGCAACAGCAGATTCTTGCGATGCTCGCTCGAGTCGATCCACTGGCCGAGCGTCTTCTCGAAGCTCTCATAGCCGTAGGCGATGTTCTCGGCGGCGCGGCCCGCGCCCGACGGCGCCATCCGCCTGGAAAACGGGCCGAGCGCATCGTGGCTGAGATGGTCCTTGGCGGCCATCGCGCGCGCCTGCTCCATGGCGATGCGGTCGAGCGTCGCGTCCCTCGTCACTCGGACCTCGCCGTGCTTGAGGCGATAGCTCGAGATCAGTTCGGCGGGCGATTCGGCTGCCGCCATCGAGGCGGATAGCAGCAGCAGGAACCCTGCAATCGATGCACTGACGGCGCGACGCATCATCGGTTTTGAATGTCCAATTATTCGGGAAGGTTCAGAAAGACCGGTATGCCCCGGCGCTTCTTCTTTGGCAATGCGGGCGCTTCAGGCCGCGAGCCTGCCACAAGGCGGCGGGCTGAATCACCCGCGCTGCGTTACGGCGAATTAACGTCCCTGTCCGGGGATTAATTCACCCGACAGCATGCGGTAATGCGCCGGGGATTATCTCTCCAATCAAGGGCGGAACGGCTCACACGATTTGGAGAGAGGATGATGACCGCAATGAATGAAAACCCCCATCGCAAGGTCCTGTCCGCGCGGCGCCTGACGCTGCTCGGCTCGGTCGCCATGGTCGGCGCCGCGCTGGCGTTCGGCGGCGTGGCGACCGGACAATTGTCGGAACAGGCATTTGCCGCAACGACGCAGACGCAAGCGCAGGGCCCGGCGGGCTTTGCCGACCTGATCGCCAAGGTGAAACCCGCGGTGATCTCGGTGCGCGTGAAGATGGACCAGACCGCGGACGCGTCGGATGGCCCGCAAATGAACGATGAAGAAGGCATGCCGCCGTCGATGCAGGGCACACCGTTCGAGAAATTCTTCCGTCGATACGGATTCGAGAATGGACCTCGCGCCAAGATGCCGCACCACGAGATGGTGACCGGCGTCGGCTCCGGCTTCTTCATCTCGGCCGACGGCTATGCCGTCACCAACAACCACGTCGTCGATCACGCCAAATCCGTCGAGATCACGACCGATGACGGCAAGACCTACACGGCCAAGGTGATCGGCACCGACACCAAGACCGACCTTGCGCTGATCAAGGTCGACGGCAAGAGCGACTTCACCTACGTCGACTTCGAGAGCGATGCGCCGCGCGTCGGCGACTGGGTGGTCGCGGTCGGCAACCCCTACGGCCTCGGCGGCACCGTGACCGCCGGTATCATCTCGGCGGAAGGCCGCGATATCGGCGCGGGCCCCTATGACGACTACATCCAGATCGACGCGCCGATCAACAAGGGCAATTCGGGTGGACCCACTTTCGATACCAAGGGCAACGTCATCGGCGTCAACACCGCGATCTATTCGCCGACCGGCGGATCGGTCGGCATCGGCTTCGATATCCCGGCTGCCACCGTGAAGATGGTCGTCGCCCAGCTCAAGGATAAGGGTTCGGTGACGCGTGCCTATATCGGCGTGCAGGTGCAGCCGGTCACATCGGGCATCGCCGAGAGCCTCGGCATGAAGAACGCTTCCGGCGCCCTCGTCGACGAGGCACAGGCGGATACGCCGGCGGCCAAGGCCGGCATCCAGGCCGGCGACGTCATCACCGCGGTCAACGGCAACCCAGTCAAGGACTCGCGCACGCTGGCCCGCGAGATCTCCGGCATGGCGCCGGGAAGCTCGACGAAGCTCGACATCCTGCGCAAGGGTGAGCAGAAGAGCATTACCGTCACGCTCGCGACCATGCCGAACCAGCCGCAAAAGCACGCCAGCGCCGACGAGATGGATAACGGCGCGACGGCCGGCACGCCGCACCTTGGCGTGGCGGTAGCGCCCGCCAGCGAAGTCGCGGGCGCCGGCAACAAGGGCGTCGTCATCACCGCCGTCGATCCCGACGGGCCGGCCGCGGAGCGCGGGCTGAAATCCGGTGACGTGATCCTCGACGTGGCCGGCAAGAGCGTCGGCAACGTCACCGAGCTCCGCAGCGCGCTGAAGGAAGCCAAATCCGGCGGCAAGAAGGACGTGCTGATGCGGATCAAGACCGCCGACAGCACGCACTTCGTCGCGGTGCCGATCGGCTGAGCGCGGCCGCAACCCGCCGCGCGAGACCTCGGTGGAGCGGGATGAGCGATCATCCCGCTCCATTCCTGTCATTTCGGACCTTCGAGACGCGGCGCACGCATGTCGCGGCCGTTCTGGTGCAGCACCACCGCCGTGACCTTCTTGTCGGCGTTGCGCTCAAAGGTGAGTTGCGCCTCGACGATCTTGTAGAAGAACTGATCGCCGCCGCTTGCAAACACCGGAAAGGCCGGCTGGCCGGTGAGCTGCGCTTCCAGATGATCGCCCTTGAGCTCGACATCAAGCAGGCCGAAGCTGAACTTGTATTTTCCCGCATAGTCGCCAAGTGCCACGGCATCGAGCGGAATTTCCTTCGGCTCGGGCGGCAGCTCGGCCGCGCTGAGCTTCGGCGCCGGCTTGTCGCCGTTCTGGTGCAGCACGAGTCCGGTGACGGCACCCGCCGCATCGCGCGTGAACGTGGCGCTGATGCCGCCGACCTTGGCGAAGAACTCGTTGGGAGCCGACGCGAAAATCGGAATTGCGGCCTGTCCGGTGGCGCGGGCAAAAAGACCGTCCTTGTCCTTCATGCGGAATATCTTGATGAGCATTTTGTCCGTCAGCCGGTAGGTGCCGACATAGTCGTCGAGCGAGGCGTCGGGCAGCGCTACCGCCCTGAAGACAGGCCGCAACCGCGCGTTCGGATTGAGCGTGGCGAAACCGAGATCATCGATGCCGTACACCGTATTGCAAAGGATGACGACACCCCGCTGCCGCTCGGCGTCAAAGCCTAGAAAGCTGCGATAGCCGCCGGTGCCGCCACTGTGCCAGACAATTCCCCGACGGGTGGTCATCCAGGCAAGGCCGATGCGCATGTTCCTGTTCATGTCGCGGCGCGGCGCTTGCGCGATTATCATCGCCTCGGCCAGCGGCGACCGATCGACACCCATATTCGCCTTCAGATAGCGCAACATGGTCGTTGGCGGTGGAGCGGATGGCGCCCGCGCCCGCCAGCGCGTCGATATCCCAATTCTTCGCCGGCTTGCCGTTGTCGTCGTGGCCGGGCGCGAGATGGGCGCGCATCACGTCGGTGAAGGCAAGCCCCGTCATGGTCATGCCGAGCGGCTTGAAGATGCCGTCGCCGACCAACGCGGCGTAGCTCCCATGCTGGGATTGTGCCAGCGCATAGCCGAGCAGGCCAAAGCCAAGGTTGGAGTATTCGTAACTCGCGCCGGGATCGCGCGGCAATTGATAGTCCGCCAGAAAGGCCTTCAGCTTCGCAGCGTCATAGTCCGCGTAGGGGTTATCCGGGTCCGCCGGCGCCATGTTGGTGGGCAGGCGCGGCAGGCCGGAGTGCTGGGTCGCGATCGAGCCGAGGGTGATCTCCTTGCCGTTGCGCGACGGAACCGTGAAGCCGTCGAGAGGCCGGGCGACCGGCGTCTCCAGTGTCAGGCGCCCGGCGAGCACCTCGCGAGCGAGCAACGTTGCCGTAAAGGTCTTGGTGATCGAGCCGATCTCGTAGACCGTGTCGCCGTCGGGTGCCTTGCCGTCATCGAGCCTGCCGAAGGTAACAACCTCGTTCTTGTCGCCGTCCACCACGCCGAACACCAGCGTCTGCACCATCCCCGCGGCGACGCGCTCCTGCGCGACCTTCTCCACGCGCTCCGGCAACAGTCCCGCGTTCGCCGGCAGCAAGTCGGCGAGGCAAATCAACGACCACGCCGCGATGAAACCCTTGCGCAACGAATGCATGGCCCGGTTCTCCCCTGCCGCAGGGCAGTATACAGGGCGGCGCGAAACCTTGGCGGGGGCCCTACGGACTTGTGATGGCCCAAAAAAGAAAGCCCCGCATCAAGCGGGGCTTTCCGTTGTTCGGGATAGGCGGTATCAGTAGCGCGCGACGACCGGGCCGCCGAAGCGATAATTGACGCGCACAGTGACGAGGTCGGCGTCCTGCTTGACGTCGACGTTGCGGGTGTTGAAGCCCGCGACCGGGAACACGCTGGTCGTGGCGTAGTTGTGGGTACCCATGAACAAATGGTCGTATTCGAGCGCGGCCGACCAGTTCGGCGCAAAGCCGTATTCGATGCCGGCGCCGACGGTCGCACCCCAGCGGGTATCGCTGGCGCGATCGGTGACGGTGCCGGTGAGCGTCGCGAGACCCTCATAGCGGTTGTCGGTGACGGCAGCGCCGCCCTTCACATAGCCCAGCACGTTGTTCCAGGCGTAACCGACCTGGCCGGTGAAGAGCCCGAAGGCGTCGATGCGGGTGCGGTTGGTGGCGAGGCCGCCGAACAGCAGGCTGACATTGGAGCCGGAGAAATCAGCCCAGTTGCCTTGCGCTTCCAGGCCGAACACCCAGGGACCGGCCTGCCAGCGGTAACCGAGCTGGCCACCGACGGTGCCGCCCGAAGAATCGTGACAACCTTCCGCGGCCCGCGGGACTGCAACGCCCAGCGTCGCGGTGCGGGTCCAGCAATTGTGGCTCGTGCCCCAGCCACCGTTGATACCGGCGTAGAAGCCGCTCCAGTCGTACATCGCTGCGACCATCGGAGGCGGCGCCTTGTAATAGCGCGGCGCGAGGTCGGCGGCGGAAGCCGCGGCGGTGCCGAGGACAAGAACGGATGCAGCAAGAACCAATTTCTTCATGATGACTACTCCCCAAATTTGAAATCGCGCGTTCGAGACCGCGAGTGCCGCGACCCTCGCAGCCACGACGTTCCAAACCGTTAAATTGGTGTGGCGCGAAAATCACAGTGACTGGAATTGTAAAATGTGCAGCGCTCGCCGACGTCGTCGCGAACGTGGTTAACATTCGTTGCATCGATAGCGTGCATTCGACGGAACCGAAGCCCGTCCGCCCCGTTCTTAAAAAAAGAGGAGAGGGAAATGCGCAAGGCTATCGCAGAACTGGATGCGGAGGAGCGCGCGGCGCTGCTCTATCTCGCCGACCTCGGGACCGCGATGTGCGCGGCGGGCTTCATCGTCAGCCTGCTGAAGCTGATCGTTGACGTCCTGTAAACCATGCGCAGCGGAGTCGCGCGGCGCGCTCGATCGATTCAGACCATGGGCATCGAGGCCCGGCCGGCGCCGGGCTCGGCCGTCAGCAGGCGAAGTTCCTCTGTACACTATTGGACCGTCGCGCCGGAAGAGCTCGTCGCCGCGGTGCCGAACTGAACAGAGCCACGTCCCTCTCACCTGCCTATGCCGATTTCGGCTTGTTCTGCAGTTGGACCAGCGCGCGCCTTCCGACATAGGTCAATTCACTCAATTTCGTCTTGCCGTCGCGAGCCGCGCGCATCAGATGCTCGAGCACGAACTTGCGGCTCTCATGATCGCCGCCATGCGGCAGCTCGCTGCAAATCTCCTCCAGCACGACGTCAAGATTGGCCCGCGTGCGCTCGTCAAATTCATCCACCATCCAGCTCTCCGGCTACCATCACCACCCCTGCCCGTCGGCACGGGCCGCGGTCCAACATTACCACTTTTTCCCGAACATGGGAACCAGACGAAGCGCGCCGCGTTCTCGAAGACCGAAGCCGGGAGTTTTGTTCGAGATGGGCGGCGTACACCAGTTGGCGAGCGCGTCATTGACGGCAGCATTTTCAATCATCTTGCTCGTCACCACGCATCTCTTCATCGAACACCGGTCCGCAAGGAGCCCGGCCATCGTGCTCGTCCAACCCATCCCGGCACCGATCTAGCGCGCCAGGTACTTCGGGAAATGCGACGCTGTTGAGCGGACTGCAGATGACTTCCACGCCTCCACCAGCTTGGGCTCCCGCTGCCCCTCGTATGCGCCCCTTAAAAAGCGGCTCCGGCGCCATGGGGGGATTATTGCGCCGGAGCCTTCGGGGCGTGATTGTGTCTCAATCAGCGCTACAACAGCGACCGTGACGCGGGGTTCCTGCTCGCTTCGAGATTTTTTTCCAGTTCTTCCCGCCAGAAGCCTGTCAGCCGATTATGGCTGACCACCCTTACCGTGCCGTCCATTCCGCAAATCTCTGGCCGCCAGGAATCTTTGCCACTTTTTCCCGTTCAAACTGGCCGCGTCTGTTGGCGCGGCCAGTTCTTTTTCATGAGATCGGCGTTGCCTGCGCTCAACCCAGTTCCATCTCGACGGCGATGCGCACCAGGTCGGAATGGTTCTTGGCACCGAGCTTCTGCTTCAGGAGGGAAGTCGTGTTGGCGACGGTCTTGTAGGAGATGCCGAGCGCGTCCGCGACCTCGACGATCTTGTCGCCGCGGCCGAGCAACCGCAGGATCTCAAGTTCTCGCGGGCTCATTTGCGCGGAAGGGTTGGCCTTGATCGCGGCACCCGCGAACGTCACGGCTTCGGCCAGATGCGGCGAGATGAACTTCTCGCCGGCCGCCACCTTGCGGACCGCCTTCACGAACATCCGCGGATCGTCGCCCTTGGAAACATAGCCCTGCACGCCCATGTCGACCGCCCGCACCACGAAGGCCGGGTCGTCGTTCATGCTGAACATGATGATCTTCGCCTCCGGATCGTCCTTGCGGATGCGCCGCATCAATTCGAAGCCGGAAACGTCGGGGAGCTTGATGTCGATGACCGTGACGTCGGGACGCTTCTGCATGTAGGCCCGGTGGCCGGATTTCGCGTCACCCGCCTCGTCGATCTTCACGGAGGCGTCGGAGGCGAACAGGGAGCGGCAGCCGGAAACCACCACCGGATGGTCGTCGACGATCAATACCCTCATGGCGGATTTGGGCGTATCCTGCAGCGCGTCCCTCATCGATCCAACATAGGATATCGGCGGGGGGTTGAAAGGGAGAATTGTCTCCGGGGATCTGGAATCGTCCAAATGTGGAAAAGACTTTCCCTGCGGGCGCGACTGTCGCTGCCGATGGTTGCGATGGTGCTCACGGCACTCGTACTCGGCGGTGTCGCCCTGCAGCTCGTCTCGCCCGAGCAATTCGAGTATGAGAACGAGCAGACATCGCGCTCGGCCAGGATCGTCGCGGACGCCCTCAACGCCGCGCTCGCGGCTTCGAGCAATCCGAAAGCCACCCTTGACGCCTTTCGGCGGACGCTGGGAACTTCGGAAGCCATCGCCTTTCGAAGCAGCGACTCGACGCAAGTCGAGCCCCGCGCGCGCCTCGCCCAGGGGGCGGTGCCGGAATGGTTCACCGCGCTCCTGCAGGTCCCCGAACTCGGCGCCGTCTATCCCATCAGCATCGGCAACGACCATGTCGGCGACATCGTGTACACGCCCGACCTCTCGGCGGATATCTTCGAAAAATGGATCGGGTTCCTCGCGATCGTCGCCTCCGGATCCACGCTGATGCTGCTCGCTGCAGCCAGCGCCTACTTCACCTCGGGCGCCGCCATTCGTCCGCTGGAACAGCTCCAGGCGGGGCTCTCCCGGCTGCGCGCGGGCGACTACGACACCGAGATCCCGCTCGCAGGCCCGCCTGAAATCCTGAGGAGCTGCGACGAGGCCAACGAGCTTGCGCGCACGCTGAAGCGCCTGAGCCAGGACAACCGCAACCTGCTGCGCAGGATCGTCTCGGTGCAGGATGAGGAACGGCGCGAGCTCGCGCGCGAGCTTCACGACGAGCTCGGCCCGCTCCTGTTTGCGATCCGCGCCAATGCCACCGCGCTGGCAGAATCGGGCGCGGGCGGCAAGACCGGAACAGGTTCGTTCGCGCAAGGCATCCTGCAGGCGGCGGAAACCCTGCAGCAGGCCAACCGCCGCATCCTCGAAGGCCTGAGCCCGCTCTATGTCGGCGAGCTCGGACTGGAACAGAGCCTGCAGACCCTTTTGCGCAACGCGCAATCGCAAGCCCCCGGCATCTGCTTCGCCACTCGGATCGACCATCGCCTCAACGACATCGACGGATTGCTTTCGCAAACCACCTATCGCGTCATCCAGGAGGGCGTAACCAACGTCCTGCGGCACGCGCAGGCAAAATCCATGGAGGTCAGCGCGGCGATCATCGGCGATAACGTCGCCGTCGAGATCTCGGACGATGGCGTCGGCGTTTCGCCGCACAACGGTTTCGGCAGGGGTTTGACCGGCATGTATGAGCGGGTTCGAGCCCTCAACGGCATATTCGAAATGTCGCGCGAGAACGGCCGGACGCTGGTCCGCTGCCGCCTGCCGCTCGAACACGCGACAGGCAATTGAAGCCGCCTTTTACCGCAACGCTGGCTCGCGCCGGATCTGCGAGATTTTGCCCGCGGTATCGAAGGCGAAGCGGATGCGGACCGGTTTGCCCTGGTGATTGAGATAATCGAGCGTCACACCGTCGGCTACGGGCTTGATTTCCTCGAGCCCGAATGCCGTTGGCAAGTCGCAGGCAAGGTGGGCGTCGCCAGCGTAGCAATCAAGAAGGGCTTCAGCAAGATTTCCATCTCTTCATGGTGAAGCCCAAACAATAAGACCCCGCGGATGGCGAGACGTCGCCGTAGGCATTTGTTCTCAGCTTCGGGAAGAAGCGGAAAACTGGAACTTTTCCGGGCGCAAATCATCTTGTCATCAAGGAGTGACCTGCTTTGCCGCGGTATCAGGGGATGTTATTTTTGAAGAAGGCCGGGTTACGCGCTGCGGGCGATCGCCTCGATCTTCGCCGCAACCGGGCGCGTTCTTCGCGGGAAAAAACTGCAAAGCCCCACAGGGGGGTGATCCGGCGATGATCGTCGATTTCAGGTTTCTCAGCGACGAGAGCCTTCTCGCCTATTACGAAAGCATCCGCCGCCAGGCCGCGGCCGACACCAATCTCGGCGGCAAGCGTCGCCTCGCCGGCGACAGCGTCAAGCGATATGCGGACGAACTGCAGAAGGAGATGCAGGAGCGGAGGCTGCGCTACACCCCGATCGAATGGCGATAAATGCAGGCGAGCGGCTCAGCCCGCCTGCTTTTCTGGCTTGTACTTGCCCTTATCCTTGTCCTTTCCCTTGCCTTCGTCCTCCAGCGCCTTGCGCACATTCGCAAATTCCTCCTGCGACGCCTTGTCCACGCGGGGGAAGCGCAGGTTCAGATTGTCCAGCGCCGCGACGATGACGGAGCCGATCACCACCCGCGCAAACCATTTGTGGTCGGCCGGCACCACGAACCAGGGCGCATGCGGGCTTGCGGTGTGGCGGACGATGTCCTGGTACACCGCCTGATAGCGCGACCACCGGCCACGCTCGGTGATGTCGTTCATGGAGAATTTCCAGTTCTTCGACGGCTGCTCCAGCCGGTCGAGAAAGCGCTCGCGCTGCTCCTGCTTCGAGACGTTGAGGAAGAACTTCAGGATCACCGTGCCCTGCCGCGACAGATAGCGCTCGAAGGCGGAGATGTCCTCAAAACGCTCGCGCCAGATGTTTTTCGTGACAAGTTTTGGCGGAATGTTCTCCTTGGCCAGGATTTCCGGATGCACCCGCGTCACCAGGCATTCCTCGTAATAGGAACGGTTGAAGATGCCGATACGGCCGCGCTCCGGCAGCGCGACCACGCTGCGCCACATGAAATCGTGGTCGAGCTCGTGATTGTTGGGCTGCTTGAACGAGGTGACCTCGCAGCCCTGCGGATTGACGCCTTCGAACACGCTCTTGATCGCGGAATCCTTGCCCGCCGCGTCCATGCCCTGGAAGATCAGGAGCAGGGACCAGCGGTCCTGCGCATAGAGTTTCTCCTGGAAATCGTTGAGCCGCTTGCGGTTGGCTTCGATGATTTTCTCGCCATCGGCCTTGTCGAGCCCGCCTTTGGCGTTGGTCTTTTGGGAGGTGAGATGGAACCTGCGCGAGCCGTCGACCCGAAACGGCGCGATGTAGGGATCGAGCTCGGCGCCGAGTGATTTTGCGGGCTTCTTGCTCATGGTGATATCCACCTCCGTTAGCCGCGCTTCGCGCGGACCTGCTGGTTTGCAATGACGGTGAACTCAGCCACGAAACTGACGCTCCAGATAGGCCGTGATGAAGCGCGGCATGCCGGCGCTGAAATCGCCAGTGCCGCGCACCAGATGGATCGCCGAAAGCTCGGGCTGTGCCTGCCGCGCGAGATTGGCCTCGATGCGCGCCTTCAGCGCTTCGCCCGGCAACTCGGCCGTCAACAGCTTCATGATCGCAACCGATGCACCAATCACCACGCAATCCCAATCCGTGCCAGGGAGATAATCGGCAGGCCTCAATCCGGTTTCCTCCTCCATTTCCCTTTCGACGCTGGCCGAGATGTCGAGGCGGCCGTCAAACACATCATCGGGATCGGGCGTGCCGGACGGGAAATAGATGCGTCCGGCGTTCGAGGTATGCCCGGCCATTTCACCGAGCACGAAGGCGCCGTCGGCGGCGCGCAGTGCCCCCATGCCAAAGCCGTTGAAGACGCCGCGGTCTGGAATGCCCCAGTCGCGCCAGGCCAGGAAGCTTGCGAAATCGGTCTCGAAGTAACTGGCGGAAAGCCGGCCGCCGTTGAAAACGACATCGCGCGCGAGCAGTACGCGGCCGTTCCACATCTTCGGCTTCTCGCGCCGCTTCTCGGTAAAATGCGCGTCGATCTCGGCGCGCCGTTCTTCCGCGAACGGCCACGCCCGGGATTCCACCCTCAGATCGAGCGCCGTGACGCGGCGGATGACCGCATCACTTGGCCCTTCACTTGGCATTCATCCCCGTCGTCTTCTTGGCCTGCTCGACATATTTGTTGGTGAAGGTCTTGGTGACGTCGATATTGGCCTTGGCGACCTCCGGCGAGCCTTCGCTGAATACGGCGAGCACGGCATCCGCGCCCTTCGGGTCCATCTTGCCGGTCTCCGAATACATCGGGATGGTGTTCTTCAGCGCGGCCAGATAGAGCGCCTTGTCCTTGCCGACCGTTTCCTCCGGCATCTTCGCCATGATGTCTTCCGCCGAATGGGAATGGATCCAGGACAGGGTCGAAACGATGGCGTTCGTCAGCCCCTGCACTTCCTTCTCATGGGAATTGACCCAGGCCGCCGTCGAGTACAGTGCGCCGCCCGGGTATTCGCCACCGAACATCGCAAGCGTATCCTTTTGCGTTCGGGTGTCGGCGAGGATCTTCAGGTCCGGATGGCTGCCCTGCAGCACGGTGACGGAGGGATCGAGCATCACGGCGGCGTCGATCTGGCCCTGCTCCATGGCGGCGACGGCAGTTGCGCCGAGGCCGACGCCGATGACGGCAGCGCTCGTCGGATCGAGCCCGTTCTTCTTCAACAGGAACTTCAGGAAGAAATCGGTTGAAGAACCGGGCGCACTGACCCCAACCTTTTTGCCCGCAAGATCCTTGATCGACTTGATTTCGTTCGTATGCGAGGGCGATACCACCAGCACCAGCCCGGGATAGCGGTCATAGACCACAAAGGACACCAGCTCCTGCTTCTTCGCGGCGAGGTTGACGCAATGGTCGAAATAGCCGGAGACGACATCGGCGCTGCCGCCGAGCACGGCCTTGAGCGCGTCCGAACCGCCCTTGAGGTCGACGAGCTCGACGCTCAGCCCGGCCTTTTCGAATTCGCCGAGCTGCTTTGCCAGCACCGTCGGCAAATAGCACAGGCAGGCGCCGCCA
>Ga0207707_10003250_pt1 | contig 14434 bp, 11 predicted proteins | sample KBSC83BmetaG_FD_184336 | JGI IMG/M metagenome (GOLD analysis project Ga0207707, IMG submission 184336) | Corn rhizosphere microbial communities from Kellogg Biological Station, Michigan, USA - KBS C8-3B metaG (SPAdes) (version 2) | ecosystem: Host-associated > Plants > Roots > Rhizosphere ...
TAGCTTTGGCGGGGAAAAGGTCTATCCAGCCACCGTTGTCGGCAAAGATCCGGACACAGACCTTGCCGTTCTTAAGATCACTCCACCGGCCGGACTTCCGGTAGTGCCGATGGGAGACTCCGACAAACTCGCAGTCGGACAGAAGGTTCTGGCGATCGGCAATCCGTTCGGCCTTGACCGAACGCTTACGACAGGTGTTATTTCAGGTCTGCAGCGTCCGATCCGGGCGAGAAACAATCACCCGATCGATGCCGCTATTCAGACCGACGCTTCCATCAACCCCGGCAATTCGGGCGGCCCGCTACTGGATAAATACGGTCGTATGATCGGCATCAATTCACAGATACTTTCACCCGGCGGCGAAGGGGGTGGTTCCGTCGGCGTTGGATTTGCCATTCCGGTGAATATTGCTAAGCGGGTCGTTCCCCAGCTTATCCAGAATGGTGAAGTTCGGCGGCCGAAGCTCGGAGCATCCCTTCCCAGCGTCTCCGATCTTATGCAGCGCGGTTACAAGATGCCTGTCCAGCAGGGTCTCGTCGTTTTGCAGACGCTGCCCGGCGGATCGGCCGACAAAGCAGGTCTGCACGGCGTGACCTCGGACGGAACGATCGGCGATATCATTCTGTCAGCCGATGGGCAAAAGATGAACACTCTTGATGACCTTTACCGTCTTCTTGATCGCAAGCAAGTCGGCGATGTTGTAAATTTCGAGATCTTTCGATCAGGTCGAACTGTGACGGTCCCGGTCAAGTTGTTTACAACTCCACAGCAGACACCGACGACGACACGACGTTCGGTCCAGTAACGCGAGCGCAGGTAAAATAAGAAGCGGCTGGCTCTCGCGGGCTTGCCGCTTTTTTTCATTCATGGAGACTCTCGATCATTTTCACAATTCCGGCTTTGGTTGGATCTGCAAACACTGCGAGACCCTATCATCAGCGGTCGGTGACGGGTCTCTTTCGCGCCTACTTCGCGAAGGCGAGGCCGAGTCCAAAAACCCGCGGCTATCAACGATTGCCTTGGCAAAATGGACGTCGCCTGAACGCGATACTCTCTTGTGCCCAAAGTGCGGTATCACCGAAAAGGTCAAATAGCATCATTGCTTTTCGGATTTCGCGCGTGTTCTCGTTTCGCGGCGTTCGCAACGATCTTGTCGATCCAACGGATCTCAACACGCGTTTGTTCGATCTTTAGCTCAAGCATCCACACAGCTTCGTGATGTTCATGACCGACCTCCTTCCTAACGTCATTTATAGCGGCGCGCTCGGCTACGAGACGTTTGTCGAGGAATTTTCTTCTGCTGCGGAGCTGGTTGAGAAACGTTTTCCCGCGGGCCTGCCATGAGAGAGCCAACCAGATCAAAAACGGCTGATACACACGATCACGGGTCCAATAGTCTAGCTCAAGAGCATCGGCCAGGCGATCCTTTCCGACCTTGGTCGTTTCAAAAACGCGACGCTCGGGGCCCGCTGCGGGTACTTCGTCTGAAACAATACGGATCAGCGACAACTTAGTAAGCTTATCAAGCGAATAATAAATTTGCGGCCGCGAGACAGGCGCCCATTCGCGGATCTGGCGCTCTTCAAGGGTAGCGTTTATCTCGTAACCGTGCATTGGACGCTCGGCCAGAAGGCTCAGAATTACAAGGTCCGGAATGGTCGGTTTCGCCTTGTCCACCTTTTTCTTTGAGCCGATCTTTTTTCGCTTGACAGTTGTTATCATGGTGATTATTATACACATCTAGTCTTAATTAGACTAATGAGGAATTCTTATTTCGTGGCGAGGCAAATATGAACACTTTGAAGTTCTTCGCGGCTGTGACCTCTATTTCAGCGGCGATGGGAATATCGAGCGCGGCGGGACAAAATACTAAGGAGAATACGAAAATGATAAACAGATCAACACCAATTCTGCATGTGCGGTCCGTCGAGCCCGCGATTAAGTTTTGGACGGAAAAATTTGGCTTTAAGGTGACTATCGAGGTACCGGAGGGCGACCATATCGGTTTCGCGGCGCTGGAGAACGGAAACGTCGAACTGATGTATCAAACCTACTCGGGAATGAAGGCCGATCCGACCAATCCGCTGGCTGACTCGGTTGAGAAAGGGCCATCATATATCTTCATGGAGGTCTCTGACATTTCGAAAGTGATCGATTCGCTGAAAGGCGGCGAGATCGTTCAGGGACTGCATGAAACGTTCTACGGCTCAAAGGAGATAGTAGCGAGGGAGCCGGGCGGCCATTATGTGATCTTTTCTCAGATGCCGGTGAGATGATCCCGGTAAATTGCTGTCGTGAGGATAATGATCTAGTTTTGGCCGTCGTCGTCCATCTCCAGGAGCTTGGTGGTTGAGTCGGTGACACTATGCGGTTCAAGCTCGTTGGTGTCGAGCCAACGCCCTGTCCGGCCCGTCTGAGGCGGCATAAACGACGCGGGCGGAAGTGCCGAAGCCGAGGTCGATGTCTGACCGGACAACTGCGGGTCGGCCATGTGCAGGCTCGCTGCGGGCGGAAGACCAGGCGGAGATTTCTCTTCGAACATCAGAGCATACGCCATTCGCACGAGTCCACCGAAGAAGAGCCCGAAAAGAACGACGCCGGCTGGCCAAGGCGTCATTCGGAATAAGAAAGTTGTAATGATCCCGATCAGTGGAAAGAGCGCGACCCCAAGGATCATCATAAACGCGCCCTGCTTGATACCATGAGACCGCGGTGAAGGCGTTTTTGATCGATCTGGGATCGGTAGCGTGCCACCGATTCTAAGTAGGTCCGCCGTCCCGGTAAGCAGATAGCCGCATCGCGAGCAAAAGTTTGTCGCCTCGGTAAGTCGTTCCTGTCCGCAATTAGGGCAAAACATAAAATTGTAAGTTTGCCGTGCCTCGATCTTGGTTACGTTACGGATTCAGAGAATGTTCCCTAACGATCGAGGCAGACCGGTGCAAACTATTTTCTTGCCTGCCGGGCCACTGCGACCATATCGCGGATCTCAGCCGCAATTGTCGGCGTGTGATACGGAATTCCCCCGACTATGGTCCATTCGACGCCGCCACCATGAACGATCTTGCCATTGCGGACCTCGTCGATGCCCATCGGCGAGAGCACCTTTAGATTTTCGAGCGGGTTGCCGTTAACAACGATCAAGTCAGCACGGAAACCAACACGAACACGCCCGATCGAGTCTTCAAGCCCGAGTGTTTTGGCGTTGTTGACCGTCGCGTGTTTGATGACCATAAGGGGCGAGAATCCGGCCTCCTGCTGCAACTCTAATTCGCGCAGCAATCCGAAGCCGTACATCTGATAAATAAATCCAGCGTCGTCGCCGACACCAATGCGGCCGCCGCGTTTTTCAAATTCTGTCAGGGCACGCATCCATATGCGGTAGTTCTCTTTCCAAAACGCTTCGTCTGTCGATGTCCAGCCGATGAAGTATGATCCGTGATTCGAAGGATTCGGCCGGAAATAATCTTCCAAAACCGGGTGAAGGTATTGAGCGAAGGCCGGGTTTGACTGCGCACGCTGCAGGTCACGAGAGGCTTCATAAATATCGAGCGTTGGGTCCCATGCGACATTAGCCTTGATCATTCCGTCGAGGACCTGCATCAGGCGGTCCTGATCGGCCTCGCGCCAGAGATGGCCGGCCCAGCGGAAACGATCGGTTTCGTTGTTGTAGTTATAGTAAGAAGGAAAATCCTGCCGTCCAGAAAGAATCGCCGCGTCCGGAATGCCGTACCAATGCTCCACGCTAGTCGTGCCAAAATTGATATCGTCCCAGGCGTTCGTTTCTTCGACACCGACATGATGGGCAACACGCATTCCTTGCTTATGTGCTTCGTCCATCATGGCCTGCATCAGATCGCGGTCGATTCCAAACAGCTTGATGCCGTCGTAACCCGCAGCCTTAAGATCACGAACGCGCTGGCGGGCCTGTTCAGCGGTCGCCGGAGTTGGCGACGTATTGTACACGCCGTACGCGAAAATCCGTGGCGCAGTGAGCTTGCCGGATGCCGCATCCGCTCGCCACTTTAGTGTCTTCGGCCCCGCGGCAACGTCGCGAACGGTCGTAATGCCGCAGGCGAGCCACATCTTAGTGCAGTATTCCACTGGCATCGGCACGCCGCCGCGTTCGTCGTGCGTATGAGCGTGAATATCGATCAAGCCCGGCAAGACATACTTTCCGGTTGCGTCGACATCGAGGTCGCCCGCGGCAGGACGTTTGGCCTCTCTAGACGAAACCGCGACAGGATCGAGCGGAACGATCGCGGCGATCGTGTCGTTTTCGATCACGATGTCATATGGCCCTGCCGCCGGTTTACCGCTGCCATCAACGATCATCGCGTTGCGGATAACGATCCGCTTCAGGTGTTTGCCTGAATAACTCGCGGGGTTTGCTTGGGCGACCAAGGACACAACGAAAGATAAGTAGACAATGAATACGGCAAGAATTCGTGCTAGGTAATAAGGCATGGTTTTTGTTTTGATCTGCGAACTCGGCGGTCTCTGCGTTGAGAACAATTTCAACGCGGAGGACGCAGGGAAACGCCGAGCTTATTTGCGGTTAAATGCGATCGCAAACGCAGACGCAATCTACATCAAACTCAAAAGCTTCGCAACCATGCATTTTTGCCGTTTAATTCCCGCTGTGACAAAATGAATCTTTTATTTCATAAATCTATTTTGGAGAGATCAACACATAATGGTTGGACGAAATAAGGTTACGGTCGTCGGTGCGGGTAACGTGGGTGCGACGGCCGCCCATTGGATCGCAAGCAAGGAATTGGCGGATGTCGTTCTCGTCGACATTGTCGAGGGGACGCCGCAAGGCAAGGCTTTGGACCTTGCGCAGGCAGCGCCGATCGACGGTTTTGACGTTAAGGTCGTTGGCTCGAACAGCTACGAAGAAACGGCAAATTCCGACGTCGTCATCATCACCGCCGGGCTGCCGCGAAAGCCGGGAATGAGCCGGGACGATCTTTTGAAGACGAACTCTGAGATCGTCAGCAAGGTAACGGAGCAGGTTGCAAAGTTCTCGCCAAATGCGTTTTTGATCATCGTCTCAAATCCGCTCGATGCGATGGCGCAGGTCGCGTTCCGCAAGTCGGGCTTTCCAAAAAATCGCGTGATGGGCATGGCCGGCGTTTTGGATTCAGCTCGGATGCGATGCTTTCTTGCGGAAGCGTTAAATGTTTCGGTCGAGAATGTGAATGCATTCGTCTTAGGCGGTCACGGCGACACGATGGTGCCGTTGCCGAGATATTCGACCTGTGCGGGCATCCCGGTGACCGAGCTGCTGCCGAAAGATCAGCTCGACGCGATCATCAAGCGTACGGCGAACGGCGGCGCTGAGATCGTCGGATTGCTGAAAACCGGCTCGGCGTTTTACGCGCCAAGCCTTGGCGCGGTCGAGATGGCCGAGTCGATTCTCAAAGACAAGAAAAAAATACTTCCCTGCGCGGTTTTCCTCGAAGGCGAATACGGCGTCAGCAACCTCTTCGTCGGCGTGCCAGTCAAGCTTGGCAAGAACGGCGTCGAACAGATCATCGAGATCAACCTCACTAACGACGAACGCTCGGCTCTGCAAAAGAGCGCGGCTGCCGTTCAGGAACTGATCGATGTACTGGGAATCTAATAGCGGTTTGCGCTAAGAGGCCCACTGAATTTTGAATGAGAAGGCGAAGTGAGAGCTTCGCCTTTTTCATTGCTCGATAGTCTTTAGATTTGCCTGTCTGAGCTTTTCATTCAGGGCTGTGATGTCCTTTGTTTTGATCTCCGTCCAGGTGCGCTGCGCGCGAGCGAGCGCGACTTTGAGAGCCGCAAGATCTCGAACGGCCTGTGTTGTCGGCGCCGCATCCGGTTCTTGCATCAGGTCGAGCATAGACGTAAATGAGCCCGCGAGCCGCCCGAGCGGCAGCTCGGAAACAGGCGTTGGTGCGGCGCCCGCCGGGGCGGAACCGCGACGCCCGCCGGCGATTCCTGTCAGTTGTGCGATCTTTTGTTCGATCGTCTGAACATCTGCCGAAACCGGACCTCGATTTCGCACCGATGCAAGCTGGGTCGAGATCCTTCGAACCTCGTCATTCATCGTCGAGGCCGCATTGATGCCTTCGTAGGCCTGCATCGAAAGCGTAAATTGCTGAACCAAGCCCGTCGTCGGCGTCGTGACGCGCGGATCCATCCTCACGGCCAAAGGCTGGCTGTAAGTCCGGCCGTTGACCGTCAACCGCAATGTGTATTTTCCAGGCATGACCAGCGGCCCCTGCGGCACATACGGGGTGTCCTCATAGATCGCCGATATCGGCAGATCGTAGCTGTCGGATGGTGGATTTGGATATCTGAGGTCCCAGACGAACCGCTGCATGCCGGGCTCATTTTTGAGCGGCTGGAACGGGCGGATCCAGTACGTCGGAAACCGCAGTGTGTCAACATCGACCTTTAGCGGCTTGTCGTCGCTGGAAAACTTGCGAATAAGCTTGCCGCTTGCATCGAGGATCTCGAGCGTGACTGGCGACGGAGATCGCGACTGCAGATAGTAGTCGATAATTGCTCCGTCAGGAGGATTTTCGCCGGCCGGCTCCTCTGGGGGAAACGGTGTGTCTGTATGAACGCTGCGCCGGACTCGAGTTGCCGTCTGCGGTGTAAACAGATGCTCCGCCGTCGTCACGTCCACCTGACTGAGCTGTCGAAGCGGGGTCAGATCGTCAAGTATCCATATCGAGCGTCCGTGCGTGCCGGCGACCAGATCATCCTCATGTATGACGATGTCGCGGATCGACGTCGCAGGCATATTCAGGCGTAGCGGCTGCCAATTTTCGCCATCGTCGATAGAAAAATAGACTGCCTGTTCGGTGCCGCAGTAGAGAAGGCCTTTCCGCACCGGGTCTTCGCGAATGGCATTCACAATGCCGCCGTTTGGCAGACCATTGACGATCTCTTTCCACGTCTTGCCACCGTCGTGTGTCTTAAGAATATGCGGCCTGAGGTCATCGAGACGGAATGTATTGATCGCAGCGTAGGCTGTGTTCGCATCAAAGCGACCTGCGTCTATCAACGAAACCTTTGCCCACGATCTCAATTGCGGCGGCGTTACATTCTGCCAGGTTTTGCCACCGTTTCGAGTGATATGAATCAGGCCATCGTCGGTGCCGGCCCAGATCGTGTTCACGTCCTTATACGAGGGCGCAACGGTGTAAATAACACCGCGTCGCGGCATCGTCTCCATCTCTTTCGTCCGATAGACGCCTATGTTTTCAGGCACGTCCCATTTCTCACGCGACAGGTCCGGGCTGATGACCGACCAGCTTCGCCCGCCGTCAGTCGTTTTGAAAAGAACATTGCCTGCAAAATAAAGGATGTGCGGATCGACCGGCGAAAAGATCACCGGCTCAGTACGCAGAAAACGATATTTTCCGGTGCGGACCGCCTCAGGCATGATGTTCTGGACCTGACCTGTCCGCTTGTCGAAACGCGTCAGCTTGCCGCCATAAATGAAATTCGGATTTAGCGGATCGGGCGCGGCGTAACCGTATTCCTCGAGCCCGACGGTCCGCCAATCGCGTGCGGTGATCTCGCCCGCGTCGCCGCGCGACGAAACGCCGACGGAACCGCTCTCTTGCTGGCCGCCGTAAACCCAGTACGGAAATTGATTGTCAGTCGCTATGTGATAAAGCTGGGCCGTCGGCTGGTTATACCAGCTCGACCAAGTCTTGCCGCCGTTGACGCTGATCGTCGCTCCCTGATCGACGCCAAAGATCATGATGTTTGTGTTATCGGGATTGATCCATAAACGATGGTAGTCGTCGCCGCCGGGGGCGCCCTTAAAGCCAACAAAAGTGCGGCCGCCGTCGGTAGATTTGTATGACGCCGTATTGGCGACAATGACCGTGTCGGGGTCGTTGGGCATCACCCTCAGTTCCCCAAAGTCGCTGCCGCGGCCCCAGAGACGCGGGTCCGTATTTACCAGCCGCCACGATTCGCCCGCGTCGTTCGAGACGTAGATGCCGGCGCGACCCGTGCGGGCGTCGACCGTAGCGTAGAGCCGCCGCGGATCGCTGCGGGCGATCGAAAAACCGATGCGACCAAGACCTTGTTCTATGGTTGGTAACCCGTCCGTTAGTCGCCGCCAATTGTTTCCGCCGTCGGTCGATTTAAAGAGGCCGCTGGTCTTTCCCTGCCAGGCCCCGTTTTCCCACGGGCCCTCGCGCCCGGCCCACATATCGGCGTAAATCGTCTGTGGATTCTTCGGGTCGATCTCGACCTGGAACGCGCCCGTGTCCTGATCGATATAGAGCACCTTTTGAAACGTGCGGCCGCCGTCCGTTGAGCGATAAATGCCGCGTTCCTCATTTGGGCCGTAAGGGTGGCCCAGAACGGCGACGAATAGCCTGTTCTCGTTATTGGGGTCGACAGTGATCGACGCGATCTGCTGGCCCTCACGAAGGCCAAGATGTTCCCATGTCTTCCCGGCATCCGTCGACCTATACACGCCGTCGCCCGTCGAAAGGTCCGGCCGCTGCAGGCCCTCGCCGCTGCCGACATAGATCACGTTCGGATTTGAAGGCGCGATCGCCAGGTCACCGATCGAGCCGGTCGGCTGATCGTCAAATATCGGCTGCCAGGTGCGGCCGGCGTCGGTGGTTTTCCATACGCCGCCGTTGTTAACGCCCATATAGAAAACATTTGGCTGTGACGGGATACCCGACACGCCGACCGTCCGGCCGGCACGAAACGGCCCGATCATACGCCAATGCATGCTCTGGTACATTGACGGGCTGACGGGCTGGCCTAACGTGCACACTGCAAAGAGGACAACAACAGCGGCGGCAAAGACGGTGCGGAACAATCCTGGCATTCGAATCTCCAATTTTCGCGGAAAACTTAGATCTGAGGGATCGAACTAAATATAAAGCAAATCGGGCCTGGAAACGAAATGCGGCCGTAAGTCGCCGGGGAAATGCCTTTGGAGGAGCCGCTTCCCGGCGGACGGGTTGAGGTGTTCCACCGTATTAGTCTGTACTAGCGTGTGCCAGTCTCCGATTTGGTCCACCGACATCGGCAGCGCGCGGCGATCAAAACAAAAAAAGCGGCTGTCTTTCGAGACAACCGCTTCAGTTCAGTTTAGTGCCGTGTTTACGCTAATTCGATCCGATTTTCCTTGATCAGGAAAAGTGCCTCCCCACGCCCGGGCTTCTTTGGCTTATCGCCGCCGTTCTTGGGCGGGGGCGGATTGTTTTTACCGGGATTGATCACAGGTGGCGGCGGCTTCTTGGGCGGCCTTTGTTTGTCGCCGTCTCGCTGGGCCATCGAGGCGACGGAGAGCCCGCCGACCAGGACCAGTGCCATTAAAATTTTCTTTACTATCTTTCTCACTTTTCGTTTTCCTCTACGCTAAATTCCGCGTATCGGGGAAAGCGGGAGACCGCGTTCGCGTTTATATTATGCAACCGCGGTGCCACGGACAGGTCTTTGACGCTAATGCCCGTAGATTGGTTCGAAAACATAATATAGCCATTCTCATGTGCTTACAAATCTTTACGATTTCCGTTACATTTATACGAAATCGTGAATAAGCTCGAATTCCGCAAAATCCGCATACCGGTACTCAGCCGGCAAGTTGTTGAAATGCAATAATTAAGTAATGGCTGCCGAAATCTCTCAAAATGACCGAATAAGGTCGGTACTTGTGATGCTCGCCACCGCGGGAATGATAGCTTTTAATGCGCTAGCCGCGGCGGGATATGTCAACGGCATCACGCCGAAAGAGATATCGGATAGGTACCCGACCGTGCTGACGCCGGCCGGCTACGCCTTTTCGGTCTGGACATTGATCTATTTCTGTCTCGCCATTTTTTCGGTGGTGCAGCTCCTGCCGAGGAATTACGAGCGATTCGCCCGCATCCGAACACTCTATATCGCTTCCTGCGTGGTGAATTGCGGCTGGATCTTTTTCTGGCATCACGATCATCCCGTGATCTGCCTGTTCCTGATCGTTTTTCTAGCTGCTACTCTGGTTCTCCTGGTTTTCCAATCGAGTGCGAACATGTCGCGTATAGCGAAATCGACGTTTGGGCTGTATGCGGCCTGGGTCACGGTCGCGGCCCTCGTAAACCTGTTTGTAGTATTCAATGTCATGGGAATTGGCGAGCGGACCGACCTGTTGAGTGTGTTGGGAGTCATTGTGATCGTCATCTCATCGGCAATTGGGCTCTATATCGCGGTAAAGCTAAAGAACTACGTATACCCGCTGGCCGTTGCATGGGCCCTGACGGCGATCGCGATAAACCAGGGCGGCAATACGGCCATTGTCGTGACCTGTGCCATCGGCGTGATCGTCACCCTGCTGGCGGCGCTCAGTTTTATCATCTACCTGCCGCTTTCCAATATTCCGCGAGGTGGCAATGAACAGCGGTAAGGTCTGCGTCTCGATCTGCGCAGAGACGATGGCGAATCTGCTTGCTAAGGCTGGCGAGGCTAGCTTGCGGGCGGACGTTGTCGAGTTGAGGCTAGACTGCCTCGCGGCCGATGAACTCGAAAAGTTTGCTCTGCCCGAAGGCCGATTCATTCTGACCTTGCGGCCTATCGCTGAGGGCGGACGTTCGGAACTGTCGAAGGAAGAAAGAAAGCGATTTTGGTCGAGTGTTGGTTCAGGCGCCGGCGCCGACCTGGAAGCAGACGTCATCAAGACGGATGCCGTGGGAAAGTTCGATCCGCTGATATGTTCTTTCCATGATTTCGCGCGTGGACGCGCAGATCTTTCGAGCAGTTACGACACGGTTTCAAACTCGGGCGCTCCGATTTTAAAGATCGCAATGACCGTGTCCGATGCGAAGGATGCGATCGCGGTTTGGAAATTACTCGCACGAGCTAAAGCGGACGGCCGCGGGATGATCCCGATCGCCATGGGTGAAGCCGGTAAATGGACGCGCATTTTGGGCCTCGCGCACGGCGCGTATCTGACCTACGCGGCGCTCGGTTCCGGCAGCGAGACGGCTCCCGGACAGATCTCTACCGACGAGTTGCTCGACGTCTTTAGAGTCAAGGAGCTCGACAAGTCGACCGAGGTTTACGGCATCATCGCCGGCGACACGACTTACACGATGTCGCCGTACGTACACAACGCCGCGTTTAAGTCCTCGGATCGAAACGCGGTTTTCGTGCCGTTTCAGGTTGCGGATCTCGATCGGTTCATTCGCCGAATGGTGCGACCCGAGACGCGCGAGATTGATCTCAACTTTCACGGATTTTCGGTGACAAATCCGTATAAACAGGCGGTAATACAGTATCTCGATGATATCGATGAGGCAGCGCGCAAGATCGGCGCGGTAAATACAGTAAAGGTCGTCGACGGCAAGCTGCATGGGTTTAATACCGACGTGACCGGTTTCATCGAGCCGCTGAAATCAAAGCTTGGCAGCCTCGCCGGCACGCGAGTCGCCGTCTTCGGGGCCGGAGGCGCTGCCCGGGCAGCGATCTACGCCCTGAAAAGCAACGGTGCGACAGTTACGATCTTTGCTCGCGACGCGAATAAGGGTCACGATCTCGCTACCGAATTTCAGACCAACTTCGAACAACTCGAAACTGGAAACTCGAAACTCAAAACTGTTCTAAAACCTTTTGATGTCATCGTAAATGCAACCCCGGTTGGCACACGCGGCCAGCATGACGATGAATCGATAGCGACGGCAGAACAATTACAGCACGTAGATCTTGTGTACGATCTCATTTACAACCCCGCCGAGACCCGTCTGATCCGCGAAGCAAAGGCGGCCGGTGTCGAGACACTTGGCGGATTTGATATGCTGATAGCGCAGGCCGTCGAGCAGCAAAAGATCTGGACAGGCGACCAGCCTGATATAGACGCAATGACGGCAGCCGCCCGTAAGAAACTCGATGAACGTTAAGACTCTAAATTGCCCAAACTGTGGAGCCGGAGTCGCCAGCGACAGCTCGGTCTGCGAGTTTTGCAAGACCCGATTAAAGACGGTCGCCTGTCCGAACTGTCTCGATCTGATGTTCGAAGGCAGCAAGTTTTGCGATCATTGCGGTGCGCCCGCCGTCGCGGCAACGGTCTCTGATTCAGCGGATCTCGGAGTCTGCCCTCGCTGCAAGGTTGGTCTGAAACAGCTTCAAATAGACGCGATATCGCTCCGGCAATGCGAAAAATGTGACGGGCTGTGGTCCGATGTGGCGACATTCGAGAAGATCTGTTCGAGCAAGGAAGAACAGACCGCCGCTCTTACCTTCTTCGGTTCGCGCCCTCAGACTGATGGCTTGCCCGGCCTGATCCGATACGTTCCCTGCCCTAGCTGCGGCCAGCTAATGAATCGAAGCAATTTTGCGCGCTCATCAGGCGTGATCATCGATCTTTGCAAGGAACACGGCGTCTGGTTTGACGCGGGCGAGCTGCCAAAGATCATCGAATTCATTGAGTCGGGCGGCCTGGCTCGCGCCCGTGAAAAAGAAAAGATCTCACTTGACGACGAACGCGAAAAGATCCGCGAAGAGCGGCGTCAGTTAGAGATGTACGAGATGCGATCCGGGTCATATCCGCAGCGAGCCGGCGGGTTTGAGTCGGCCGGAAGCGATTTTATCAAGGCGTTGTTTGATCTCTAATGAGCGAACGCTACAGTCGACAGATCTTGTTTCGTGAGATCGGCCGCGAGGGGCAGGAAAAACTGCTCGCGTCGCGCGTGTTGATCGTCGGCTGCGGCGCACTCGGGGCCTCGCATGCCGAAATGCTGTCGCGCGCCGGTGTTGGTAAACTTCGGATCGTCGATCGAGACTTTGTCGAGTTTACAAACCTCCAGCGGCAGACTTTGTTTAAGGAAGAGGACGCCCAGCAACGTCTGCCAAAAGCCGCCGCCGCAAAGAAACGCATCGCCGAGATCAACAGCGAGGTTGAGGTCGAGGAGATCGTCGCCGACGTCAATAACTCAAATGTCGAGACGTTGATAAAGGACGCCGACCTTGTCATCGACGGCACAGATAACTTTCTCGTTCGTTATCTGGTCAATGATGCGTCCGTAAAGAATGGCAAAACGTGGATCTATGGCGCGGCCGTTTCGAGCTACGGTACGACAATGACCATCATACCCGGCCAGACGCCGTGTCTGCGATGCATCTTCGAGGACATGCCCGATGCCGGCAGCTCGCCGACGTGCGACACGACAGGCGTCATAATGCCGATCATCGCAAGTATTTCCGCGGTCCAGGTAACAGAGGCGATCAAGCTGCTCGTTGGCGATTCCGCTTCGCTCCACCGTTCGCTGATGCAGATCGATGTTTGGTCGAATGACTGGCACCGGATAAAGCTCGCCGAGCCGAATGCCGATTGTGTCTGCTGCGGTCTTCATAAATACGAATTTCTCGATGCCGAGGCTAAGGAATTTTCTGCCGTGCTGTGCGGACGAAACGCTGTCCAGATCGCACCGCCGCGGCCCACCGAGCTTGACCTGAAACAGTTTGCTGAAAGACTGACTGCGACCATGCCGGTAAAGCACAATGAGTATCTGGCGCGCTTTGAGATCGACGGACAGGAAGTCACCGTTTTTCGGGACGCGCGTGCGATAATAAAGGGCACTGACGATCCCGCGATAGCTCGTTCGATCTATGCCCGGTACGTCGGCACTTGAGATACGAGCGAACGTTGCGCGCCATTTTGTCGTATAAAGGAATATAAGGAAACCGTGAAAGGTCAGAGTAATTTGAGCTAATTTCTAGTGCAAATGGGTAGGCAATGGCTGAACGACCAAAAGTAGTTATTATCGGCGGCGGTTTTGGCGGATTATGGGCGGCGTTCGCCTTGAGAAACAAACGCGTCGATGTCACCTTGATCGATCGAAAAAATCATCACGTTTTTCAACCGCTTCTCTATCAGGTCGCGACCGCCGTGCTTAGCCCCGGTGAGATCGCACAACCGATCAGACGCATTCTTCACAACGCAAAAAACATCGAGGTCATACTCGGCGAGGCGGTCGATTTTGATACGCAGGGGAACGCGGTCTTTCTCGGCGACGGATCGCGCGTTAGTTACGATTATTTGATCGTTGCTGCCGGCGCACGTCACTCGTACTTTGGACATGACGGGTGGGAAACCGCTGCGCCGGGATTGAAGACAGTCGAAGATGCGCTGGAAATGCGGCGGAGAATTCTGCTTGCCTTCGAGCTGGCCGAACGCGAAGCGTATCTCGATAAAAACATCGAGCCACTGACATTTGTCGTTGTCGGCGGCGGCCCAACCGGGGTCGAGCTCGCCGGCGCGATCGGCGACATTGCCCGGCAGGCGCTAAAGAATGATTTCAAGGTTATCGACACCACAAACTCGCGTGTCATCTTGTTTGAAGGAGCCGACCGGATACTCGGCACTTATCCACCGAGTCTGTCGGCGAGCGCAAAGCGACAGCTTGAATCCATCGGAGTCGAGGTCAGGCTAAACAGTTTT
>Ga0207707_10003255_pt1 | contig 14427 bp, 16 predicted proteins | sample KBSC83BmetaG_FD_184336 | JGI IMG/M metagenome (GOLD analysis project Ga0207707, IMG submission 184336) | Corn rhizosphere microbial communities from Kellogg Biological Station, Michigan, USA - KBS C8-3B metaG (SPAdes) (version 2) | ecosystem: Host-associated > Plants > Roots > Rhizosphere ...
GGCCGGCACCGGCCACTTCTACACCACCGACAAGAACAAGAAGAACACCCCGGACAAGATGGAAGTCAAGAAATACGACCCCGTCGTCCGCAAGCACGTGATCTACAAGGAAGGCAAGATCAAGTGAGGTTCTGACGCCCGCGCAACGCGCGGGCCTTTGTCAGAACGTCATCCCGGGGCCGCGCGCTGCGCGGAACCCGGGATCGGTTTGAGCAACAACAAACCCGCCGCAAGGCGGGCTTTTCTTTTCCGCTGTTGCCATATTCCGCGCAGCCACGGATCATCGACGCATGACTCCCGCCTTGTTCCCGATGCTCCTTGGCAGTGAATGGGATGCGCTCGACGAGCTCGTGCGTCGGATGCATGGCGACGCGCCACGTCTGCGTGCTCGCGGCGAAGCCGATGTGGGCGGGGCAACAAACATCGCGGCGCGCCTGTTGCGCCGCATAGTCGGACTGCCCAGCCCAGGGACGCGGCGCCCGCTCGAATTTTCCATCGAACGTGAAGGCAACCGCGAAATCTGGAAGCGCAATTTTTCTGGCTCGACCATGCGTTCGATGCTCGATCCTGTCCGCGGCCGTCTCCGGGAGCGACTCGGCCCCATGGCATTCCTGTTCGACCTGCATCGCGACGGCGACGCCATCGATTGGAAACTTCGCAGCACCCGGTTGCTTGGCATACCAATGCCGCGCTGGATGAGCGGTGAGGTGCTGTCGCGCAGCGGTTCCCGCGACGGACGCTATGCGTTCGAGGTCGACGTGCAAATGGCGCTGATCGGTACATTGGTGTCGTACCGCGGTTGGCTGGAAATCATCGATGCCTGAAGACGCACCCGTCATCGTCTTCGATGGGGTCTGCGTACTCTGCAGCCATTGGGTCGATTTCATCCTGCGGCACGACGTCGACGGTCGGTTCAAACTGGCCGCGATGCAGGGAGCACATGGGCGAACCCTGCTCGCCAGCCATGGCCTTTCGCCCGACGACCCGGCATCGCTGCTGCTGGTGCAAGGCGATTGCGGCTACATCGATACCGACGCGATCATTCGCGTGCTGCGTTCCCTTGGCGCTGGGTGGCGGCTTCTGGGAAATCTGCTGAAACTCGTGCCGCGCGCCATTCGCGATCTGCTCTATCGCTGGCTGGCGCGGAACCGCTACGAGCTTTTCGGCAAGCGCTCGCACTGCCGGTTGCCCGACCCTGCGCAAGCCTGGCGCTTTCTCGACTAGCCAATCACCTCAACGCCGGTACGCAACGCATAACCGGAAAAACCCGCTTCGATTTGTTCAAGGCCAAGCAGCCCCATGCACGGCTGCGCGCCCCTGGTGATCAGCCGCCCGTCCGCGAGTTCGCCCGCCAGCACCACGGCCGGCGTCACCGGAACCTCCGGGCCATGCCCCGCATCGGCAACCAACCACCAGCGCAAATGCAGGGGCGAACCGTCGCGACCTTTTCCACCCATCTCCACAACCATGCCGCCGACATCCGAGCCGAAGCCGATGAAGCGCTCACTGAGGCGGCGCAGGCCGGGAGCGTGCGAAGCAAGATTCTTGATCAGACCCAAGCGAACCAGCGATGCCGCGCACCAAGTGCCCGCCTGCAGCAGCGGCAACTCCAGGCCGGCGCGAAACACCACCGTGCGCACATCCGGATACCGCTCCGGGAAAAGTTCGAGATCCGGCGCCTCGCACACACCGACGCGACGCACACCGAACGGAAATTTTTGCCGCTTGCCGTCCATCCAGCCGTGTGCAATACGCCATTCGCCGTTTCGCCAGATGCGAATCGGACGACCGCAATAGCCGAGTATCGAAGCCACGGTCGCATCGCCGCGCGGCGTGCGGTTGCCGGGGCTTATGGCGTGTTCAATCGAATCCAGCGCGTCGAATTTCGGGAGCAGCGCATCCACGACCGCCGAACTGAGCGCAGGAACACTGGAAGCTCCACTGACGATCAGGCGGCCTGCTCGCATGGCTCGCGCGTGCAGACATCGAATGCCGGACACGAACGACCTTCCGTCTGCGAAATCGACATAGTCACTGCCGCAACCGATGCACGCTTCAGCCACGCGGTAATCCCGCTTCTGGAATGGACCAGCGGTGTGGATAACAAGTTGCGGGTGCAGGCGTGCGAGCGTGTGCGGGAAATCTGTTGCATCGATATCCAGGACTGCCACGCAGGCGTTGGCTCCATTCAGTGAATCCGCCAACGCATCCAGCGCCGCACGCCGCCTGCCGGCAAGGATCAACTCAAACCGCAGATCACCGGACAACCTGCGCGCGATGCGGCTGCCGAACACACCCGCCGCGCCAATCAGCACCACCCGCAGCGGCATCGTTCCTCCTTGCAAAATCGCAGCAAAACGACTTTGGTTGTGCAATCACACCCCACACGCCTCGGCCATGGCTCTTTCGAGCGAACGCTCCGGCTGTTCGCGCATCGTGGCCAATTCGGCAGGACCCCACGATCGCCGCACGCGTCCCTCCATCAACAACACGACGCGGGTGGCGTGACGCTCGGCGATGTCGAGCGAATGCGTCGCGAGCAGCGCGCTGGTATCGCCTCGCGCAACCATTGCAACGAGGTACGTCTTGAAGGCCAGCGCGCTGCGCGGATCGAGTCCGTTGAACGGCTCGTCCAGAAGCAACAAGGGCGGGCCGCCGATCAGACCCAGCATGATCCCGAGCTTCTGCCGCATCCCCAGCGAATAGCTGTCGATGCGCCGATCCAGCACGGGGGTCAGAGACAGGATTTCGCCGAGCGCAAACGTCGCCGACGGAATAGCCGGCAACCCGCGCGCTCCGGCAAACAATGCAAGGCACTCGCGACCTGACAACAACGCCGGCAGGCTCGGTGGATCAATGGCGAGCCCGATGGTTCGCTTGGCCGCTTGCGGCGCTTTTGTCAGATCGTTTCCGGCAATGTCGACGGCGCCGGCGTTCAACGCGACGATGCCGGCAATCGCGCGAAGCAAGGTAGTTTTGCCGGCGCCATTGGGCCCGATCAAAGCGACGAACTCGCCGCGCGCGATTTCCAGATCGACGCCGTCCAATACTCGGGTGTCGCCGTAATCGACGCGCAGATTGGAGACGCAGAGCAAAGCCGTCATGCCGAGGAGTCCACAGTCCGTGTTGCGCGGAAGATTCGAAGAAGCGGCCACGCCGACACCAACCCCGCGCAGACTATCCATGCCAGCGCGATCACAGCGCGCCCGCCAAGTATCGCGATAACGAGCACTGGAACCAGCGCGCACCACGCAGCAATGAATGGATAGCGGAGTGAAGCCAAGCGCGCGCTGCGTGCGTTCAACGGCGTCGCGCCAAGCAGTCGTACTGCCGCGGCGGAGGCATCGGCGCTTGCGCGCATCACAACCGCCAGCCATGACCACGCGAGCACCAGCAAGACCAGCGCCACCACCAGCAAAATGGACGGCCCATGCGGCAGCGCGGCCAACACGGCACCGATCACTACAGAGCTGCCGCCACGCCGCCACTTGACCAACGCGGCACGGCGTTGCCAGTCAAGCACATGCGGCAGGCGCGAATCGTTCAGCCATGGCAGCGCGAACAAGGGCTCGCGAATTCCGTCCACGTGACGCGCACGCACCGCGGCATCCGCGCGCGAGCTCCGCGCCGCCGCGGCAACCACGCCAACAACCAACCCCAGACCGATTCCGGCGAGCGCGTAAGGCACGTCTTTGCGATACGGAGCGGACACCGAAACGCAGAACAGCAGTGCTGCGGCAAGCACAACCGAAAGGATCAAACCCGCGGTGACGATGAGAAACAGCGTCAACGCCGTCGCGCCACGGGCCATCGGCAAGGCTCCGCACCATCCAAACCGCCACCGTTCCAAAGCGTTCAGCAATCGATGGTGCGCGATCGCGTAACCGCCACCCAGCGCGAGCAGCGCGCCGGCCGCCAAACACCATCCGTTATCGCCATAGAGGTCACCGCACGCGACAGCCACACAACACATCAGCAGCAAGGCCGGCGCACCCAGGATTCGCGCGAACGCAATCGCTCCCGTGCGTCGAAGCACAAGCCAGTCGGCGTGTATCGCGGGGTGCCACGAGGCGCTCATCGACGCGGATTGTGTCATTGCGATTCGTGTGCAGCAAAAACCCGCCTTTCGGCGGGTTTTTATTTGATCCCAATTGGAGAAGCGCTTTACGCCCGCGCCACCGCATACCGCTTCAACCGTGCCGCGAATTCGATTAGCTTGCGATTGCCACTTTCTTCGGCCTCGCGGCACCACTGCTGCAGCGCGGCCAGTGCGGATTCGGGCCTGCGCTGTTCCATCAACGCGGCGAGGCGCGCGCGGTATTCACTGATCTGCTGCAGGCGCGGCCGGTTTTCAACCGCCGCGGCCAGGCGAGCCTTGCCGTTCTGGTCGAGCCAGCGGCCGCCATTGGCCAGCGCACGGCGCAGGCGACGGCGCGGCATCGCACCAAAGCGTCGCGTACGTTCCGCGTTCGACTGTTCGCGCACGGTGGGCTTGATGACCGTCTTGTAGTAATCGGTCATGGCTTCGAAACGGTGCGTCAGCAATGCCTTCAGGGTTTCCATGTCGGGCAGCGCCACGTTGGGGCGCACGTCCAGCGACGGCGCCACGCGCAGCACTTTCGCGAGACGGACCTTTTCCAGCCCGCGGATCACCACCCAGCCGATGTCCACCTCGAACTTGCGCAGCGCGAACTTGGCCGAGCTCGGAAACGCGTGGTGGTTGTTGTGCAGTTCTTCGCCGCCCACCCACACGCCCCACGGCGTGAGGTTGGTCGCCTTGTCGGCGGTTTCGAAGTTGCGGTAACCCCACCAGTGACCGATACCGTTGACCACACCGGCGGCCCAGATCGGAATCCACAGCATCTGCACGGCCCAGATCGCCATGCCAAGCACGCCGAACAGGGCGAGGCTGATCACTGCCATCAGGGTCGGGCCGAGCATCGAGTGCTTGGTATAGACGTTGCGCTCCATCCAGTCGTGGGGCGTGCCGCGGCCATACTTCTCTACATCCTCGGCATTGGCGGCGGCGGCGCGGTACAGTTCGACACCTTCGAAGAAAACCTTGCCGATACCCTCGACCTGGGGGCTATGCGGATCCTGTTCGGTTTCGCAATGCGCGTGATGCTTGCGATGGACCGCCACCCATTCCTTGGTCACCATGCCGGTGGTCAGCCAGCTCCAGAAACGGAAGAAGTGCACCAGCGCGGGATGAAAATCCACGCCGCGATGCGCCTGACTGCGGTGCAGGTACAGGGTCACGGTCAGGATCGTGAGTTGGGTCACCACCAAGAGATAGATGGTGATCCACAGCCAGCCGGCATGGACAAAGCCGTGCGCGGCAAAATTCAGGATAGCGTCGAGCATCATGGTCACACAGAGGGAGGGAGCGGTCAGTTCGAACCCGCAGCAGCCAGTCTAGGGGATAAAACCCCGACCCGCTACGGGCTTGCCTAAACAATGTGATGGCCGCGACAATGATTTCAATGTCTTTTACATTCATATAACGCCATGGCCGCGACCCCGGCGTTGCTCGAACTCGACCACGTGGGGCGCCGGTTGGCCGGGCGCGCGGTGCTGCACGACGTCTCGTTCAGCCTGCGTCGCGATGACGTGCTGGGATTGCTCGGTGTCAACGGCGCCGGCAAATCGACGACGTTGGCGATCATTGCGGGCGTGTTGCGACCCGACACGGGCAGCGTACGCATCGACGGAAAGCACGTGGACGACGATGGCCGCACCATGCGTGACCGTATTGGTTGGGTGCCGGAAAGCGTTCCGCTGTGGCCGGAATTGACGGTAGCTGAAGCGCTGGATGGCTGCGGCCGATTGCGCGGATTGCCCAAACCCACGCGCAAAACGGCGCTCGAACGTGAACTGGCGCGACTGGAGCTGACCGACATCGCGCAACGCCTGTGCGGCCAGCTGTCGCTCGGCCAGAAGCGCCGCGTCGGTTTGGCGCAGGCGTTGCTGCACGATCCGGATCTGCTGGTGCTGGACGAACCCGGCAACGGGCTCGACCCGGTGCAAGCGGCGCAGTTGCGCGAATTGATCGCCAAGCTGAAGCCCGGGCGCGGCATCATCCTGTCCAGCCACGACTTGGCCGAAGTGGAAGCGATGTGCAATCGCGTGGTGATCCTGCACGCGGGTCGGGTGCGCCACGATGGCGCATTGGAGAGCCAGCGCGGCAACCTCGACGCGCAATTCCGCGCGATTGCGGCACAACCCGCGAGCACCGCCGCATGAGCGCGCTCACGGTTGCGCGCATTGATCTGAAACGGCTCGCTGTGCGTCCGTTCGCATGGACGTTGGCCGGCATCGCGCTGGCGATGATGGCGTGGCAATTCCTGTTGGGCGTGTCGGCCTTCATGCATGCGCAGCCGACGATTCCCGGCCCTGCGAGCGGCCCCGGCTATGTCGATGCGGTCGTGGCGCCGTATCTGCTCAATTACATCCAGTTGTGCCTGGTGATCGCGCCGCTGATCACGATGCAGGCGCTGGCCGGCGACCGTGGCGCGCAGCGGCTTGCGCTGCTCACCGCGTCCGGGGCATCCGGCACGCAGATCGTGCTCGGCAAGTTCATCGCGCGATTGGCGTTCCTGTGGCTGCTGCTGATCGTCGTCGCGACGATGCCGCTGGTGCTCGGCGGGGCGACGCATCCCGACTGGGGCCAATTCGGTGCCGCGTTGATTGCGAGCGCGCTGTGCGTCGCCGCGCTCACCGCCATCGGTATTGCCTGTTCCGCGTTCACGCCCGAGCCCGCGTTGGCCGCGACTGCGGCGCTGCTGATCGGTGAAGGCCTGTCGCTGATCGACGCGGGTGTGCGCATCGCTGGCGGCGAAGGCGGCTGGCTCGGCTATCTCGCGCTGCACACGCATCTTGCCCCGGCGATGCGCGGTTTGATGCGCAGCGAAGACATCGTGTATTTCCTGATCATCATCGCGCTGGCGCTCACGCTCGCGATACGCCGAATCGCGGCGGAACGGGAGCGCGGCTGATGCGCAGTGCGTGGAAGGGGTGGTTGTACGCGTTGCTGTACGTGATGATCGCGGTGTGCGTGGCGACGCTGTCGGCGCGTTTCGGTTTCACCGCGGACTGGAGCGCCGGCGCACGCGCGACGATTGCGCCGCAAAGCCAGTCGCTGCTGCAACAACTGAAGGGTCCGCTGGCAATCACCGGCTATGCGCGGCCCGGCGACTTGCGCACCAAGACCAGTCTGCTGGTCGATCGCTATCGGCGTTTCAAGCACGACATCGCGTTGAAATTCGTCGATCCCGACGCCGATCCCGTGGCCACGCAGGACGCCAACATCACCACCGACGGCGAACTCGTGTTGCACTGGAATGGCCGCACGCAGCACGTCACGCAGCTCGATGAGCCGACTTTTTCCGACGCGCTGGTGCGGCTGGCGCGCGGCGGCGACAAGCTGGTGGCGTTCATCAGCGGCGATGGCGAGCGCGACGCGAGCGGCAAGAATGCTGCCGACCTCGGCGCCTTCGTGCAGCGTCTTGCAACGCGCGGTATTCGCGCATTGCCGCTGAACCTCGCGGAAGCCGCCGAAGTGCCGCGCAACGCGAACCTTGTGGTGCTGGCCAGCCCGCAGGCCGCGCTGCTTCCGGCTTCGGTGCAGAAGCTGCAGGACTACGTTGCAAATGGCGGCAACCTGCTGTGGCTGGCCGAACCTGGCAACGACGATCTGGGCCTCGCGCCGCTGGCGCAGGCACTCGGCATCAAGCGTTTGCCGGGCCGCCTGTTCGACGCGCAAAGCGCGACCGCCACCGGTGATGCGCGGATGCTGGTCGCGTCGCACTATCCGCCGCAAGCGATCACGGACGGTTTCGACGTCAACACCGTGTTTCCGCGCGCGGCGGCGCTCGCCGCGTTGCCAGGCGCGGCGTGGAACGTGCAGCCGATCGTGCAGTTGGGCGCGCGCAGCTGGAACCAGACCGCACCAATCGATCCCGCGCAGGCCGCGTTCGATCCGAATTCGGGCGAGCTTAAAGGCCCGCTCACGTTCGGCTACGCACTGAGCCGCCTGTCGCCCAGCCCCGACAAGAACCAGCAACGTGTAGTGGTGATCGGCGGCGGCGATTTTCTGTCCAATGCGTTCCTCGGCGATGCCGGCAATCTCGCCTTCGGCGAGCGCGTGTTCGACTGGCTGCTGGGTGACGACGCGCTGGCCAGCGTTGCGCAGCCCGCGCCCGACAGTGTGATGAAGCCGACGCGCGTGCAACTCGGCGCACTCACCTTCGGCTATCTGATCGCGCTGCCGATCCTGCTGATCCTGATCGGCCTCGCGATCAGTTGGCGGCGGCGACGGCGGTGACCCGCGCGAATCGCAACCTCGCATTGCTCGGGATCGTCGCCATCGCACTGGTGGCGCTGGTGTTGTGGGTCGGACGCCGTGAATACCTGCGCGACCCGCCCGCAGTCACGTCGCTCGATCCCGCCGCGGTCGCGAAAATCGAACTCGACATTCCGCCGGTCGCGCCGCAGGTGTTCGAGCGGCGCGTGGATGGCTGGTGGCGCGTCCAACCGGCGGAAGCGCGCGCCGACGATGCGCGCGTGCAACGCCTCGCCAACCTCGCCGCGACGCCGGTGTCGCGCTGGATGGCGGTGTCCGGCATCGACCTGGCCAAAGTGGGACTGGACCATCCTTCGGCAACGCTGTTGTTGAACGGCATGCGTCTGGAGTACGGCGGCCTCACCGCAATCGACGAGCTGCGCTACGTGCGGGTGGGCGGCAAAATTGCACTCGTGCCGCGGCAGTATTCTCCGGAAGTGATGTTGACGAAGACGGACGCCGAGTAACCAACAACTCGTCATTCCGGGGCGGCCTGCAGCTTCATCGCAGGCCGAACCCGGAACCCAGTGACTTGGCTCGACAGGAAAGGCGCTGGGTTCCGGGTTCCACCGCCGATGAAGCCGGCGCTGGCCCCGGAATGACGGTATGGGGAACTTCGTCCGGAGCGCAATTAAACTCGAACACTTCATGCCATGCCTGAACTTCCCGAAGTCGAAACCACCAAACGCGGCATCGCACCTTTCGTGACGGGTCGCGTGGTGGAGCGCGTGTTGTTGCGCCGCAAGGATTTGCGCTGGCCGATCCCGCGCGCAATCAAGACGACCCTGCCGGGCCAGCGCATCGACGCGGTCGAACGCCGCGCGAAATATCTGTTGCTGCACACGCAAGCTGGCTCGGCACTGCTGCACCTCGGCATGTCGGGTTCGCTGCGCATCACCGATCCTGATTTGCCGCCGCGTACGCACGATCACTACGACCTGATCTTCGATTCGGGGCAGGCGTTGCGCTTCAACGATCCGCGCCGCTTCGGTTGTTTGTTGTGGCAGAAGAGCGGCGAAACGCATCCGCTGCTGCAGAACCTCGGTCCCGAACCGCTCGGCGATGCGTTCGACGGCGATTGGCTGTGGAGCGCAGCGCGCGGGCGCAGCGCGGCGGTGAAAAGCTTTCTGATGGACCAGTCCATCGTGGTCGGCGTCGGCAACATCTACGCCAGCGAAGCCTTGTTCGCAGCGGGCGTACATCCCAAACGCGCGGCCGGCGCGGTGTCGCGCACGCGTTACGCGCGCATCGCGCAGGAGATCCGGCGCATACTGAATTACGCGATCTCCCGCGGCGGCACCACGCTGCGCGACTTCCTGGCCCCGGATGGTGCGCCTGGCTATTTCGAGCAGGAGCTATTCGTGTACGGCCGCGCGGGCGAACGATGCAAGGTATGCGGCACCCCGATACGCACACAGGTGATCGGACAGCGCATGACTTATTGGTGTCCCTACTGCCAGAGTTGATTTGCGATCATCCCTGATCGCCGCTTCCTTGGTGGTACGCACCAAACGGCGTCATCCAAATCAAGGAGCATCAGAACGGCCTTCCATGGCCTGACTTCTCACGAAAGCACGCGCATTTCGCATGACAGCCGTCACGAGACGCGGCTCTTGTGATTGCATCACAATGCACGGCGTCGCTTCACCTGAGGCACACCGCATGAACCCCAACATCATCGCCCCCATCGTGATCGCGCCGCTGATCGTGTGGCGGCTGTACGCGCGCACGCGCCGCAGCTTCGGTCGCCAGCCGATCCGGCCCAAGCGCATGTGGACGCGCGTGGGCTTTCTCTCGGTGGTCACGCTGCTGGTTGCGACGCAGGGGCTGATCGAGCCGCGCCTTGCGACCGGATTGGGCGCGGGACTGGTGGGCGGCATCGCGCTGGGCCTGCTGGCGTTCAAGCTGACGCGTTTCGAAATCGACGGCCAGAACGATTGCTACTTTCCGAACCCGTGGATCGGCATGGGGCTGACCGCGCTGTTCATCGGCCGCCTGCTGTACCGCTTGATGGTGCTGTATCCGCAGATGTCGCACGGCGCCGCGGGCGGTTTCGCTGCCTATCAGCGCAGCCCGCTGACCATGGCGATCCTCGGGCTGTTGCTGGGCTATTACATCGCCTACTACGCGGGGTTGTTGATCCACCATCGGCGCGTGCGGGCAATGGCAACTCGGCCGAACACGTGAATGAGAGTCGAGCAGCTTTCGTGAAAAGTCAGGCCAGGAAAGGCCACGGTGATGTTCGTTGTCCGCAGACGCTTCCCGTCGCGAGCAGCCACATCGAGGCAGCGATCATGGACGATCGCACAGCTTTCGTGAAAAGTCAGGCCATGGATGGCCGTGGTAGTGTCTGTGACCCGATACGATCCCAGTCAACCGCCAGCTTGTCGAAGGAGCGGTCAAGGATGACCGCACTCATAACGCGTCAGCGTCGAGCTCACCCGTGCGGATCCGCATCACCTGGTCCAGCGTCGAGATGAAGATCTTGCCGTCGCCGATCTTGCCGGTACGCGCGGCGTGGCTGATGGCTTCCACCGCGCGCTCGACCAGGTTGTCGGGCAGCGCGATCTCGAGTTTCACCTTCGGCAGGAAATCCACCACGTATTCCGCGCCGCGATAAAGCTCGGTGTGGCCTTTCTGGCGTCCGAAGCCCTTGACCTCGGTGACCGTGATGCCATTGACCCCCACGTCGGACAGTGCCTCGCGCACGTCGTCCAGCTTGAACGGCTTGATGATGGCGGTGATCAGTTTCATGGCGGCGATCTTACCGGAGTGGAACACCAAAAGTGTCACACCAAGAGCTTGTCCATAAGTAACGAGACCGTTCGTGTTGAGCCCTTCGACTACGCTCAGGACAGGCTACGCGTAGCGAAGCTTCGCGAAGTCGAAACGCCGGCAATTCCGCGCCACATGGCACTTCGACTTCGCGCCTTCGGCGCTACGCTCAGTGCGAACGGCTCTACGGACAAGTTCTAAGATACCCTGTAGGAAAATCCCTACACCCCCACACGATGTCCACCGATAGGCGCGGCAGTAGCCGCTCCGTAACCTGTGGACGCATCGAGGCTACGACATGATTGACGTGCACTCCATAGACCAACTCGCGCATCGGCTGGCTACCCTGGTTCCTCCGGGACTGGCGCAGGCGCGGGACGACATGGAAGCCAATTTCAGGGATGTGCTGGCGCACGGATTGCGCCGCCTCGACCTTGTCACCCGTGAGGAATTCGACGCCCAGCGCGCCGTTCTCGAACGGGCGCGTGAACAGGTCGCGCAATTGGAAAAGCGCGTGACCGTATTGGAAGCCGCACGCTGACAGTAATAGATCGCGCGCGCGCCTTCGCTTCATGAAATTCCTGTCGTCACCCCGGCGCAAGGTCGTCACCCCGGACTTGATCCGGGGCCGGGGCCCAGTGACTTTGCGCCCAAGCCCGGCAGTCACTGGGTTCCGGATCGCTGCTTCGCAGCGTCCGGAATGACGAACTCAAAGCAGACGGTCCCGAAGGAACCCGTGGCATGTCTCTCGCCGTCGCACTCACAAGAGCCTCCGAAGGCGTCGCCGCACCTCTGGTCACGGTGGAAGTGCACCTTTCCGGCGGCCTGCCCGGCACCTCCATCGTCGGGCTGCCGGAAGCCGCGGTGCGCGAGGCGCGCGACCGCGTGCGGGTGGCGATCCAGAACACCCAGTTCGAATATCCGGCCCGCCGCGTCACGGTGAATCTCGCGCCGGCCGAGTTGCCGAAGGATGGCGGACGGTTCGATCTCGCGATCGCGTTGGGCATTCTCGCCGCGGGTGGACAGGTGCCAGGCGAGGCGTTGAAGGGTTGCGAATTCCTGGGCGAACTTGCGTTGTCCGGCGAACTGCGCCCCGTGCCCGGCGTCCTGCCCGCGCTGCTGCGCGCGCGCCACGGCAAGCGTTGTGTGATCGTCCCGTGCGGCAACGCTCTTGAGGCGGCATTGCTGGACGGCGTGGACGTGCGCGTCGCGCACACGCTGGCCGAAGTCTGCGCGCACCTGCGCGGCGTGGATGCGTTGCCGACACCCGTCGGCGCTGCGGAAGATACCAATGGCAACCTTCCCGATCTGGCCGATGTGCGCGGACAGTTGCAAGCTCGGCGTGCGCTGGAAATCGCCGCGACCGGCGGCCATCACCTGTTGATGATCGGGCCGCCCGGCACCGGCAAATCCATGCTGGCGCAACGCCTGCCCGGCATCCTGCCACCAATGACGGACGTCGAAGCGATCGAGGCCTGCGCGGTGCGCTCGGTTGCGAACGAGGCCTTCGACGTCAAACAATGGCACCAGCGCCCCTACCGCGCGCCGCACCACACCGCATCCGGCGTCGCGCTGGTGGGCGGCGGCTCGCATCCGCGTCCAGGCGAGATTTCACTCGCGCACCACGGTGTGCTGTTCCTTGATGAACTGCCCGAGTTCGACCGCCGCGTGCTGGAAGTCCTGCGCGAACCGATGGAATCCGGCCACATCGTCATTTCGCGCGCGGCGCGGCAGGCTGAATTCCCGGCACGCTTCCAGCTCGTTGCCGCGATGAATCCGTGTCCTTGCGGCTACGCGGGCGACAGTGATGGCCGTTGCCATTGCACGCCCGATGCGATCGCGCGCTATCGCGGCCGCATCTCAGGGCCATTGCTGGACCGCATCGACATCCTCAGCGACGTGCCGCGCATGCCGCTGTCCGAGCTGGGTGCAAAACGTGGTGCGCACGACGAGGACTCCGCCAGCGTTCGCGCACGCGTGATCGCGGCGCGCAGCATCGCGACGCAACGCGCGGGCAAGCCCAACGCCATGCTGGCCACCCGCGAGCTCGAACGCGATTGCGCGCTGGGTAATGCCGAACGCACGCTGCTCGAACGCGCGCTGGAAAAGTTGTCGCTGTCCGCGCGTGCCTACCACCGCGTGCTGCGCGTCGCGCGCACCATCGCCGACCTCGCCGGCAGCGAACGCATCGCACGCGAGCACCTGGCCGAAGCGGTGCAGTACCGGCGGGTGAGTGCGGCCAACATCTGACATGTTCGTCATTCCGGCGAAAGCCGGAACCCAGTGCCTTTATGCAAGCAACGCATAAGCAACCTTGCGTTTATCTGCTGGCGAGCGGCCGCAACGGTACGTTGTACGTCGGCGTGACTTCGCACTTGCGCAAACGCGTGCATGAGCACAAGACCGGCGCCGTAAGCGGATTCACGCGCCAATATCACGTGCATCAGCTTGTCTGGTTCGAGCAGCACGCGACGATGCAAACCGCGATTGCACGGGAGAAGGCAATCAAAGGATGGAAGCGCGAGTGGAAACTCGAGCTGATCCAGAAGCAAAACCCGTATTGGCGCGATTTGTACGACTCACTGCTTGATTGAAGCCTCGCGCGATCTTTCAGATGCTTTGCAGAGCGAAAAGTCACTGGGTTCCGGATCGCGACTGCGTCGCGTCCGGAATGACGACAATTTTTTAATTGATACACGAGTGGCGACTCGGCGCTGTACGGGACAGCAACAAAAGCTCTCGTCATTCCGGACGCCGCAGAGCGGCGATCCGAGTGCGCTTGCAGAGCTGCCCCCGACCTGAGCCGGAATTGCAAGCGCGCCCCGCAGCCGGCTCGCGAATTCTCCAAATTCGTCATTCCGGACGCCGCGGTGCGGCGATCCGAGTGCGCTTGCAAAGCTGCCCCCGACCTGAGCCGGAACTGCAAGCGCGCCCCCGCAACCGGCTCGCGAATTCTCCAAATTCGTCATTCCGGACGCCGCGGTGCGGCGATCCGAGTGCGCTTGCAAAGCTGCCCCCGACCTGAGCCGGAACTGCAAGCGCGCCCCCGCAACCGGCCCGCGAATTCTCCAAATTCGTCATTCCGGACGCCGCGGAGCGGCGATCCGGGTGCGCTTGCAGAGCTGCTCCCGATCTGAGCCGGAATCGCAAGCGCGCCCCGCAGCCGGCTCGCGAATTCTCCAAATTCGTCATTCCGGACGCCGCCGAGCGGCGATCCGGAACCCAGTGACTTTGTCACAACAGAACAGGAAAGACTTTGCCTCGACCCGCCGCTACCCAAGTAACGCAAACGCAGGTAGCGATCCGCAACC
>Ga0207707_10003257_pt1 | contig 14423 bp, 14 predicted proteins | sample KBSC83BmetaG_FD_184336 | JGI IMG/M metagenome (GOLD analysis project Ga0207707, IMG submission 184336) | Corn rhizosphere microbial communities from Kellogg Biological Station, Michigan, USA - KBS C8-3B metaG (SPAdes) (version 2) | ecosystem: Host-associated > Plants > Roots > Rhizosphere ...
AGCGCACGGGCGCGTGCGCGGAGGGATGGCAGGCTGATCATGCGAGGGCGGCCACCACAATGTAGCGCGAGAGGCGCCCCGCGGCCATGCACAGCGTTACGGCGATCCCATTCACGCGCAGCCAGCCCGCGCCGGCGGCGAGCGCGTCGCCGATGATCGGCAGCCAGGCGAAGAAGGTCGCCGGCGCGCCGTAGCGATGCAGGATGCGCAGCGCCTGGTTGTCCATCTTGCGGTTGGGCACCACCCGCCCGATCAGATAGGTGGTCATGCCCCCCAGCGTGTTGCCCGCCGTCGCCACGGTCACGGCCAGCACGGCATGCTCCGGGTAAGCGCGCAGATAGGCGAAGAGCGCCGCCTCCGACGGCAGCGGAACGAGCGTCGCGGCGACGAAGCTCGCGCCGAAGAGAGCGAGGAGAGCCTCCATGCTAGATTCTGCGCCCCATGTCGGTTAGACCCAAGCGCAGGGATTATCTCGGGCGGATCCTCAAGGCGCGCGTCTACGACGTGGCGACCGAGACGCCGCTCGAGCCGGCGGCGGGGCTTTCGAAGCGGCTGCGCAACCGGCTCCTCCTCAAGCGCGAGGACCTGCAGTCCGTGTTCTCCTTCAAGCTGCGGGGCGCGTACAACAAGATGGCTTCGCTGCCGCGCGCGCGTCTCGCGAAGGGCGTGATCGCCGCCAGCGCCGGCAATCACGCGCAGGGCGTCGCGCTCGCCGCCCAGCGCCTCGGCTGCCGCGCGGTGATCGTGATGCCCGTGACGACGCCGCGCATCAAGGTCGACGCGGTCCAGGCGCGCGGCGCCGAGGTGCGCCTGTTTGGCGATTCGTACTCGGATGCCTATCAGGAGGCGATGCGCGTCAAGCGTGCGCGCGGCCTGACCTTCGTGCATCCCTACGACGATCCGGAAGTGATCGCCGGGCAGGGCACCATCGGCATGGAGATCGTGCGCCAGCATCCGGGCGACATCGATGCCATCTTCGTGCCGGTCGGCGGCGGCGGTCTCATTTCCGGCATCGCTGCCTACGTGAAGGAAGTCAGCCCGCGGACGAAGATCGTCGGGGTCGAGCCGGTCGACGCCGACGCCATGGCGAAGTCGCTCAAGGCGGGGCGCCGCGTGAAGCTCGAGCATGTCGGCCTCTTCGCCGACGGCGTCGCGGTGAAGGAGGTGGGCGAGGAGACGTTCCGCCTCTGCCGGCGCCTGGTCGACGAAATGGTGCTCGTCGACACCGACGAGATGTGCGCGGCGATCAAGGACGTCTTCGAAGACACCCGCGTGGTGCTCGAGCCGGCAGGCGCGCTCGCCGTGGCGGGCGCCAAGGCGTGGGTTGCCCGGCACGAAGCGCGCCGCAAGACGCTGGTGGCGGTGGCGTCCGGCGCGAATACCAACTTCGACCGGCTGCGCTTCATCGCGGAAGAAGCCGAGCTCGGCGAGCACCGCGAGGCGGTGCTCGCGGTGACGATCCCCGAGCGGCCGGGCAGCTTCAAGAAGTTCTGCTCCACGCTCGGCGCGAACAACATCACGGAGTTCAACTACCGCATCGCCGATTCGCGCGATGCCCATATCTTCGTCGGCATCGAGGTCGAGGGACGCGCAGAGACCGCGAGGATCGTGCGCAACCTGCGCCGCCATCGCCTGACCACGATCGACCTCTCCGACAACGAGATGGCGAAATGGCATGTCCGGCACATGGTCGGCGGCCGGGCACCGTTCGCGAAGAATGAATTGCTCTACCGCTTCGAGTTCCCGGAGCGCCCGGGGGCGCTGGTCAAGTTCCTGGAGAACCTGCGCAGCGATTGGAACATCAGCCTCTTCCACTACCGCAACCACGGCGCCGACTACGGTCGCGTGCTCGTCGGCATCCAGGTGCCCGGGAAGGAGACGGGCCAGTTCACCGCGTTCCTTAGGAAGCTCGGCTATCCGTACGCCGACGAGACTCGCAATCCCGCGTACCGGCTGTTCCTGGTCTAGTCGCGCTTGACCTCGTCCGCATAGCAGACTGGCGATGCGAGCGCGCTTGGTGTGCCTTGTTGCGGCTGGCCGAGGAACGCCAGTCCTTCCGGATCACGGCGGTAGACGCCGCGCTCGGTGACCACGTAGTCCAACGGGATGTCCCATTCCTGGGGATGGATGGTGTCGAGGCGCGCCAGCTCGTAGGAAACTCCGATCGTCACCGGCCGCTTGGCGAGGGCCGCGAGCGTGCGGTCGAAAAAGCCCGCGCCGTAGCCCAGGCGGTAGCCCTGAGCGTCCCAGCCGTTCATCGGCAGAATGGCGACGTCCGGCTGGACTTCGGCGGAATCGGCCGGATAGGGAATGTCCATCGCGCCGGTGGCCAGGCGGACACCCGGATGCCACTCGCGAAAAATCAGCGGCTTCCCCGGCGCGACGACCACCGGCAGGGCGGTCAACGCACCCCGCTCCCGGAGCGTTCTGGCAAAATGACGGGCGTCGTACTCGCCTTTGATCGGCCAACAAAAAGCGAGGCGGCTACGGGAAAGTCCGGGGAATGAAAGCTCCAGATAACCGTCGATCCGGCGGCGATACGTGTCCAGCGTTTCCGCCGGCAGTGCCTCGCGCGCGGCAATCAGTCTGTGGCGCTCGCGTTTACGCCATTCTTTCAGGGCGGCAGGGTCTTGCAGCATGGGGTTCAGTTTCATGACTTTTGAGCGGGTACGCAATCTCCTGGCCGGGCTCGCCCTGGCGCTGCCGCTCGCCGCGGGCGCCTCGTCGCGCCATGGCGCATCGGCCGACGACGCGGTGCTCACCGCCTACGATGCGTACCGGGCGGGCGACGCCCTCAAGTTCGCCCGCGTGGCGAAGAACCTCGACGGCCACCTGCTCGAGCCCTGGATCGATTACTGGCGCATCGCCATGCGCCTCGAGGACACGCCGGTCGCCGACGTGCACGCCTTTTTCCAGGAGCACGCCAACACGTACGTGGCGGAAGTGCTGCGCGGCGACTGGCTGAAGGTGCTCGGCAAGCGCGGCGACTGGAACGAGTTCGCGCGCGAGCTGCCGCTTTACCCGCGGGAGGACGACGAGATCCGCTGCTACGCCACGCTGATGAACGTCGAGCGCGGCGAGGAATTCAGCATGAAGGAAGCCGACTGGTTCTGGCTCGATGCCGAGGAGCTGCCCGACGGCTGCGCGCGCCTGACCGAGCGCCTGCTCGACGATGGCCAGATCACGGTGACCGACGTGTGGCGGCGCGTGCGGGTGCTCTTTGCCCGCGGCCAGATCACGGCCGCCAAGACGGCGCTCGGCTATCTCGCCCAGGAAGATTCGCCCGACGAGCGCATGCTCGTCGACGCCGCGCGCCAGCCGAAGCGAGTGCTCGCCCGGCTGCCGAAGAACCTCGACAAGCGCCCGGTGCGCGAGGTGGTGATCCTCGCCGCCATCCGCTATGCGCGCACCGACGCCGACGCCACGGCGACGATCCTCGAGCAGCACCTCGCTTCGCAGCTGCCCGAAAAGGACGTCAATTACCTGTGGGGCCGCATCGCCTATGAAGGCGCGCGCGAGCACGACCCCGACGCGCTCAAGTGGTACGCGCGGGCGAGCGCGAAGTCGCTCGACGAGGATCAGCTGGCGTGGAAGATCCGCGCCGCGCTGCGCGCCGGCAAATGGCAGGTGGTGCGCGACACGATCGACCTGCTGCCGGTGAGCAGCCGGCACGATTCCAACTGGACGTACTGGTACGGCCGCGCGCTCGCGGCGCTGGGCGAGGAGACCGGCAGCCGCGCCTATTACCTGCGCATCGCCGGCCAGACCGATTTCTACGGCCTGCTCGCGTCGGAAGAGCTCGGCTACGTCTCCACCGTGCCCGAGAGCGTGTACGTGCCGACGGAGGCGGAGGTCGAGGCCGCCGGCAAGGCGCCCGGCCTCGCGCGATCGCTGGAGATGATCCGGCTCGGCATGCGCACGGAAGGCGTGAAGGAGTGGCTCTTCAGCGTGCGCTACTTCGACGACGCGCAGCTCCTCGCGGCGGCGGAGTTCGCGCGCCGCCAGGGCATCTGGGACCGCTCGATCTCGGCCGCCGACCGCACCGTGCGGCAGCACAACTTCGCGCTGCGCTATCCGCTGCCCTATCGCGAGCTCTTCAGCGAGTACGCCAAGACCTATAACCTCGACGAGGCGTGGATCCTCGGCCTCGTGCGCCAGGAGAGCCGCTTCATCACCGATGCGCGCTCGGGCGCGGGCGCCGCGGGATTGATGCAGGTCATGCCGCGCACCGCGCGCTTCGTCGCGCACCGCATCGGCATCCGCCGCTACGACGGCCGCACGGTCACCGAGGCGAAGACCAACATCACCCTCGGCGCCGGTTACCTGCGCATCGTGCTCGACCAGCTCGGCAGCCAGCTGCTCGCGTCCGCCGCCTACAATGCCGGCCCGGCTCGCGCGCGGCGCTGGCGCGACGAAGGCCGCGCGCTCGAAGGCGCGGTGTACGCGGAGACGATTCCCTTCCCCGAGACGCGCGACTACGTGAAGAAGGTCATGGCGAACGCGGTGTTCTACTCGGAGCTGATCGAGAAGCAGCCGACGCCGCTCAAGGCGCGCCTCGGCACGATCCCGCCGCGCGGCGACGCCGCGGAGCCGGCGGACGAAGAGCTGGAGTAGATGAAGCTGGACGAGATCCTGGTGCTCGGCGGCTCGGGCTTCATCGGCCGCCACGTCGTCTCGGCCCTCGCGCGTCGCGGCATCAAGGTCACCGTGCCGTCTCGCCGCCGCGAGCGAGCGAAGCACCTGATCCTCCTGCCGACCGTCGACGTAGTCGAAACCGACATCATGGCGAGCGGTGCGCTCGAGCGCCTGGTGCGCGGACACGACGCGGTGATCAACCTGGTCGGCGTGCTGCACGGTCCCGACTTCGAGACGCCGCACGTCAAGCTGCCCCAGGCGGTGATCGATGCCTGCCGGGCGACCGGCGTGAAGCGCCTCGTGCACATGAGCGCGCTCGGCGCCTCGCCCGACGGTCCGTCCGCCTACCAGCGCTCGAAGGGCAAGGGCGAGCAGGCGGTCAGGCAGGCGAAGGATCTCGACGTGACGGTGTTCCGGCCTTCGGTGGTGTTCGGACCGGAGGACCACTTCCTCAACACTTTCGCCTGCCTCGCCCGCTTTACGCCGGTGCTGGTGATTCCGTCGCCCGACGCGCGCTTCCAGCCGGTCTACGTCGGCGACGTGGCCGAGGCGATCGTCACTTCGCTCGGCGAGGGAGACGCGCACGGCCGCAGCTACGAGCTGGGCGGCCCGCGCCAATACACGCTGAAGGAGCTGGTGCGGCGCGCGTGCGAATGGACGGGCCGCCGCCGCCTCGTGATCGGGCTGGGCGAGACCCTTTCGAACGTGCAGGCGTGGTTCCTCGAGCGGATGCCGATGCAGCTGATGAGCGTCGACAATGTGCGCTCGATGCAGGTGGCGAACACCACCCAGGCGCGCTTTCCGTTCGGCATCCAGCCGCAGGCGCTGGAGGCCGTGGCGCCTTCCTACCTCGCCCCCTCCGGCCCGCGCGAACGCTATCCGCAGCTTCGCTGGCGCGCGCGGCGCTAGATGCAGCGGCTCCTCGCAGGGCCGCCGCGCGTAGTCAACGTCGGCCTGTCCGGTTTCGCCCGCGAGCTAGCGGCGAACGGCATTGCGGTCGTGCAGGTCGACTGGCGGCCCCCGTCGCGCTTCCAGAATGTCATCCACCAGCTGGAGGCGCGCGCGAGCGCCATCGAGGCTGCCAACGCGGAGACGCTGCGCCGCATGCTCGCCGCCGATCCCGTGCTGGTCGGCGTTCACCGCGCGGGCGATCTCATCCGTGAGCTCGACGCGCAGCGCCTGATCCTCCACGCCGGCCCGCCGCTCGAATGGCAGCGCATGTGCGGCCCGCTGCGCGGCGCGGTGTGCGGCGCGATCGTCTTCGAAGGCTGGGCGAACGACCTCGTCGCGGCCGAAAAGCTCGTTGAATCGGGCGGCGTGCGCTTCGCGCCGAACCATCACTTCGGCGCCGTCGGCCCGATGACCGGCATCACGACGCGCAGCCAGCCGCTGATGATCGTGGAGAACCGCGCATTCGGTAACCGCGCGCTGTGCGCGATCAACGAAGGGCTCGGCAAGGTGATGCGCTTCGGCGGCAACGACGCCGAGGTGCTCGCGCGCCTCGCGTGGCTGCGGGATGAGCTGGGCCCGCTACTCGATCGCGCGTTGCAGGCCAGCGGTGGCATCGCCCTTTCGCCGGTGATTGCGAGAGGGCTGACCATGGGCGACGAGATGCATCAGCGGAACATCGCCTGCAGCGCGCTCCTCATGCGCGCGCTGGCGCAGCACATCGCCGCTGCGGGTAATGGCCAGTCGGCGGCGCGAGCGCTCGGCTTCATCGGCGGCAACGACCAGTTCTTCCTGAACGTCGGCATGGCGATGGGCAAGAGCATCACCGACCCGGCGAACGGCATCGCCAACTCGACCATCGTCACCGTGATGTGCCGCAACGGCACCGACTTCGGCATCCGCGTCTCGGGGCTGGGCGAGCGCTGGTTCACGGCGCCGGTCGAGATGCCGCAGGGTCTTTTCTTCCCGGGCTACAGCGCGGCCGACGCGAATCCGGACATCGGCGACTCGGCGATCGTCGAAGCGATCGGCCTCGGCGCCTTCGCGATGGCGGCGGCGCCCGCGGTGGCCGGCTTCGTCGGCGCCGGCGGCTTCGAGGACGCCGTGGCCTATACGCGCGCGATGGCGGAGATCAGCGCCACGCGCAACCCGAAGTGGCAGATTCCCGCGCTCGAATTCGCCGGCACGCCGACCGGCATCGACATCCGCCGCGTGGTGGAGACCGGCATTGCACCGGCCATCAACACCGGCATCGCGCACAAGCGCGCCGGCGTGGGCCAGGTCGGCGCCGGTATCGCCCGCGCGCCGCTCGCCTGCTTCGAGCAGGCACTGACGGCGTTCGCCGATGCTCGCTAATCGCGTCGAACGTGGCCGGTACCTCGACTCCGTCGCGTTGATGCGCGTCTCGCGCCGCGTCGGCGCCCTGGAGGGCGTCGAGGCCGCCGCGCTGATGATCGGCACGCCGTCGAACAAGGCGCTGCTGCGGGAGGCGGGGCTGTTGTCCGCGGACGGCGAGCGCGCGGAGCCGAACGATCTCATCATCGCCGTGCGCGCTGCCAATGCCGGCGCGGCCATGGACGCCGCCGTCGCCATGCTGGCGGAGAAACCGGAAGAGCGAGCGGGATTGCGCACGACCAGCAGCGTGCGGCGCGCGCTGGAGCTCGAGCCGCAGGCGAACCTCGCGCTCATCTCCGTGCCCGGCGCCTTCGCCGCGCAGGAAGCGCGCCATGCGCTCGAGCGCGGCTTGAACGTGATGATCTTCTCCGACAACGTCTCCATCGAAGACGAGCTGGCCCTCAAGCGCCTCGCGAAGGAGAAGCGCCTGCTGCTCATGGGCCCGGACTGCGGCACGGCGCTGATCAGCGGCGCGCCGCTCGCCTTCGCCAACGCCGTGCCGCGCGGCGAGATCGGCATCGTGTCCGCCTCGGGAACCGGGCTGCAGGAAGTGTCCTGCCTCATCGCGCGGCTCGGCGGCGGCGTCTCGCACGGCATCGGCGTCGGCGGCCGCGACCTCGACGAGCGCGTCGGCGCGCTCGGCATGCTGTCCGCGATCGACCTGCTCGACGCCGATCCGGCGACGAAGACGCTGGTGCTCATCTCCAAGCCGCCTTCGCGGCGCGTCGCGAGCGCAGTCCTCGAGCGCGTGCGCCAGTCGAAAAAGCGCACGGTGGTGTGCTTCCTCGGTGCGAATGGATCCACGCTGACCGAAGCCGCCGAGCAGGCCATGCAAAAGAAGCTGCCCAGCGATACGCCGTCGCCCGGCAGGGCGAAAGGACGGGTGCTGGGTTTGTATTGTGGAGGCACGCTTGCCGCCGAAGCGCAGATCCTGCTCGGCGATGCGGGCGAGTGCGTCGACCTCGGCGATGACGAGTTTACCCGCGGCCGCCCGCATCCGATGATCGAGCCGGAGCTGCGCAACGAACACATCCGCAAGGCGCTCGCCGATCCGGCGATCGGCGTGCTGCTCTTCGACGTGGTGCTCGGCTTCGGCGCGCATGCCGATCCCGCCGGCGTGCTGCTCGAGGGCCTGAAAGGCAGCCGGAAGATCGCGATTGCTTCGGTCACCGGGACGGAGCAGGACCCGCAGGGCTTTTCGCGGCAGGTTGCCAAGCTGCGCGACGCGGGCGTGCACGTCGCGCCTTCGAACGCGTACGCCGCCCGACTGGCGGCGTCGATCGTCAATACTTCGGCGCGGCCGGGGTAGGCAGGATCTTCGCGCTTCGGGCGATCTGCTCGACGCGCGCCTGATGGCGCGGGAAGAAGCCGAGACGCGGCGCGGTATAGAGCAGGGCAAAGAGCTCGCCGTTGCTCACCGTGGCGAAGGCGACGCCGGTGAGCGGGAGGTTGTCTTCCTTGGTGACCATCGCGTATTCGAACCGCACGCCTTTGCCACCGCCGAACGTCGAGGGCTCGACCTTGCTCAGCTGGAATGTCGACCCGCCCCGCGTGAGCATGCCTTCGAACATCGAGACCAGCTCGTCGGACTGCATGTTGCTGCGGAAGCTGAAGCTCTTGAGGTTGCTGTTGCGCGTGTCGTGGATGACCTCGCCGTCCTTGATGCCGGAGTAGATGCGCAGCTGGTCGACCGGCAGACCTTCCATCGTCCAGATCTGCGCCGGCCCCATGTTGGGCGCGCTGATGTAATTCCAAGGGCCTTCGATATTGACCTGGAGGCGCTCACCGATCGTGTTCTCGCCGGAAGCGATCTTCTTCGTCGCCACGGTGGTGCATGCGCCCAGCAACGCGACCAGCACGACAGCGAGCAGCGTCTTCATACGGAGAGCTCCTGGATGTAGTTTTTGACCATCGGCGCGTCGGCGGCCTCCGGCGCGAGCTGCAGATAGCGCTCGAAGCTCGCCCGCGCCTCCGCTGCGCGATGGGTGGACCGGTAGACGAGGCCAAGGCCGCGATGCGTTTCCGGCGGCTCGCCACCCAGCGCTGCCGCCGCCTGGAAATCCTTGAGGGCTGAATCAAGGTCGCCCTCGCCGGCGCGCAGGCGGTAGACCTCGCCGCGGGCCCAGAGATAGTCGGCTTTGCCGTGCATGCGCGTGCTGGCGCGAGTGAGAAAGGCGATGCTCTCCTCGTGCTGGCCGCGCTTGACCTCTTCCTGCAGCCATTGCCGGCGATGCGGCGCCGTCTTCTGCTGCCAGGCGTCGTCGTTCGTGACCCCCCCGTTGAGGCTCGCCGCGAGCTCCCTCAGCGTCGCCTCGCGCTCCTCGCTTGCAGGGTGGCTGGCGAAGAGGGGATTACGCGCAGCGCCGTTCGGCCGCGCGTTCACCTCGAGCAGCAGGTTGCCCCAAACCTTGGCTGCCTCGGCCGCGTCATAGCCGGCCCGGTTCATGAGGAGCACGCCGATACGGTCGGCGTCGCGCTCGTTGTCGCGCGAGTAGGCGTATTGGCCCGCCACCAGCCCCATGGCGCCGATCAGGCCGACGACGCCGAACAGGCCGGCGAACTGGCCAACGGCGCTGCTCGACTTCGCGCTGCGCAGGCGCTCGATGCTGTGGCGCTCGAGATAGTGGCCGACCTCGTGGCCGAGCACGGCGGCAAGCTGCGCTTCGTTGTCGACGCGCAGCATGAGGCCGCTCCAGACCTGCATCATGCCGTTCGGCGCCATCGAGGCGTTGAAGAACGGCGTGCGTACGAGGTAAACGCGGATATCGGGGCAGTGGTCGCCGCCGAGGCGGCAGGCGATGTCCTGCACATAAGGCTGCAGCTGCGGATCGCGCAGGTTGAACGGGCTGCGGCGCAGCTTCGTCTCCTCGCGGTCCATCATCGCCCAGAGTCCGCCTTCATCGCTCGCCGTGTCGGGGCGCACGAACCGGGGAGGAGCCTGCCATGGCTCCTGCGCCATCGAAAACGCGGGCAGCGCGCCGAGGCTGCAGCCGCAGCCTGCGCGCAGGAAGCGGCGCCGGTTCACTTGGCGACCGGGAAATTCTTGAACAGCGTGTCGACGGTTTCGTCCGCCGCTTCTTCGTCCTTGATATTGCCGCTGTCGCGCGAGAAGCGGTTGAACCAGAGAATGCGGCCGGTATCGAGCTCGACGAGCGACGCGTATGCGGTCTGCTGGCCGCCGCGCGGCACGGCGCGGCCGAGGCTGAGGACCGCGATGGCGACCATGGCCGCCTGGCGCTCAGCGCTCGCGTGGGAGTCGCGCACCCAGCTGAACACCGCATAGTCGGCGCCCGTCGCCTTCTTCAGCGCCTGCGTCGAATCGCCCAGCGACCAGTCGAGCTGGCCGTCCTTGGTCGGCAGATTGAGCGACGAAGGTCCAAAGTGATGTACCGCGATGGACCGCGCGATCGCCGTGTGCAGGGCGGAGATCTCGGCGAAATCGTCGGCGTCCTTTTCCGCCAGCTGCGTCATGGCGAGGCCGAGCGTGCCCTGCCGGCGCGTCACGGTGGACCTGAAGTTGCGCTGCGCGGCTTCCGTCCAGTCCGCGCGCGGCTCGGGCAGACCGCCCGCGCTGATGGAGTAGATCTCGATGTCCGCGGGCATCATCACGACCCGGGAGCCTTTTGGCAGCCCGGTGAAGCCCGGCGCGAGATTCGGTACCTGCGCGGATGCGACGGCGGAAATGGATGCTGCGGCGGCGAAACAGACGGCTGCGACTATCTTGTGCATACCGACCTCCCCGACGCTTATCCTACGCCGCCTCCCACGGCTCTCGCCATCCCATGATCCGGCTATTTCGCGAGGCTAGGCGAGCCGTGCGACCGCCACGACGCCCGCCAGGCTGTCCCAGCCGGAACAGTGCCCGACGCGGTCCAGCGCGGCGAGGGCGCCGTCCCAGTCGGCGGCGAGAAGGCAGAGCGCTGCAATGCAGCGATGCAGCGCTTCGTGGCCTTCGCCGCCCGCCGCCGCTTCTAGATGTGCCGCGCTGATGTCGCTCGTGCGCGCAAGGCGGGGCTTCAGCCACCGCCAGAGGCTCTGCGCCTGCGTCTTGCGGCCGAACTGGTGCAGTGCGATCAGCACGCCGCCGAAGTAGTCGTCGCCTGAGGGCGTAAGGCCGGGGCCGAGGCCGATCAGCGCCTGCGCCTCGTCGTCGAGCGTGTGGCCCACGAGCCAGCGGTCCAAGGCATCGAGCGCGGGCTGTGCATGGCCGGAGAGCACGTTGTGCTCGTCGACGATCAGCCCGCCGAGGCCTTCGCGCGGCACGCGCCGCTTGGCCGCTTCGCGCAATGCGCGCAGATTGGGCGATGCGGTGGCCGGAAGGGGCGCCGGTGTCCAAAGCGCGGCGCCGGCGAGGGAGAGGGCCGCGCGCGCACCGATCGCCGGGACGGTGAAATCGTCGACCAGGGCATTCAGCGGTCCGCGGCCGAGCGAGGCGTCCCCCACGCAGACGTAGCGCTCCCCGAAGCGCACATAGCAGCTGCGCCGGAATACCGCTCGAACTTCGCCTTCACCCGCCGCCGCTTCGAAGGCGACGCGGCCGGCGACGCTAGCCTGCCACGACATGCGTGCCGCTCCTGCCGGCGAGCGCGGCCTCCGCCTGATCGAGATGGCCGATGATGGCCCTCCGCCCGCCCGCGGCGACGTGGCGGATCGCGGCCTCGACCTTCGGCGCCATGCTGCCGCGCGCGAAGTGGCCGGCGCGCTGGTATTCCCTGAGCTCGGAGAGCGTCACCCGCTCGAGGTTGCGCTGGCCCGGCTTGCCGAAATCGATCGCCACGTGCTCCACGGCGGTCAGCATGAGCAGGTCCTGGATGCCGAGCTGCTTCGCGAGCAGCGCCGAGGTGAGGTCCTTGTCGATCACCGCCTGGACGCCGGTCCATTCGCCGCGCCCGTCGCGCGTCACCGGCACGCCACCGCCGCCGCCGGCAATGACCAGCATGCCGGCGTCGAGCAGCTTACGGATGACGTGCGCGTTCAGGACCGAGCGCGGCTCGGGCGACGCCACGCAATGCCGCCAGCCGCGGCCCGCGTCTTCCATCATGCGCCAGCCCTTCTCCTCGAACTCGCGCGCCTCGCGCTCGGAGAAGAACGGGCCGATCGGCTTCGACGGATCGGCGAACGCCGGATCGTCGGGATGGACCTCCACCTGCGTGACGACGCAGGTGACGTCGCGCCGCGTGCCGGTGCGGCGCATTTCGTTCTCCAGTGCCTGGATCAGCATGTAGCCGATGCCGCCCTGGCTGTGCGCGACGCAGACGTCGAGGCGCATCGGCGGCACGGCGTCGCGCGTGAGCATCATGCGCAGCAGGATCTTGCCGACCACCGGGCCGTTGCCGTGCGTGATGAGCAGCCGGTCGGTCGCTTCGGCGAGCGGCAGCAGCACGCGCGCCGCGTGCTCGGCGATGCGCTCCTGCTCCTCCGTCGTGCCCTTGATGTTCTCCGGATGGACGGCGTTGCCGCCGATGGCGACGAGGAGCGACATCTAGGCCGCCGCCTCGAAAGCTTCGATGAAGCGGAGGAGCGTGCGCGCGCCGGCGCCGGCGTCGTCGGCGCTGATCGCCTCCGCCGGGTTATGGCTGATGCCGCCCTTGCAGCGCACGAAGAGCATGGCGATGTCGGCGATGCTCTTCAGCGCCATGCCGTCGTGCCCCGCGCCGGAAGGAAGTTTTCTCACGGAAATTCCCTCTGCCGCGACCGCGCGCTCGAGCTGCGACATCAGCCAGGGTGCGCACGGTGCGACCCCGAGCTCCTGCAGGAGCTCGATGTCGCAATGCACGCTGCGGCGCCGGGCAATGGATTCGACCTCGTGAGTCGCGGCGCGCACTGCCTGGGCGCGAAGCTCGTCGCGCGGCGCGCGAAAGTCGATGGTGAAGTGCACTTCGCCCGGGATGACGTTGATCGCACCCGGCTTCGCTTCTATGCGGCCGACGGTGCCGACCAGCTCCGCGTCGCTTCTCGCGATGCGCTCCACCGCCAGCACGCACTCCGCCGCGGCGGCGAGGGCGTCGCGGCGCAGGTTCATGGGCACCGTGCCGGCGTGGCCGGCCAGCCCGCGCAGCACGACCCTGAGACGCGAAAAGCCGTTGATGGCGGTGACGACGCCGACCGGCAGGCCCTCGGCTTCCAGCACCGGGCCTTGCTCTATATGGAGCTCGACATACGCCAGCACGTCGCGCTTCCGGCGTGCGACCTTCGCCACGCCGGCTGGATCCAATCCGAAGTCCGCGAGCGCCTGGCGGATGGTGATGCCGCGCGCGTCCGTCTTGGCGAGCAGCGCCGGATCGACCACACCGGCGATCGCCTGGCTGCCGAGCATGGTCGTACCGAAGCGAACGCCTTCCTCGTCGCCGAAGCCGATCACCTCGATCGCGAACGGCAGCTTGCGGCCCTTCAGCGCGGCGACGCATTCGATCGCCGTCACGACGCCGAGCATGCCGTCGTAGCGGCCGGCATCGCGCACCGTGTCGAGGTGCGAGCCGAGCATCAGGCACGGCAGCCCGGCGCGCTCGCCTTCATGGCGGCCGACGGCGTTGCCGATGTCGTCGAGCCGGGCGCTCATGCCGGCCTCGCGCATCCAGCCGAGCACGAGGGCGGCGGCGGCGCGGTGCTCGGGCGATAGGAAGACGCGCGTCAATCCGCCGGCGAGCTCGGAATGGCGCGCGAGCTCGTCGCAGCGCTGCAGGATGCGGGCGGCCGATACCATCCGCCGATAATATAGGCACATGGTCCTCGTCATCGGCAACAAGAACTATTCGTCGTGGTCGATGCGGCCGTGGGTGCTGCTTCGCCAGGCCGGGATCGAGTTCGAGGAGGTCCAGCTCAAGTTCGGCGACAACCACGGACGCCTGACGGTGCCGGGCATCGAAAAATATTCCGCAGCGGGCAAGGTGCCGGTGCTGGTGATCGACGGCGAGCCGGTATGGGATTCGCTCGCCATTGCCGAGACCGTGGCCGAGCGTTTCCCGGAGAAGCAGCTGTGGCCGTCGGACGCGAAGGCCCGCGCGCACGCGCGCTCCATCTGCGCCGAGATGCACTCCGGCTTCCAGGCCTTGCGCGGCAACATGCCGATGAATATCCGCGGCCGTCACCCCGGCAAGGGGCTCACGCCGGAAACGCAGCGCGACATCGACCGGATTGCGGCCATCTGGACGCAATGCCGCGCACGCTTCGGCAGCGGCGGCCCTCTGCTCTTTGGCCGCTTCTGCATCGCCGACGCGTATTACGCGCCCGTCGTGATGCGCTTCCAGACCTATGGCGTGAAACTGCCGGCGGCGGCGCAGGCGTACGGCGAAGCCGTGCTCGCCCTTGCAGCGGTGCGCGAATGGATGGACGCGGCGCGGCGCGAGACCGATTTCGTCCCCGAAGACGAGCCTTACACCCGGAAGTGAAAACCTACGTCGTCGGCGGCGCCGTGCGCGACGAGCTGCTCGGGCTGCCCGTCCGGG
>Ga0207707_10003260_pt1 | contig 14418 bp, 15 predicted proteins | sample KBSC83BmetaG_FD_184336 | JGI IMG/M metagenome (GOLD analysis project Ga0207707, IMG submission 184336) | Corn rhizosphere microbial communities from Kellogg Biological Station, Michigan, USA - KBS C8-3B metaG (SPAdes) (version 2) | ecosystem: Host-associated > Plants > Roots > Rhizosphere ...
GTCGGCTTTCGTCGCCGCCGCCCTGCACGAAGCGCGGCTGTCGGCCGGCATTGCCTCCGATGGCGGCATCAAGGAACGTGCGGCGACGAGCTTTGGCGAAATCCAGCGCGCGGCCGCGCGCCGCATCCGCTTCGGCATGGGCCTGCTCGCCACCATCGGCGCGACCTCACCGTTTGTCGGCCTGTTCGGAACGGTGTGGGGCATCATGAACAGCTTCATCGGCATCTCGAAGTCGCAAACGACCAATCTCGCCGTCGTCGCGCCCGGCATTGCCGAAGCGCTGCTCGCCACCGCGATCGGCCTCGTCGCCGCGATCCCCGCGGTCATCATCTACAATCATTTCGCGCGCCAGACGAAAACCTATCTCGAGCTGGTAAGCCGCGCGGCCGGCGCAGCGACACGGCTGCTGTCGCGCGACCTCGACCGCGCCGGCGGCGTCATGCATTCGCGCGCAGCGGAGTAAACGCAATGGGCGCTTCGATCGCCGAAGGCGGGTTTGACGACGACGAGGAATTCGCCGAAGCGCACGAGATCAACGTCACGCCCTTCATCGACGTCATGCTGGTGCTGCTCATCATCTTCATGGTGGCCGCGCCGCTCTCGACCGTCGACCTGCCGATCGACCTGCCCACCTCGTCCGCGCAGCCGCAGAAGAAGCCGGACAAGCCGGTTTATGTCAGCATCAAGCCCGATCTGACGGTGGCGATCGGCGAAAGGACCATCAAACGGGCCGAGCTGATCGCAACGCTCGACGCATCGGCCGAGAGCAATCCGGAGCGCCTGGTGTTCGTGCGCGCCGATCGTGCGGTCGCCTATGGCGATCTGATGGACGTGCTGGAATTGCTGCGCCGGGGAAATTACCGGATGAAGCTGGTCGCGCTCGAGGGCGTTCCCGACGGCGCGGGACAACCCGCGGCCGCCGAAGCGGCCAAGCCGTGATCCGAGAGCCTTGATACCGAAGTCTTGATGCGATGAGCGTAATGGTCGACGAGCAACGGCCGCCCTTGCGGCTCTGGATAATTGGAGCGGTTGCTGCCGTCGCGCTGCATGCCGGCGGCGCGGCGCTTGCCTTTGCGCATCTGCGCTCCAGCAATGATTTCGACTCGCTCGGCGCCAATGTGGCGGCGATCGATGTAGATCTGGTGGCCCCGTCTGCCGAGCAGACCGACCTGCCGCCGGGACCGGAGGCCGATGCATCGGTGGCTTCGCCCGCGCTCGCCGAGCAGAAGGCCGAGGTCAAGCCGACCGAGCTGCCAAAGGATATTCCGCAGGAGACCGACGACGCCGATCGCACGGTGACCCAGAACGAAACGAAGAAGCCGACCGAGGACGATCCGAAGGTCGAGACCGTGCAGACCGCGGCCTCGCAGGAATCGGTGGCGCAGGAAGCCAGCGCGCCGATGCCGATACCGGACGCGAGGCAAGCGGCGCTGGCGGCCGCTCCAAGCGACCGCGGGCTTGCCAATGAAAAGGGAATTCTGACCGCGGGCTGGATGAAGCAGATCAGCGCCATTTTCGAGCGCCACAAGCGCTATCCCAAGGTCAGCAAGATCAAGGAAGCGAAGGTCAGGGTCAGCCTTGTGCTCAATCGCCTCGGCCATGTCGTCGAGCTCGGTATTCTCGAGTCCTCCGGCGATCCCCGCTTCGATGAGGAGGCGCTCTCGATGATCCGCCGTTCGGATCCGGTGCCGCGTCCGCCGGCCGGGCTGACCGACGACACCTTCAGCTACAGCCTGGATGTGAACTTCAAGGGCGGGAAATAAAAATGCCGGCGATCGCTCGCCGGCATTTTTATTTCGAAGATCGCTCGGCTCAGCTCTTCTTCAACAGCGAGCAGACGCTCTTTTCCTGCGGCAGGAAGGCTTCGTCCGCCGGGATGGTGGCGACCAGCCTGTAATAGCACCAGCGCCTTGCCGGTGCCGTTGGCGAGCATGTAGGTGTCGTAGACCCAGTGCACAGTGTTGGGCGTGCATTGCGAGCCGGTGAGGTCGGAAGAGAGATAACGGCGTGTGCTAAAGCGCGATGACGATTTGGCCTAAAGTTATCATGTTCTACCGCCAGAGATAGCGGATGCCGACATAGACCACGACGAGGCAGGCGAAGATCAGCGCGACCGGCAGCGGCCGCTTGCTGCCGGTTGGCCCGTAGGCGGCCTGCGGTTTGGCGGGCCGGGGGTCGGGGCGGCGGAAGGCAGTGACGTTGTCGGCGGCCGGCCCGGCCTGGCGCGGACGCACATCGGGCGGGGCGCCGAGGCCGCCCATCTCGGAATAATAGGCCTTGTAGAGCAGCTGGATGGTGGCTTCGGTCGCGGCCGCCTCGGGCATATCGCCGAGCAGCTTCTTGTAGCTTGCAAGAAAGTTCTGGGCGTCGGCCGGCAACGACGAGGCGCCGTTGAGCTTGGCCATCATCTTCCAGGTGGCAAAGTCGGCGCGCGCCCTCGTATCGGCACGTCGCGCAATCAGCATATCCGCAGCCTTGACCAAGAGCCCCTCGGGTTTCCTTCGCCCCCGCGATTAGGCGTTACCGGTTAATAAAAGAATGAACCGAATGATTGCATCCGTCGCGTTTCGCAGTATCGCCGAAATAACATCAAGATTTAGACCGAACTGCGAGCCCGCAAGCGGAAGCAGGATCAAAATTGCGATCAGGATCATCATTCCGAAGGGTTCCAGCCGGGCCAGCGGCAGGGCGAGCGGCCGTGGCAGGATACCGACGGCGACGCGCCCGCCATCGAGTGGCGGGATCGGCATCATGTTGAAGACCGCCAGCACGACATTGATAAGGAGCGCGTTTTTCAGATTGTCGAAAATCCATTGCGCGGAATGGTCGGGCGCGAAGGGGAGCAGGTGCAGGGCGGCCGCGGCGATCAGCGCCAGCAGGATGTTGGTGGCCGGGCCAGCCAATGCCACCAGGACCATGCCGATCCGGGGATCGCGCAGCGCGCGGAAATTGACCGGAACCGGCTTGGCGTAGCCGAACAGGAACGGCGAGTGCGCGAACAGCAGCATCGCCGGCAGCACTACCGTCCCGAAGGGATCGATGTGCCGCAGCGGGTTGAAGCTGACGCGGCCGAGATTATAGGCCGTGTCGTCGCCGAGCCGCCAGGCGACAAGGCCGTGCGCGGCCTCGTGGAAGGTGATGGCGAAGAGGAGCGGCAGCACCCAGACCGAAAAGCCGTAAAGCGAGACATTCATGCGTGATCGACCAACTCGTTGGGGGTGGTCCGCTTGAGCCGGTTGGGGTGGGCGGATGGCAATGCGGCTTCGTTCGAAATGGTCAGGCGCAAATGATCCGCCAGCAGCGCGGCGGCGTGCGACAGCTTCTTGGCCCGGTGCAGGCAGATGTCGGCGGCGGGCAAAGGTGGCATGCCGTCGCGCTCCGACAGCGGCCGCAGCCGCGCGGGGAACGTGCCGGCCTTCATCACGGTGACGGCGAGACCCTGCGCCGCGATCGACTCCACGGCCGCAAGACTATGGCTGACAAAGGCGAGGCGCCAGCGACGCTTTGCGCCATCGAGCGCGTCCATTGCCCATTTCCGGAACAGGCAGCCCTGAGGATAGAGCGCAACCGGCAGCGGATCCTGATGCTCCACCGGCTGGTGAGCGCTCGCCGCCCACACCGCCTGGTCGTGCCGCAGCAACTCGCCGTCGCCGCGCCCGGCCGGATGCATGGCAATCACGAGGTCGAAGGCCTCGCCAAGCCGCGCCGGCATGGTCGACGTCAGCCCGGTCTCCATCTGGACATGGATCAGCGGATAGCCCGCCATGAAGGTCGCGAGCAACGGCGGCAGGATCGAGGTGCCGTAATCGTCCATCACGCCCAGTCGCACCATGCCCTCGACCTTGTGCTCGCGCAGCCGCGCCACGGCCTCGTCGTTGAGCGAGAGAATACGACGGGCGTATCCGAGCAGACCTTCGCCGGCCGGGCTCAGCTCGACATTGGCCTTGGTGCGATGGAACAGCGTGACGCCGAGCCGATCCTCGAGCCGCCGGATCTGCATGCTGACGGCCGACTGGGTCCGGTTGAGCTGGGTCGCGGCGCGCGTGAACGAGCGATAGTCGGCCACCGCGACAAAGGCCTTGAGCAGCTCGGGATCGAGGGCAGGGAGATCCATCACGAAACGTTATTTCTGGTATCAAGGAAATTCCATTCCCTGATTAGTAGCGCCTTCTTATCGTCGTCTGCAAGTTTGAAGTGCACGAAAGCAGGCGGAATGAGCGAAACATGGGGTGTTCTGGCGGCGGTGCTGTCGAGCGGTCTTGGCGGCACCTCGATCGGCGCCACGCGCTATCTCGTGAACGCGGTCGATCCGCTCGCCATCGGCTCGTTCCGCTTCGGCATCGGATTTCTGTTGCTGCTGCCGCTCGCCTGGTGGAAGGGCGGTGCCTGGCCGCAACGCCAGGACTGGCTCGGCGTGGCCGGGCTTGGCGTTTTGTACTTCGCGCTGTTTCCGATCCTGTTCAACGCCTCGCTGATCTTCACTACGGCCGCGCGGGGGTCGCTCGCGCTGTCGACGCTGCCGCTGCTGACCATGCTGGTCGGTGCGGCGCTCGGCAGCGAGGCACTGACGGCGCGCAAGACCACTGGCGTGCTGATCGCGATGGGTGGCGTCGCGCTGGCGCTGCTGTCGGGGCTTTCCGCCGCACCGGCAGGCGCCTGGCGCGGCGATCTCCTGATGGTCGCCGCCGCGCTCTGCATGGCCCTCTACAGCATCTGGTCGAGGCCGTTCATCCGCCGCTCTGGTCCCATTCCCTTCACTGCGATGTCGATGGGGATCGGCGCGGCGTGCCTCATCCTCGTCTCACTGTGGCGCGGCAGCTTTGCGCCGGTTGAGGCGTTCGGCCTGCCGCAATGGGGCGCGGCGTTCTATCTCGGCGCCTTCGGGGCCGCGCTTACCTTTTATCTCTGGGCGTTTGCGCTGGAGCGGACCACGCCGACGCGGGTCGCGATCTCGGTGACGGTCAATCCCGTCACCGCGTCGCTGGTCGGCGCGGTGTGGCTCGGCGAGCCGCTGAGCTGGAATCTCGCGGGCGGCATCGTGACGGTGTTCGCCGGCATCTGGATCGCGACGACCACAGGCCGCCGCATTCAGCCGGCGGGCCAGGTTACCATGATTTGAGTCTCTTACTCTGGCGTTGCGGCCGGGTGAACCCAATATTGGCGAAAAGGCAGAACAGGTGGGGTGCGACCATGACTCCCGGCGGATTTGGGTCCAGCGACGAACTCTGGCGGTCGATCCGCCGCGAGGCCGAAACGGTGATGGCGCGCGACCCGGTCTTTGGCGCCTCGTTGCAGGCGGCGATCCTCGACCATGACGGCCTTGGCGGCGCGGTAGCCTTCCAGATCGGCGAGCGGCTAGGCCAGCGCTTCGCGGAATGCCGGCAGTTTGCGCAAATCGCCCGCGACGCATTTCTGGCTGCACCTCATCTCGTCGAGGCCGCGAGCCGCGATCTGAAGGGCATTGCCGATCACGATCCGGCAACCACCGCGCTGCTGGCGCCGCTCCTCAATTTCAAGGGATTTGTCGCGCTGCAGGCCTTTCGCGTCTCGAACTGGCTGTGGAGCAACAACCGCGTCGATCTCGCGCTGCTGTTGCAGAGCGAATCTTCCGACCTGCTTCAGGTCAGTATCCATCCATCCGCAAGGATTGGCACGTCGGTTTTCCTCGACCACGCGACCGGAATCATCGTGGGCGCTTTTGTGGAGATCGGCGACGAGGTGACGATCATGCAAAACGTCACCATCGGACGGAAGGACGGGCTCTCCGGCCGCGCGCCGCGGATCGGCCGGGGCGTGCTGGTTTCCTCGGGCGCGACCATTCTGGGCGACATCAGCATCGGCGATTTTGCCAAGATCGGTGCGTCGGCGGTTGTCACGGCCGATGTGCCACCCGGCTGCACCGCCGTCGGCGTGCCGGCGCGGCTGACCAACTGTCCGGAAGAGAAGCTTCCGGCATAAAGCTAATACGTCGCCCGTCCGCCGGAGATGTCGAACACCGCGCCGGTCGAGAACGCACAGTCCTCCGAGGACAGCCACGCCACCATGGCCGCCAGCTCCTCCACCAGCACGAAGCGGTTCTTCGGGATCTTCGACAGCATGAAGTCGATGTGCGCTTGCGTGAGCTGGTCGAAGATCGCGGTTTTCGCCGCGGCCGGCGTCACCGCGTTGACCAGGATGTCATGGGCGGCCAGCTCCTTGCCGAGCGATTTGGTCAGCGCAATGAGCCCGGCCTTGGATGCCGAATAATGCGCAGCGTTCGGATTGCCTTCCTTGCCGGCGATGGAGGCGATATTGACGATACGGCCGTATTTCTGGCCGATCATGACAGGCACGATCGCCTTGGCGCAGATGAAGGGACCGTCGAGATTGATGCGCATCACCTTGCGCCATTCGTCGAGATCGGTTTCCCACACCGTCTTGTTGATGCCGGCGATGCCGGCATTGTTGACGAGGATGTCGATCTTGCCGAACGCCTTCAGCGTGGCATCGCGGGTGCTCTCGACCGCGGCGAGATCGCTGACGTCGACCTTGAAGACCGAGACTGCATTGCCGATTTCCTTGGCGGTCTTTTCCGCCAGCTTCTGGTCGAAGTCCCAGATCGCGACCTTGGCGCCGGACTCGACGAAGCGCTCGGTGATGGCGCGGCCAAAGCCCTGCGCGCCGCCGGTGACGACCGCGGTCCGGCCGTTGAGATCGATCTTGTTCTTGCCCATGCTGGAAACCTTTGGTCGGCTGGATGTTAGAGCATGTAGCCGCCATCGACGACAAGGTCGACGCCGGTGGTGAACGCGCTCTCGTCGCTGGCGAGATACACGGCCATGTCAGCGATTTCTTCCGCTGTGCCGAGCCGGCCCATCTTCTGGCGGGAGACGAATTTTTCGCGCCCGTCCGGGCCGGCCGCTGCGGCGCGCGCCAGCATCGAGGGCGTTTCCACCGTGCCGGGGCAGATGCTGTTGCAGCGGATGCCTTGGGTGATGAAATCAAGCGCGATCGCACGCGTGAGCAGTGAAACCGCCGCCTTGGACGCACTGTAGACATAGCGATTGGCCGGTGGCCTTAACGCAGCGCAAGACGAGATGTTGACGATGCTGCCGCCGCCGCCCGCCAGCATCGCCGGCAGGAACGCCTTGATGGTCCGGTGCATGGACTTGACGTTGAGGTCGAATGAGAAGTCCCAGTCTTCCTCCGAACAATCCATAATGGTGCCGTGATGCACGAAGCCTGCCGCGTTGAGCAGGATATCGATCTTGCCGACGCGCTTGGCGAAGGCGTTGACATCGGCCGTGCTGCGAACATCGAGCCGTGTCGTCTCGGCGATACCTTCCTGGGCCAGCGCAGCGATGCCCTTTTCATTGATATCGGTGGCGATCACCGCGGCACCCTCGCGCGCGAATGCGATGGCGCAGGCACGCCCGATGCCCGCCGCCGCTGCGGTGACAACGGCGCGTTTGCCCTTGAGACGGTCTGACATACGCTTCGTCCTTTAAGCTCTCGGAATGTTTTTTTCGGTGTCATACGCGGGCTTGACCCGCGTATCCATCTTCTGAAAAGCGATGGATTGCCGGGTCAAGCCCGGCAATGACGATTTGTGGAGCTAGTGATTATCCCTCGCCACGCCCACCTTGCCCGCGATGTCGTGATAGCGCGTCGCGAGTTCCATGCAGGCGCCGGTGGCGTGCTGGCCGACGGTGGAGCGATAGAGCTCCTGCCACGGCGTCTGGTTGGCCGGGTACGGGAAGCCGCCCTTGGCTGTGAGCCCGGCATGGCGTTTCCCGACCTCCGCATCGGAGATCAGGATGTTGGCAGAGCCCTTGCCGAGGTCGATGCGGACCTTGTCGCCGGTCTGCAGGATCGCAAGTCCCCCATTGGCCGCGGCTTCCGGCGAGGCGTTCAGGATCGACGGCGAACCTGACGTGCCGGACTGGCGGCCATCGCCGATGCAGGGCAGCGCCAGGATGCCGCGTTTGATCAGCGCCGCCGGCGGCTGCATGTTCACGACCTCGGCGCCGCCGGGATAGCCGATCGGGCCGGTGCCGCGGATGAACAGCATGCAGTGCTCGTCGATCTTGAGCGCGGGATCGTCGATCCGGTCGTGATAATCTTCCGGACCCTCGAACACGATGGCGCGGCCCTCGAAGGCGTTGGGATCCTTCGGATTGCTCAGATAGCGGTCGCGGAATTCCTTTGAGATCACGCTGGTCTTCATGATCGCGGAATCGAACAGGTTGCCGCGCAGCACCAGGAAGCCCGCGTCCTTCACCAGCGGCTTGTCGTAGCTCCAGATCACGTCGCCGTCGGGCTTCGCCGCCTCGCGGCAGTTCTCGCCCATGCTCTTGCCGTTGACGGTGAGCGCGTCCTCATGGATGCGCTTGTGCTTCATCAATTCGCGCACCACGGCCGGCACGCCGCCGGCGCGGTGGTATTCCTCGCCGAGATAGAAGCCGGCCGGCTGCATGTTGACGAGCAGCGGCACGTCGTGGCCGTGCTTCTGCCAGTCGTCGATCGAAAGCTCCACGCCGATATGGCGGGCGAGCGCGTTGATGTGGATCGGCGCGTTGGTCGAGCCGCCGATCGCGGAATTGACCACGATGCAGTTCTCGAACGCCTTGCGGGTCAAAATGTCCGATGGCTTCAGGTCTTCCCAGACCATCTCCACGATGCGCTTGCCTGTCTCGTAGGCGATCTGGCCGCGCTCGCGATAGGGCGCGGGGATCGCCGCGCAGCCGGGCAGCGACATGCCGAGCGCTTCGGCAAGTGAGTTCATGGTCGAGGCCGTGCCCATGGTGTTGCAATGGCCGATCGACGGGGCGGAGGAGGCCACGATTTCTATGAATTCGTTGTAGTCGATCTCGCCGGCGGCAAGCCGCTCGCGGGCTTTCCAGACGACGGTGCCCGAACCTGTGCGCTCGCCGTTGAACCAGCCGTTCAGCATCGGGCCGCCCGAGAGCACGATAGCGGGCATATTGACGGTCGCCGCCGCCATCAGGCAGGCCGGCGTCGTCTTGTCGCAGCCTGTCGTGAGCACCACGCCATCCAGCGGATAGCCGAACAGGATTTCGACGAGGCCGAGATAGGCGAGGTTGCGGTCGAGCGCCGCGGTCGGGCGCTTGCCGGTCTCCTGGATCGGATGCGTCGGGAACTCCATCGCGATGCCGCCGGCCGCGCGGATGCCTTCGCGGACCCGGTGCGCCAGTTCGAGATGGTGGCGGTTGCACGGCGACAGGTCGTTGCCGGTCTGGGCGATGCCGATGATCGGCTTGCCGGATTGCAATTCCTCCCGGGTCAGCCCGTAATTGAGGTAGCGCTCCAGATAAAGCGCGGTCATGCCCGGGTTGGTTGGATCGTTGAACCACTCGCTGGAGCGGAGTTTGCGGGTCTTGCCGTCGCTTGCGGCATCATGCCCGTTGGATTTGGTTTTTTTCATTGGTTTCTCCCGCCGTGCAAACTCGCGAAGGCCCGTTTCCGGGCTCTGATGTCCATCTTGTCTCTACCTTGCGCAATTTCTTGCGCAATCCCTGCGATCCGGCCGCTGGGAGCGATTGGACCTTAGTTGAAGAAGCTTGGTTGCGCTATCATTTTGTCTTTTTTGCCAGCCTCCGGCGCGGCGAGGAAACGAGGCCTGCCTCAACTCCGCCGTGTCGAACTTTGCCGCTGTATGACACTGAATCCGAGGTCCACCACCGGCTCGGAAGGGCGGTTTCCTTCGAGCGCCTCGATCACCATCGTGGCGGCGTTCTTGCCCATCTCGTAGCGATTGGTCCGCACGCTGGTCAGCGTCGGAACACTCGACGACATGAATTCGAGATCGTTGAAGCCGACGATCGCCATCTGCTCCGGAATCGCCATGTGCCGCCGCTTGCATTCGAACGACGCGCCGAGAGCAAGGTCGTCATTGACGCAGAACACCGCCTCAATGTCGGGAGCTTTCGCAAGCAGGTCGGCGAACAGCGTTCCGCCCAGTGTCACCGAGGTCGGCACGGCCGTCGTCACGACGAGCCGCGGATCGAACAAGCCGGCTTCGCGCATGGCGGCCTGGTAGCCTTCGAGCCGGCGCTGCACCCGCGGGTCCATGCGCGCGCCGAGGAATCCAATCTGCCGGTATCCCTGCGCCAGCAGGTGGGAAATCGCGGCTTTTGACGCATCGAAATGCGAAAAGCCGATCATCATGTCGACCGGGGCCGGGCCGATCTCCATGATCTGCACGATCGGACAATCCACCGATTCCAGGATCGCGCGCGAGTCCGGCGTCTGATTGATGCCTGTGACGATTAGTCCGGCCGGCTTCTGTGCCAAAAAGAGACGCAGCAGCCGTTCTTCCTGCAGGATGCTGTAGCGCGTATTGGCGAGCTGGATCGAGTAGCCGCTATCGTCGAGCGCGTCGTAAATGCCGCGCAGCACGTCGGAAAACACGTTGTTGGTCAGAGAGGGGATCAGCACGCCGATGACTTCGGTGCGCTGCGACGCCAGCGCGCGCGCCGCAAGGTTCGGGACGTAGCCCAATTCCTGCGCGGCGCTTTCGACCCGCACCCTTTTGCCGGCCGAGACCGCTTCCGGATTCCTGAAAAAGCGCGAAGCCGTGATCGGGCTGACGCCGGCCAGCTTGGCGACCTCGGTAAGCCTGATCTTGCCGGCTTTCGCGCGCTTTCGTCCCATTCGCCGCTCATATCACAGGCGGGGGCCGGAACAAGGTCATGTTGACAGCGCTACCAACGGATTGCTAATCGACCGATTGCCAAAACCGTATAAACTGCGGACAATAACAACCTGTCCGACCGGCTTTGCGGCACTAAAGCCGGAAAAGCAGGAACAAGAACAGAGCGGTCGCAGCACTCGTCGTACGCCGCCGGGAAATTTTGAGGAGGGAAGTGGATGTCGTCGGTCCAGATTAGCGACGTGCGCAAGTCGTTTGGCGCCTTTGAAGTCCTGCACGGCGTGACCGTCCCGATCGACGACGGCGAGTTCGTCGTTCTGGTCGGTCCCTCCGGCTGCGGCAAGTCGACCCTGCTGCGCATGCTCGCCGGGCTCGAGAACATCACGTCAGGCACGATCTCGATCGGCGATCGCGTCGTCAACAATGTCCAGCCCAAGGAGCGGGACATTGCCATGGTGTTCCAGAATTACGCGCTCTACCCGCACATGACGGTCGCGGACAATATGGGCTTCTCGCTGAAGCTGCGCGGCGCCAGGCAGGACGAGATCAAGAAAGGCGTGGCGCGCGCCGCGGAGATTCTCGCGCTGACGCCGCTGCTGGAACGCTATCCGCGCCAGCTCTCCGGCGGCCAGCGCCAGCGCGTCGCCATGGGCCGCGCCATCGTGCGCGATCCGCAGGTGTTCCTGTTCGACGAGCCGCTCTCCAATCTCGACGCCAAGCTGCGCGTCGCGATGCGGACCGAGATCAAGGAGCTGCACCAGCGGCTGAAGACGACCACCGTCTACGTCACCCACGACCAGATCGAGGCCATGACCATGGCCGACAAGATCGTGGTGATGCATGACGGCATCGTCGAGCAGATCGGCTCTCCGCTTGAGCTCTACGACAAGCCGGACAACCAGTTCGTCGCAGGCTTCATCGGTTCGCCCGCGATGAATTTCCTGAAAGGCAAGGTGAAGGCGAACGGCTCGGCGGGCTTCGAGGGCCCGAACGGCGTAAAGCTGCCGCTTAGATCGGCGCCTGCCAATTCCGACGGCAAGCCTGCGGTCTACGGCGTGCGCCCCGAGCACTTCACCATCGCCGACGACGGCGCCGAGGCCGAGATCATCGTGGTCGAGCCGACCGGCTCTGAGACCCAGGTGTTCGCCAAACTCGGCGGCGAGCAGGTGGTCGCGGTGTTCCGCGAGCGCCACCAGTTCAATCCGGGCGACAAGGTCCGCCTGAAACCCGATCCGTCGCTGGTGCACCTCTTCGACGAGGCCACCGGCAAGCGGCTCAACGCGTAAACCAGAATCAAACCAAAAACTTCAGAGGGAGAAATGGCAATGCAAGACTTTACCCGCCGCGCTCTGCTTCAGGGCGGCACCGCGCTGACCGCAACCGGCATGCTGACCGGGCCGGCTCTGTTTGATTGGGCCAAGGCCTGGGCCGCGGACGCGCCGTTCAAGGCGGAGCAGGGTGCCAAGCTGACGCTGATGCGCTGGAAGCGCTTCGTGCCGGCGGAAGATGAGGCGTTCATGCAGATCGTGGCGGCTTTCAAGGCGGCCACGGGCACCGAGTTCAACGTGTTCAGCGAATCTTTCGAGGACGTGCAGCCAAAGGCGTCGGTTGCGGCCAACACCGGCTCGGGACTGGACATGGTGTGGGGCCTCTACACGCTGCCGCAATTGTTCCCGACCAAGGTCGTGAAGATGAACGACGTGGCCGATTATCTCGGCAAGAAATACGGCGGATGGGCGAACGCGCCCGCCCGGACGGTCAAGAAGGGCGATGACTGGCTCGGCATCCCCATCGCCACCGTCGGCGGCTACCTGACCTATCGCAAGTCGGCGGTCGAGAAGGCCGGCTTCAAGGAGTTTCCCAAAGACTTCCCAGGCTTCCTCGAAATGTGCAAGGGCTTGAAGAAGAACAATACGCCGGCGGGCTTCGCGCTCGGCCACGCCTCCGGCGACGCCAACGCCTGGTTGCACTGGATCCTTTGGGGCCATGGCGCCTATACGGTCGACGCACACGACAAGGTCGTCATCAACTCGCCCGAGACGCTCAAGGCGCTGGACTACGCCAAGGCGCTGTCCGACACCTTCATCTCCGGCGTTGCGTCCTGGAACGACTCCTCCAACAACAAGGCGTTCCTGGCCGGCGAACTGTTCTGCACGTCCAACGGTATCTCGATCTATGTCGCCGAGAAGGACGATCCGAAAATGAAGGATCTCGCCGAGGACACCTATCACGCGTTGTGGCCGGTCGGCCCCGTCGGCAAGCCGGCCGAACTCCAGCTCGTCGTTCCGATGCTGGCGTTCAATTTCACCAAGTATCCGAACGCGGCGAAGGCCTTTATCACCTTCATGCTGGAGAAGGATCAGTACGAGAAATGGCTATCGGGCGCGCGGGGCTATCTGACCCAGACGCTGAACGCCTATGACTCGGCGCCGGTGTGGAAAGCCGATCCGAAGAACGAGGTGTTCTCGCATGCGTCGGAGCGTGCGCTGCCGGCTTCCGGCATTGGCACGCCGGACGAGCGCGCGGCGACCGCGATCGGCGATTTCATCGTCGTTGACATGTTCGCCAACTACTGCACCGGCGCGAAGGACGCCAAGGCCGCCATCGCGGATGCCGAGCGGCAGCTTAAGCGGATTTATCGCTCGTAATGGCAAAGAGAGGCGGACGGCAGGCGACTGCCGCCCGTTTCATTCACAACTTCGGGAACCTAGCCCATGGCCGACATTGCCCTCGCGCCCCAGCGCACCAAGTCGCAAATCCGCGAAGCGACCACTTGGGACCAGCTCAAGCACAACAAGAACTGGCTTGGCTTCTGGTTCATGCTGCCGGCAATGGCATTCCTGATCTTCTTCCTGGCCTATCCGCTGGGCCTGGGCATCTGGCTGTCGTTTACCGATACCAAGATCGGCCGCGTTGGCGAATTCATCGGCACCGAGAACTACGAGTGGCTTTGGGGCGATACGGTCTTCTGGCTGTCGGTCACCAATACGCTGCTCTACACGGTGGTTGCCAGCGCTTTCAAATTCGCGATCGGCCTCTATCTCGCGCTGCTCTTGAACGAGAACATGCCGTTCAAGGCCATGCTGCGCGCCATGGTGCTGATCCCCTTCATCGTGCCGACCGTGCTGTCGGCGCTGGCGTTCTGGTGGATCTTCGATTCGCAGTTCTCGATCATCTCCTGGTCGCTGAAGCATTTCGGCCTGATCACCCACAACATCAATTTTCTGGGCGACCCAACCTGGGCGCGGATCTGCGTGGTCTTCGCCAATATCTGGCGCGGCGTTCCCTTTGTCGCGATCACGCTGCTGGCGGGACTGCAGACCGTGCAGCCCTCGCTCTATGAGGCCGCCACGCTTGACGGCGCCTCGCGCTGGCAGATGTTCCGCCATATCACCTATCCCTTGCTCACCCCGATTATCGCGGTCGTGATGACCTTCTCGGTGCTGTTCACCTTCACCGACTTCCAGCTGATCTGGGCGATGACCCGCGGCGGCCCGGTCAATGCCACGCACCTGATGGCGACCCTGTCGTATCAGCGCGCTATCATCGGCGGCCAGTTGGGCGAGGGCGCCGCGATCTCCAGTGCCATGATCCCGTTCCTGCTCGCAGCCATCATGATCTCCTGGTTCGGTCTGCAGCGGCGCAAATGGCAGCAGGGAGAAAACAATGACTGATCTCCGCGGCGTTGCTTCATTTTTGGCGCGAACGGGGCAGGCCCCGCGCGCGCTGCCGCAAATGGCAGCAGGGAGAGAACAATGACTGACCTT
>Ga0207707_10003266_pt1 | contig 14408 bp, 15 predicted proteins | sample KBSC83BmetaG_FD_184336 | JGI IMG/M metagenome (GOLD analysis project Ga0207707, IMG submission 184336) | Corn rhizosphere microbial communities from Kellogg Biological Station, Michigan, USA - KBS C8-3B metaG (SPAdes) (version 2) | ecosystem: Host-associated > Plants > Roots > Rhizosphere ...
GTGGTGGTCTTGCCCGAGCCGGTAGGTCCGGTGACCAGCACGATGCCGTGCGGGCGCTCGACCATGCTGCGCCAGTGCTCGCCCTCACTCGGCGAAAAGCCGAGCTGGGCAAAATCCTTGACGACCAGGTCGGGGTCGAAGATGCGCATCACCACCTTTTCGCCAAACGCGGTCGGCATGTTGGAAATGCGCAGCTCCACTTCGCGCCCGCTGGCCGAACGAGTCTTGATGCGACCGTCCTGGGGACGACGCTTTTCCGCCACGTCCATGCGCGCGAGGATCTTGATGCGCGCCGTCACCGCGGTCATTACCGGCGACGGCAACTCGAATACCTTGTGCATGATGCCGTCAATGCGAAAGCGGATTTGTCCGGTTTCGCGTCGCGGTTCCAGGTGGATGTCGGAGGCGCGTTGCTCGAATGCGTACTGCAGCAGCCAGTCCACGATATGCACGACATGGCGGTCATCGGCGCCGACTTCGCCGGCTTTCCCCAGTTCCACCAGTTGCTCGAAATTGAGGATCGCCGAGGTCGGGTCGTGGGCGTTGCCCTTGGCATCCTGGGCGAGTTGGATGGAGCGTTGGACGCCGTAAAATTCCTGCAGGTAGCGATTGATGTCGATCGGGCTGGATACCACGCGGTGCACGTCACGCCGCAGCATTTGCGCCAGGTCCTTCGCCCATGCCGTGTCGAACGGTTCGCAGGTGGCAAACGTCACTTGGCCGGGGGCAGCGGCAATGGGCAGGATGCGGTGGCGCTGGGCGTAACCGTGACTCACCACCTGGGTCACCACGGCGGCGTTGATCTTCATCGGGTCGATCTTGAGATACGGCAAGTCGGCGTGCCCAGCCAGCCATTCGGTCAGCCCTTCGAGACTCAGCGGGCGCCCGGGGTCGCGCAGGTTGTCGAGTTTGGCGTTCGCGATCAGCACCAACGGATGCAATTGCACGGTGCTGCGCCCGTCACGGGTACCGATGCGCACGCGTTTGGCGTCCGCGGCGGGTAGGTAACCATCCACCACCAACGCCGCCAGCACGTCGTCCAGCTGCAGGCGGCCGCGGTTGCCCAGCAACGCTGCAATTTGTGCTGATGCCGCCATGCGGGTGAACCCTCGTGTTGCCCTGCCGGCATGGCCGGAGTAGCGGAATACGCTGGCGCTATACTAACGCGCTTTACCATTTGCTCACGGCCAGCCATGTCCGCGCACACGTTCCAGGATGTCATCCAGACCCTCAACAGCTATTGGGCGGCGCAAGGTTGCGTGCTGCTGCAGCCACTGGATACCGAGGTGGGCGCCGGTACGTTTCATCCGGCCACGTTTTTGCGTGCCCTTGGCCCGGAGCCGTGGGCGGCGGCTTATGTGCAACCTTCGCGGCGCCCGACCGACGGCCGCTATGGCGACAACCCCAATCGCCTGCAGCATTACTACCAGTATCAAGTGGTGCTGAAGCCCAATCCGGAAGACATCCAGGAGCTGTATATCGGTTCGCTCAGGAAGCTCGGCGTGGACCCGCTGGTGCACGACCTGCGTTTTGTCGAGGACAACTGGGAGTCGCCGACGCTGGGCGCGTGGGGGCTTGGCTGGGAAGTGTGGTTGAACGGCATGGAAGTGAGCCAGTTCACCTATTTCCAGCAAGCCGGGGGGCTGGAATGCCGCCCGGTGACCGGCGAGATCACGTACGGCCTGGAACGCCTGGCGATGTATCTGCAGAACGTCGACAGCGTGTACGACCTGGTGTGGACGGATGGTCCGCGCGGCCGCGTGACTTACGGCGATGTCTTTCATCAGAACGAGGTCGAGCAGAGCACCTACAATTTTGAATACGCCAATGTGCCGGAGTTGAGTCGCTGGTTTGATGTGTGCGAGGCCACCGCCAACCAGCTGATTGCGGTGGACCTGCCGTTGCCGGCGTATGAGCAGGTAATGAAGGCCAGCCACACTTTCAACCTGCTGGATGCGCGGCGCGCCATCAGTGTCACCGAGCGCCAGCGCTACATCCTGCGCTTGCGCACGCTGTCGCGGTCGGTGGCGGAAACCTATGTCGCCCAGCGCGAAAAACTGGGGTTTCCGGGTCTGTCACAAGTCAAGGAGCAGGCGCATGGCTGAGTACAAGCCACTGCTGGTCGAGCTGGGTACCGAAGAGCTTCCGCCGCGCGCGCTGGACGAACTCGCGGCCGCGTTTCGACGCGGCATGTGCGATGGCCTGGCCAAGGCCGGGATCAGTGCCGACTTTGATGCCGCGCGTGCGTATGCCACGCCGCGCCGCCTGGCTGTGTACATTCCCGCCGTCGCGCGGATGCAGCCGGCACAAACGTTGGAGCGACGTGGCCCGGCGCTGGCGGCAGGGCTGGATGCCAGCGGGCAGCCTTCACGCGCATTGCTCGGGTTTGCGCACTCGTGCGGTGTCGACGTGGCGCAACTGGAAAAACTCGAGACCGACAAGGGCGCGTGGTTTGTCTCCCGCGCGGTCCATCCGGGCCAGCCGGTGGCTGCCCTGTTGCCGGGCATCATCGACGCTGCGCTCAAGGGTCTGCCGATCCCGCGACCGATGCGCTGGGCGGATCACGAACACAGCTTCGTGCGCCCCGCACACTGGCTGGTGATCCTGCATGGCGAGGCGATCGTTGATGGCGAAGTGCTGGGCTTGCGCAGTGGGCGCAAGTCGCGCGGACACCGGTTCATGCATCCGCAGCTGGTACACGTGGCCGACGCCGATGGCTGGCTGGACGCGATGCGCGCGGCAAATGTGCTGGCCGATCCGCACGAGCGCCGCGAGCGCATTCACGCACAGGTCGCGCTGGCGGCAAAGACCACCGGTGGCGTGCCGCGGCTGGACGACGCATTGCTGGATGAGCTGGCCAACCTCACCGAGTGGCCGGTGGCGGTCGCCTGCACCTTTGATCACGAGTTCCTGACCGTGCCGCCAGAGGCGTTGGTGACCACCATGGTGGCCAACCAGAAATTTGTGCCGGTGTTTGCTGCCGATGGCCAGCTCACCGAGCACTTCATCGGCATCGCCAATATCGAAAGCAAGCAGCCCGGCGAAATTCGCAAGGGCTACGAGCGGGTGATCCGGCCACGTTTTGCCGATGCGAAGTTTTTCTGGGATGCCGATCTGAAAACGCCGTTGGCGGATTGTCGCGAGCAACTCAAGGACGTCACTTACCAGCAGGCGCTGGGCAGCTTGTGGGACAAGAGTTATCGCGTGGCCGAGCTGGGACGGGTGATCGCCAACCGGGTCGGCGTGGATGGCGGCGACATCACCCGCGCGGCCAGCTTGTGCAAGTGTGACCTGCTGACGCGCATGGTCGGCGAATTTCCCGAATTGCAGGGGGTGATGGGCCGCTATTACGCCGCTCGTAATGGCGAGTCTGCCGCGGTCGCCGCAGCGCTGGACAGCTACTACCAGCCGCGCTTCGGCGGCGATGCGATAGCCGCCGACCGGCTCGGCCAGGTGCTGTCGGTGGCCGAACGTCTGGACACGCTGGCCGGCATTTTTGCGGTGGGCATGAAACCCAGTGGCAGTCGCGATCCGTTTGCCTTGCGTCGCGTGGCGTTGGGCCTGGCACGTACCTTGATCGAGGGTGCGCTGGAATTGAACTTGCGCAGCAGTTTCATCGAGGCGCTGGAGCTGTTGCCCGATGCGGCGCTGGTTGCCGGTCTCAAGCCCGGCAAGGACGGCCAGCGTCCGCCACTGCATGTCGCCCAGCGCCGGGCGATCCTGCTCGACGAATTGCTGGCCTTCGTGCTGGACCGCCTGCGCAGCTATTACGCGGAAAAGGGTTTCGACTCCGCGCAGTTCGAGGCCGTGTTGGCCGTGCAACCGGAAAGCCTGGTGGATTTCGACCGTCGTCTGCGGGCCGTGGCCGCATTTGGCCGGCTACCCGAGGCGATCAATCTGGCAGCGGCGAACAAACGCGTCGCGAACATCCTGCGCAAGCAGGCCGAAGAAACCGGTGTCGTGGCGCCACGGCAGGTCGATCCCGGACGCTTTGAGGCCGATGCCGAACGCGAGCTGGCGGCAGCGCTGGAGTCGGCTCGGCACGCTACCGCCGACGCGCTGGCGGCAGGCGATTACGCCGCGGTGTTGACGCGACTGGCGCAGTTGCAGGCGCCAGTGGATGTGTTCTTCGAGGATGTGCTGGTCAACGCGGACGAGCCGGCGGTGCGTGCCAATCGCCTGGCCTTGCTGGCCCAGTTGAAGGCGCAGTTTGCGACCGTGGCCGATATCGCATTGCTCTAGTGCGCCGCGGCTGCACGCCAACGGCCGGAGCCGTCGATCCGCGCGGCGACCGATAACGGCGCGCGGAGCGCCTGCCGGCGGCCGCGACTCAGACCGTGGACTCGACGTGCTGGATGCGCCGCGCGAGACGATGGTTGAACTCCACGATGGCAGTCGCGTCGGCTTGCGCACCGGCGGGCCCGAGGATCTCGTACAGCTCGCTGAGCATGTCGGTGTTTTCCGCCAGGCCCATGCCGCTGTTCGTCAGCGCCAGCTCCGATTGCAACAGCCGCATGGCGGCACTGAGCCGTTGGGTGTCCACACCGCCATCTGATACTGCCGCCACGTGGCTGGCAGCGGGTAGCGGGCGGGCACCTGCGTGCGAGGAAACGGTCAGGGCGCTGCGTTGATCGTCTTGGGTGCTTGCGGCAGGATCGATCAGGATGGAACCTTCGCCAGCCACCAGCCACATCAGCGAGATGCCAAGCGTGCGCGCAAGCGTGACGCAGCGTGCACGCGAGGGATCGGTGTGGCCATCGCGCCAACTGCGCACCACGCCTTCGGAGAAACCGCACAGGCGGGCGATCTGGGTGGCGCTGCCGGTGCGCTGGATAAGCAACTTGATGCGATCGGAGAAATTCGTTTCGGAACTTGTCGGAGCCAATGGTTTTGCGTTCATGCGGATGGCCAGATGGGGTCGATGAAGTCTGCCGTGATGAATCGAGTTACGAGTAATACAACATTTTGCGCTGCAGGAATTTTGTCGTAAATACCTGTGTACCGTGCAGTCAGGCGGTGGCCGAGCCGTTCAGACTGTCTCACGCAAGTACCCGCGTGGCCCGTGGGCGGCACGGCGGCCAGAAAAGTGGAGCCGGCGACGGAGGTGGGCGGCCGTTGCGCAGGGTTGGGCGGTTGTGACATCAGGCTTGCGTACTTGTTCGTTCGAGGGCACATGAACCAATTCCAACTGCTGGTTAAACGGCGATTCGGGCCATTCTTCTGCACCCAGGCCCTGGGTGCATTCAACGACAATGCGTTTCGCAACGCGCTGGTGATGCTGGTGGCGTTTCACCTGGGACTCGGTGACCACACCGTGGCGCTGTACACCAACCTGGCGCCGGCCTTGTTCATCCTGCCGTTCTTCCTGTTTTCCGCCACCGCCGGCCAGCTGGCGGAGAAGTTCGAGAAAAGCCGCATCATCCGCTACGTCAAGTTGTTCGAGATTGGCGCCATGGCGTTGGCGCTGTTCGGCTTCTACACGCACAACGTGGGCTTGCTGCTGACCGTGCTGTTTTTCATGGGCGTGCACTCGGCCACGTTTGGGCCCATCAAGTACGCGATCCTGCCGCAGGCGTTGCGGCACGAGGAATTGCTTGGCGGCAACGCACTGGTCGAAACCGGTACGCAGCTGGCCATGCTGCTGGGCCTCATCGTGGGCAGCGCGCTGATCGAGGTCGGCAGTAACGGGACGCTATGGGCGGGTACGGTAACCCTGACCATGGCAGTGGTCGGCTACCTGGCCAGCCGGCAGATCCCGCCAGCGCCGGCCACCGCCCCGGGGTTGACGTTGAACTGGAATCCATTCACCGAGACAACCCGCGTGCTGGCCATCACGCGCAGCGATCGCGCCGTATTCCATGCCGTGCTGGGCATCTCCTGGTACTGGTTTTACGCCACCGTGTTGATTGCGCAATTGCCCAATTACACGCGGCTGAACCTGGGCGGCGATGGCTCGGTGGCCGTGCTCGTGCTGACCTTGTTTTCCATCGGCACCGGAGTGGGCGCACTGCTGTGCGAACGCTTGTCCGCGCGTCGAGTGGAAATCGGGTTGGTGCCGCTGGGCGCGCTGGGACTGGCGGTGTTCGGGATCGATCTGTATTTCGCCCGACCGGGCTTGGCGGTGCAGCCGGGCGTGGATTGGCTGGGGTTTGTGCACGGCGCCGGCAGCTTGCGCATCGCGCTGGATCTGGCGCTGATCGGCATGTTTGCCGGGGTCTATGTCGTGCCGTTGTTCGCGTTCATCCAGCGCCGTACGCCGGCCGATCGTCTGTCGCGCGTGATTGCCGGCAACAACATCATCAACGCCGTGCTGATCTGCTTGGGCGCCGGCTTCGGCCTGGGCATGGACGCGCTGAGGCTTGGCGTGCCGCAGACATTTCTGCTCGCGGCGGTGCTTGGCGTGCTGTTTGTCGGCTTTATCTTCGTTCGCGTACCGGAGTTCGTCGCGCGCTTCGCCGTCTGGGCGCGCTTCGACCGGCGGCGGACGTGAGGCGCCGGTTGCGGCCGACAGTCAGCGCAACCAGCCACCAATCACGATCAGTGCGACGATACTCAGCCAGGCCAGCAACGCGCGCAGCAAGGTGCTGCGCAGGCGGACGAGCTCGACCAGCGGGTCGCTGTGCTCCTCGCTGTAGCCGTCGCCCCCTTCGATGTCGGTCTGCACGTTGGCTTGCGCTGCGGCGCCGAGAAAATCCGGGCCGTGGCGATACCAGCTGGTGGCTTGCGCCTGACTGTGCCAACGTCGCCACGCGGCGATGACGGCTTCCCAGTGACCGACCAGTGCCAGCGTAAACGTCAGCAGTTGCGCGGGAATCCAGTCGAGCGCATTGGCGAGGTACTGCGCCGCCGCGGTGTCGTTGTCGCGCTGCAGTGCTGCATCGCGGGCCAACGTCTGTGCCAACCGGTACGCCAGTGCGCCCGCGGCGCCGAGCAGGAAAAACCACAGCAGCACCGCAAACCGTCGGCGCAGCGCGGCATACACCGTGGCGCTGCCGAGCGCACGCGCGTCCCACGCCACGGCACGGCCATCATCGGCCAGCTGCTGCGCTGCCGCTTCACGGCTCGCGCCGTCGGGGGCGTCCAAGATGGCCGCCACGTCTGCTTCGAAATCGCGCGGACCGAAGCAGTACACCAGCACGAGCAAGGCAAACAATGGTTGCAGCCACGGGCCGCTGGCGCCGCGCCCAAGCAGCAGCAGGATCAGCACGCACAACGCCAGCGGTGGCAACAGCGCCAGCGCGACCCGCCCAGGTCCGCTGGTATCGCGCAACTGCTGCACCCAGCGGCGGAACAAGTCATCACCGCGCCAGCTGGCCAGTCGCGGCCACAGGTGCAGCAGCGCGAGTGCGAGAAGAGCAACGAGCAAATGGATGGCCATGGCGGGAACTCGCGAGTGGGGTTGTATTGTATGCGAGACGTCGCGTTGCGCAGGCTTGCGGCGGTGGGCACCGCACGCCGGCGGGTTCAGTGTGCTGGCACGACCTCGACCCCGGCCATGAGCGCACCCAGATCCAGCCTGGCACGCGCCTGCAACCAGTCCGCCAGCAGGTGGTACGAGATCGACAACGCCGCGGAGGGCACGAAGCTGCCGTCGGCGATGCCGTCGACGATCTCCTGCGGAGTGAACCAGCGCGCGGCTTCCAGCTCGAGGTCGCGCATGGTGATGGTGCGCGATACGGCGGTGGCCATGAAGCCGACCATCAGCGATGCCGGTAATGGCCACGGTTGCGAGGAGTGATAGCGCACCTCATCAACGATGACGCCGGATTCCTCGGCGACCTCGCGACGTACGGCGTCTTCCAGCGCTTCGCCTGGCTCGACAAAGCCGGCAAGCGTGGACCAGCGGCCGGGTGGCCAGCCGGTCTGGCGGCCAAGCAGGCATGCGCCGTCATGTTCCACCAGCATGATCACGGCGGCGTCGGTACGCGGAAATTGCAGGCGCGCGCAGTCGGGGTTGGTGCATTGCGCGCGATGACCGGCGGCCACATGCAGCAGCGGCGCACCGCAGTATGGACAGTGCCGCGTTTCCCGTTGCCAGTGCGCAAGGCCCTTGGCGTAGGCAAACAAGCCTGCCTGCTCGGCGCTCAGTTGCAGGCCAGCGCTTCGCAGCGACATGCGGCGCGCATCGAGTGCGGTGGCCAGTGCTGCGGCATCTTCGGTGGCGTCCAGCGCCAGCAGGAACCACGGGCAGCCATCCAGCATGCCCAGCAAGCTGGGGACCAGCGGCTCCAGCAAACGTTGGCGCTCGTGGTCGTCCAGGGTGCGCAGCGCAGCGTAGTCGCGATGCAAGAACGCGTCACCGTTGGCGTCCAGCAGCAGGTAGCGCGCCTGGATGCTGTGTGCGCGCGCGGCGACCCACGTCGCATCGCCACGGTGTTCGGCGTTGCGATCCAGTGTGCGGCTGAGTCCGGCAAAGCAATTGGTGCGCGCCGGTGGCAGCGGGTCCACGCGCCGGTCTCAGGCGGTGAACGACGAGCCGCAGCCGCAGGTGGTCTTGGCGTTGGGGTTGCTGATCACGAACTGCGCACCGCTGAGGTTTTCCGTGTAGTCAACCTGCGCACCGGAGAGGTATTGCAGGGACAGCGGGTCGCACAGCAACGTGGCGCCTTCGCGTTCGACGGCCACATCATCATCGGCTTGGGCTTCGTCGAAGGTGAAGCCGTATTGCAGGCCCGAGCAGCCGCCGCCGCTGATGTACACGCGTAGTTTCAGGCCCGGATTGCCTTCCTCGGCGACCAGCTCCTGCACCTTGTGCGCAGCGGCCGAGGTGAAACGCAGCGGCGCTCCGCTGCTGCGGTAATCGGGAACGGCGAGAAGGTTTTCCATGGCATCGGTTGTCGGGTCAGTATGGATTGGGTACAAGCATACTTGGCTCAGGCGACAACGGCATCTTCGATGTCTGCGGGGTCCGCTGCCCGCGGGCCAACCAGCTCCCTCGGCACGGGTTCGGCCTGACTGGTGATATGCCCGTTGACCTGCGCGCCGGCGGCCATTTCCAGCGTGTGGTAGCACAGGTCGCCGTCGATGCGTGCCAGTGCCGCCAGTTGCAGCCGCCCGCTGATCGCCACGTTGCCGGTGACGTGACCATTGATCACCGCCTGCGGCACCCGGATTTCGCCGTCAACTTGGCCTTGCTCGCTGAGCGTGAGCAGCGCTTCGTCGCTGGTGGCGACCACGCTGCCATCGATGCGGCCGTCCAGGTGCAACGCGCCGGTGAAATACACGTCACCGCGGATGACGGTGCCGCGCGCAATCAGGCTGGTGTCGCTGCCGCTTGGCGCACGCGTGTCGGGCTTACGATGGAACATCGGATTCTCCGGAGGCGGGTAGATGGTAGCCACGCAGTGCATCGGCCCAGGCCACGACGCGGGTGAACGCCTCCCCGCCAGTCGGGTTCAGGCGGATGCGCAAGCGCGTTGGGCGAAAGTCTGCCGGCAACACGATGGTGCCGTGCAACTGCTGGAAATACATGAAGTGAAATGGCAGCCCGGCCTTGTTCGTGGTGTCGCCCAATGCGGCCCAGTCCAGTTGCGTTACCTTGTTGCCACGCAGGCCTTCGACGCTGACCAGCGCCGCGCCCTCGGTGGCTTTGTCGCGGCGCACGTTCTGGGTCAGGCTCAGCGTGAGGTTCCAGCCGCGGGAGCCGGTGATGGGCCGCAGCCGGACTTCTTGCAAGCGCAGGCCCTGGCGTTGCGTGTCGCCGCCAACCAGGCGGGTGTAGAAACCCAGGTCCGCGCGCAGGCCGTTGATCTCTTCCTCGCGCTGCGCCAGCGTGCCGCGCAGCGAGCGCGTGGCCACCGCATCGACCTGCGCGGCGCGTTGCAGATTGTCCACTTGCTGCTGCAGCGCGGCCAGCTGGGTACGGGCCGCGCGGGCTGCCTGGTGGTCGCCGCCGCCGTTGCGCCCGCTGAGCACGACCACCAGCCCGGCAACCAGCAGCAAACTGGCGAGCCAGGTGACTCCCAGCCAGATCAGTTGTTGGCGTTGGCCGGCGGCATCCTGTCGGCGCACGACGAGACGCGGCGGTGGTCGTAGTTTCATGCGTGACCGTTCGCGAAAGACGGACACTGGGTATAGTCGGCAGCGGACAATGACGTCAAGTCGCTGACGCGTGGCATGCCGCAAGGTGTGACGCAGGCGAGGTCCCGCCAGCGACGCTGGTCACCGCCGTCCGCGCGTTTTTCGATGATTCGCCGACCCATGGTGGCTTCATGGGCCGGGAAGCGGTGAATAGTGACCGCGCAGAGAGCTTTGCCGCCCGGACGATTCCTGCCGCCAACACGCGTGGTGGTGACGCGCTTCGTCACCGGCGTTTCTGCCATCCTGCTCCTAGCTGTCGATCTTGCCTTGCAGATAGCGCTCCACGCCGATCTCGGCGATCAGCCGCTGCTGGGTCTCCAACCAGTCGATGTGCTCTTCCTCATCGTGCAGGATGCTGCGCAGCAACTCGCGGCTGACGTAATCGCCGACGCTTTCACAATGGGCGATGCCTGCGCGCAGATCCGGTGCGGCGGCCAGTTCCAGGTCCAGATCGCCCTGCAGGGTTTCCGGCACGTTTTCGCCAATGTGCAGCTTGCCCAGATGTTGCAGGTTGGGCAGTCCGTCGAGAAACAGGATGCGCTCGATCAAGCGGTCGGCATGGCGCATTTCCTCGATCGATTCCTTGTATTCGTGCTCCGCCAGTTCGGCATAGCCCCAGTTTTTCAGCATCCGCGAGTGCAGAAAATACTGGTTGATCGCGGTCAGCTCGTTGAACAGTGCCTTGTTCAGGTGCTCGATGACTTGCTTGTCGCCGTGCATGGCGCGCTCCCGTATGGCCGACAGATGTCCGCACTATACAAACACACGGTGTGGAGTGCGCGGCAAAAACGTGGGAGTGGGCGCGCAGGCGCCGGTGTGTGCGCATGGCATCCGGGTTGGCCGTGCGCCGGCCGCAGGCGCGGCTTCAGGTGGCCGGGGCGGTGATTACCGACAGCGTGCAGCGCGTCTGGTCGACCGCCTTGGCGAACGTCTCGCGGGCCTCGGTTTCGCAGCAACCGCAGCAGTCCGAGCAGCCCGTACGCTCCTGCAGCTGGGCAAAAGAGCGCACGCCGCCAGCCACTTCACGGTGGATGTCGCGATCGGTAACGGCGTTGCAGCTGCATACGTACATGGCGCGTATAAGACCGCAAATGCGAATGATTGTCAACACCGCACTTGAGCAGCATGCGTGGCCGGCCGCTGGCAAGCCACAAGACACGCACGGAATCCACGTCAACCGTTGTGTGGCGTGCTGGCAAGCGACAGATTCACGTGAGTCAACCGTCCACGCTGCGCGCCGTTGGGACGAGGGCCTCGTGCATGAATGCGGCGGCCGGCGAAGCTGATTATCGCGCCGGTCGCAAGTTTTCGTTGGATATTGCGCCGCCGCCGCGACCGTTCCCGGCGTGATCACGCGGGCGCGCGACCGCCTTGCGGGTGGCCAGCGGTTGCCGCAGTACGCGGTGGCAGCGTGCCCAGTTCCACACTGAACAAGTCTTCCACCACCGGCGCAAACTGTTGCAGCGCGCGCTCGTATACTTGGCGTTTGAAGTTCACCACGTGCGCTGCCGGATACCAGAAATCGACCCAGCGCCACAGGTCGAACTCCGGCTTGTCGCTGGCATCCAGCTGCAACGCGTCTTCGTCACCCAGCAACCGCAGCAAAAACCACACCTGCTTCTGCCCAATGCAGGTGGGGCGCTGGTGCCGGCGCACGTAGCGGTCAGGCAGGCGATAGCGCAACCAGCCATGCGTGGCGGCCACGATCTCCACGTGGCGTTGCGCCAGGCCGGTTTCCTCTTCCAGCTCGCGAAACATCGCCTCTTCGGGCATTTCGTCCGAGCGCATACCACCTTGCGGAAACTGCCAGCCGTCGCGATTGATCCGCCGTGCCCAGAACAACTGCCCGGCGTCGTTGAGCAGCACGATTCCCACGTTCGGCCGGTAGCCATCAATGTCGATCATGTCGCCTCCCGTCCGTGCGCACGTCGGGTGCAAAGCCCGCTGCCAAGCCTGATTCAACCACACCGCACAATGCTGCAGCAAGCGTGCAAGCTTGAACCAGCCGCGCGTCCCCACTACACTTTCCCGCCCTATCCGCTCCCGTGCGCAGCGGTTCTCCGGGTATCCCAAAGGCTATGTAGCTCAGCTGGTTAGAGCACAGCACTCATAATGCTGGGGTCGGTGGTTCGAGTCCACCCATAGCCACCATCTCTGTCCTGAAACCCCTGCAGGACAAGCTCCGCCAGTGTTTTCGCCCCTCCCCGAGCTCCGTGCTACAGGGAAAGCAGCGAAAAGTGCTACAGCGACGAGGCAAAATCTACACCTCCCGGGTTGTCGTTCCGGTAGACCTTCAGCCCCTGCTGCATAGGGTAGAGATCACCCGCAGCCTGCGGACCAGTGAGCGTCGGAAGGCGCTACGCCGACTGGGTCTGTGGGAGACTCATGTGGGCCTCCTCATGACCACTATTCGCCTACAGGGCACAGGAATGACGCGCGAACAACTCGACCAAATCGTGAGCCAGTATCTCTCCAAGACCTTCGAGCAGATCGAGGACAGGCTGGCGATGGAATGGTGTGAGGTCTCTCAGGGCGTCCATCAGGGCGACCTGTGCGAGGAGGCTGAGCGGTTGTCTGCAGGACTCTCACGGATCGACTACAGCCTCGGCCTTGGTGAAGCTCAAGAGCTCCTACCGGGCGCTCAGGAGGAAACCCTCCGCACGCTGGCCAGACGCCTCATGGAGGCCAAGCTGGAGGTCATCAAGGCCGAACTGAAGGCCCTGTCAGGGGAGCCTCTCAGGATGCCCGTGATGCGCCCTGTGGGTCATCCGCCAACGAAGGCTCAGGAGCAGGTGACGCCCACGCCGCGCCTCTCGGAGGTCGCTGCGAGGTATGCCGAGGAGCGAGTGGCACGAAACAACTGGACTCCCCGCTCAGCTGTGCAGTACGGGGGAATACATGCCGTGATCGTGGACTTGCTGGGCGATCCCGAGGTCGCCAGCGTGACCAAAGCGAGCATGCGTCAGCTGGGACTCGATTTGGTGAAGTACCCGGCCAATGCTCAGAAGCGGTTCCCCGGAGCCAGCCCAAGAGATGCCCTTGCTGCAGCGGAGGAGGCTGAGACCATCAAGCCGGTTCCTCGACTCGCGCCAAACAGCGTGAACATGTATCAGCAGGCGGCGCGCAGCCTGTTCAAGTGGGCCGAAGAGAACGACTACATCAGCAAGAGCCCTGCGGGTGTCATGCGCTACGTCGACACCGGGCTTGCCGAGGAAGACCGCGATCCGTTTGATGATGACGATCTCCGCGCCTACTTCGGGAAGCTGGACGAGGAGACTGAGCCATACATGCACTGGATTCCGAGAATCCTAGCCTTTAGTGGCTGCAGGCTGGGCGAGGTGGCACAGCTGGAGAAGGCGGATGTTAGGCAGGACCAGGGCATCTGGGTCTTCGACATCAACGCCAGCAAGCCGCTAAAGCGATTGAAGAACAAGTACAGCAAGCGCCTCGTTCCAGTGCATCCTCGACTGATCGAGTTGGGGTTGCTGGACTTTGTACACGATCGCGTCGATGGCTTCTTGTGGCCTGCCGAGATCAGGACGAATGAATTGGCACGCAGCAGTATCGACAAGCTGCAGAGGCGCTTGGCCTACCGCTTGCGTGCTGCAGGCGTGACGCACCCGAGGAAGACGGCAGCCCACAGCTTCCGCCACACAGTGTCCGATCGACTGCAGGCGGTGAACGTGCAGGGGTACATGATTTCTCAGATCTTGGGGCACAAGAACAGCGACATGAGCACCGGACGCTATGGGGGCAAGGGTCAGACGCCGATGTTGCTGGAGGCGTTGAGCAAACTCACGCTGCCCATTTGAGGTTCGCGTTAGCGAAAGCCCAGATCCCCGAGAATGTGCAGAGCAAAGCCGCCGCTCATCGGTCTGCGGCGGGAGCATGGTGGGAGTATTACAACTCCCACCAGCCGATCATCACTTCTTGCGCTTCTTCTTCGCCTGAGCCAGATCAGATGCCGCGACCGTCTTCTCGTTCTTGGTCGATTTCTTGCTGCCCAGTTCCTTGCCTGCCTTCGATGCAGGCTTCTTACCTGTTGGCATCACCAATTCCCCTGTGCAAGTTGTTGAATAGCTGCCTGTGGACAGCACTAGCAACCTACGCCTGAGGGTGGGCCACCGCAACAGCATTTCCCCGAAGAATCCGGCAAGCATCGGCAAGGTCCCTCCCGATCACTCGAAGGATGACCCCGCGACTCACCGGGTGCCTGTGCAGCTGGGTCACCTCGACACTTCCGTCGGCCCGTTCCCTCTCCCAACGCTTGTGAGTACCTCCGGCCATCCGGTGGATCAGCTTGGCGACCTGCACGTGCCGGTACTCCT
>Ga0207707_10003267_pt1 | contig 14406 bp, 15 predicted proteins | sample KBSC83BmetaG_FD_184336 | JGI IMG/M metagenome (GOLD analysis project Ga0207707, IMG submission 184336) | Corn rhizosphere microbial communities from Kellogg Biological Station, Michigan, USA - KBS C8-3B metaG (SPAdes) (version 2) | ecosystem: Host-associated > Plants > Roots > Rhizosphere ...
GCGCGTGCATGCTCGCGATCGAATGCCAGCAATCACGCATCGATTTCCGTTTGAAGACCGGTTACGTCGATGAGCAGGCGAGCGATCTCGACGACGCGTTGGCGCGCATAGAGAAATACACCAAGGCCGGTGAGGCCAAATCCATTGCGCTGCTCGGCAACGCCGCCGACGTGCTGCCGGAACTGGTGAAACGCGGCATGAAACCCGACGCCGTCACCGACCAGACCTCCGCGCACGATCCGGTCAACGGCTATTTGCCGCAGGGTTGGACGGTGGAGCAGTGGTTCGAGCGCCGCAAGAGCGATCCCGATGGCACGCGCGACGCCGCCAAGCAGTCGATGAAAACCCACGTCGAGGCGATGCTGGCGTTCCACGCGCAAGGCATCCCGACCTTCGACTACGGCAACAACATCCGTCAGATGGCGTTCGATGTTGGCTGCGAGAACGCGTTCGACTTCCCCGGTTTCGTGCCGGCCTACGTGCGCCCGTTGTTCTGCCGCGGCATCGGACCGTTCCGCTGGGTCGCGCTGTCAGGCGATCCCGAGGACATTTTGAAGACCGACGCCAAGGTCAAGGAACTGATCCCCGACGACAAACACCTGCACAACTGGCTCGACATGGCCGAGCAGCGCATCCATTGGCAGGGCCTCCCGTCGCGCATCTGCTGGGTCGGCCTGGGGTTGCGCGACAAACTCGGGCTCGCATTCAACGAAATGGTGCGCAACGGCGAATTGAAAGCGCCGGTATGCATCGGCCGCGATCACCTCGATTCCGGTTCGGTCGCCTCACCCAACCGCGAAACCGAATCCATGCGTGACGGTTCCGATGCCGTCAGCGACTGGCCGCTGCTCAATGCGTTGCTCAACACCGCCAGCGGCGCGACCTGGGTGTCGTTCCACCACGGCGGCGGCGTCGGCATGGGCTATTCGCAGCACGCGGGCCTGGTGATCGTCTGCGACGGTACGCCCGAAGCGGACAAGCGCATCGCGCGCGTGCTGTGGAACGACCCCGGCACAGGCGTCATGCGCCACGCCGACGCCGGCTACGCCGAAGCCATCGAATGCGCGAAGGAGAAGGGGCTGAAGTTGCCGATGGTGTAAATGCGATTTGCAGGGATATTGCAAATGCCCATATTGGGTAATAAAGTACCCAATATGGGTACAAAGACCACTCGCCCACGAAGGCCGAAACCGCACAGCGTCCGCGAGGCGCCCGCGGTTTATTCGGCGCTCCAGCAACCGGTGCACGCTCTCGCCGATGCGCTGTTCACCACCACGCAGCAACGCGTGCTCGGCGCGCTGTACGGCCAGCCGCAACGCAGCTTCACCGTCAGCGAACTCATTGCTTCCACCAGTGCCGGCTCCGGCGCCGTGCAGCGCGAGCTGGCCAAACTGGTCGCAAGCGGGCTGCTGACGATGCAGCCGGTCGGAAACCAGAAGCGCTACCAGGCCAACCCCGCCGCGCCGATCCATGACGAACTGGTCGGCATCGTGCAGAAAACCGTGGGCCTGGCGGAACCGCTGCGCGCAGCCCTGCAACCGCTGGCAAGCAAAATCACCGCCGCATTCGTGTACGGATCAGTCGCGAAGCGCAGCGACACCGCCAGAAGCGACATCGACTTGATGATCGTCGGTGACGTGGGATTCGCCGAGGTGGTCAACGCCGTCTACCCGCTGCACGAACGGCTTGGCCGCGAGGTGAATCCGGTCGTCATGACGGCCAAGGAATTCCGCGCGCGCGCCAAGGATCCCGGGTTCATTGCGCGGGTGCTGAACGGGCCGCGCATTTCGCTGATCGGAAACGCCGATGACGCTTGAGAACCTGACGCGCATCGGCCGGCTGCTGCCGCATGCGGCCACGCGCGAGGAAATCGGCAAGTTGCTTACAGGCGCGGCGCGAAGCCTGAAGGATGCCGGCAACGCCAGCAATTCCAACGCCAGTCGTTTGACCCTGGCCTACACCGCCATCATGGAATCCGCGCAGGCGGCGCTGTTTGCGAATGGTTACCGTCCGAGCAAGAGCGAAGGTGGCCATCACATGACCATGATCCAGAGCCTCGTCCACACTATCGGGCTGGACCCAGCGCGCATGCGCGTGCTGGATGCCATGCGGCACAAGCGGAACGTGGTCGACTACAGTGGCGAGGATGTCGAGCCCAGCGACGTGCGCGAAGCGCTTGCAGCAGCCAAGGCGTTGCTCGCCGACGTGAAAGCGTGGTTGGCGATAAACCATCCAGAACTCACATAACTCGCTGAATCAGGCTTTGGTGATGGCGCCACCTTGCGCTAACCTTGCCGCATGCGCAGGGGGCGCCGTGCCGCTGACTCCAGAACAACTTGCTTGTGAGAAGGCCAATGCGCACCTCGCCGTGTGCGGCATCGCGCTGCGGGCACGACACCTGCATGTGACGTTCGCGGCATGAACAAGAAGGCACTTACCGAAGCGGACATCCGCTCCAAGTTCATCACCCCGGCGATTTGCGGACCGGCTGGGGCGGGCTGGGATTTGATGTCCCAGGTTCGCGAGGAGGCATATTTCACCAAGGGCAGGGTGATCGTGCGCGGTAAGACCGTGAAACGCGGCGAAGCCAAAAAAGCCGATTACCTGCTCTACTACAAGCCGAACCTGCCCATCGCGGTCATCGAGGCCAAGGACAACAACCACGCTGTCGGCTCCGGGATGCAGCAGGCGCTCGAATACGCCGAAATCCTCGACGTGCCGTTCGCCTACAGTTCCAACGGCGACGCCTTCCTGGAACACGACCGCACCGCAACCGGCGATACGGTCACGCGTGAAATCCCGCTCGATCAATTTCCGTCACCCGACGAGCTCTGGTCGCGCTACTGCAAGGCCAAGGGCCTCACGCCGAAGCAGGTCGAAGTCGCGACGCAGGATTATTACGACGACGGTTCGCAGAAGTCGCCGCGCTATTACCAACTCGTTGCGATCAACCGCACGGTCGAAGCGATCGCACAAGGCGTGAATCGCATCCTGCTCGTCATGGCGACGGGTACGGGCAAGACCTACACGGCTTTCCAGATCATCTGGCGCCTGTGGAAGGCCGGCACCAAAAAGCGGATCCTGTTCCTCGTCGATCGCAACATCCTTGCCGACCAGACCAAGACCAACGACTTCAAGCCGTTCGGCAAGGCGATGACCAAGATCACCAATCGCACGGTCGACAAGGCGTTCGAGATTTACCTGTGTTTGTATCAGGCGGTCACCGGCACCGAAGAAGACCGGAACATCTACAAGCAGTTCTCGCCGGACTTCTTCGATCTCATCGTCGTGGATGAATGCCATCGCGGCAGCGCGGCCGACGATGCCGCATGGCGGCAGGTCCTCGAATACTTTTCATCCGCTGCGCAAATTGGTCTCACGGCGACGCCGAAGGAAACCAGGGACGTTTCCAACATCGAATACTTCGGCGAACCCATCTACACCTATTCGCTGCGGCAAGGCATCGCCGACGGCTTCCTCGCACCCTACAAGGTCGTGCGCATCGGCCTGGACAAGGACCTCGACGGCTGGCGGCCCGAGGAAGGACAAACCGACAAATACGGCGAACTGATCGAAGATCGCGAATACAACGACCGCGATTTCGACCGCAACCTCGTGCTGGAAAAGCGTACCGAGCTCGTCGCGGCCAAGATCACCGAATTCCTCAAGGCCACCAACCGCTTCGCCAAGACCATCGTCTTTTGCAAAAACATCGACCACGCCGAGCGCATGCGCCAGGCGCTGGTCAATGCCAACCCCGATCTCGCCGCCGCCAACAACAAGTACGTCATGCGCATCACCGGCGACAACGACGAAGGCAAGGCCCAGCTCGACAACTTCATCGACCCGGAATCCACCTATCCGGTCATCGCCTGCACCTCGCGCCTGATGAGCACCGGCGTGGACGCGCAAACCTGCCACCTCATCGTGCTCGACCGCCGCATCAACTCGATGACCGAGTTCAAGCAGATCATCGGACGCGGCACGCGCATCAACGAGGACTACGGCAAGTTCTACTTCACCATCATGGATTTCCGGCGCGCCACCGCGTTGTTCGCCGATCCCGCCTTCGATGGCGATCCGGTGCAGATTTACGTGCCCGGCCCGCACGATCCGCCGGTGCCGCCCGACGATCAACCCGCCACGCCGCCGAACGAAACCGATTTTCCGCTTCCGCCGTGGCCCGGCGTCGGTGAAGACGACGACCCCGACCCACCCAAGCGCTATGTTGTCAACGACGTGCCCGTCAGCGTCGCGGTCCAACGCGTCCAGTACCTCGACGAGCACGGCAAGCTCATCACCGAATCACTCGACGATTACACGCGCCGCACCGTGCGCAAGCAGTTCGCCTCGCTGGACGATTTCCTCAGTACCTGGACGCGCGCCGGCCGCAAGCATGCCGTGGTCGAGGAACTGGCGAAGCAGGGTGTGTTCTTCGACGAACTCGCGGAACAGGCGGGCGCGGGATTCGATCCCTTCGACCTCGTTTGCCACGTTGCTTTCGATCGCCCGCCGCTGACCCGTCGCGAGCGCGCCGACAACGTGAAGAAGCGCGACCTGTTCGGCAAATACGAAGCCAAGGCCCGCGCCGTGCTCGACGCATTGCTCGACAAATATGCCGACAGCGGCCTCGCCAGCATGGAATCGCTGGAAATCCTGAAGGTCGATCCGCTGCGCACATTCGGCACGCCCATCGAAATCGTCAACCTGTTCGGCGGCAAGCCGGCCTACCTCGCCGCCGTCCACGAACTCGAAACCGCCATCTACCAACCTGCACCTTGACCCATGCCCCACGTTTCCAACCTCGTCAAATCCATCCAGGACATCATGCGCAAGGACCCCGGCACCTACGGGGACGCGCAGCGGCTCGAACAACTCGGCTGGATGTTCTTCCTCAAGATCTTCGACGACCGCGAAAGGGAACTCGAACTGATCCGCGACGGCTACAAGTCGCCGTTGCCAAAACACCTGCGCTGGCGCGAATGGGCCAACGATGCCGAAGGCATCACCGGCGAAGCGCTGCTGGATTTCGTCAACAACACCTTGTTGCCCAAACTCAAGGCACTTTCGGGCGGTGGCGACGACATCGGCGGCCTCATCCGCATGGTGTTCGAGGACGCCAACAACTACATGAAAAGCGGCACCGCGATGCGGCAGGTGATTAACAAGATCAACGGTATCGACTTCAATGCTTCCGATGACCGCCACATGTTCGGCGACATCTACGAAAAATTGCTGCGCGACCTGCAATCCGCCGGCAACGCGGGCGAGTTCTACACCCCGCGCGCGGTCACCCAGTTCATCGTCGACCAAGTGGATCCGCGCCTCGGCGAAACCGTGCTCGATCCGGCCTGCGGCACCGGCGGTTTCCTCACCTGCGTGATCGAACACCTGCGCGCGCAGGCCAAGACCAAAGACGACGAAGACACTATCCAACATTGCTTCGCCGGCATCGAGAAGAAGCACCTGCCGCACGTGCTGTGCATGACCAACCTGCTGCTGCACGAAATAAACGTGCCATCCAGCGTGCTCCACGGCAACACGCTGGCGAAGCCGCTCATCGCGTGGCGTCCGAGCGATCGCACCGACGTCATCGTCACCAATCCGCCGTTCGGCGGCATGGAAGAAGATGGTGTAGAGCAAAATTTCCCCGCCGAATTCCGCACCCGCGAAACCGCCGACCTGTTCCTGGTGCTGATCATGCGGCTGCTGAAACCGGGCGGTCGCGCCGGTCTCGTGCTGCCGGATGGCACGTTGTTCGGCGAAGGCGTGAAGACGCGCATCAAGCAGAAGCTGCTGGAAGACTGCAACCTGCACACCATCGTCCGACTGCCCAATGGCGTGTTCAATCCCTACACCGGCATCCGCACCAACCTGCTGTTCTTCACCAAAGGCCCGCCGACGCAAGAGGTCTGGTACTACGAGCACCCGTACCCGCCCGGCGCCAAGAGCTACAACAAGGGCAAGCCCATCCGCATCGAGGAATTCGAACCGGAGAAGGCGTGGTGGGGCAAGGAGTCGGATGGTTTCAAGCAGCGCGTCGAGAACGAACACGCCTGGCGTGTGCCGATCGAACAGATCAAGGGTGGCAACTGGAACCTCGATCTCAAGAATCCGCACAGCCCCGACATCGGCCCCGGCGACGTGGATCACCTGCTGCCGGAATACGAAAAGCTGTTGGCGCAGATTGCGGATACCCGTACTGCGTTGAAGCGCGAGCTGCAAGCTGCACTCACAGCGACGGATGCAGCGTCGAAATGAAGCTCGAAACTTTTTTTGAAAAATTCGAACTGTTCGCGGATGCGCCGGATGCCGTGGCGAAGTTGAGGGAGTTGATCTTCAACTTTGCTGCGACCGGGCGGCTTTCGAAGTTCCAGGCTGGGGATGATTCATCTGACGGACTTATTGACGCACTCTTAGAAACAAAAGCCGAACATGGCGCAAATGGGAGGCGAGTGCGTACTGCAACTGAAGTCACATCAGCAGTCGATCGTCCTTTTGTAGTTCCGTCGCATTGGGCTTGGGTGCCGCTCAATGAAATCGGAGCGATGTCAGGAGGAATGACGCCATCAAAGGGCAAACCTTCGTTCTGGAATGGTGACGTGAACTGGTTTTCCTCGAAGGACATCAAGAGCGACGAGTTGGTGGAATCGGAGCTAAAGATCACGCGCGAAGCAACAGAAGCCACAAGGCTTAAAACCTATGCCCCGGGGTGCCTGGTCATGGTTGCGCGTAGTGGAATTCTGAAACGAACGTTTCCTGTATCGATTCTTCGCTCCGCGGGGACGGTGAACCAGGACTTGAAGGTTCTCTGTCCTTACATCAGCGGCATGGAGCGTTACCTTCAAATCATGTTGCGCGGCTTAACCAGTTTCATACTGGAATCGCTCATAAAGACCGGCATGACCGTCCAGAGCTTGAAGTATGAAGAATTTGAGCAGCAACCTTTCCCACTTCCGCCGCTCGCCGAGCGGAAGCGGATCGTGGCGAAGGTGGACGAGTTGATGGCCTTGTGCGACCGGCTGGAAGCGCAGCAGCAGGAACGCGAGTCGCGGCATGCCGCGCTGTCCCGCGCGGCGCTGGCTCGCTTCGCCGAAGCACCCACCCCGGCCAACCTCGAATTCCTTTTTCACAAGTCCTACACCATCGCGCCCGTCGATCTCCGCAAGTCCATCATCACCCTTGCCGTCCAGGGCAAGCTAATTTCGCAAGATGCCGACGATGAACCGGCAACGGAATTGTCCGCGCGCATAGATTCAATTCGGCACTCAATGAAGGCAAAACGTTATGCGCTAGTCGCAGAAGACGAGGCGCCCTACGAAATCCCCATGTCATGGTCGTGGGTTCGCTTGGGGAACGTCGCTCTCACCAGCGATTCTGGATGGAGCCCGCAATGCGAGTCGGTATCAAGAGAAGGAACGAACTGGGGCGTTCTGAAAGTCAGCGCAGTGTCTTGGGGCGTGTTCAAGCCTGAGGAGAACAAGGCCTTGCCACTTGGCATGGATGGCCGGCCCGGTTGCGAGGTACAGCCGGGTGATTTCCTTCTATCACGAGCCAACACGGAAGAATTGGTTGCACGAAGCGTTGTGGTCGAACAAACGCCACCGCATTTGATGATGAGTGACAAGATCGTTCGCTTTGAATTCCCGGATTTGATTGACAAGGCGTACATCAACTTGGCGAACTCATCCGAACCTGCGCGCAGCTACTACGCGCAAAATGCATCGGGAACGAGCAGTTCCATGAAGAATGTTGGGCGCGATGTCATGTGCCATCTTCCAATTCCGCTACCACCTCTCGCCGAACAACACCGCATCGTGGCCAAGGTCGACGAGCTGATGACGCTGGTGGACAAGCTGGAAGCTGAACTCGCCAGCGTGCGCACTACCGCCACCAATCTGCTCGCCGCCGCCGTCGCCGAGCTGACGAATGGAAAGGAACCCCTCTCGGCATAAAAGGAACCCGAGAGAGCCATTTCGGTTGTCTTTGCCGGTGAGACAGCAGCATGGCACTTTTGAAGTGACCCAGCCGGCTCTCGGCCTGGGCAGTTCAGGAGCAGGGCCATGACAGACAACGTTGAGGTCAAATGTATCAACAAGAGCAACCGCTTCGATCCACATGAGCGCATCATCAACATTGGTGGCGTCAATCCAGACGGCACACATTGGAAGTTGAGCCAGGCCGATGCCATTGCAGGCATCGAGAGCGGAAAGTGGTCGCTCTACGTGGCACGCGGCTTGCATGTTGTGCGAGTCGTCGTTGCAACCAGCCGATTCGGGTACAAGTACCTCAAGACCGAGGCGGATGGCGAGCAACCCGACAATCTGCTCAGTTTGCCCGAATGCCCTTGATCATCATTCGCTGGGGACGCTGCAACAACACTGACTGAATCCGGCTACGGATCGGTGGGATAGTCGGGCAGGGCGGGAGCGTCGTGCTTGTCTGAGCACACTGAGGCCGACGACAAATCGTGGAACTGTCGTCTGCTGGTGCGCGACGAGGGCGCATGTGTGGCACAAGCAAGTGTCACTTTGTTGATCATCAACCAAGGGGGAATGAATGATGTTCCGGAAAGGAATATATGCAGTAGCAATCGCGGCACTGCTTGTTATGTCGGGCTGCGCGACAGCGCCGCAAAGACACAATGTTCAAAGCAGTGAAACCTACAGTCTCAGCTATGACGTGGCGTGGGAAAGGGTCGTTTCCTACTTTGCGTCGCACAACATCCAGATAAAGAACATCGCGAAAGACAGCGGCGTCATATACGCAGAAGCTTCGACGTTTGATGATTCTGTCGCAGACTGCGGCAAGCCCGGGTTGTTTGCCATTACGGGGCGCAGGGCGACCTTCAACGTGTTCGTGCGCAAGGTTGCGGGTGGCGCCCAAGTGTCAGTCAACACTGACTTCATGGAAGAGTTGGCTTTCGGCCAGAGTCGGACAACACGGCAATGCACATCCCGCGGCTTGCTTGAGAGCGCAATTCTTGGTGCAGTGAGGAGCGGCGCTTAGCTTTCCGCTTGACTGGTACATCCGCGAAAATGGGGCTGGGGTCTTGTTTGGGCCAGCAGGGGCGAGACATGATTTTTCGCAGGTGCGTGGCAGCAGCATGGTTTGTCTTGGCTTCATTTGCCGCGTATGCGCACGCAACGGTCGCTGAGACCGCGCCTTCTGTCATTCGCGGACCCATCGAGTATCCCTCGTCGGCTGTGTCTGCCGGGGAAGAGGCACGGTGCAGATCGTGGCCGAGGTGGGCATCGACGGCAGGGTTGGCGGCGCGAAGATTTACCAGTCGAGTGGCTACCGGGATCTCGATGCGGCGGCTTTGCGGAGCATCGCGGGGTGGTCGTTCGCGCCTGCGGTGGAGGGTGGCAAGCCGGCGGCGCAGGAAGTCGTCGTGCCCATCCGTTTCCAGTTGGACCGCAATGCATCGGGTGCATCCGCGTTGCTGCGGGCGCCATCGATCGTGGCGGGCATCCTGTTGCGCGTCCTGGGCAGCCTGATCTTGGTGGTGGGTGTTGTCTGGTCGTGGGTTTTGGGCAAGCGCAAATCGGTTCTCTGGCTTTGGGGACTGGTGCCGGTCTGGATTCTCACTTATCCCGTGTTCGTGGCGATGCATTGGTCCGATGCCAAGCGAAACCTGGTCGTCGTCTCGCTCGGCATCGTTCTCGCCTGCCTTGGGATGTACCTCGCGCCTCCGTCGTTGTGGATTTGACACTTTCGAGATGCTGGCAGCAACTGGGGTTGGCGGGATCGCATGAGTGATTTAGGCGGACCTCGCCAAGAAAAATAACTTGTAGGCGCGCTTTCGAATCTGCAACATGCGGTCCTCATTCTTTGCTGAGGATCACGCATGGCACACGAGGATTCGGCTCACTTCTTCTATCTCATCGACCAAGAGGGCAACCGGTGCATTCCCCGCAAGGTGAAGGCCAACGATGGCCGTTACGGCTACCCCATTCATCCCGTCGGAAAAGGCAACGACGCCAGCGCCGCCATCTACACCGAAGATGACCAGATGCTGGTTCAGCAGGTGGTTCTGCATGGGAAAGGTGTTCGCTGTCGCGCAACCAGTGGTCCGAGGAAAGGCCAACAGAATACGTTGGCGCTGGGTCGCCGCGCGATTCGGGGTTACTGGCTGCATCCATCCAAAACGGCTTGGATTACCGGCGCACCGATCCGCCCGGAGAACGAAGGTGCAAGCGCATGAACGCGATCGCCTCACCGACTCGCACTTGCACCAAGTGCGGCGGCCATCGATTCAATAATTGGGATCGCTGCATGGATTGCCGCAATGCCCGTGCCAAGGTCCGTCAAGCGCGGATCAAACAAAATGGAGGCAGGCACACACGCGCCGAATGGGAGCAATTGCTGGCTAATAGCCTGGCGTGCGCCGTTTGCGGGCGGGCTTGGGATCGAATCCCAAAGCGCCCGGATTCGCGTTATACGCACACGTGGACTAAAGGCCACAAGGTGCCGGTCTTGCATGGCGGATCCAACGACATCAGCAACCTTCAAGCCGAGTGTTACGAATGCAACTTCCGCAAGAACGCGGCCCCCTTCCTGAATGCAGGATCGGCTTAGGTTGAAGGCAGCTTGGTGCGTGTATACAATGTGCGCACAGAGGATCGTGCCATGCCCGCAACCGCCATCCGAGAGAAAACCATCAATCTGCGCGCCACGCCGGCGCAGAAGGCGTTGATCGAGCGCGCCGCGGAGGCCACGGGTGAAACGCGCACCGCGTTTGTACTGGATGCCAGCCTGCAACGGGCAGAGGCCGTGCTGGCTGATCGTACGCGCTTCGAGTTGCCGGCCGCGCAGATGGATCGGTTCCTGAAATCACTGGAAGCGCCGTTGCCAGACAAGGCCGCCCTCAGGAAGCTGCTCTCGCGCAAGCCCCGCTGGGAGCGCTGAGGCGTGGCGCTTGCGGCTCCGGTTGCGCTGGCGCCGCATCACGACTGTTCCGCCTTCGATTGCGGTCATGTCGAATTGGCCGATTGGCTACGCCGCCGTGCGCGGGGCAACGAGACTGCGCGCGGGTCGCGTTGCTTCGTAGTGTGCGAGGGCAAGCACGTCGTCGGCTTTTATGCGTTGGCGGCCGGTAGCGTGCAGCGCGAGCACGCGCATGGCGCCGTGAGGCGCAACATGCCGGATTCCATTCCTGCCATCGTGCTCGGACGCCTTGCCGTGGACAGCGCCTGGCAAGGGCAGGGGCTCGGTGCGGACCTGTTGCACGATGCGGCTCTGCGCGCGTTGCGCGCCTCGCGCGAAATCGGCGCGCGGGTTCTGCTGTGCCACGCCATTGACGAACGAGCTCGCCTGTTCTATCTCCACCACGGATTCGTGGAGTCCACGTTCGATTCGCTTACGGTGATGCTGGACTTGAGGAAGGCGGAACCCGCGTTGAAAGGCTGAAGCGTGCGTCACGACGCGGTGACGGAAAGCGCTGAAGTCTTTTGCGACGTCATTTCGCGCTGGCGTCGCCTGCCGAGTCGCCGCCCGCGCATTCGGCTTGCGCGGTGTCCGCGCTCACGCCGACGCAGTGGACGAATCCTGCCGGCTGGTCGGTGTCGACGAGCCGTTGCCCGACCGGCAAGCCGAATGCATGGATCGGCTTGCGCTTGCATCCAGCGGTGGCGCGGCAGTTGTCGGCGTAGATGGCGTAGTGGCACACGCCGCTGGAGCTGGCGACGCAGCGGAAGGTGGCAATGCCGTGCACGATGTCCATTTCGCTGCGCAGGGTTTGCTGGCCGTTGGTGCTGGATTGCACGATGATCGTTTGGCCGTGCGGATTGCAACCAAAAAGCGACAGGGCGAACCAGAACAATGCGGCAAGTTTGGTCATGGCGTTCTCCTTGCGTGGTTCGCAACATCACAGGGGCCTGAACAGCGCCATGAACGGCGCGCTCACGGCCAGCGTTTCGTCGCGGCCCTTGAGTCGCAGGCTGCCGCGACCACTGTCGTCGCGCACGATCGAGGCGATGGCCTTGAGATTGACGACGGTCGAGCGGTGGATCTGGCGGAAGGCCTGCGGGTCCAGCGCGGCCATCAGCTCGCGCAATGGTTTGCGCAGCACGGCTTCGCCATCGGCGGTGACGGCCACGGTGTATTTGTTGTCGGCGCGGAAGTACAGCACGTCGTCGACCATCACCAGGCGCGTTTCGCGTCCGCTGCTGGCGGTGATCCAGGTCAGTGGCGGGGCGTCCTGGCCGTGGCGCCCACGGGCGAGTTCGCGCACCAGTTCGGCGAGTGCCGCGGCGTCGAAATGGTTTTGCGACGCGCGGGTCTTGAGACGCTGCACCGCCGCGGCGAGGCGTTCCGGCTGGATCGGTTTCAGGAGGTAGTCGATCGCGCCGCGCTCGAAGGCGGCGATGGCGTACTGGTCGTAGGCGGTGGTGAACACGACCTGGGTTTCGGGACTGCTCTCCGCGGCGGCGGCCGCGACGTCGAGGCCGCTCAAACCAGGCATGCGGATGTCGAGGAAGGCGGCGTCGGGGCGGTGTTCGGCGATCGCCTCGATCGCGGCGGCGCCGTCCTCGCATTCGATCACCATCTCGAGTTCCGGCCACGCGGAGTCGAGTTCGCGGTTGAGCTCGCGCCGCAGCAGGGCTTCGTCTTCGGCGATCACGGCCTTGATCATGGTGTCACCGTTTCGGTTTCGACCGTTTTCGCGGCCGGCACCGCGGGCACGGTGATGGTGGCGGCCACGCCTTGCGGCGCATTGGCGACCACCGACAGCGTGGCGCGCTCGCCGTAGATCAGGCGCAGGCGTTCGCGCACGTTCTTCAGGCCGATGCCGGTGCCGCCGCCCGCCACGCCGAAGCCGAGTCCGTCGTCGGCGACGGTGATCGCGACGCGATCGTCGTCGCGTCGCGCGAGCAGCCACACCGTGCCGCCGCCGGGCTTGGGTTCCAGGCCATGCTTGATCGCGTTCTCGACCAGCGTCTGCAGCATCATCGATGGCATCTGGATCGCGCGCAGCGCGTCCGGCACGTCCACTTCCAGCGCCAGCCGCGGTCCCATGCGGATGCGCAGGATCTCGAGGTAGGCGCGGGTGCGTTCCAGCTCGTCGCCGAGCGTGGACATCGCGCCGTCGGTGCTGGGCAGCGAATGCCGCAGGTACTGGATCAAATGCCCGAGCATGCGATCGGCTTGCTGCGGTTCGCTGCGCGTCAGCACCTGCGCGTTGGCCAGGGTGTTGTACAGGAAGTGCGGCTCGATCTGCGCGTGCAGCAGGTTGAGGCGGGCGACGGAGAGTTCCTTTTCCGTCGCGGTCTGCTCGGCGGCGCGTTGCTCGTTGCGGCGGCGCTCGGCGATGCGCCGCGTGATCGCGCGGGTGATCGCCTCGGCATTCTCGTAGTTGGTACCGTCATCGACCCGGAACCAGTCGGACCACGCGCCGGCTTCCGGCTCGCAGATCAGGGTGACGCTGCCGGTGCCGTCGCCGGGCGTGATGGTGGCGGTCACCTGGTTGCGCAAGTTGCCGAACCAGTTGGCCGGATTCAGGCGTGCGAAGCGGCTGCGCCCGTACACGTACGGCCGCCCGACCTTGGCGCGCAATTGCAGGCTGTCGCGCGCGCTTTCGATTTCCTGGCTGCGCGGCAGTTCGCGGACGGCTGCGTCGAGCATGTCGAAGGCTTCGCCGGCCTCGAACGGGATCTCGATCTGCCGCCGCTGGCGGCTGCGCAGGGTGCCCTCGTCGACGCGGCCCGCGATCAGGCGCACGCGGCGCACGTGCGACACCGCGCCGGCGATGACCAGCGCGCCGAGGATGAACGCCGCCAGCACGAACGGTCCGGAGTCGCCGCCGGCGTCGATCGCGTTGAGCAGGATGATCAACAGCGCGATGAACAGCAGCGTCCAGGCGATGGCGATGCGCAAGACGAAGAAGGTGCCTTTGAACATGGCAGGTTGCTCCCGAAGCGTCGAGCCGGAGCATAGCGGCCTGCAACGGCAACGGAAGCGGCATGCGACGAGGGCTCCGGCTGCCGGTGCGAAACGCGGGAATCGCGGAGCCAACGGCGGGAGCCGGCGCGGTGCTGCAGGTTGCGTTGAGCCGGGCTTGCCCGGGCGAAGCCCGGTGTCGGGGCGGGCAAGTTGGGCTTCTAGGAAAGCGCCCAGCCCGACCTGCGAGGTGGATTCCGGTTCACGCGGCCATGATGGTTTGGTGCCACGGGACGAGGGCGGCCAACATGAGAACGGACGACGACGCCTGCTGGCCCGCACTGCCGTATGACGCGTGGAAGGACACCTACGACACGCTGCACCTGTGGCCGCAGGTGGTCGGAAAGATCACGCTGGCGAAACGGGGGTCAGCGTGCACTTTTCGAAGTCGATTTTGGAGCCGACTGGTTTGCGCCGATGTTGGTGCTCAGCCTTGCAACCAGCTCATGGCCTCGTCGCGCTGGT